>ERZ1292632.2005-Hain-H43-01um-R2-2005-length-18001-cov-10_pt1 | contig 18001 bp, 17 predicted proteins | sample MGYA00564407_ERZ1292632 | MGnify/ENA primary metagenome ERZ1292632 (study PRJEB36523, sample SAMEA6512637) | groundwater metagenome | collected 2019-01-08 | study: AquaDiva: Metagenomics assemblies of 32 groundwater samples | reverse complement strand
TGTTCATATCCCTTTAGTGTGCCTGATTATGGGGAATTACGCAACACGTCTATTGAGTAAGTGTTGAATGTGGGTACTGGTTAAGAAGCGAAAGCGATAGAGAAAGTTGAGTATTGAGAGTTGTTTGGTAGTAAGTGTTTGGTTGTCCATAGAGTGTCAGTTGTTGAATCAGGAATGATTCTATCATTCCACTCCCTTATATATAAGGAATAAGAGGGTAAAAGTAAAGTATAAAAAGTCTATCTATCGGGCTAAATCAAAATATCCCATTACCTACCGGTAGGTAAAATAATTATCATCCTTACGGTACGATATTTCTGGCTTGACTGGTATTTGATACGGCTCTGATAGCTTTTCTTGGTACTATTTCCTCAGCTGCATACGACTTGGTATATAACTTCCGCGAAGATGCAATAACCGCGTCAATCCTATTTTGACTGTACTCAATATGTACTGGAATAGTCATACCTGAAAATGGTTCTTCAGGGTTTAATGCACCCAATCTCATGTAGAAATGATAGGACGGCAAACTAGCAATCTCCCCCTGTTCAATGTAGGGCATAAATTGTGGCAAGATCATCCTCTCATCCTCTGGGTTAGCGGTTCTAAAACAAATCACCGTACCCGTATTAGCAAGCGTTACATTCACAAGAGATGATTCTTCGATCTGAGAAGTCGTCTGGTGAGCAAGAATTGCACCCAGTCTATACTTACGGGCTTCTGAGAGAATTTGAGCAAATGCAGAGGTTGCAAAGTTTTGAAACTCATCAACATATAGGTAGAAATCCTTTCTATCTTCCGGCTTCATCCTTGCACGCTTTAACGCCGCCAGCTGTATCTTGGCCATAATAAGCACACCAAACACGCTTGAGTTATCTTCTCCTATCTTGCCTTTGGATAGATTGCACAAGAGTATTTTTCCTTCATTCATGATCGTATCGAAGTTGATGGTAGATTTACCTTGCTCCAGTATTCGTTTTGCAGTTGGTGAGAACAGGAAACGACCAATTTTATTAGTAATTGGAGAAATCATCTTCACCTTTTGATAGTCACCAGCTTTGGCAAATTCATACTTCCAGAAATCTTTGAGATTTTCATCAGTGAGTCCTCTGGTGACCCCTTTCCTATATGAAGTATTGATAAGTAATTTGTAGACAGTGAATAATGTTGCATCCGGTACGGTAAAAGCAGTATGGATCGTATTTCGCAAAATATATTCCATTCTGGGGCCCGAATATTTATCAGAGTAGATTTTATGAAAAACCGAGATAATGCTTTCGGCTATAAATTCTTTCTCTCTCACTGCATTTTCTGAACTGAGGCCAGGAGTGAGTTCAAGTAAGTTAATTCCCATAGGATAACTAATGTCATCAGGATTAAAGTACACCACATCTGGTATACGCTCTCTAGGAATTATTGATAACGCTTGTTCTATTAAGTCCCCATGAGGGTCAATTAAACAAAGGCCTTTATTGTTTTTCAAGTCTTGTTCAACCATAGAGAGAAGCATCGTGGATTTTCCGGTTCCGGTAGCTCCAAGGATATAGACATGACGTCGACGTTCATCCGCAGTTAATCCTATTTTTGTTTCGGTGCCTCCGTAGGTATTTTTCGCAAAATATATGTCGAGTGCTTTTTTTTGCTTGAGTGAGAGCGGCGCCGGAAGTTCTTTACTGTGTTGTTTCAATATGTCCTCTGTCTTGGTCATACTCGTATAGGGAAAGTGATAGAGATCAGATACCTCGGTTGAGGAGAGAACAAGTGATCCAAACGGAGCTAATACTCTTTGGGTGTACAAATATTCTTTTATCCGGTCAAAGGCTTTAAACCTTAATCGCATAGAAGCTATGAGTGCTTGATAATCCGAATTATTCAAAGAAGCTAGAGCCGAGCGAAAGCCTCGCTCCCGACTACGAAGCTCTCCGTAGTTATTACTGGCCACCAAGAGTCGTATGGAGGCTGAGAATAGCTGTTGATCGAGCTTGCGCTTTACGAGCTGTTCAAGTTCAAGTTGATACGGATTAGGAGTTTTCTCTTGTAGTTTGTTGCCACCCAAGGTCAGGAATGGCCCATCTCTCCCATCACTAGCTAGAAAGATAACGATCCCTATCGGTAAAAGCAGTATTCTTAGAACCAACAGGAGGGCAAATTTAGCAACAGCAAACACAGGATTACCAGATAAATCATCATTGATATTACCTACAAGGTCTTTCCCTGAGTATATAAGTCGGGATATTCGAGATATTGCGGGAACCGTAGATTTGTTGAGTGGCGAGAGAACCAGTTGAAAGGCTACCATGTCGTCACCGCTTAACTTGGTCATGCTTCCAGTTAAGTAAGCAATCGGGTCATGTTGATCAAGTTCTTCCTGATGTTTGAGTGGATACGCAAAATGACGAGATAACCGGAAGTTAGTGACACGTTTGTATTGCTTAGTAAGTGAATCAACATAATCAGACGTTTCTTTAATACTAAGTCCGGGTAAATAGGAAAGCAGTGTTTTCTTCACAAGATCAGCATCGTCTTGGTTAATCCGTGCATAGTACGTTATTCCTCCCTCTTTCGTAGACGCTATCTCAAAAGAAAAGTGTTTGTACACATTAAATAAGCGGTAGATAAAAGATCGTTGCTTGGCTAAACCATGAATGACCGTAAATAGTTGTTCTGTCGTGTAGGCAGCTTGTTCCGTGTTTTTGAGTGGTTGGAGTTCAAAGAGAATATATTTTTCCTTGAGTTGTTGAAGATGAAGAATCAGTCGAGCGATCTGATAGATGAGGTAAAAAAGCGTCAGTATGCCGATAACGATCAAAGCAGGGACGGCGTAGGTATGAAATAGAGCAACAACGCGGTTGTATGTGGGTATAAGGAGTTGTTGAAGTGATTTAAAATTTTCCATAATCCGACCTATTTCAGGCAGGATTTAATTAGGAGTATACAGCAAGTGTTGGGTAAGGGCAAAAAGTTAGAAAGGGAGGACTTGAGAAGATTTAACCTTGAGTGCTTTACAAATACTTTCTATGACTGAAAACGTAGGATTTTCTTCCCCACGTTCAATACCTGCATAATGCGTAGTGGAAATCTTACTCAGCAGAGCAACCTCTTCTTGAGAGAGATTTTTATCTTCTCGTGTTGAACGTAGGTTTTTACCAAATACTCGCTGGCTTTTTTCGTCTGGAATAACATTCATAATCGTAGTATATCACTCGTAACTTTACGGTAGTTTATCAAACAATCTCCTTTTCATCAAGTTATAGGACATCATTTGTGCCTAAATACGGCCTACAGCTATAGTTGTAATTTAGCCTTAAAATATGCTTGACATCTATAACTATAATTGCTATTCTATAACTATAGTTGTAGTTAATAAAATACCATCCATGATAAGTAAAGCGTATCTCGATAAGTTCAGGAAGCTATATAAGGATAAATACAACATTACTCTATCTGATGAGGAAACAACTGAACTGGCAACACATTTTTTAAACCTAATGGAAATACTTATTAGACCCAAACCTAAAACTAAACAAGTAAATACACAGAACAGCCAAGTTTACGTATCAGAAGGGAGGCAACATGCGACTGGGAGAATATAACACGAAAAACATTAGCGAACTTCCTATTACACCACGTTACATGATGTATTGTCGGAAAAGCAGCGAATCTGATGAGAGACAAATTCAATCCCTGCCAGATCAGATAACAAATCTAACAGCCCTAATCATTCAAAGAGGTGTTGAATTAGTTGGTGAACCTTTGCAGGAGCAGAGAACCGCCAAAAGTCCCGGCAGACCTATTTTTGGCCAACTAGTCCAGATGATCGAGGACGGAGAGGTAAACACCATTGTCCTTTTAAATCCATCGCGCCTATCAAGAAATACAATCGACACCGGAAGAATCATTTACCTCATGGATCAGGGGAAGCTTCTTGAGGTCGTAACCCCATATCAATCATTTCGGAATAATCCTAACGATAAGTTTATGTTGAATCTGCTTTGCACTCAGGCAAAATTGGAAAACGACAACAAAAGCGTCAATGTTACAGAAGCGTTAAAACTTAAAGCGGAACGTGGCGTGTTTCCAGGCAAAGCAAGGCCGGGATATAGAAATAACCACGAAAAACCTCAGGGGCTGCGCGATATCTCTGCCCACACTGTTAATTTTCCTCTCATGAGAAAACTATTTGATCTAGCCTTAACAGGAAATTACAGCGTACAAGCACTTGTTCGAGAAGCAAATATCTTGGGGATTAGAAGTTCAAAGTCTAGTAAGCCTATTGTGAAAAGCTGGATGCATAGACTTTTGAGAGACCCGTTTTATACTGGAAAATTCATGTACGGGGGTAAACTGTATCAAGGACAGCATCCGGCGATGCTGACAGAAGCAGAATTTAATCTTTTGCAAGACATCTTAGACGGGAGATCAAAAGGAAGACTTCAGAAACACGATTTTGCCCTTAACGGCATTATGAAGTGTGGCGAGTGTCAGTATTGTATTACAGCTCAGGAACACAAGAAGAAATATAAGAATGGTACTGAACAAATTTTTGGCTATTATAACTGTACCAAAAAGGGTGAAATTAAATGTAATCAACCGTACGTAGCTACCACCAAACTTGAGGGACAGTTTGCGAATGACCTCTTTAATTTTAAGATTGAGGAAAAAGAATTTGTAGATTGGGCCTACGAAGCCTTGGATGAAACAAAAGACAAGAACCAAGAGGTCAATAAAAATAGCTCAGAGGCTCTCCAGACCGCTTTAGACGGGGTAAACCGGAGGATTGATAATCTGATAGCACTTAAGATTTCACCGGAGAACGATGGGAGTTTACTGTCTGATACTGAGTTTGCGGATAGAAAACGGGAGCTCATGATCGAGAAGGACAACATTACCCGACAACTGGCTCAGGCAAATAACAATGGCTCTGATTGGGCAGACATAGCCAAAGACTCATTCGAGTTTGCGTTACTGGCTAATCAACGATTTGAAAATGGCGATTCCGAAGACAAAAAAGTCATTTTTAAGGCAATTGGCTTGAACCCGATCTTACTAGATCAAAAATTGGAATATCAGCCTAGATTTATCTTTTTGAAGTTAAAGGAGGGTGCAAAAATGAGTAATGATAAAAGTGGACCGCTTGAACCTAAAAATAGCCCGTCAGATCGATCTAATCTGAAAAGCTATTTAAAAAGTTCTGTATGGTGCCGAGGACAGGACTTGAACCTGCAAGGGTTGCCCCACACGCACCTCAAGCGTGCGCGTCTACCAGTTTCGCCACCCCGGCATTTTTCTATTCTAAACTATATCGTACTTGTTGTTTTAAATCCAATTTAGCCTTATGCATTTTAAGTTGTTTTTCTCTTCTCGTTGCATCTTGTCTACTCGCATACGCTTCATAGTAAATAAGTTTCCATGGTCGATATCCTTTTGTCGATTTTACCTTCCCAGCATTATGTTCACTAAATCTCACTCTTAAATCTGTGCTAAATCCTACGTATACATCTCTATTTACCGTACTTAATAACACATACACATAAAACACATGTTGCTAATCATATCGTCCTCGCTCTGGCGAAGCCAGATCTCGCTTCGCGAGACACCCCGGCTCTAACTCTATTATATCATCTCATAAACTTTTTGAAGAGAGTTTTTCATGAAGTGAGTTTTTTACAATCTGCAGGATAAAGTCATCAAGCGTCATGCCATGAGCTTCTATGGAAGCAGTCATCGCGTCACGAGGACTCGGGTCAAATCCGGCGTTCGCGTTCACTTCCAAAAAATACCATTGTTTACGTGTAGTATTGTATCGCAAATCAAAGCGGGCATAGTCACGCATACCGAGCGTGTAGAATGCGCGAATCGCATCCCTTTTTATCTGTATGTCCAAATCCTCCCGAAGATTTTTAGGAGGAGAGATAAAATGACAACTTTTATACAGGGGAGAGTGCTTCATCCATTTTTCATCGAATCCATATATATTCCATCTATTTTTTACCTTACCCTTAAATGCTATTTCAGCTATGGGCAATGCGTACGTCTTTTCTGGAGTTTCTAGAACGGTCACTTGAAGCTCTTTTCCTGCGATAAATTCCTCAGCCAGTAAGGATTGTGAGTAATCCTTGCGAAGCGTTTTAATAATAGCTTTAAACTGACTGTAGGTTTCTGCAATCGATTTATTTGTTATTCCTATACTGCAGTGTTCAAATGCGGGCTTCACGATGACAGGAAATTTGCTGGGGAGTAAAGCACGAGAAATTCTATCCGTTTTACGTATAGCCGTATATGCTGGTGTCGGTAAATTATTTTTATGCAACAACCATTTTGTTCTAAGCTTATTATCAGAAATCTGAAGCGCCTTGAAATCAGATCCAGAATAGGGAATTTTTAATTTGGCGAGAATATGCGCAATTTCAAGGGACATTTTTTTGCTATCGACAAGATTGAATATAAAATCCGCTTTTAACTTTTTAAGTTCTGACAAATCTTCTGGCTTGACTTTGATAATTTGTACGCCATATCCATGTTTTCTAAACAATAATTTCATGTACTCAACTATTTCATCTGTCTGATTATCTACCAATGCATGTTCTTTACTATAATAGGTATCTTTTGGCGACAGTGATACAAAATGGTAAAGAAGCGCGATTGTTTTGTGTTTTGCTCGCACACGTACTTTTGAATTTTTCATGAATACATTATTTTTTTGGAAAACTTTTTTGGGGCAGTGTTAATAATAATTACTATACTACTATTTACGAGATTCGTTCGTTCGTCAAGAGGGTAATACAATTGGTGAAACTACAGAGGCTATCTTAGATAGTACTTCCATGCGACCAACATGTGCTTTTGAAGAATATTGATATACCAACGAGTCACCATATGCCGCTTTAATTGTGGCTAATTGTTTCTCTTTTATACGCATGGGCACGTTATCAATTTTATTGGCGACTATTATATGCTCTATGTTTTCTTTGCGAAGTGTCCGTAAAATATCAATATCAAATGGGGTTACACCCACTTTCGCATCGATGACAAGAATAATTAAGCGTTTGGCTACCTGCGAATATTGCAGATACCATAAAATCATTTTTGCTAATTTTTCACGCTGAGCAGGAGTTCTTCTGGCGTACCCATATCCGGGAAAGTCTAGAAAATAAAAAGACTTGTTTATAAGAAAAAAGTCCATACGTATCGTTTTTCCGGGAGTTGAACTTGTTCTAGATAACGAAGGCAATCTAGTAAGAGAATTAATAAGCGTCGATTTTCCTACATTTGATCTACCGATAAATACGACATGAAATTTGCCATCATAAAGAATAGGATCAGATCCTGTAATCCCTTTGATAAAAGTGGCTGATGATATTTTCATATACCAATTATACAACGTATGCTATTTGTATATATTTAGCATGCTACAGTATAGTAGTTATGCATTTATTACCCATATACTATAGAATGATATGAAATACATAAAATTTATAGTTGTCCATGCGTGGATAGTATTTATCGCAATAGGTTTTGTCGTCTATGGATCTTCTTTATCCAATACATTCGCCTGGGACGATGAAGAACAAATCGTAAATAATACCATCATTCGATCTATAACAAATCTTCCACAGATATTTACGGGAAGCACCTTTAACACCGGAGGCACGGGTACACTACAGGGAAGTTTTTATAAACCTCTCATGATCGTATGTTTTTCTGTGTTGCACTGGGCTTTTGATGCAAATCCGTTCTTTTTCCATCTTTTCCAGCTTATACTCCATAGTATAAATGCGTATCTAATTTTTCTATTGTTTACAACAATATTTCCAGAAAGTAGAAAAGATACCTATACCGTGCCGTTCTTTCTTAGTCTCGTATTTTTACTGCATCCCATAAATGTAGAAGCAATTGTGTATTCTTCTTCACTACAAGATGTGATGTATATGTTTTTTGGCTTACTTTCTTTACTCGTTCTTATAACAAAAAAACTATCGATGATAAATATGCTTTTTCTAAGCGTATTATTTCTTTTGTCATTATTATCAAAAGAAACGGGGGTACTGTTTATCCCCGTGACTATTCTCTATAGTGTTTTTTTTCAAAAATACACACTCAAACCTCTCCTTACATCAATTGGGGCAGCCTTATCCGTATATGCTCTGTTGCGATTTATTGTGGGGCATGTATTTTTTAGTACGAATACCGTCGCTCCAATCGCACGAATATCGTTAGGAGAAAGACTCTATTCAATTCCTAAAATTATTTATTATTATATAACGACATTCTTCTTTCCAAAATTTTTATCTATAAGCCAGCATTGGGTCGTCAGATCACCTACAATAACAGATTTCTATGTGCCATTATTTAGTGTCCTATTATTTACACTTCTTATTTTTTGGTATTACTTATACTTACGTAAATTAAACAAAGCGAAAAGCCAATTATATTTCTTCTTTGCGTGTTGGTTTATTGTAGGGATTTGTTTTCATAGCCAGTTGTATCCGTTAGACATGACGGTAGCAGACAGATGGTTTTATGTAGCTGAAGTGGGATTACTTGGCATGATGGCCGTAGTTGTCTTACATATCAAGCAAAAAATCTTGAACTATTCCCGATACGTCGTAGTTCTAGCTCTTTGTGTATTGATTATTCTTTCTATCAGGACAGTGTACAGATCTTATGATTGGAAAAATGGCTTAGCGCTTTACACGAAAGATGCGCAAAGGACCTTGAGCTTTGATTTAGAAAATAACTTAGGGGTGGAACTTTTTAGAATAGGGAACATACAAGAAGCGAAAAAACACTTTGAACAATCTACAATTCTTGCCCCATATTGGTGGATAAATTGGAATAATTTAGGTGCCATCTATGAACGCGAAAATAATATACCAATGGCAAAAAAATACTACTATACTGCTATAGATAATGGCAGCTATTATTTATCGTATGAAAATATTGCTAAAGTACTATACTTTAGTGAAAAGAATCCAAAAGAAGCAAAAGAATTTATAAGTGAGTCGATTAAACTGTATCATCAAAATTCTACATTATGGGAAGTATTAGCATTATCAAATTATGCACTTAACGCAAATGAGGAGGCATTAGTCGCTGCAAAAAATGCTTATGCGTTGGCGCCATCAGAGCAAACAGCGTATGTAGTAATACAAATACAATCGGGTAAGCCAATTAAGTTTGATACAAAATGATTATTGAAGCAATTTCTGTTAATACATTTGTGCTGGCCGTTTACAAAAAATGTCGAACTTCATTTGATTAGCTCGGCCTTCGGCCTCGCTATGCTTCAGCGCGGCGCCCCCACCCGCCGCGCCTCCGCTATTTTTTGCGCGCTCGATTTTCTCGCCCTTCGGGCGAGTAAGGAAAGAATTTATAGTTTTCCTTGCCCCCCCACCCGTGCGCGGAAATTTCTCCCTAATTTTGATAAAATACAATATATATTGCAAGGGATAAAAAAGTTAATAATTAGCTTGCAAGACAATTTAATTATGACGTATAACAGACAAAAAGTAATACGAGAATGGAAAAAGAATCATGCAAACGAAGCTATTACCACAAGAGGGTGGGAAGATCTGAAAAAAAGAGTTAAGAATAAATGCTTAGTATGTTGTGAAGAATTGCCTTTGACACAAGACCATATTGTTCCTGTTTCAAAAGAAGGCGCTCATTCGATTAGAAACATACAACCACTTTGCAGGTCTTGCAATAGCTCTAAGGGCATATCTTCGGGAACTATGTTTGGGAAAAATCTGCAATCACTTCCAGGATGAAGAAATAATACGAATACTTTTTTCAAAAAAATAATAGAAATCTGTTTTGAAAAAGATACTAAATATTTTAAAATTTGGAGTATAAACCTGTCTTGATAATTTTATCTCTAATAGAGGCTTCATCTAATTTATCCGTATAGTCCACATATATAAGTGTTATGTCATTCTCCCTACACAACTCACGTTTTAATTTATCCCTTGCTACTTGTTCCACATAAGCTTTTTCACCACCAAAAAAAGGAGTAGGTTCCAAGTGCTGTCGTCCTTGATATTCAAAAGCTAAATTATGTGTAGGTACAAAAATATCCAATTCCATTCTTTTTAACCACGTAGGTCGGTGCCTATAGAGAATCTCTTTATCAATATCAATAAATATTTTCTTTACTATTTCAAAAAGTTTCTTTTGTGAGATATCTAGTTTTACTCCGCATTCTGGGCAACCGTAGCCCTTCCTCGTCCGATTGTCTATAATTGCCTTCCAGTTGTGCTCTTTTACCGTAGGACACTGCCACCAAACCTTTTTCATACTTGCGGCAACGACATCTTTAGGAGAAAGAGTCTCATTTTTTGTAGGATGCCATTGATTTGCAATTTCAGGATGGGTGGTGAATAAACTATTGGACAAAACAACTTTTAAACCTTGGCATACTGGACAGCCTTTACCAATTATTCGATTATATATTGAACTTTCCCATTCGTGATCAGTTCCTTTTGAACAAAACCACCAGTGTTTTTTATTACCGCCAGCTACAATCTTTTCTGGTTTTAAATTACCATTTTTACCAGGATGCCACTCTTTCGCTAAATTAGGATAAAGCGCAAGAAGACTATTAGAAGTAGACAGTTTTTGATTAGAGCAATATGGACAGTTATTTCCACTTTTTCTTTCGGCAACGCTTGCTTCCCATACGTGATCACCTGCTTTGGGGCACTGCCACCAAATATGCCAGTTACTTCCATAAACTACATCTTTAGGTAATAATTTCCCATTTTTTGTAGGACGCCATTGTTTAGCTAAATCAGGTCGCATTACCAATACATTATTAGTTTCGCTAACTCTTTGATTAGAACATAGGGGACAGTTCAAATTTCTACTTACTCTACTTCGAATTTTAGTCTCCCATTCATGTCCTGCTTTTGAGCATTTCCACCAGACTTTTTTATTACCCCCCGCTGTAATATTAGATGGTTTTAAGTTACCATTTTTGCTGGGATGCCACTCTTTAATGAGGTCTGGTCTAATTGTTGCTAAAGAATTTGTAATACTGACTTTTTGATTTGCACAATATGGACATCCTGTTCCGTTAACTCTATGACTAACTGCGGTTTGCCAAATATGTTCAGGATAAATAGAACATTGCCACCACGCTCTTTTATGACTGCCTCTAGTTACTTTAAAAGGAGTAAGAGGTAAGTTTTTGGTGGTATGCCACTGACGAGCAATAGCCGGATGCATTGTCGCTAAACAATTAGATTTTACAACCTTTAGACCTCGACAAACAGGACACCCAACCCCTTTGGAACGATTATTTATATCTGCTTCCCATTCGTGGTCACTGCCTTTATCACATTTCCACCAGACTTTTCTATGTGTTCCTGCAACAACATCTGAAGGTTTCAGAAACCCATTCTTGGTTTGATGCCACTCAGCTACTAATTGTGGGAATTGTTTGTCTAATGAGTTGGTACTAGAAATTCTCTTATTTGCACAAAAGGGACACCCAACGCCAGAAGTTCTGCTTGCTATGACGGCTTTCCAAATATGACTCTCATCTTTGCTACATTTCCACCAAACTTTTTTACCACTACCAAGTGTAAATTTATCAGGAGTAATACTTCTATTCATTTCTTGAAACCATTCATTTATAAGAACGGGGTGAGTCACTATTGACGGATGTTTATTCATTTTATTGCATTAAGTAGTTTAAAAATATCTTCCCTTTTATATTTTCTATCTCTCCTCTGACCAAAACGGATGGCTTTTAATATCCCTTTTTCATCCCACTGGCGTAGCGTATTAGGATGTACTTTTAAAATCTCGCAAACTTCTTTAAGCGTCAGAAGTTCTGATAATTCTTGCTTCTTAGTCATTGTTTTTTAACTTACCATTTGTTACTATTGTTTGACATTATACCAGAAAAAGTTCTTTAAAATTTTTGCGTTTTTTCTTTTAGTCGCTTTCAGCGACTTTTGCGAGCCGACAGTTTCGGAGGCGCGGCGGGTGGGGGCGCCGCGCTGAAGCATAGCGAGGCCGAAGGCCGAGCTAATCAAATGAAGTTCGACATTTTTTGTAAACGGCCAGCCAGTAAGAATTGGAAAGAGGTCGGGAGGTAGCGCTTTCCGCGCCCGCCTCCGCGGAAAGCGCGTCAAATCCGCCTTTTTTGAAACTTGCGGACAGCCGCCGGAAAAAGAAGAAAAAACGCAAAAATTAGCCTTTCTTGAAAGAAAGGCACTCACTATCGTTCGTTAAAGAACTTTTAGAGATTAAATATAAACATGATCAAATATATTGCGTATTACAGAAAATCAACCGATGAACCTGACAGACAAATTTTGTCTATTGAAGCTCAAGTTGCAGAATTAGAAGAATTCGCCGCAAAAGAAAATTTGAAAATTGTTTCTTTTATTACCGAGAGCAAAACCGCTAAAGAACCCGGTCGGGAAAAATTTGCAGAAGTACTAAAAGAAATTGAGGACGGAAAAGCTGATGGAATTTTATCGTGGCATCCCGACCGTTTGGCCAGAAATTCTGTTGATGGCGGAAAGATTATCTACTTATTGGACACTGGAAAATTACTTGACTTGAAATTTCCATCCTTTTGGTTTGAAAATACGCCTCAAGGGAAATTTATGTTAAATATCGCTTTTGGTCAGTCAAAATATTATGTTGATAATCTTTCCGAAAATGTAAAGCGGGGCAATCGCCAAAAACTCCGCCGCGGCGAGTGGCCGAATCAAGCGCCATTTGGCTACTTAAACATCAACAAGAAAATAGAGGTTGATAAGAAGCGAACCAAGTATGTGCAAAAAGCTTTTCAGCTTTTTGCTACCGGCGGCTACGGCTATGCGGATATCCGCAAATTTTTCAACCAAAACAAAATTTTCAACAAGTCCGGTCATGAACTTCACCTTGATAAAGTCAAAAGAATGTTGACTGATCCGTTTTACTACGGAGTGATGAAATTTTGCGGCGAACTTTACGAGGGACAACATCCGCCCCTAATAAGCAAGAAACTTTTTGATAAATGCCAGGAAGTAGTCAAGCTGAAAAGCCGCAAAGTGAAGAATAACAAACACTTGTTTGATTTTCTGGGTTTAGCTAAGTGTGGCGAGTGTTGCGGCGCAATCACCGCAGAAAAGCACACCAAGTATTACAAACGAACAAATAGAAAAGTCGAGTATATCTACTACCGTTGCTCTAAGAAAATGGGTGCTTGCCCGCAAAAATATATTGATAAAGAAGAGATTGAGAAACAATTAAAGGATATTGTTTTGCGAGCATCTTTGCCGCCGCCCGCCGCAAAAAAGTTTCTTGAGTGGGCAGGTAAAGATGCAGGCCTAGAAAAAGAAAAATCATCGGGAATTGTTTCAACTTATCAACTCCAACTCAAAGAAACAGAAGAAAAGACAGACCGTTTGCTTGAGGGTTATTTAGATAAAATTATTTCTCCCGAGGATTATCAAAAAAAGAAAAATGAATTAGTCGAAACAAAATCGCTTCTTAACTCCAAAATTAAGGAAATTTCTCAAAACGGCGTTGAATGGCTCGAACCTTTTGCCGAATTCGTAAATAGTGCGCTTACAGCGCACAAACTCGCGCGCGCAAAAAATAGTTGCCATGATTTATCGATCATGGCAAAAACTGTCGGCTCGAACTTCTTTTTAAAGGATCGGCGGCTGTCCGCAAGTTTCAAAAAAGGCGGATTTGACGCGCTTTCCGCGGAGGCGGGCGCGGAAAGCGCTACCTCCCGACCTCTTTCCAATTCTTACTGGCTGCCGAGCTAGGATTCGAACCTAGAGTCGCGCTGATCCAAAGTCAGGCGTGTTACCGTTACACCACTCGGCATTTTTTATACAACTTCATGAGCGGCTGAGGAGAATCGAACTCCCGCCTCATCCTTGGCAAGGACGTGTTCTACCATTGAACCACAACCGCAATATTTTGCATTATATCATTTAAAATCCTTGTGCCGAAGAGAGGACTCGAACCTCCAAAGGTTGCCCCACACGCACCTGAAGCGTGCGCGTCTACCAGTTTCGCCACTTCGGCTATGACGAAAGTATACCATAGCAACGCGCTATCCGAACGCGGTACAATAGAAGTACCTATGACAGATCAAAACCTCATATCACCACTTCCTGTAGAATTTATTCGAAGACTCACACAGCTCTATGGAAATAGCACCAACCAAATCTTAGATACATTCAAGGCGCCAAAGCCTACGACGTTTCGTGTAAATACCATTAAATTATCGGTAAATGAAGTTATCCTAGCTCTTAATGCGCAAGGATTTGAAACCGAACCCGTTGCATGGTACTACGAAGCGTTTATTCTCAAATCAAAAACACTTCGAGAACTTACTGACACTGTGCAATATACCAAAGGACAAATTTATATTCAAAATTTATCAAGCATGATTCCCGCTCTTGTACTCGCGCCCAAAGACACGGATAAGGTGTTGGATATTTGCGCAGCACCCGGAAGTAAAGCTACACAACTCGCCGTTTATATGAAAAATCGTGGTCGTATTACGGCAAATGATTCAAGTAGAATTAGAATTTACCGATTACAAGCCAATAGAGAACGTCAAGATGCCCGAAGCGTACGAATAGTCGAAAATGATGCGAGAAGTATCTGGCAAAAATATCCAGAATTCTTCGATTGCACGCTCGCGGATGTACCTTGTAGCATGGAAGCTAGGTTTTCATGTGACCAACCTGACTCCTATAAAGATTGGTCTCTGAAAAAGATAAAAGACATGATGTCTTTGCAAAAATGGATATTACGCTCAGCCATAAGTGCCACAAAAGCTGGCGGCACCATTGTGTATTCAACCTGTACACTCTCTCCAGAAGAAAACGAACAAGTCATAGATTGGGTGCTTAAAAAAGAAAAGGGGAATGTGCAAGTTGTCCCCATAGATCTTCAAAACGCTCCGCTCACACAAGGGCTTGTGAATTGGGGAGATAAAAAATATCATAAATCAATTGTCCAAACGAAACGAGTAACCCCAAGTCCTACTATGGAAGGGTTTTATATCGGCAAATTAACGAAAATTCACTCATCAATTCCAAAGATACTTACACAAGAGTAGTTTATTGGTATAATAGCGAAAGCTAATGCCGAGGTGGCGAAATGGTATACGCGCAAGACTTAAAATCTTGTGAGATTAAACCCTCGTGTGGGTTCGAGTCCCACCCCCGGCACAAAAATATGTCAACCATGCCAATTGTCACGCGCACTTTAAAACAAACTTCATACCATGTTCGCGGCGCTCATCCAAAACTGTTGATATTGTCCGGCACTCATGGTGATGAATTGGAAGTGACTGGCTGTGTGACAGAGTACATAGACTCGCATCAACCTTCACTCCCTGATTACGTCTATATTCCTAAATTAAGCCCCTCCGCAGTAAGGTTAAAAACGAGACGCAATATGTTCGGACACGATTTGAATCGTGAATTCGTCCATAACCCAACTGATCCAGAAGTTATAACGGCCATAAAAATTTTAGAACCGTTTGCATTCTCACTCTGTATTGCGTTTCACGAAGATCCTGACCGACGTACGTCATTTTATATGTATGATTCTCACAGTTTGTCTCACGAGCAATTACAAGTATATCGAAATTTGGTTACGCAAACCAACGCGAGCCTTTTTACCGGTATTGATGATCCAGCCGACAAAAAATTGGCCCTGCACGTAGAAAAAGGATATATCCACACACCAATACTTGGGCATCACGACACAGGATTTTCTATGCGTTGGCTTATCATGGATCATAAATCAGATCGGGTTCTCAATCCAGAAATACCTGGCAAGGCTGATATGGATCTAAAACAACAGTTGGTCGATAAAATGTTTGCATTTGGTAATACGTTAGTATAACAATACGTTCATGGATACAACGTTGCCATTTTTCCAACGCGTCTATACACTCGTGAAACGTGTTCCTGTGGGGTATGTCACCACGTACGGAGAAATAGCAAAGGCAATGGGAACTAAAGACGCTCGGCGCGTGGGTCATGCGCTGCATGCAAATACTGACGCTACGACTGTGCCCTGTCATCGCGTCGTATTTTCCGATGGCAGACTTGCATCTGGATACGTATTTGGGGGACCAGATGAACAGAAAAATCGATTGGAACTTGAAGGCATAACCTTTATTTCATCAAACAAGGTAGATTTATCAGCACAGCTCTATCATTTCGTTTGATTTGGTGTTTGGTCGGGACGGAGAGATTCGAACTCTCGACCTCACGCTCCCAAAGCGCGCATTCTACCAACTGAACTACGTCCCGATATATATGTACCAACTGTCAACCATAGGCTTCAACCAAAGGTTGATAGCCCTCTGGAAGAAACTTGCGTCCCGAAATATTTTTTGTCCCGCGTACTGCATTATTGTACCAAACCTTATACAATAACGGTACTATGGTTCTTGATAATCTATTTGCCCATAAAAAAGTCCTAGACGAGTATCTCACTGCATTTCTTACCGAAAAAAAAACAGCACTGGGTGGCATAAACTCATGGGGAAAAGAAAGTATTACTCGACTATTGCCCTTTATTACCGCAGGTAAAAGTGTAAGAGGGTGTTTGGCGCTTTTCTCCTACAATATGTTTGCAAAAAGTAACCAGATAAAGATTGCTCTCCCCTTAGCAGCGGGTCTCGAATTCATTCACGCTGGCGCTCTTATCCACGACGACATTATGGATCAAGATGACATGAGACGTCATCTAAAATCGATGCACAGACAATTTGATCAGTTTTCTACTGACAAACACTTTGGTGAAGGTATGGCGATAAATATAGGTGATTTGTGTTTCTTTTTGGCATTTGAACAGTTTTCCAAAATAACTTCACCAAATTCGTCTTACCTTATTTCTCTCGCAAGTCAAGAATTTGCGACTGTAACGGTCGCACAACAGTTTGATGTCGCGTCATCATATCTTCCGTATAAATCAACCGAAGAAGAAATTATTTCGTTATATCGCACCAAAACAGCACGATACACATTTTCTTTGCCTCTTATTATGGGAGGACTATTAGCAAACACTGACGTATCTACACTTAAAATCTTAGAATCACTCGGACAGTCTATAGGTATACTCTTTCAAATTCGTGACGATGAGCTCAGCGTCATGGGGGACATTATAAAGACCGGTAAACCAATTGGATCAGATGAAAAAAATAAGAAGCAAACCCTTATCCGCTTATTTCTTCAAGAAGAAAATTCAGCAGACTATCCGAAGAGTACTGCATTTATTCTAATTCAAAAAATAATGAAGCATTATGAAGATCTGGCGAAACAAACTCTCCAGAAACTGCCAATCGAGAATATCTACAAACAAACATTAAAAGAACTTATCGAATTTTGCGGCATGCGGGAGGAATAATCATATGAAACTCTATGTAATCGTTATTATCGTAAGTATTCTTTTGCTTTACGGGCTCTACTATCGAAAAAATCCATTGATAGCAAAAGTACGCATAGGCACACACACATTCTCTGTCGATGTTGCCGTGACTTCTTTTGAAAAAATGAAAGGTTTAGGCGGTAGGGACAGTCTCGCTTCAAATCATGGCATGCTTTTTGTGTACGATCACAAAGAAAAATATGAGTTTTGGATGAAAGGCATGAAGTTTCCTCTCGATTTTATCTGGATAAAAGATAATACAGTGGTTGACTTGCGCGAAAATATACCTGCCCCCACAGGCCTTTTGCCAGCTATCGTTAAGCCCGATACAGTAGCTGATAAAATACTTGAAGTAAATGCAGGAATTATCCAATCAACGGGCATCAACATAGGAGATTCGGTGCAATTTCTCGATCGGTAGTGAAAAAGACAAGGATGGAAAAACAAGATATAATACCTAAGACACTCAGCGGGTGTAGCTTCGTCCAAAGGACGATCAGCCTTGGGCTGACAATGGTAGAATTGCGGGTGTAGCTCAATGGTAGAGCGCCAGTTTTCCAAACTGGTGACGAGGGTTCGATTCCCTTCA
>ERZ1292632.1775-Hain-H43-01um-R2-1775-length-19781-cov-7_pt1 | contig 18009 bp, 13 predicted proteins | sample MGYA00564407_ERZ1292632 | MGnify/ENA primary metagenome ERZ1292632 (study PRJEB36523, sample SAMEA6512637) | groundwater metagenome | collected 2019-01-08 | study: AquaDiva: Metagenomics assemblies of 32 groundwater samples | reverse complement strand
TTAAATCAAATCTCTTTTTTCATCAACAGATTAAATCAAATCTCTTTTTTCATCAACAGATTAAATCAAATCTCTTTTTTCATCATAAAATTTAATTCTCCATAAGAAATTGAGGTGTATCTCTTTGTCAGTGGTTATAATCTTTTATATAATAACCATTTTTTTCCCATCGATGTCTTGGGCAGATTTGAAGTTTCCATAGGAAACTAACGTGTGTGTCTAAGAGGAAGAAATATAAAAGGGTTAAATGAAAAATGAGATTAGAAATAGACAAAATCTTTGATACTTTTGATAAGAATGGAATTTTTAAAAATAAATCTATTTTGCAAAATAATTATTCTCCAAGCGAAATCCCCCACAGAGAAGAGCAGATAAAACAGATAGCTTCAATTCTTGCGCCTGTTTTAAGGGGGGAAAAAACAAGCAACCTCTTTCTTTACGGAAAAACAGGGACAGGAAAAACACTTGCCATGCAATATGTTCGGGAAGAATTATATAAAAGAGTTAAGAAAGACGCTGATTTTAATTTAAAAATAGAATATCTAAATTGTAAATTAAAGAAAGTTTCTGACACAGAATACAGAATTTTAGCAGAATTAATAAAAAAAATGGGGGGAGAGGTGCCTTTAACCGGGTTACCAACCCAAGCTGTTTATAGCAAATTTATAGAAACAATTGATTCTGAAAAAAACCTCGTTGTTTTAATTCTTGATGAGATAGACCAGACAGTTAAAAAGATTTCAAACGATTTTTTATATAATCTGGTAAGATTAAATTCAGAGCTTTCAAAATCCCAGATATGCATAGTTGGGATAAGCAATAATCTCACATTTTTAGATGAGTTAGATCCGCGAGTAAGAAGTTCCCTTTCAGAAGAAGAAATTCTTTTTCACCCCTACAATGCCCTCCAACTCCAAGACATTTTAAAGCAAAGGGCAAACAGCGCGTTTAAAGAGGGTGTTTTACAAGAAGGAGTTATAAACAAGTGTGCCGCGTTTGCTGCAAAGGAGCACGGAGATGCTAGAAGAGCATTAGATTTGCTCAGAGTAGCGGGCGAACTTGCAGAAAGAGATAATTCAAAAAAGATATTTTTAAAATATATAGATGAGGCAAATGAAAAAATAGAAAAGGATAAAATTTTAGATATAATTTTTTCAGAACCAAAGCAATTTCAGGTTGTTTTGGGAGCAATAATCTATCTTTTGGAAAATCAAAAAAACAATATTCCTATTTTTACTGGAGAGGTATATAGTTTTTATCAGGAACTCTGTCTTAAAAACAGACTGGAAGTTTTAACTCAAAGGAGAGTAGGCGATATAATCCAGGAATTAGATATGCTTGGGATAATAAATGTAAGAATAATTTCTAAAGGGCGCGGGGGGAGAATGAGAGAGATTAGGATGGCAATTCCGAAAGAAATTATAAAAAAAGCAAAAGAAATAATAGAAAATTCTCTGAATTATATTTAAAAATGGATGCAAAACAAATTTTGAAATTTTGCCTGGAGAAAGGCCTATTAGTGGATAAAGATGTCTTAAATTTATTTAATGAAACAAATGATACAGAGTTTGTTAAATTAGTAATAGAGAAAATAAAGAGCTGCACAAAGCAGAATATTATAACAAAAGAGATTTTTTATGAAAACAAGGAAAAAGTTAATGATTTTTTTTATGAATTGCCAAAAGAAAACCAGAAAGAGCTTGAAAATCTGAAAATTAAACTCGGGCTCAGCATTGAAATATCAAGAGAAAAGCAGATTCTTAGTGAATCTAAAGAAGAACAGATTCTCGGTGAATCTAAAGAGAAGCAAGTTCTGGCTGAAGAAAAAATCTCATTAGTCAATGAAGGGGTTAAAAGGGGTATAAGAGGGAGTCAAGAGAGCGAAGAAGAAAATTCTGTAAAAGTTCTTTCTTCTATTCCTATTTCAAATAAAAAGATTGAAGTTCAGGATTTTGTCAGTTGCTTAAGAAACAGGTTTATAGAAATGAGGGGTTTTTTGCAGAATCATTCTGAGATGGGGAACCTTGTTTCTATAAATAAAATATATGGAAATCATCAAAGAATATCTATAATTGGAATGATTTATGACAAATCGGTTACAAAAAATAAAAATATAATTTTTGAAGTGGAGGATACAACGGGGAAAATAAAGGTGTTAATAAATAAAAATAAAAAAGAGCTGTACGAAAAAGCAGAAGATATTTCTTTGGATTCTGTAATTGGATTTAAAGGTTCAGGAAACAGCGAGATTTTCTTTGCTGATGATATAATTTATCCAGATTCAAGTCTTCCTGAAAGAAAAAATTCCCAAACAGATGAATATGTGCTTTTTGCAGGAGATTTGCATTTTGGCAGCAAGCTTTTTATGAAAGAAAATTTTCTTAAATTTATTGATTATTTGAATGGAAATTTTCAAGGAGACAAAGAATATAAAAAAATAAAATATCTATTTTTAGTGGGAGATGTTGTAACGGGTGTTGGAAATTATCCGAATCAGGAAAAGGATTTAGAAATTGTTGATTTAGAAGAGCAATTTTTGGGATTGGCAGAGCTTCTTGGAAGAATAAGAAAAGATATTAAAATAATTATTTCTCCTGGAAATCACGATGGAGTAAGATTAATGGAGCCCCAGCCTTTTTTAGATGAAAAATATGCCTGGCCAATTTATGAAATGGAAAATGTTTTCATAACTCCCAATCCCTGCTATGTAAATATAGGTGAAAAAGCAGATTTTTCAGGATTTTCTGTTTTAACTTATCATGGTTTTTCTTATCCTTATTATGCAAATAATATCCCCTCTCTTATTCAAAAAAAAGCAATGAATTGCCCAGAAGAAATAATGAAGTATCTTTTAAAGAACAGACATTTAGCTCCAGCACATTCTTCAACACAGTATTATCCTCTAGAAAAAGATGGACTTTTAATAAGAGAAATCCCTGATATTTTTGTTTCAGCCCATACGCATAAATGCGGGGTGACTTATTATAACAACATTCTTGTTATTTCTATTTCCTGCTGGGAAGCTATGACTCCTTACCAGGAAAAATTTGGAAATATTCCAGACCATTGCAAGGTTCCTATGTTTAATCTTAAGACAAGGAAAATTAAAATTTTGGATTTCGAGGAGTTGGGCGAACAGGAAGTTCAAGCAAAATCTTCTATTTTGGGTGAAGAAAAAGAAGGGGAAAATAAAATTATTAATGTTGTGGGGGTTAAGAATGGAAATTGAAAAGAAGAGAATAGGGGTTGATATTGATGATACTTCAGTTGATTTTGTAGGAAACTATATTTTATATTTCAATCAAAAATATAAAGCAAATTTGAAAAAAGAAGATTTTAAGACATGCTCTTTTAATAAGACAATTGGGGGGACAATGGAAGAATCAATTAATTTGGTAAATGAATTTTATAAATCTAATTTGTTCAAAAAAATGTTTCCTCTCCCAAATTCTGTAGAAATAATTAAATTATTAAAACAAGCGGGTTATGAGTTGTTTGTAATAACTTCTAGACCAGATTTTTTAAAAGCAGAAACAGAAGTATTTATTGATAAGTATTTTTCAAATAATTTTTCAGATATCTTTTTTTCATATAATTATTATACCAAAAGACAGAATGGGGGAAAATCAAAGGCAGAAATTTGTTTGGATAAAAAAATATCTTTCATGATAGATGATTCTCTTGAATATTGCAAGCAATGTGCAGAAAAGGGGATAGAATCTTTATTATTTGGTAATTTTCCTTGGAATCAAGATGGAGAATTTGGCGATAAAATTAGAGTAAAAGACTGGTTGAAAGTAGGAGAAAAATTATTAAAATGAGAATTAATGACAGGATATATGGAGTTGAAGAGATAAATAATAAAGTTATAATAGATTTGATTAAATCAGCTTCTATACGGAGGTTAAAAGATATCTCTCAGTTGGGAATGCCAGATGAATATTCAAGAGTTAAAGGATTTTCAAGATATGAACATTCGGTTGGAGTAATGATTCTTATTAAGAGAATAGGCGGAGGATTGGAAGAGCAGATTGCAGGTTTGTTACACGATGCTTCACATACACCATTCTCTCATGTAATAGATTGGGTTTTAGGAGATCCAACCAAAGAAGATTATCAAGATAAAATTCATGAAGAATTTTTAAAAAATTCAGATCTTCCAAGTATATTAAAAAAATATGATCTTGATATAAAAAATATTTCAAATTATAAAAAGTTTGGTCTTTTAGAGAAAGAAGCTCCAAGTTTATGCGCAGATAGAATAGATTATAGTTTGAGACAAATGAAGAATAAAAAAAATGATAAATTAGTTGATAAGGTTGTAAAAAATATTTCTGTGAGAGAGAATCAAATTGTCTTTAAAGATAAAGAAACAGCCAAGAGTTTTGGCGAAGAATATATGAATCTCCAAGTTAAACAATGGGCAGGAGATGAAATGAGAGGCAGATATTATATTCTCTCTGAAATTTTAAAAAAAGCCTTTGAGAAAAACCTGATTAATCTTGGGGATTTAAAAAAAACCGAAAAACCCATACTTAAAATATTAAAAGAATCTGAAGACGAATTTATATTGGATAAATTAGATTTGTTAAGGAAGGGGTTTAAAGTAATTCCAGATGAAAACGGAATAGAGTTGAAGAAAAAATTTAGATATCTTGATCCAGAAGTTTTGGTTAATGGAAGCTGTTTTTCATTAAGCAAGCTTTCAAAAGAATATTTTGAATTAATTGAATCGGAAAAAGAAAGAAGTCGCGAATTAAATAAGATTAAAATTATCTCTAACTAAAATGAACCCCCAAACATATTTTGAAAATTTGAAGAAAGAAGTGGATAAGGTTTATGCAGTTGCAAGCGAAGCCCGTTCAAAAGGATATGACCCTGTCAATGAAGTTGAAATTCCCCTGGCAATGAGCATGGCTGAAAAAGTTGTTGGGCTTATTTCAACAATCTATCCTCAAATGAAAGAAACAAAAATTGCAGAAAGAATTCTTGAACTGGAAAAAGATTATGGGAAATTAGATACCACAATTGTTTTTAAGATTGCAGAAGAAGTTGCAAAGCAAAAATTTTGTAAGTTCAAAGATTTGTTAGAATCAATGGACGCCGGAATAAGAATTGGGTTTGCATATGCAACACTGGGCGTTGTTTCAAGCCCAATAGAAGGATATACTGGATTAAAAATAAGAAGAACAAGAGAAGGGAAGGAGTATATTGAAGCAAGTTTTTCAGGACCCATTAGAAGTGCAGGAACCACTGCTGGTTGCATTGTTTTAATTTTAATTGATTATCTGAGGGAGATGTTTGGTTTTGCAAAATATGATCCAACAGAAGAAGAAATAAAAAGAGTTTATTCTGAACTTGAACATTTTCATGAGAGAGTAGCTAATTTGCAATATATGCCCACAGAGCAGGAAGCGCTTTTTTTAGCTAAGAATCTCCCAATTCAGATTGCAGGAGAAGCTTCTGAAAAAATTGAAGTCCCTAATTATAAAAATTTGGAAAGAGTTGATACAAATTATTTAAGGAGTGGTTTTTGTCTTATAATTGGTGAAGATCTTTCTCAAAAAGCAGCAAAAGCATTTAGACTTTTAAAAATAGCAAAGAAAAACGGGATAAATTCAACAGGATTTGATTTTTTAGAAGAATATATAAAATTACATGAAAAAAGAAATAAAGGAGAAGTTGGAGATTCCCCTACTTATATTAAAGATTTAGTTGCAGGAAGACCAATATTTGGACATCCTTCAAAATCAGGAGGATTTCGATTCAGATATGGAAGAGGGAGAGTATCTGGTTTTAGTGCAACTTCTCTCCATCCTGCAACAATGGAAGTAACTGATGAATTTATTGCAATTGGAACCCAATTAAAAATAGAAAAACCAACAAAAGGGTGCTGTGTAACTGTTTGTGATTCTATAGACGGGCCAATTGTTAAACTTTTTAATGGAAGTGTCAAAAAAATAAATTCAAGAGAAGAAGCAAAACTTCTTTATCCTGATATAGAGGAAATAATTTATTTGGGGGATATACTCTTTCCATTTAGTGATTTAGCAAATAGAAATGCTAATCTTGTGAAACCAGGGTATGTTGAAGAATGGTGGGCTCTTGATTTAAAAGAAAAAGATGAAAAATTTAAAGATATAAATTATTTTTCAATTTCTCTTGAAAAAGCAGTTGAATTAAGTGAAATATACAAAATTCCTTTGCATCCAAAATATATTTTTTATTGGACTCAGATTTCAAATGAAGATTTAAAAGATTTAATAGATTGGCTTGAAAATTCCAGAGCCGATAAAAAAATAATACTCCCTTTTAATAAATTGGATAGAGAAAAATATAAACTCGGAAAAAGAACACTTGAAATATTGGGAATTGAACATCAGGTTACAATTGAAAATGTTGTTATTAATGAAGAAAATAGCAAGGCACTTTTTCTAAATCTTGGAATTGATGTAAATGCATTAGATGAGCAAAGAAATCTGAAGGATGTATTTGAAGGGAAGGCAATTGATAAAGAAAAATCTGTTTTAGAAAATATAAATTCTCTTTCCAGATACGAAATAAAAGATAAAGCAGGCGAATTTATAGGAACACGTATGGGAAGACCAGAAAAAGCAAAACTCAGAAAATTGATTGGAAGTCCAAATGTGCTTTTCCCTGTCGGGAAAGAGGGGGGAAGATTAAGAAGTGTTCAGGCAGCATGCATTGAAGAAAAAGTTTGGAGCAGCTTTCCTCTTTATTATTGTGAATCCTGCAAGAAAGAGACAATTTATCCTGCTTGCGAAAATTGCAATAAGCAATCAAAAAAAATGTATTATTTTCCTGAAACAAAAGAGAAGTTCTTTGAAAAAAAAGATATTTCTTCAAATAAAGAGGGAATTTCTTATCTTAATCAGGCTTTAGATATAAATTATTATTATGATAAGGCTATTAAAAGATTGGGCTTGACAAAAGAAGAAATTCCTTTGCTTATTAAAGGAGTAAGAGGAACATCTTCTGCAAATCATGCAATAGAAAATCTTGCAAAAGGAATATTGAGAGCAAAATATGATTTGCAGGTTAACAAAGACGGGACAATAAGATTTGATGCTACTGAATTGCCTTTGATTTATTTTAAACCAAAAGAAGTTTATGTTGGAATTGAAAAATTAAAGGAGATGGGTTATACACGGGACATGTTTGGTGAAGAATTAGCTAATGAAAATCAAATTTTGGAACTCATGCCTCATGATATTTTACTTCCAAGTTCTTTTGATTCCCTTGATGAAAAAGCTGATGATGTGTTTTTTAAAGTCTCAAAATTTGTTGATGATGAATTAGAGAAATTTTATGGAATTAAAAAATTCTATAATATAGAAAAGAAAGAAGATTTAATAGGACAGTTGGGTGTTTGCATGGCTCCTCATAATTGTGCAGGAGTAATATGCAGGTTTATAGGTTTTTCAAATACTCAGGGTTTGTTTGCAAGTCCATATATGCATGCTGCTGTGAGGCGCGACTGTGATGGCGATGAATGTTCTATAATGCTTTTAGGGGATGTTCTTTTAAATTTTTCAAGGGAATTTCTGCCAAGCCACAGAGGAGGAACTCAGGATGCCCCCTTAGTCTTAAATGCAAAAATAGATGCAGGTGAAGTAGATGATCAAATACTTGATTTTGAATTTTTAAAAGAATATCCAATTGAACTTTATAGAGCAGCAGAAAAATCAAAGCATTCATCAGAAATAAAAGTAAATACTGTAAGAGATATTCTGAAAAGAGGAGAGAACCCTTTTATTAATGCAGGTTTTACGCATAATACTGAAAATTTTAATGAAGGTGTTTTGTGTTCTTCCTATAAAAAATTGCTGACTATGAAAGATAAAGTTAAACACCAGATGGAATTAGTTGAAAAGTTGCGCTCTGTTGATACTTCTGATACTGCCCGCCTTATTATTGACAGACATTTTATACGAGATATGAGAGGTAATCTTAGAAAATTTTCTATGCAGGAGTTTAGATGTGTTGCATGCAATGAAATAGTAAGAAGAACACCCCTGAATGGAGTGTGTCCGAAATGCAAAGGGAAATTAATATTTACAATTCATGAAGGAGGAATAAAAAAATATTTAGAGCCTGCACTGGATTTAGCTAAGAAATATAATTTATCAAAATATATGCAGCAAAATTTAGAATTAGTCAAGAGATATGTTGAGAGTATTTTTGGAAGAGAATTGGAAAAGCAGGAAGCGCTGGCGAGGTGGTTTTGAGAAAAATAAATTTGTTATCTTGGAAATTAGTAAACTAATTTAATTATTTGCAATATAACATTTAGTTAATTTAAACAGGATTGTTTATTAAAAAAGCAGTTATCTTGAACTTAACCTTGCGATTATATAAATTAAATTGTTAAAATTACAATTATCATACCTTTATATATAAAATAACTGTTACAGCTAATTGAAAATTTCAAAACAAATATAAAATTATTGTTGGAATTAACAAACACCCCATCATCTGGGTTTTTCTTATGTTAAGAGAAATGCAATAGATTCCTGTTGCAGATGATATTATAAAAATAATAAATCCCCAGATTCCAGAAATTAGAAGTATTAAGACCGAGAGAAATAAGATTGTTCCAATTGCTAACTTTTTATAATTTATTTTTTCTATTATTTTTAAAAATTTTATTGAAAAGTATTTTACAAGAAAAAATGAAATAATTCCAGATATTAAGCAGGCAAAGAGAATCAAAATAAGAATATTTGAATTTACTGTTCCAATTAAAGACTGAATTGCAACTGCAGCTCCTGTTCGAGTTTTTGATATGCTATACAAGGATACAAAGGATAACCCCATAACTAAAACATTTACCGCTCCAATTAAAATCAGAAAATCTTTTTCATTATTTCTTGAAATTTGATTTCCTAAAACTGCTGCTTGCCCTCCTCCAAGTCCAGGAAGAAATCCGCAAAGTGGAGAAGCAATTAAAGCACCTGAAATAGGTTTTATAAATTCCTTAAATTTAAATTTTTTGAACTCAAATTTCTGCTTTGGTATTTTTGTATTTTGATTTATACTCATTAGAAGCATTGAGCTTCCAAATAATCCACTTAAAAGAGGGAGGAGAGGTTCTTTCAGAGTTAAGTTAAGCACAGCCACACCAAGAATTCCTGTTAGAAGCAGTGCTGTCGCAGCTTGAAATTTTTTTCTTTCTGAGAAAATCATTATTATACACACTATAATTAAAATAAATGGAATTGCTTTTTGCATTGAAGGATAAACTTTTGAAACAATAAAAGCAAGAGGAAAAGACAAAATAGCGAGGAGAAAAACAGAAATTAATCCTCCATAAGCTGTTCTCATTGCTGCTTCATATCCTGCTCCTTTTTTCAGCATTTCATGCCCAGGAAGAATTGAAAGTCCTGTATCTGCATTTGGACATCCAAGAAAAATACTTGGGATGAAATCAAGAAAAGTGTGAGTTATAGCCATAGAGACAATGAAAGTCACAAGATAAATCATAGGCAGTTTGTATAATAATGAAGCAGAAAGAGAGACAAGAAAAGCACCTACAAGATTTATATGTATTCCGGGAAATAAGCCAGTAATTGTTCCGACTAATATTCCTGCCAACAAAGCAATTATTAATTCAATAAACATCAAATAGAAGAATTAGGGGGTGCTTTTAAGAATTATATCAATAAGAAATGAATATTAAATATATAGTTAGCTGTAACAGTTTTTTAATATTTTTAGAAGAAGTAGTTATCTGTAACAGTTCATTATTATATTAAGTCTGTTGAATAATGTTGGGATTAGAACAAAGTATAAGATTTTACTTGATAACTTAATTGTAGCGTATAATTTAAGATTAGGTCCAAGATAATTATTAAAAATATTAATCAGCTTCTTTTATAAGAAAATCCAAAACTCTTTCTACCATTTTTTCTCTTTCTTCCTCAAAGAAATCCAGGGAAGGCTGCGCATTCACTTCCAATAAAAGCCATTTTCCATCTCTTTTGAACATATCAACACCACATATTTTTATATCTATAAATTTCATGAGTTTCTTTATTATTCTCCTTAATCCAGCGTTAACTTCAAAATGCTCAAATTTTTTTGCATAAACCCCTGTCGCTTTCCACCCGTGCCTGTTTTTCTTTAAAGCTGTCTGAACTATTTTATTTCCTATTAAAGTTACTCTATAGCTTGGAGACTTTACGAATTCCTGCGCAATTATTGGAAGTTTTTCACTTCCTTTTTTCCAGAATTTCTTCATTAGCGCCTCTGCTTCCCCCATGCCTTTTGCTTTTCCAACATATTCCCCCATTGTTCCTGAGATTCTTTTTAAAACAACAGGCCATCTTCCAAATTCCTTAAGTTCTCTTTTAGCATTGCTTATATTTTCAGAAAGAAGAATTGTATCAGGGGTTGGAATTTTATGTTTTTTACATTTTACATAAAACATCCATTTATCCTCTGTATAATAATAAGAAATGGAAGATTCAAATATTTTTTTACCCCACTCCTCTATAGTTTTTGTGAGTTCTATAGAAAGATCATCCCAAATGCTATTATAAATTATATCACACTTTTTTATTTTTCTCTTCAGAGATTTTATATCAAGCTTATCAGAAAGATTTATCATTATGATTTTAACATCTTTCTTTTTTGCAAGCTCAAGAAATGTTTTTCCCTCTTTTACCAGCTCTCTTCCGCAGCAAATTATTCCAATTGTCTTTTTTTTCATATTATTTTTAATACAATTTTATATTTAAATATAATGTTTTTTCTTTTTAAGAAATATTTTCCAGAATATTTTTGTGAAATTATAAAAAATTATTTTGTTTTAAATTCCACGACATCCAAATCTCTTAATTTATGATTTAATCCAACTATTTGTCCCGGAAATTTGCTGGAAGGACCCCATATCTTTGTTTCTCTTACTCTTTGCGAAAATCCTTTTAATATTTTTTCAGCAACCTCTCTGGCCGTGGCTCCGGGTTCGAGAATTATTGGCTTCTTGCTTTTTTCTTTACCCGGTTCTTTTGTATAGATTCTTAATTTTTCAAAGCTATTGAATAATTTCTCTTTTAATTCTTCCAATCCCTCTCCTGTTAAAGAGGAAGTTATTACAAAATTATATTTTTTTGATTGTAAGGTTGATTGCAATTTTCTTTTTTCATTTTCATTTAATAAATCACTTTTATTAAAAACAATTATTCTTTTCTTATTAGGTTCATTTACTGCTATTTCTATTTCTTTTATTTCTTCAAGAGAATTTACTAAAATAAGAAGAACATCTGTTGTGTGAGTTAGACCTTTATCATAATATTCTGATTCAATTGCAGGATTTTCTATAATCTGGATATCTGCACTTTCATAGTGCATCATTCCAATTTTTGGATAAGTTGTTGAAAAGGGAAAATTAGATGTTTCTGATTTTGCATTAGTTAAAGCATTTAGCAAAGAGGATTTTCCTGAATTTGTTTTTCCTATGATCACAGCTTGCATTTCTTCTTTTTTTATTCCTATTTTTTGTGATTTACCTGATTTTTTTGATTTTTCTTTTTGTTCAAGAAGTTTTTTTAAGCGGGTTTTAAGTTGGGCTCTCAGATTCTCTCCAGATTTATGGGCTGGAGCGCAAGAAATCATTTTTTTTAATCTTTCAATTCTTTCTTCTAATGTTTTTGCCTTAAGATATTCCCCCTCTGCTGCTATATATTCGGGGTGAGCATTTATTGGCATATAAAAACAACCTTCTGGTTTTTTTTGATTTTCCTCAAAGCACTGAAAAGTAATTTTTTCATCTGCCTCCGAAGAAAATTACATTTAATTAACTTTTTTAAGTTAGTTTTGCTTATATAATTTATGAATAGAGAAGAAACCCTAAATGAGATTATGCGTGGTAAGAAGGAATTTTCAAGAATTCCTGAAAAAGACATTTGGTTGGCATATGAAAAATTTGAAAGAAGGCAGTGTTCAGAAGAAGAAAAAATAAGATTAACCCGTGATTTATTAAGAAAAGTTTATTCCGCATTTGTAAGTGGAAAATTACTCAATATAAAAGATAAAGATGAAGAATGGTTTTTGAGAAAGCATCTTTCTACACGAGAGAGATTAAATTCATATAAAGAGCTTTACGAAAAATTGATTAAAAATACAAAAGAATGTTCAATTATTGATTTGGGTTCCGGAATAAATGGTTTTAGTTACAAACTTTTTCCAAAAAGAACAAAAGTAGACTATACGGCCGTTGAAGCAGTTGGACAACTGGTCGATTTGATGAATTTTTATTTTGAAAATAATAAATTGAATGCAAAAGCAATCCATGAAAGCTTGTTTGAAATAGATAAAATAAAAAAAATAATTCAAGATTGCAAGAAGCCGAGAATAGTTTTTCTTTTCAAAGTAATCGATTCTTTGGAAATGCTTGAGAGAGATTATTCAAAGAAACTCCTAAAAGAAATAGTTCCTCTTTGTGAAAAGGTCATAATAAGCTTTGCAACAAAGAGCATGATTAGGCAGGATAAATTTAAGGTAAATAGAAAATGGATAATTGATTTTATAAAAGAAAATTTTGAATTACTCGAAGATTTTAATCTGGGAAATGAGAGGTATGTTGTGTTTAAGAAAAAATGAGGGAGAGTAATTATCAAAGTAAAATCATATATTGTGATTATATTGCCGGGGTTGATTAATAGTTGAACAATGTTACTGGCTTAGGCGATAATTATATCTCTCTTTCTCTTACCGTTACAGATAATTAAACTCTTAATCCTATAATTAAACCACTCTCTAATGGAAGTTTAAATTTAAATAGTTTATTTTCATTTTTCTTATTATGAATCCTCAGTTTTATAGAAAAGTCCTGAAAAACGGAATGACTGTTATTCTTGAGAAAAGGGATTTGCCTGTTGTAAGTGTTGCATTTGCTGTTCGTAATGGGGGTGTAAATGAAAGAGAAGAAGAAAAAGGAATTTCCCATTTTATTGAGCATATGCTGTACAAGGGAACTCCTACAAGAAATGCAAAGAAAATTGCAGATGAGATTGAAAAAAGAGGAGGAGAATTAAATGGATTTACTTCAGAAGAGATTACTGCTTATTGGTGCAAAATGCCTTCGAGACATTTAGATACTGCTCTGAAAGTTTTGTCAGACATGGTTAAAAATCCTCTTTTTGATGAGAAGGAGCTGGAAAAAGAGAGGAAAGTTATTTTTGAAGAGATTAAGATGTATCATGACAATCCACGAATGCACTCTTATGATGAAATTCAAAAATTATTGTATAATGGAACAATGAAAATAAGTCTTGCCGGGACATTTAAAACAATGAATTCTATTACAAGACAAAAGATAGTTGCAAAATTTAAACAGATTTATGCACCCAATAACATTATTTTGTGTGTTGTGGGAGAGTGTGGTTTTGATTATCTTATTAAATTTGCTGAAAAGAATTTTGGAGATGAAAAAGGAAAAATTAATCTCCAAAAATTTAATTTGGAAAAGGGTTCTAAAATTGAAGAGAGAGAGGGAATAGATCAAGCAAGCATTGTATTTGCACACCATGCGCCTTTAGCAGGGGACAAGAAAAGCTATGCTGCATTAGTATTAAATTCATTAATGGCAGGAGGAATGTCTTCAAGATTATTTGCCGAAATAAGAGAAAAGAGGAATCTTGCTTATGCTGTGAAAGGTGATTCAAATATAAACAAAACTTTTGCATATAATTTAATTTATATCGGGACAATGAAAGAAAATGTTGAAATAATAAAAAAACTAATATTAGAAGAATTTGAAAAAGTTGCAAATTCCCTTGCAGAAAAAGAACTAAACACAATTAAAGAACAGCTTATAGGAAATTATCAAATTTCAATGGAAGATTCACAACAACAAATGGTTAACTTGTTGAGTTATGAATTACAGGGAGATGCAAAAGAATTTTATAATTTTGAAAAAGATGTAGCTAAAGTAAAATTAGAGGATGTTAAAGAGCTGGCTTTGAATGTTAAAAAAGATTACAGTTTTTTTGCGTTGGTTCCTAAAGAATAATCTTAAAAACTCTCGGATTTCTTTAAAATAATGTTTATAGTTAAAGTTCCAGGAATAAATGGTTTGGGAAAAACTCGCGGATGTGAGAAAGCAGGAAATGAAATTCTGAAATGTCTTAAAGAAGAGATTTATTCAAATGAATCTGGAAACCCAATTGATATTAACAAGTTGGATATAGAGGAAATTCATCTTGATAATTCCAATCTTGAATTAACAAATAAACTGATTTATAAGAATGCTCTGGACATTTTTGAATCAAAAGAGAAGGTTATTTTTCTGGGAGGAGACCATTCTATAAGTTATTCTCTTGGTAAAGCTTTTTTGGATAGCTGTAAATCAAGAGGAAAGGAGCCCTGCTTAATTGTTTTTGATGCACATCCAGATTGTATGCCTCTCACTAAAGGCACTGAAGGATATCCAAATCATGAGGAGTGGTTAAGAGGATTAATTGAAAGTGGTTTTCCTGTTAGAAATATACTTTTAGTTGGAATAAGGAATTCAGATATTGCAGAAATTGAATTTTTGAAAGAAAAAAATATCAGAATAATTGGAATGAATTCTCTTTTAGAAAATATTGAAGAGATGTGCGAAATTATAATGGAATTTTCAGATAAAAAAGAATTGTATCTTTCTCTTGATATAGATGTTGTTGATCCTGTTTTTGCTGGTGCAACAGGATATAAAGAGCCAGGAGGATTGACAAGCAGAGAATTTCTTTACATTATCCAAAGATTAAGCAAAATAAAGAATTTGAGGGCAGTTGATTTAGTTGAAATAAATCCTGAAAAAGACATAAATAATTTAACAGTTAAATTGGGCGCAAAGATATTGGCTGAATTAATTTAATTCTTTTTGAAGAAATAGTTATCTATGTAAAATCATGTATAGTTATTATGTTACTGGGGTTGATTAATAGTTGAACAAGATTGGGAGTTTGTATATTACCTATTATAAGGTTATATTCAAGATAATTAAATAATTAATAAGAGATTTAATAATGAAAATTCTTTTAAAGCCAGAAGATAATAAAAGAATATGAGAGCATTTATTTCTATAAAGTTTCCTCCAAAAATTCTAATGCAAATAAAAAGCATACAAGAAGCTTTGCCAGAATTTTCAGGCAAAAAAACTGAACTTAAGAATTTGCATTTGACTTTAAAGTTTCTGGGAGAGGTTTCTTCAGAAGATATAGAGAAAATAAAATTAAGATTAAGAAAGATTAATTATAACAAATTTGGGGCAGAAATTAAAGATTGTGGATTTTTTGATAAAGGACAAGAGGGAAGAGGTATTCTTTGGCTAGGAATAACTAATTGTGAAAATCTTCAAAAGCAAATAGATAATTCTTTGGAGGGGGTATATGAAAAAGAAAAAAGATTTATGGCACATTTAACAATTGCCAGAGTAAAAAATATTATTGATAAGAAAAAGTTTAATGATGGTTTAGCAAAAATAAAACTATCAAAGATATCTTTTATTATAGATAAATTTTATTTAATTGAATCAAATTTAAAAAAAGAAGGGCCGGAATATAGTATTATAGAGGAATATAATTTGGAATAAAAATCAAAGATATAATTATCATAACAGTCGATTTATAGTTAATAGCTTAGTTGTTCATTAGATTAATAATTCAAGGTTATATTTGAGATAACTGTAATTCTTAATATTTCCTTTCTATTATTTCTTTTATATTATTGGCTTTTACACCTAAGATATCCTTCAAATCTTCTGTTGACGCTAAAATAATATTTTGAATTGTCCCAAATTTTTTAAGAAGTTTTTTAGCTTTTTTAGGCCCAACTCCCGGAAAACTCTCAATTATGAATTGAAGCTGCTCTTTTTTATTTAGTGTTTTCTTTTTTGCATTTAAATTAATTTCTTTTTCTTTCTTTTTTGAAAGAACATTTATGAATTTAGCAGTGTCTTCTGAGTTTCTTGAAAAGAGTATTGGAATTTTATGTTTAAGAAGAATTGAGAGTATAAACCCCCTTATGGCATTTGAATTTATTCCTGTGTTTTCATCGCGGTAAAGTTCCTGTTCTGAAATTCCTTCTATTATTAATAATTTATTATCGTATTGTTTTAATTCTTCAATTTGATTTATTAATCTGTGATTAATCATGGAACTTATAAAATCCTGAACTGTTTTTCTTTCTATAATTATGTCTTTGACAATATAATCCCCTATTTTTAATTCCTTGAATTCAATTGGGAAGCCTTGCTTTATAAGATGAGAAGCAACAAGGGAATTTTTCTCACGATAATCTATAATTATCTTTTCTTTTGGCTTGTCTGCTTTTATATTTGTTTTCTTTTTTGAGAAAATATCTAATAATGGTTTGGAATTAAGGGTTTTCATTCTAACTTCTTTTGAATCTCAAATTTAATTCCATTATTTAAATCATCCTTTATGCTTTCTATAGCAATTTTCATTTTTTTCTCACGGGATTTTGAAACATAAAAGAATGCTTCGTCTCTTGTTTTTTTTGTTATAAGCATTATTAATTTGCCTTTCATTAATCTGGCTGTTCTTCCTGCACGCTGAATCATTCTTATTGCAGAGGGAACAGGCTCATAAAAAACAACAATATTTACCTCTGGAATATCCAAACCTTCCTCCGCGATACTGGTCGCACAAATTATATCTATTTTTCCTTCTGCAAATTCTTCAATTATTTTCTTCTGCTGTTTTTGATTTAATCCTTCTCCTTCTTTTTTCGCTTGTCCTATAAATATCTTTGATTTTATTCCTTCAATTTCATTTATTCTTTTTGAAATATTAGAAGCTGTTTCTCTGAATTGGGTAAAAATTATCATTTTCATTTTTTTATTTTTCTTTTTTTCATTTATTAGTATATCAAGCAATTTCTGCATTTTGGGATGTTCTCTGCCCTTTGATAAAAGTTCGTTGGATTGCATAAAAACAAAAGTAAATTCCGGTTTTGAAACTAATTTTATAACTCCTTTGCTTTGTTTTTTTGCTGCCTGTTCATATAAATTTTTCATATATTTATTAAATCCTTCAAGGGTTTGGGTTTCAAGGAGTTCAAGCGCATGCTGAAGTTTTATTGCCTGCGCACAAGCGCTTGCCGCAAGAAGATAATTAAAATTTTTATAATTTCTGGTTATAGCAGCAGACATTCTTTTTTGAAGATTTATTAAATCTGTTTTTGATGCTGGCCCAAATAAAACCTTTCTTACTCTCAATTCTTCAACATATTCATTAAAAAGTTTTAATAAGACTTTCCTCATGTCTTCAAATTCAGGAGGAAAATCAAGCATTATCTTTTCAAATTCAAGTTCCTGCAAATATTCTTTAACACCCAAACTCTCCCTTCCCCTTAGTTCAACTTCTTCTATGAAAAGATTTTTGCATATATCTTTTATTTTGGGTTTTTCGCTTCCGGGAGAGGCAGTTAATCCAATTAATCTTGGGTGAATAGATTGCTTCATATATTCCTGTGCGATATAATTATAATCATAATTCTTTATACATCTATGGGCTTCATCTTCAATTAAAAGACAGACATCTTTTAGATTATACATTCCTTTTCTCAAATCGTTTGCTATGCAATTATGGTTTATTAGGGAATTTGCAATAAAATTATGGTGCTTTTCCACAGTTAAATCATATACTTCTTTTTCATCATTATATTCTTGTTTTTCTTTTATTTTTACCCATCTTATTGGCAGATCCAGAAGTTCCTTTAATTTTGAGGCATCTGTCCCCTCTAAATTTTCTGCTAATTTCCTTAAATTATCTATAGATAAGCAGGAGAATTTATAATATTCTGCTTTTCCCCTATTTGATTTGTGAATCTTTTTCATTAATTCTAAAACAGGCAAGATTTCTTTTGAGCGAGTTTCTGGTCTTTTTGTATTGTTTAAAGTCTCTATTAATTTTTTGCATTTATTTTTGTCGGGATTTACATCTAGGAATTTTTGCAGATTTTCTCTCCCAGAAAATCTAA
>ERZ1292632.1691-Hain-H43-01um-R2-1691-length-20555-cov-9_pt2 | contig 18019 bp, 22 predicted proteins | sample MGYA00564407_ERZ1292632 | MGnify/ENA primary metagenome ERZ1292632 (study PRJEB36523, sample SAMEA6512637) | groundwater metagenome | collected 2019-01-08 | study: AquaDiva: Metagenomics assemblies of 32 groundwater samples | reverse complement strand
CGGGCGATTAGCTCAGCTGGTTAGAGCGCGCGATTCACATTCGCGAGGTCACAGGTTCAATTCCTGTATCGCCCACACTCGATTTTTCGAGTAGGGGCCTATGGTCTAGTGGTACGACGCGTCGTTCGCAATGACGAGACTCGAGTTCGATTCTCGATAGGTCCACCAAACGAAACTTGTAAAATAGCTCTGGCTTGTTTTTTATTTAAATTTTGCAGTCACTTCTCCTTTCTTGAAATAAATCGACTGCCATTTTTCTCCCGATAGGCTAATGCCGGTACTTTGAAAATCTTGAGGATTCTGGTCAATCAGCTTGCCTATAAAAAAATTCATCAAAAAGTCCGGAGTCGGAAACCTACCATAGCGTGTCTTCAAAAATTTAGGATAAAGCTTGCCATTTTTCACGGTAAGTGAAAAACGAACGAAAAGTGTCGTGGCAATCGGTTTTTGGGTAACAGCTGTTACTTCTGCATAGCCGTCATAAATTTTCACTGTCATGCTCTTTACGTATTCCTTAAATTGCTCATCCGCGACATTTAAAAAGAATTGGTTAAATCCTTTCTCGGATATTGCAATTTGAATAACCCCGTCAACGCTTTTGGTCTGTTGAATCGCCTTTTGTTCTAATATCTTATCGGTTATCGCCAATGCAGAATTCAATCCAAGAGTGGCAAATAGAGCGAGGATAATAGCAAAACGGGTAATAATTTTCAAGTCTCTATTTTAACAAAATCCTGTCCAATAATCATTTTTTTGGTATAACGACCACCACCAACTTGACGAAGAGTTTTGATATTGACATAGTGAATACAGAACCGTCCCACCTTTGCGGAGGTATTATCATGGGAGGCATTGCTATCATGAAAACCCGCGCGCTTGTTGGATGGTCCGAGAAGGTTCGGAGTTTCTGGGAGAAAGTTCTGATTCCCATCGAGGAACGTCTGGAGCTTCTTGTGGTGGTGGCCATCTGTATCTTCGTCGGAGGAATCTACGTAGGGTCATTGTTTTTTCTTGTGGCGATCCCAACCATCGTTCTGACCGTTCTCGTCCTTGTGGCGATGGGTCTGCGGCGCGGGTTTCGGCGAGTCAAACGTCGATTCATCCGGTCGTAGTCAGTCGGTGTCCCGCCAGAGCTTCGGCTCTAGCGGGGCTTTTCTTTTGATACAATTAATTAATGAAAAAGATGATATTCATTATTATCGCGTTTGTATTAATAATAATTTTCGGATATTTAATTACTAATGATAATAAAAAGCCAAACATGGAAGTGCAAAACCAAAAAGCAGAATTAAGTCTTACAAGTTCTGTTTTTGAACATCTGGGCAATATTCCGGTGCGCTACACTTGCGATGGGGCGAAGGTTAATCCACCGCTCTCAATTTCCGGAATCTCACCAGAAGCGAAATCACTCGTGCTCATCATGAAAGATCCTGATGTGCCGAAAACTGCGCGAGCGGATGGCATGTGGAACCATTGGATTAAATTTAATTTGCCTCCAACCCTGACAATAATAAAAGAGGGGCAAGACCCGGGCGGAGTCTCAGGCATCAATACTTCCGGTAATCTTAAATATGTCCCACCGTGTCCGCCGGATAGGGAACACAGATATTTCTTTTATCTCTATAGTCTCGATACTATGCTTGACCTCAAAGAAGGTGCGACCAAAGCCGAAGTACTTTCCGCCATTGAAGGCCATATTCTCCAAAAAACTGAACTCATGGGGCTTTATAACAGGCAATAATTATAAAATTATGAAAAATAAAAAAGTGCTAATTGTTTTAGTGGTTATCATTGCCGTTCTGATATTAATTGCGCAGTATGAACCGATAAAAAGGTATTGGTCTATTAGCAGACCAAGCGCTAATTTAGGCGAAGATCAATGCAAGATTGAATCCAATTTTCTTACCTGCGGGCATTCTTACCAAGTTTTATCAAAGGGGGTTGAGAAAAGTCTTGAAGAAAATATTCCCTTCGATATTTCTTCATTAAGTTCTGATGCAAGTCTCTTAACGTTGATGGATAAAGAATTATCTCAACAACTATCTGCAACAGACAATATACCGGCTACAAAAAGACAGCCAGAAATTGAAAAAATAAAAAGTGCCTACGCTAAAAATACGGGGCGATCAGGAATCTACCTTCTTTATGTAGCTGATGGGATTTACACGATGAATGAGGAAACCAGCCAAAAAGCAGTTTCGAATCAGATAAAAAATTTCTTGCAGTAACTATTTCACGGAAAAAATTTCTTTCGGCAGTTCAAATTTTTGGATAAGCTCGGCGTTTTTGGAATTGCGTTTGAGGAAGATGATAGTGTAATCATCTACAAAAACCGGCGCCCAATCGGGTTCGTTGATAAGAGCGATAAGGAATTTTTGCGCCCAAGGCGTGAAGTCGTGGCGATAGAACCAAATGGCATTAAACCCATACTCCGCGGATTTTTCTTTCCAAATTTCCATGTTTTCCTGCATCGGCACATAAATTTCTTTGAAAAATTCTTGAGGGTAAGCTTCCGGCCGGTTATCTACGAAAACTTTTTCTTTCGGAAAATTGTGAAAAATCAAATAACCTCCAATATCATAATTATTGAAAAAAGGTCCTTCTATTTTATACTCCTTAACAAACTCAGCTGAAGCATTAACTTCCGGAAGAAGCCCAATGCCCCAAGAATCATTTGTCGGCATTCGGTAAGAGAAACGAATGGGAATAACAACAAGAAGTATCAACGAAATTGTAATTGAACCCGCCATCATCAAATCACTTATTTTTTCCGGGAGAGTTTTGAAGAAAAGAGGAATTAGATATGCCAAAAAGGGAAGCATGACAAGACCGAAGAGGGAGAAATTTCTGATGCTTGAGAAACTTAAAATACCGAAGGCGAGAGCGATGATGCCAAGGGCAATCGGAAAATTTCGCGGTCTTTTAATTAAAACAAAAAGAGAAGACAGTCCTCCAATGATTGCCGTGATTTTCCACCAGAGAGCTGTTGGTTTGAAGAAGTTGATATTTTCCAAAAAGGCAATGGACTGATTCTCGGCAATGAGATAGCCATAATTTTGAAATATTAAGAAAGGATAAAGCAAGCCTTTTACACCGAAAGGCGTGATGCAAGCCGTGATTGTTGAAAGAATTAAAATAATTACTAGAGTTTTTACTTTTTTCGTTTCGCGCCTGATGAGGCTTTCAACAAGGAACGCGCCTATGACAAAAAGACCGAAAATGAAATAAATGTGGAGATTGGCCCAGAGAATCATAAAGATTGGTAGGAGGAATAACCAACCCCTCCCAACCCTCCCCTTGTCAGGGGAGGGGGGATTTATTTTATTGCCTCCCCCTGCTAAGGGGGAGGTGCCGAAGGCGGAGGGGGTCTGTGTACTATCTGTAAATTTTTGCAATATATAGATGAAAATGGCGATAAACAAGTAACTGATAATCTCCGGTCTGATTTCTGCCCGCTCTGCAATAAGAGGGAGAAGGAAAAGAGAGAGAGGAATGAGAAAGACAAAAGAGGTTTTCTTGCGCGCCAACAAAAAGAGAAAAATAAAAGCAAAAACAAAAAGCAAAATACCAAAGAGGGACAATCCGCCCCATCCGAAAACAGAAAAGATTAAGTAGAAAAGAATTCCGCTGGCCCAATGATGATTGACAAACGGAAAATCCGGCTCGGTGTATGAAAAAAAGTTGGTATGCAAGAGAGCGTCGCGTGAAAGGCCGTACTCACCCCCATGAATCATAATTTCCCCATTCTTAATGTGTCGTCCGAGGTCGGCAGCGGCAAGATTAGTTTTTTGTGCCAAAAGAACAACAAGAATCAACGAGAGTAAAACAAGCGCGATAATTTGTCCCTTTTTCATAACTTCATTATAAGGCCACTTTCGGTATAATAAACATATGGGAATCAAAGATTTTATTTTCCGGCAAATGCTCAAGTCCAAACTCAAAGGACTGCCAGAAAGCCAACAAGAGGTGATTATGGCTCTGGTGGAAAAGAATCCGGAGCTTTTCAAAGAAATCGGTGAAGCCATCAAAAGAAAAACTAAAGCAGGTATGAGCGAAAACGCTGCCACCATGCAAGTGATGAGGGAATACCAGGGGAGAATCCAAAAGCTTATGAAATAAGCTTTTGGAAATTGAAAAATGAAAATTAATAAAAAATTTCCAAAGAAAGTTTTTATCTTACTCGGTCACCCAGACACAGATAGTTTTAATTGCACGCTTGCGGACGAGTATGAACGCGGAGCCAATGAAGCCGGGTACGAAGTATGCCGAATGAATTTGGGCGAAATGAATTTTGACCCCGTTCTCCACAAAGGGTACAAAGAAAAACAGGAGTTGGAACCAGATCTTCTCGCCTTTCAAGAAAATGTTCGCTGGTGTGAGCATTTCGTTGTTTTCTATCCGTCTTGGTGGTCAACCATGCCCGCGTCGCTCAAAGGTTTGATTGACCGCACTTGGTTGCCGGGCTTCGCCTTTCATTTCACAAGTGATTTCACTTGGAAAAAATTGCTCAAAGGCCGAAGCGCCACTATGTTTGTTACTTCGGACACAGTTCCTTTTTTTCAGCGAATAATTTTTGGCGACACCACGAACGAACTTCGCGATGGCACCCTTTGGTTTGCTGGTTTTTCGCCCATTCGTGTTTACAAATTCGGCTATCTCAAACATCTTGGCGCTTGGCGGCGCGATTTCATCAAACGCAAAGTCCACAAACTTGGTACAAAAGCGAAATAAGATATTACCTTTACAATTATATCCCACAACCACTCTGCTGTTTTTGGGGCGCAGAGGTCCCGGCATCTACTCCACAGCCACTTCCGCCACCGGAACTGCTGGGAAGCTTCACTTGAGCAGCAATTCTCGCGAAACCAGATGAGCTTGAGAAATTAGCCCCCAATATCTCCTGTGGATTAACATCCTTCCAATCTACCCCCCGTCCTTCCATGTAGGCAGCCAATGTAACGTAAGTGTCGGGGAACCAATAAGAGTTAACAACAAGGGCAGTGTCCCACATCTCCTTCTCGGTTACCCCTTGGCTTGCCATAAGCTCTAGAAGTCCCAACATGGCCATTCCATGGTTACAGTCAGGGAAATGGACAGAATTACCACAGCAGGGCCTGTAAATACCTCTAGAAACCCTCTCTACGAGAGCTTGTTGTTCTGGGGTGAGAGTCATGAAGGAATGATGGCTGTAATGGTTCATAGCATCACCTTGTGCCATGGTCCAACCGCCAGTAGAAGCGAAGCGTCCAGCTCCACCATATTTAGGATCTGCCATTTCACCTTTTTCTAAGATTTCATTTTTGTTAGACAAACCCAGAGCCCAGAACATGTTGAGCAAGAACCCGGCATTTTCTCTGGTTATTTTTAATTTTCCTGGTGTATTACCGTTCAGTAAGAGATCGTACTCATCCGTATATGCGCTCTTATCTTCGTAGAGCTTTTGGAATCGTGGAGCGTCAATTGTCCCCGTGCCTGCAAGCTTCTTCCCCATATCTCCCCAGGTCACTGGCAGTATAACGCCTTCTTTTGGAAAAATTTCATTATCAGCCACACTGCTCGATTCATGAGTTTGAGCAGTTATCTTTCTTTCCGAAGTAGCCTTAGTTACACCTGATGGTTGATAGTATAAGGCGAACGAAAGCATTGCTCCAGCCACCACTATCGCAACCGGAATTATGTTTTTATTGTTTTGTATTTCCATTTTAATCGCAGCAATTATCAAGCATTTTTGTTAATTTATCTGAGGTGTCCGATTTCGTATTACTGTCTATTCGCTTAACTCTGAAGAACACTTGCGCGAGAACAGCAAGCATAATGGTTTCAATTATTATTGCCGTCTTATTGAGATTAATCAGTAGTGTATAAGCCACAGACATTCCAACCATGACTGCCAAAATTTTCTGTGGCAAGGTTTTCATCCTGTTTGCAATACCAATTACCGAGCCACCCATCAAGAGAGCTGTCGGAAGAAGATAAGTAACAGGATCGAGGTAGCCCCAGGCAATGCCTATGCTTAAGAGAAACCATAATCCGCTGACGCCCGTACACAAAATACATATTGAGTATTTCATGGTTTTAAATGAAGAGAACTAGAATACCAATAATAATCATAGCAATGCCAGCCCATAGTCTCACGCTTTGAATCTTAGTTCTCTTCCATTCCTGCATCTTGTCTACCACTTGCTTATCTGAGGTTATCCAGAGAACGGCAGCGAGTGGAATTATAAGTATGAGGTTATATAGGAAGAGATATCCGAAGCCAGAGAGATACGTTACCTGATCCCGCAGGAGTCCAATTACCATGAGGTATGGACCGCCCATGCATGGGAATTGGCAGAGACCAACCAGAAGACCAAGCCCGAACGCGGCTGGAAACGATGCTTTCTCCATGAGGGAGCCCATCCACTTGTGGGAGACAGTCGGCATTTTTAGCTTGATTGGGAAATTCGGGAGGAATCTATTGAGAAGATTCAATAAACCGAAGGCAATCAAGAGTCCTGCTCCGAGTTTGCCCATGAAGTGCGGAGTGTTGAAGATGTGCAAGACTCGAAGGATTCCCAATCCGATGAAGAGATATGCAGCAAAGATGCCCGCAATGTAAGCGCCACCAATCTGAATAATCTTTTTTCGAGATAGCTGGAGACCAAAGAGAAAAGCGATAGTAATAAGAAGAATTGAGAACGAACATGGGTGAACACTATCAAGAATTGCCGCTATTAGAACGAGAGGTAAGAGCCAGCTACCTTGGCCGCTAGCATTCCAGATTAACTCAGAAACTAAGCTGCTCTGCTTAAGAATAGCTATGCTCACCACAGCTACGGCGATTATCGAGATTATGATAATTACTCTTTTCATAATCTTTACGGAGTAACTACTGCCTTAATCTGGAACTCAAGTGTGCCGCCCAAATTATCCTCCAAAGTAACCACTCTGTTGATTATGCCTACGCCTGCTGGCCCGTGAGCATTGGGGTCAAACACCACCCTCACTCTCCTTGATTCGCCGGCCTTAATAACTTCATTCGCTTTTGGTACCGTCCCACCATGCCCGACCATGCCGAAGGGACCCTTCTCATCACCTGTAGCCGTAGAAAGATAGGCGCTTGTACACATACATGATGTTGTTACTCTCTCCAGAGTTATCTCTTGGTTGCTTGAGTTGGTAATTTCAAACGTTTTTTCCACTAATCCTTTAGCCATACTTATCTTTCCGAAATCGTAAAAGTTTTCTACAGAGGTAAGAGTATTTGCTGACTGATTGGAATTAGAACCAGAATTTACGGTTGCTCCGCTTTGAGCCGATCGTCCCCACCACATGAGACCTCCGATTCCTAAGATGACGATGAGTATGCTCACAACTGTTTTACTTTTCATTGAATTTAATTGATTAATTGATTAGATAGTGCGAATAATTATCCGATAGTAAGAAAACCAGCACGAAAGAAAGCCAGGTTTTCAAACATACTTAATTAGAAGGAAGGGCTATGTTCAAGAAGTGATAACCACGAGATAAATCTGTGTCTGGCAAAATTAAAAGTCAGCCTGTAATCTTGCAGCCTTTGGGTAAGAAATTGGCTACGCAGTAATAAAAACTTGAAAAGATAAGCAAACCAGATTATAGAAACTGTGACCAGTAGAATTATGGAGAAGAAAAAAACGTCTAGAGGAACATTAAATAAAGATTGAATAGCAGAGATATGATGATTCATTACACTTGCGATATTTGTCGGACAAGGTGCGCTAGACATAAAAGAAATAGCGCAGTTAGATTGCTTGTGGCCCATACTGTGCTCCAAAGCAGATAACCCAAAAAAAGCTATAAACAAGAGACCAGTTACAAGAAATAATGAGATAATCGTTTTCATATTATTGGCCATATTATAGCATGTCTTCACTTTTTTGCGAACCTCGGTGAGGAATAAAAGCGGAAAAAGCGCCAAATGATCGCCAATCCTTTTTTGTTTTCGGATGAGTGAAACTGAACGCAAATATAAGAAATATCGCTGTGTTAATTATCACTAATCCCCATAATCCATAGTCTAATGTGATTGTCATTATATATTTACTTTTTTCAGTCTAAGTGAATTTAGGACCACGCTGATACTGCTAAATGCCATCGCGACACCGGCAAAGATCGGATTCAGTAATATGCCAAAAAAAGGATACAGCAATCCGGCAGCAACAGGTATAAAAGCGATGTTGTAGAAGAATGCCCAGAAAAGGTTCTGTTTTATTATCGTCATTGTGCGTTTCGAAATTTTTATTACCTCGGGAATCATCATTAAATCTCCGCGCATCAAGGTAATATTTGCTGATTCCATGGCTATATCAGTACCTCCGCCCATAGCGATACCTACGTTTGCTTGGGTAAGCGCAGGGGCGTCATTTATTCCATCACCGATCATAGCTACGATTTTCCCTTGCTCTTGAAGCTCTCGTACTTTTTCTGATTTCTTGTCTGGCAATACTTCACTCATAACATTGTCAATATTCGCCTGAGCCGCGATAGCCCGGGCTGTGCGCTCGTTGTCTCCAGTAAGCATCCAAACATCTATATTGTTCTTTTTGAGAATCTGTACCGCCTCGACAGATTCCTTTTTTAGTACGTCTGCGACTGCCAGAGCACCTTTAATTTTCTTATCCGCGGCAAGGATCATCACTGTCTTGCCTTCATTTTCCAGCTTGCCGATGACTTCCTCATGAGAAGAGATATCAAGACCGATGTCTGCCATTAGGGCCCGGTTGCCTAAATAAGCCTCAACTCTTTGAGATTGAATTTGCAAAAATCCTCGCAGACCTTTTCCGGAAATTGCTTGGAAATTTTCCAGCTTATATAACTCTATTTTTTCTTTTGTAACTTCGTCTATAATTGCCTTATCAAGAGGATGTGATGATTTTTGGTCAAGACTCGCGGCATATTGCAAGACTGCCTGCGCTAGGGGATGTTCCGATCTCTGCTCAAGGGAAGCGGCCAGATTAAAAACTTCCGTTTGGTAACCGTTGTTAAAGGCGACAACATCAGTCAATTGAGGTTTGCCTTGAGTAAGAGTTCCAGTTTTATCTAAGACTACGGTATCTATCTTGTTAGCAATTTCAAGTGAAGCGGCATCTTTTATCAAAATACCCTTGGTAGCAGCACTGCCCGAAGAAACCATAATAGCCATAGGAGTAGCTAATCCCAGAGCGCAAGGGCATGCGATGATAAGCACCGCTACGAAATTTATAAGCGCGAAAGTGAACGCCGGCACGGGTCCTAAAAAGAACCAGACAGCGAATGTAATAATGGCGACAACAAAAACTGCCGGGACGAAGTATGACGAAACCAAATCGGCCATTCGCTGGATAGGAGCCTTGGAACTCTGCGCCTCCTCGATCATTTTAATGATTTGAGAAAGCACTGTATCTTTGCCGACCTTAGTTGCTTCAAAAGTAAAGGTTCCAAACTTATTTATTGTGCTGCCAATTACTAGGTTGCCAATTCTTTTATGCACAGGCATGGATTCTCCTGTAATCATTGATTCATCGATTTCGGAGTCTCCATCTGTAATCTTACCGTCGACAGGTATTTTCTCTCCGGGACGCACTACGATAAGGTCGCCAACCAGAACATCGGCAATCGGAATTTCGACTTCCTTTGCGTCTCTTATGGCCTTCGCTGTTTTAGGTTGTAAACCAATGAGCTTCTTGATGGCTTCTGAGGCTCTCCCCTTCATCAATACCTCAAAATATTTGCCCAAAAGTATCAAGACGATGATTATTGCTGAAGTATCAAAATAGATTGCCGGCATTATATCTCCCTTTATAAAAAAGTTGGGGAAAACAGTGACTATTACACTGTAGAAATATGCGGCCAATGTTCCAATGGCAATCAAGGTATTCATGTCTGCGGTACGGTACTTAACAAGGAGTTTGAGTCCGCTATAAAATTGAAAGCCAATCCAAAACTGAACTGGAGTGGTCAAAACAAGTAGGACCCAATTATTGTTTAATATCTGAGGTACGAAAGAGAACCATTGCGGAAAACTGCCAAAGAATATTAGAAGCGCGAGGATACTCCCAACTACAAGCTTGCGTTTCATAGTTTTTATTTGCCTTTCTCTCTCGGTTTTTTCTTTGTCCAGAATTTCTTCTGCATCTCCCTCTTCCTCAATAGGTTTATATCCGGCGTCTCTTATAACCGTGAAAATATTTTCAAGGTTTAGCAGAGATTGATCAAAAACAATTTTGGCTCGCTGATTTGGGAAATCGATATCAATGTTTCTAATACCTGGCAGTTTTTTAAGGGCCCCTTGGACAACCATGGCGCAATGAGGCGAATCCATGCCTAAGACCTTAAGTGAAATGGTCTCCGTGTTTTTCCAAACCACACTCTCGTCTTTTTTCTTTATGTGGACTGAAGGTTGCAGAGAAGTTGTGCCAGAGTCAATTTCTAAATGATAACCAACAGAATCAACAGCATTTGCTAAATCTGATTCAGAAATTTTCTTATCGTCGAATTCTATCAGGGCTGATTCTGTAGCAAAGTTGACGGAAGCCGAATGCACCCCAGCTGTCTTTGAAAGCACCCGTTCTATTGTATTCACACAGCTAGCACAATGCATACCGTGAATTTTGTATGTTTCTTTTTTCATATTATGTATTTTTAATTTTACGCCATGTTAAATGTTCGTATATACTCGACCAAATAAACCCGAAGCTCCAAGCAAATAACAATTCCTCACATGGAATGCGTGTCGAGACGAATGGCGTTCTTTAACAGACATAGCAGTATGTTGATTTCGAAAGATTAATTCATATAAAACCACTCCTATCCCGCCGATACCGAAGCAGAAGATCAAGCTTTCAATATCAAATCCTGTCCGTATGGCAAGATTAAACAATGAAGGTGGCGACCAGTATTCTGGTACAAAGAGGGGTTCGGTAAGGCCAAAAAGCGATGTCCATAAGCTTACGACGAGCATTTCCGTTCTCGCCTGTTTAGAACGAAGCGACGCATAAATTACTAGCCAGATGGCGATCAGAATCAAACTCCAGATTAACCAGATGTATTGCATAAGATTATCAGTTACTTAAGATCCACTCAAAATATCTTTGTACGCCACCGATACCATTAATAATTAACTTCAGGTGTTGTGGGTACGGCGCGATGGGGGCAAACAACAAAGTTCCTTCCCTATGGTGCCCGCCGGTCGGTCCCTCCCATCTAATGGGCTTATATTCTTCGTCATCATCACCCATGAGCACGGCAGATTTCGTCATGTCCTGATCAAGCTCCACCGAATGTGTGTCAATCGTAACATCAAATTTCCACTCTTGTGAATCCACAGAAAGATCAACTGGAGTTATTGTCACGTTAATACTAGTCTGCTCATCGGTTTTTGGCTCCCACCTTTGTTCCGTATTTTGATTTAGAGTATTTTCCGGTACTGGTTCTGGAATTGGCTTTCGATTATAAAAGAGTAAAAAGATACCAATAAGTGCAAGTATTGCTAACGACATTGAGAGTATTTTATTCATGGTGATTTTTGAATTTTATAATCTTATTGGTGATAAAAATAATTCCAAAAAAGTTGAAAGTTAAACCTGCCCAGAAAATTTCAGTTTGATACTGGGCAATAATAGTCAACGTGCCGGCGATGCCCAGTATTGGTAAAACATTAGCCAAATAGTGCGCGCAACAGGAGACCATTACCAGAGTAGAAGTGGTTCCTGTCACTACCACGGTCTTGTCATGCATTACCATATTGGCAATTTTCACCATCTCCTTGAGGTAAGCGTAGAGTCCGATTTGAATTCCAAATCCGACAGCCAAACTGATTAAGAAATACCAGTAGCTTTCAAATTGAGACAAAGCAAATTTAAAGCCGGATACCAAGGTAACAATGACAAAGTACAAAAGCAAAAGAGAGATAATCGCCAGAATGGCATTTCCAAAAACCTTAGTTTTCTGCTTTGCATTCATCTCTATTTTGCGTAATTGTCGGGATTGGCAACGAACCGCTCTTTGCAATGATCGGAGCAGAAATAGTAGCTCTCTCCCTTATAATCAACCTGAAAAAGATCGCTAGACGCCTCCATACCGCACACGGGGTCAATATGACTTTTGTTAGCGTGGTTTATTTTATAGCCAAATCTGCCCAGTTTTTTGATTATTGATCTGATCTTGTCTTTCATGGTTTTAAAAGATTAATGACAACAGCTGTGTCCGGAGTGGTCCTTATTGTCTGTAGCTTTACCAGTACTGCTACTATTAATTTCCTCATTCTCTCTACGATGGCTTTTGTGCGATTTACCCATTATCAGGAAATGAAACAGCACCATCAGCCCAACTCCTCCAAGTACGAGCCAATTTGACGCTCCAAGATTCTTGCCTCCAAATCCTAAAATAAGGAGAAGGATCAAGGGAATGGCACAGCAAATTACCATCATCCACATCATCCAAGAATCGTCCTTGTCGGGATTATGATTGTGCATGGCTATTATTAAATTATTTGTTTGTAAGGCTTGAATTGTGCATCCAGACAAAGTAAGCGCCGAAAATCCAAGCAAAGATAAACATGTAGAAGACACCAAGAAGAACGCTTCCAGTGTTTAACCAAATGAAGCCTGGGAGAGTTTCAAACAATGCGTGATGCAATTCCGAACCTTTAACACTTCTGATAGCCAAGAGCCCGCCAAAGAGGCAAACAAAATATGCAACCTCGGCGCCCAGAACACACTTCCAACCGTAAGATTTAAGAGATAATTTCATGTTCCTAATTACTTATTTGCTAATGAATACAAATCTATGAGTTCCCTGACCGCCTTATTTTCTTGACGAGTATCACTGAGCATATGCTTTACATGCCCACGAAGATGGTTTTCCAAGATCATACGGTCAAGGCTTTTAAGTGAGAGTTGAATAGCCCTCGATTGCGTAATCAGGTCAACGCAGTATTTTTCCTCATCGATAGCCTTAAAAAGGCCATCCAGCTGCCCACGAATTATTCGAGCCCTGTGCATAGCTCTCTTTTTTAATTTCTGGTCTAACATAAAACTTATTTGGATAGATGGTTGCTTATTAATAAAAGCCGACCTACTTATAGGATATACCCCTATACCCTATATTGTCAAGTTGAGCAAATAGGAGTTTGCAGTATGGGTATGTATTCTTTCGAAATCAAATTTCGGGGTTAGGGTATTTAATTAAGATTCGTAAAATGCCTAGAATTACGCTATTCTTTGGCCATGTCTAAACTTTCTGTCGGAATTGTGGGGTTGCCGAATGTTGGAAAATCAACATTGTTCAACGCGCTGACAAAGATGAGTGTGCCGGCGGAGAATTATCCGTTCTGCACCATCAATCCTTCCGTCGGCATTGTGCCCGTGCCGGATGAACGGCTTGATAAACTTTCCGCCATGTCGAAGTCCAAACTGACTATTCCGGCCGTAGTTGAATTTGTAGACATTGCAGGGTTAGTAAAAGGAGCTTCGGAAGGAGAAGGGCTTGGCAACAAATTTCTTTCCCATATTCGCGAGGTGGATGCTCTCATTATGATGGTGCGTACTTTTGAAGACCCAGGCATCATTCATGTTCACGAAAAAATAGATCCGCTTTTTGATATTGAAATTATTAATCTAGAACTGGAACTGGCTGGCATCAAAAAGCCGACTCTCTATGTTTTGAATTTTTCCGAAGCGGCTCCCAAGGTCCGACCTTTGGAATTGGAATCTAAGGTCGGACCTTTAATTGAGGTTGATCCAGTTTTTGGCACCGGCTTAGATAAACTTATTGTTGAGGCCTACAAACTTCTTGACCTTATAACCTTTTTCACCACTGGAGAAAAAGAAAGTCGCGCTTGGACAACTCGCCGAGGTTCTACCGCTCCGGAGGCAGGGAAGTCCATTCATACAGATTTTCAAGAAAAATTTATTCGCGTGGAAGTCATTCATTGGGATAAATTATTAGAGGCGGGCTCGTATGCTAAGGCAAGGGAGAAGGGATGGCTGCGCACCGAAGGCAAAGAGTATGTTGTTCAAGACGGCGACACCATGGAGTTTTTGATATAATAGCCGAATGACAAATCAATCAAAAGTTCTCAAGTGGTCCGTGATTATCGGCATCATCGTGGTGCTCAATTTATTTTTTAATTACACCCTTTCTCTTATTTATCCCGCGCCGGAATACGAAGATTTCTGTCCGCAAAGCCAAATCGTAACCGTACCCAACACTCAAGACGAATGTGTGTCAAAAGGAGGCCAATGGACTGATAATGCTTACTACGGGAAACCGAGAATGGTTGGAGAGGAAATGCCTGCCGGTTACTGTGACCTCCAATATTCCTGCCGACAGGCTTTTGAAGACGCAACTGGGCCTTACAACAAAAATGTTTTTATTGTTCTCGTGGTCTTGGGCGCACTGGCGGTTCTCGTAGGTAATTTGCTCAAAGGCAACGAAGTTATCTCCAATGGTCTAGCGCTCGGTGGTGTTCTCTCCTTTATCATCGCCAGTATGCGTTACTGGAGCTCGGCTGACGATCTCTTCCGAGTGATTATTCTCGCTATCGCTCTTGGTTTGTTAATTTGGATAGCGTGGAAAAAATTCAGCGAACAATAATGCCGGAATACGACCCAGAAAAAATTGAAAAAAAGTGGCAAGACAAATGGGAGAAAGAAAAAGCGTACGATGTCGCCGAAGAATCTGATAAGCCCAAGTTCTATGCCTTGATGGAGTTTCCGTATCCTTCTGGAGACGGTCTTCACACCGGACACATTCGCGGTTACACCGCCATGGATATTGTGGCGCGCAAACGCAGGATGCAGGGTTTTAATGTGCTTTATCCTATTGGTTGGGATGCCTTTGGTTTGCCGACAGAAAACTATGCCATTAAAACCGGACGGCCTCCGGCAGAAATCACCAGAGACAACACAGATAATTTCCGCAAACAGTTCAAAAGATTGGGCATGTCATTTGATTGGGCAAGAGAAGTTAATACCACTGACCCGAAATACTACAAATGGACGCAATGGATTTTCCTCAAGTTTCTTGAGAGAGGGTTGGCTTACAAAAATAAAATGCTCATCAATTGGTGTCCTAGCTGCAAAATTGGGTTGGCCAATGAAGAGGTGGTTGACGGCAAGTGCGAGCGTTGTGGTGCTGGAGTAGAAAAAAAAGAGAAAGAACAATGGATGCTTGCCATCACTAAATATGCCGACCGGCTCCACAAAGACCTTGATGAAGTTGACTATCCGGAGAGAGTCAAAACTCAACAGAGAAATTGGATAGGGAAATCACAAGGAGTGGAAATAAGTTTTAAAGTTAAAAGTTTAAAGTCAGAAGGAGAAGTCAAAGTGTTCACAACGAGGCCGGATACGATATTCGGGGCGACTTATCTTGTGCTCTCACCCGAACATCCGGCGATCTCAAATCTCAAATCTCAAATCTCAAATTGGGAGGAGGCTGAAAAATATGTAAATGAGACAAAAAAGAAAAGCGAAATTGATAGGATTGCAGAAGGAAAAGAGAAAACCGGTGTTGAACTCAAAGGAGTGACCGCTGTAAATCCTGCGACTAAAAAAGAAATTCCAGTTTGGATAGCCGATTATGTTTTACCTCATTATGGTACTGGCGCCATTATGGCGGTGCCGGCGGACGATGAACGTGATATGGAATTCGCAGTGAAATTTAATTTACCTGTTGTTAAAGATTATCTCCTGGCCGGTTTTGAAGATTTTGGAAAAAAAATAACGCAATATAAACTTCGCGATTGGATTTTCTCTCGCCAAAGATATTGGGGCGAACCAATTCCGATAATTCATTGCGAAAAATGCGGCATTGTCCCCGTGCCGGAAAAAGATTTGCCGGTAACTTTGCCCGAAGTTAAAAATTATCAGCCAACGGATACCGGGGAATCTCCCTTGGCTTCAATTGAAGAATGGGTCAATGTTGAGTGTCCTCAATGTGGTGGCAAAGCCAAGCGGGAAACAGATACTATGCCAAATTGGGCCGGTTCCTCTTGGTATTTTTACCGATATACAGACCCGAAAAATGACAAACAATTTGCGTCTATGAATAAACTTCAATACTGGCTGAATGACGGCTCGCCCCGCCACGGCGGGGTGGACTGGTATAACGGAGGCATGGAACATACCACTCTCCATCTTCTCTACTCAAGATTTTGGCATAAGTTTCTTTTTGACCTTGGGTTGGTTCCCAACAGCGAGCCGTATAAGAAAAGAACTTCGCACGGAATTGTTCTGGCAGAAGGAGGAGAAAAGATGAGTAAATCAAAAGGCAACGTTATCAACCCCGATTCCATCATAAATAGTTTTGGCGCAGACACTCTTCGTCTCTACGAAATGTTTATGGGACCGTTTGAACAAGCGATTGCTTGGAACGAAGAAGCTCTTGTGGGGCCGAGAAGGTTTCTGGAAAGAGTTTGGAAACTTCAGGCGAAGGTCTCCCAAGGTCGGACCTTAAATATCGATTCCCAAGGTCTGACCTTAATGCATCAAACGATTAAAAAAGTCACGGACGACATTGAAACTCTCGGACTCAACACCGCCATTTCCTCTCTGATGATTTTGGTTAATGCTTTTGAAAAACAAGAAATTGTTTCCCGAAACGATTTTGAAACTTTACTCAAACTGCTCGCGCCCTTCGCTCCGCATATTACGGAAGAACTTTGGCACCTACTTGGACATCCGATGTCTAAGTCAATACATAACGAAAGCTGGCCCGCATTTGACTTTTCTAAATTAGAAACAGAAGAGGTAACTCTGATCATTCAGATTAATGGCAAGATGCGAGCCAGCTTAGTTGTCCACAGGGGGATAAGCGAGCGGGAAGTAGAAGAAAAAACTCTCGCTTTACCAGAGGTAAAAAGGTGGCTTAAAGACAGCGTCCCAAAGAAAATAATCATTGTGCCTGGCAAAGTGGTAAGTATTGTTGTCTAATCTGATTTCCCACTTCAGTTGACAATTTGACATAGAAGGAAGATAGTGATATTAATAAATAACAATATGAGCGAAAAAGTCATTCTTAGCTTCAAACCAAAGGACGCCTCCAAGCGCCTTTTGTCGGTTTTGGCGAAACGCAGTCAGGACGTTATCACTAATCGTTATGGTATTGGGGTCAAGGCCTCTAAACTAACTCTTGATGCTATCGGTAAGAAATATGGCATTACTCGCGAACGTGTGCGCCAGATAGAGAATCATTCTTTGGCCGCTATTAGAAAATCCAAAGTCTATAAAGACCTTGAGGTGAATTTCGCAGAGTTGAAAAGCGTTATTCTTGATCTCGGAGGCATTATTTCAGAAAAGGATCTTCTCAGCCATCTTTCCAAAGATGCTCTTTCAAGAAACTACATCCACTTCCTTCTGACTGTCGGCGAAGAGTTCCAGAGGCAAAAAGAAGATGAGGACTTTCATCATCGCTGGAATGTTGACCAGACACACGCCAAACAGATTGAGCAAACACTCAAACGTCTTTACAGTAAACTTTCAGATGACGAACTCATTATTGAAGGCGATATGATTAACGCTTTTCTTGAGGAAGTGAAAGATCTCAATGAGAAATACAAAGATGAAGAAGTGATTAAACGCTGGCTGGCACTTTCTCACAAAATCGGCCGCAATCCTCTGGGCGAATGGGGCAAATCCTCGTCTCCCAATGTCAACGCTAAAGGAATGCGCGATTACGCCTTCTTGGTTATCAGAAAACATGGTTCACCCATTCACTTTAAAGAAGTGGCGAAAGCCATTACCCAGTATTTTAATAAAAAAGCTCACGTTGCCACTACTCATAACGAACTCATCAAAGATAAGAGATTTGTTCTGGTTGGCCGCGGTCTTTACGCTCTGGCCGAATGGGGTTATATGTCCGGAGTTGTTAAGGATGTCATCAAGAAAATTCTTGAAAAAGAAGGTCCGCTTTCCAAAGAGGATGTGATTAAAAAAGTTCTCAAGGAGCGCTATGTCAAAGAAAACACCATTCTTGTTAATCTTCAGAACGCCAAATATTTCAAAAAGGGTAAAGACAA
>ERZ1292632.2003-Hain-H43-01um-R2-2003-length-18034-cov-5_pt1 | contig 18034 bp, 18 predicted proteins | sample MGYA00564407_ERZ1292632 | MGnify/ENA primary metagenome ERZ1292632 (study PRJEB36523, sample SAMEA6512637) | groundwater metagenome | collected 2019-01-08 | study: AquaDiva: Metagenomics assemblies of 32 groundwater samples | reverse complement strand
ATTCCTGGGCCATGCGCTGTTTCCGGCACATAGCCGCCGTTCAGGTGCACAATCCAACCCCAGTGGCGATAGGTGCCACCGAAATTGGCGTACCCATAGTCGTAGTAAGCGGTGGGGTTTCGGCCGACGTAAATTCCGGTCTCCTGTTTAGGTAGGTCAACTCTGTACCGAGCTGGCCCCCCGAACAACGGATTAAGAATGTCGGTTTGGTAGTAGAATGGGAAAATCTCCACTCTATAACTACCAACCTCCAATTGTCGAATCCAGTACCGGGGCATATTTTGACCATTGACCGTGAAAAAACGGCCAGCGCCAGCTAAGTACCCCTGTTCAATCAGCCGGTTCGCCTCATCGTAAATAAAAACGTTGAGGTGAGTCGTGCTCTCGTTAACGATGATGCCCCAACGAGGGTCTTGGTTACGGATGGGAAACGCTTCTTGCGTATTCCTCGGCCCTGCGGGGTCAAGTGTGGCGCAACCAACCAGTAAACCGAAAACTAAAAAACTCAAAACTAAAATCTTTTTCATCTAAATCGCCTCCCTCTGTTGGTTTTTACGGCAAATTCGCCGCAGTTTTTTGATGCCACGCTCGATTTCAGCGCGCACCAATTTTGATTTTCGCCACCTCCCCTTTCCAGAGATGTGGCTTTGATGAACCGCCTTTTTCCAGGCCAATTAAATCACCTCCTTTCATATTTATTTGACAATTTTGCTGGTTTTAATTATACACCCTTTTTAAATTTTGTCAAATATGTGTACTTGTAAATTTTCTAAAGGCCGCTATTATTATATTAGTAATTAAGTTGCGGCTCTTTGAAATAAAAATGGCGCGGCAGCGATCTTATCCATATCACCTCCTTGTTTCACCCCCAAAAACAAGGTCGCTGCTGCGCCTAAATAAAATGGCGGAAGAAAAGAGATCGCTTGCTCCCGCTTTGAATCTCTTTGCCTGGAGCAGGCACACCCCAATCGTCAGGACCCTCCTCCTTGACGAACTGGCACTTTTCTCTCCGCCCCAATAAACCCCTCATTAACGACTGCGAGGGGTTATTTTTCAAAATTTATTTTTTTTATTTGCTATTTTAATTTTTATATTTTATATTTATGTTAATGGCGCAGATTAAAACCCCTTTGAATAAAATTAAAGATAAATTGAGCCAGATGCACCGGGAAGCAGAAGAAAGAGATGCAAAAAGAAGGGCGGATAAATCAGGTTATCCTTACAGCGATTTATCAACCGCGCCGATAAATATTGAAGCCCTAAAATTAATTCCCGAAGAAAGCGCGAAAAGGGCCAAGATAGCAGCTATTGAGCTCAAAGAAAAGAAAATCGCTTTAGTGGCTTTTGACCCAGACGATTCTGGCGCAAAAACAATAATTGAAAAACTAAAATCAGAAGGATATTTGCCTTCTATTTTTGTCGTTTCATTGGCTGGCTTAAACCATGTCTGGAGTTTTTATAAATTTGTGCTTGAAAAACCAGAAGAAATCACCGGCCGTATTAATATTGAAGAAAAAAAATTAGTTGAATTGAAAAACACCCTCACTTCCTTAGAAGATATTAAAACTTCAGTTCAAAAATTTAATAGCGAACTTGGTTATGCTGGTGAAATTTTAGAAATTGTTTTAGGGGGCGCCTTAGCCAACCGGGCTTCAGATATTCATTTTGAGTCAACAAAAAACGAAGTTAAATTGAGATTAAGAATTGACGGATTGCTTCATGATGTTTTTGGCGAAATTAAAAAAGATATTTATCTTCATTTAATTTCTCGGATAAAATTGCTCTCCGGATTAAAACTTAATATTCACGATGAGCCACAGGATGGCAGATTTACAATAAAATTCCCGGAAAAAGAAATAGAAGTTAGAGTAGTGGTGGCGCCTTCGGAATTTGGCGAAGTGGTAGTGATGCGCCTCTTAGACCCTGAAGTCATTAATCTTTCTTTAGCGGATTTAGGCATTAGAGGTGACGACCTAGAGATAATTAAAAACGAACTTAAAAGGCCCAATGGCATGATTCTTAATACTGGTCCGACTGGCTCTGGAAAAACCACCACGCTTTACGCTTTCTTAAAATATAAAAAAACTTCGGAAATAAAAGTTATCACCATTGAAGACCCAATCGAATATCATCTTGAGGGTATTGAACAAACACAGGTAGACGAAGAAGCTGGCTATACATTTTCTAATGGTTTGCGTTCTTTGATGCGTCAAGATCCAGACGTTATTTTGGTGGGAGAAATTAGGGATAAGGAAACTGGTGAAATTGCTGTTCAGGCAGCGCTAACTGGGCATTTGGTATTCTCTACCCTTCACGCCAACGAAGCAGCCGGCGCTATTCCGCGGCTTTTGGATTTGGGCGTAAAATCGTCAAGTATCGGACCAGCGCTTAATTTGGTAATTGCTCAAAGATTGGTTCGTCGGCTTTGTTCTAATTGTAAAATTCCTCAAGAAGTTGATGAAATTCTAAGAAAAAAAATTGAAAAGTTTTTAGGCCACCTACCAAAAAGAATTAATCGGGAAAAATTTAAAGAGATAAAAATTTTTAAAGCCAGGGGGTGCGATAAATGCAACAACACCGGCTATCATGGACGAATTGGCATCTATGAGTTGCTTTTAAATGATCCCGAATACGAAAAATTGCTTATTGACCCGAAAAATGCCTCTTTGTCGTCGCATAAAACCTTAGAGGAATTAATCAAACAAGAGGCCGGTGAATCTTATATTAAAAAATTTGCCATAGAGCAAGGGATGGCAACAATGCAACAAGATGGAATTTTGAAAATAATTTCCGGCATAACCACCTTTGAAGAGGTGGAGGGAATGACCGGAGTAATTCGTTTGGAATAAAAAAGACCGTCTAAGTCTGTGGGTATTTCTCGTAATTGAGAATAAAAACTCTTAATCTTGGAAAAAAGAGATTTAAGAATTTCTTCGAGGAGAAGTCCAGCCAAAGCCAAACTTTCCGAAAGCTAAAAGAAATTCTCTTATGACCCACAGAATTAGGCGGTCTTAATGTGATATATTTTTATTTTTAGCGTAGCATACATTATGGAAAAAGTCAAGAGCCGCAAAATTAACCGTTCAGTGCTTATAAAAGAAGATAAATTTATTGATTCTGTATTACGACCCGCTTCTTGGTCTGATTACATCGGTCAGGAAAAAATTAAAAATGCGGTGTCTTTGATTTTAGCGGCTGCAAAAAAAAGAAATGAATGTTCTGACCATTTGTTATTCTACGGGCCCGCGGGGCTAGGTAAAACTACTTTGGCTAATTTGGTGGCCAAAGAATTAAAGGGGAATTTGAAAGTCGCGACTGGCCCGGCTCTTCAAAAACTTGGCGATTTGGCGGCCCTGCTTTCAAACCTAGAGAACCAAGACGTGCTTTTTATTGATGAAGCTCACCGGATTCCCAAGTCAGTTGAAGAAATGCTTTATCCAGCAATGGAATCGCGTCAGTGTTGCTTGACTGTTGGCAAGGGCCTAGCTAGCCGTCTTATTTCTTTGGATTTACCGGCTTTTACCTTGATTTGCGCTACTACGCGACCATCTTTATTATCAAATCCTTTGCGTTCGCGATTTGGCGCTATTTTTAAATTTGATTATTACACGATTGAAGAAATTAAAACTATTATTCTTCGCTCCGCTAAATTAATGAAAATAAAATTAACGCCGGAAGCAATTCTGTCCCTGGCTAAAGCTTCGCGGTTTACGCCTCGCGTCGCTAATCGCCTGTTAAAACGCGCTAGAGATTTTGCTGAGGTTAATAACTTTAATTTGATTGATGATAATGTAATTTTTGAAACATTAAAATTTTTAGCAATAGACGAGTTAGGGTTAGAAACCGGTGAACGCTATTTATTGGAAACGATTATCAAAAAATTTCACAATCGGCCAGTTGGATTGAACGCTTTAGCCGCTGTTTCAGACGAAGAAAAAGGCACGATTGAAGAAATCTACGAGCCGTATTTAATGAAATTGGGATTTTTACAGAGAACGCCGCAGGGGAGAGTTGCCACAGAAGAAGCTTATAAGCACCTAAAAATTCATACTCGATAATTTATGATAATTTCTGAATTTCTCCCAAACCCAGTCGGCAAAGATACTGATGCTGAGTTTATAGAATTATTTAACGATGGTCTTAAGCCAGTAAACTTATCCGGCTGGAAAATGAAAGACGCTTCGGGAAAAACTTTTACTTTTAAGAGTCAAGCGGTTGAAGCCGGTAAGTATCTATTGCTTGATTATAAAACTACAAAAATTATTTTAAACAACGACGCCGAAACACTTTTTCTTTATGACGCAAATGGGAATTTGATTGATAAAGCGGAATTTTCTGGTGTTGCTCCAGAAGGCAAAAGTTTCGTCAGGCAAAATAGTCAATTCGTTTTAACCTCTAAGCCAACGCCGGGCAAAGTAAATATTTTAGAAATTCCTACGAGTTCTTTGGCTTCAGCTGAAATTTTGCCAAACAGTTCCGCGATAAATATTAATCCATCAATTAATTTAAGCGGCTTGTGGATTGGCTTTTTTATTGCCTTGATTTTAGCGTTTTTATCGGTTTTCATTTTAACGAGACTTAATCTATTGTATGATGGTTAATGGCGGTCAAATAAAACATTTGGCCAGATTAATTTACTATAATAACTAACGATCGTTAGTTATTATAGTAAATAATAAAAATGATTAATTATAAAACCAATTCTTATAAACAAACCAAAAAAATCGCCGCTGATTTGGCGAAGAAATTTTTAGCTGGCAAAGCTGAAAGAAAAAATGTTTTGGTTTTTGGTTTAATAGGCGACTTGGGCAGCGGTAAAACAACTTTTGTCCAGGGATTTTTAAAGGCGTTAGGGGTTAAGAAAAAGATAACTAGTCCAACTTTTGTTTTGATAAAAAATTACCCAATTCCCCAATTAACTAATTCCCTAATAGTTTACCACATTGACTGCTACCGCATTAAAAAATCAAAAGAATTATTGGATTTGGGCTTAAAAGAAATTTTAAATAACCCCCAAAATATTGTTTTAATAGAGTGGGCTGAAAAAATAAAAAGAATTTTATCAAAAAATACGATTTGGGTAAAATTTGAACACGGCGAGAAAGAAAATCAACGGACTATTAAAATTAAGAAATAAAAACGCCGGGCTTTTTAATATAATGACACCCGGCGTAAACTACGGCAGCTGGCCCAATAATATCATGGCCATGCACTTTGAAGATTTGTTAGGTAAAAGAATTCCTGATGCAAGTGCGAAAGGAATTTTCTGCAACAGAAATGCAGTTTTTTTCGCTCTACATTGAGCCTCTTTTCGCTAGAAAGGATTTTCTTACAGATATCGTTGAGTTCGTTTAGCGTGGTTTTTGCTTGTGCAGGATCATCCGGAAGAATGGGTTTTATGGCAAGAAAAGCGCGTTCAACCTGGATTGCTTCGTCCAAGCGCATCATTTCCTCCCTCCCTTGCTTTCTCATAGAGAAAAGATCGAGCCCGGTGCTCGCGGATTTAATAAAGTCACTCAAGTCGCTCAGCGTCCCGCGATCTTCAAGAGAGAGTTTTTGATGTTGTTTTGAACCTAAAAATAACCCAACATCCGCGAAAAGTAATTGTAAACCAATATTCTCAAAACTTTTTCGTAAGGCAATAGCTTCCATTTTATTCATCACCTCCTTTTTAATATACTTAATCTATTATCATACTGCGAGAATTAATTGTCAAGTTTATAAGATTAAAATTGTCAAAACTATCCAATATTTTCGTAATGCTTTATATCGCAATTTTCTCCTGAAATTACCTGCCCTGCTTGTCCCGAGTCACATCGAGGGAAGCCGAGTCGAAGGGCAACTAAGTCAATTCTCCAACCCTTGTCGTCGTTAACTAACTCCGGATAATGCCCGGCACATAAAGAAGCTGTTCTTTTTAGTTTTTCAAGTTTTGCTCTAGTAAGTTGGTCTTCTGGTTGAATTCCCTCGCTACCGTTGTCAGTCATTGTTTTGACTTCCACAAAAACCAATGTTTTGTCAGGCGATTTGGCGATAATATCCAATTCGCCCCATTTTTGCCGAAAATTGCGGTCTATAATTTTATACCCTTTCTTAACAAGATATTCACAGGCCAGGTCCTCGCCAAGTTGACCGAGTTGAGATTTGTAGGTCATTTTTGTATAATTATAGCAAGTGTTGTAAATTATACCATCATTTTCTTTGTGTACGGTGTAAATTTTTTACACAAGGCATTCCAAAATTATGGACATAAATGACATAAGTAATGAATATATTCGAGGGCTCGTAGAAGGAGAAGGTTGTTTTACCTTTCATACGAGTAGGAAAAGAGCTGACGGAACAAGATATAAACTTCCGGCATTTGTAATTTCACTACATATTCGCGATAAGCGCTTATTAGAAATAGTTAGGGATAAATTAGGTTTAAAAAGTAAAATTTATTATAGGGTGCCGAGAGTAACAACGCAAAATCCGAAAACCGGAATCAAATATTTAAGCGAAAGACAAGCCATTCTCGCAGTCAGAGACTTTCAGCAACTCAAAGATATAATTATCCCCTTTTTCTATAAAAGATTGAAGGGGTATAAAGCTGAACAATTTACAGAATGGTTAGAAAAGATAGGCAACGATATTGGTGTTTCGGATAGGTTTAAATCTTTGTACCGGCTTTATAAGTGGGGCGTTTACGACAAGCTTCCTAAATTTACAGACAGATTCAAGGATTGACCCTCGAAATTTGTTTCAGAATGTTTGCCGATTACATACCAGTTTCTTCGTTTTTCAAAAAGTGTAGGTTTCATCTGCTTACCAGCTTGTCGGCTAAAATAAATTTTCCAACGTTTTGCGACACACCTCAAAAAGACATAGATTTCATCGCATTATCCGATAAGCGCATGAATACTACACTTTTCTGGCTCTCTTCTCAATCAGCTGCTTTAAGAAGTTTTCAAGGCCAATAATGGCTATGACAAAGACACTTACAGCAATGGTAGCTGTTTTTACATCTGTTCTAAGAATATCGGTTTTTGAGGCGAAAACATAACCCAAAGAAACAAAGGTGATAGACCAGACAATACTGGCAGCCACACTAAAGCGAAGTAGTTCTTGAACCGGCATCTTTAAATAGCCAGCCGCGACCAAAATTATCCGATTAAGATTCCAGGCAAATTTTGAAACAAAAATATACACACCGTCGCTAAGCCGTAATTTATCCAAAAAACTCTTAACTCTGTCTAAATTTACAAAAAATATTTTCTTTTTATTGGTTTTTAAAAGTTTTTTGCCAAGCGACCAAAAAAGCAGGTCGTGCAAAATTGCGGCGCAAGAGGCGACAATTATAACATTAGAAATATCAAGCAATCCCTTATTACTTAAAACTCCGGCCACTAAAAGAACAATTTCTCCTTCAACAAAAATTGATAAAAAGACAATTATATAAGAGAGAATCCGATGCGTTTCGGAGAAATTGGTCAGGAATGCCTCCATATCAAAATATTAGCAGATTTTTTTTGGGAAGTAAATTTTAAAAAATAAAAAGGGGCTCCATGAAAAACCCAAGAGCCCCTATTGTCTTAATTTTTTGTTACACAGCAATCTTATGCTAATGGAACCCGCGTCAGAATTTTTTCCAGTGCTTCCTCGTATGCCACGCGTTGTGGAGTAGCCCTTCTTCTATAGTAAGGTGCGTTCCAGAAATAACCTGGGCTGTGGCATTGTATGCTTCGGTGGTTTAAAACAAATTTCTTGCTTAGCCTGTCCAAGACATTATTGATGTCGACCCTTCCTCCTCTCATGTGGATGATAACGCGTTTCTCTTCTTCCTTAATACCGACAAAGTTCTCAAAAACCCATCGTCCCCCGAAAAGTGTTATTAGGAACGATTTAAGCGAGACGATGTTATCAATACCGATGCTATTTCTGCTCTCAACAATAATGACATTCTTCTTCGTGGCTTCCGGATGCTTCCTGGTGACCCAACGATTAATATAGAATATGTCCATATTAACCTCCTTTTTTAATGTCCAAATTCCTATCGTGTGGATTACGACAGAAAATATCGGTTTGTTACGTTTCCGATAATATCTAAATATAACACAATTCTTTTGAAAAGTTAATGGTAATAGATCTTTATTGCGGCGGCAAATTGTAAAAATTATATTAAAAACAAAAAACAGCCAGAATTTTATCTAGCTGTTTTTATTTTTGGGTTTTAATTTATTTTCCTATTTCATTCAGCTTCGTTCTTGTTTTTGGTCCGACAGCTCCATAGCCCGTGGTTTGTGGATCGCCTGAGCAAATAATTTGATATTTGCATTGAAATGATTTGACGGCTTTTTGTGTGAGATTTCCAAAGTATCCGGTAATTTTCCCTTCAGGATAAACTGTTATATCTTTAGCAAGAATTTGCTGAAGAGTGGTTACTTCTGAATTGGTTAAGCCGAGATAAAGATATTTAGTTATAGCCAGAGCTGGGGTTGCTGGGCAGGTTGTGCCGGTTGTACTAAAAACTTGGTTTAGCTTTGCTCGAGTAGAAGGGCCAGCCAAACCATAACCACTTGTATTGGGTGCACCCGAGCACACGATATTATACTTACACTGAAATTTTTGAACTGCTTTAATAGTCAAATTACCGTAATATCCGGTTACCATTGCCTCGGGATAAATTATTTTATCTTGGCTGAGCATCTGTTGAAGCAATTTAATTTCTTCTGATGTTCGGCCAATTCCAAAAGGCCCTTTTAGCGTCCCAAGCGCCACACAAGACGAAGAGGATGGTGTTGATGTTTGGGTTATTGGCGTGGTAGGAGGAATTACGGAAGTTGAAGTTGGAGCTGGCGCAGGGATAACACATTGACCGCAATCAGATGAACAAGTAGAACAAGTTTCTGAGCCGTTGCAGGCACCATCTCCGCAATATGGCGCGCTTGGCGGTTGACTAGTTGGGCCATAAGCACCATTGGTCACGCCAGTGAGTATATCTACGCCTACAGAAGCAATATTAGAATCTGAGGTTCTACCGCTAACATAGTCAAAAGAAACAGTTGTGTTTACGGCTTGAAGAATTTTAAAATGAATCGTGGCTAAAATTTGAGCGCCGCTGCTTTTGAAGGTGCTTCCACCAGCGGTAATTTGGGAAAAAGTAATTTTACCAGTTGTTTTATCAACGTTATTAGCTTGGGTCAAGGGCATAAGGTTACCCGTAGTAATTTGGATTCCGGTTTGCGTGGCGTTATCGTCTTGAACCTCTAATTGACTGGGATTGTAATTAAGATAACGAATATCTACACCATCAATTGATTGCCCTTGTGTATCAAGTAGAATATTAACTGTAAAAATTTGGCCTACTGAATATGAGCCAGAGCTGGGCGAAAGAGAAAGAGTGGCGGCGTTAACAAATTTTGGCAATAAAATTATTATTCCTAAAAAAAATAAAGTTAAGAGGTATTTTTTCATAATTCTATTCTATTAATTTTCATCAGTTAATAGCCAGTTTTTATTTAGCCAGCTGAAGTCCAAAGAGTTGACTAGCCCATCAGCATTAATATCAGCCGGATAAACACTGGTAAACCAGTTGGTATTCATCACTGACCAGTCCAAAGAATTTATAATGCCATCGTCATTTAAATCACCTGCTTTTAAAGTAGGAAGAGAAATAGTGGTATTAGAGCTAACGCTGGTATTGGTTTTTTTAGCTTTAAGATAATATTGAGTGTCTGTTAAAATATCATAAGTGTCTTCTCGGACAGTATTGGAAACCGTCACGTCATCTTGAACGCTGGCTACCGAACTAAATTGAGACCTTTGTGTAAGAGTAGCAGAGTCTTTTAAGGTAAAAGTAAAATTCTTACCCGAGATACTGCTTAAACCTTCAAGATAGGGTTTAAATTTAGCGCTAGAAACAGCGGCTGGTAAATCCAAAAAACTTTCCACTGACCAACCATCAAAACTGCTGTCAAAGTTTATTTGCCACCACCAATAACCATCGCTGAAAGTAGGGCCGCCTACTACAGTTCCCATTACTCCTTGGGCTTGGCTGCCTAAAAGAGTGCCTGAGGTTGAAGGAGTTTGACGTACATTTACAGTGGCATTGACTTTAATTCTATCATTAGTAGAAAATTTATTTGAGGTTGGCGGCGAAGAAACAATGATAGTCGTCCTGTTTTCTGCCTGTAGGGTGCCTCTTTCCACAATAACTTTACCACTATAAGTGCCGGCATTAGGGTAATTACATAAATCAAAAGTAGTAAGAGTTGTCTGTGTTTGATTATCAAATTTAACATCATAAGGCGTGGTGATATTGGTGCCAGAATCAGAACGGTTACAATAAAAAGTGTAGTTGATATTTCCAGTTACATTACCGCTGACTACAGAAGTTAAATCAACGCCAACAAGCGGCGCTGTTCCCGAATTTGGATTAGACGACAAACTAACTAATAAAGTTAAAGATTGAGTAGTGGCAGAAACCACATTAGAAATATTAGAAATATTAGGAACTTCATCTGCTGTTTTTATGGCAAAATAATAGGTGGTGTTAGTTGATAAGCCGCTAATTGTCATAGATTGGTTTGTGCCGGCTACCTGAGGTAGTGGCTCTCCTGTAACTTGAGTGGCTGAAGACCAATTGGCTTCTGTAATACTATTAGTTGAATATCTTATGTCATAACTCGTAGCTGTGCCGCTACCGCCGTCATCTCCGGGCGCGGTCCAGGAAAGCGTGATTGAATTGGTGGTAATATTAGAAGCCGAAAGATTAATTACTGCTGCTGGAGCTGTCATATCTCCTAAATTATAACTGCCATTAGTAACCGAGGTTAAAACATCTGAGCCAGCGCTAGCCACGTTGGTATCAGAGGTGCTGCCCGGAGTAAAAGAGAAATTAACAGAAGAGCCAGTAAAATTATTTAGCGCCTTAAAACGAACACTCGCAAGTGTTTGATTGGCGTTATTTGTAAAAGTGGATCCGCCTGTTGCCACTTGAGAAAAAGAGATGTAGCCGTTTGTTGTATCAACGCTATTTATTACGGTGTTGGCGAGCAAACTGCCAGGTGTAATTTGAACTCCGGCCAAACTTCCATTGTCGTCTTGAACCTCTAATTGACTGGGATTGTAATTAAGATAACGTATGTCTACGCCGTCAATTGCCTGGTTTTGGGTGTTAAGAAGAATATTAACTGTAAAAATTTGGCCCACTGAGTATGAGCCGGAGCTGGGTAGTAACGAGAGGGTGGCGGCGGTCGCTGTTTTTGCCAAAAATAATGTTAATGTTATTGCTAAGGTTAGAATAAATATTTTTTTTGCCAAATAATTCATATTAAATTTTTTTAAGAGATTTTAAAATTCCTCTTAATAAAATAAACAGGGCGACGATAACTATTAAGATAATAAATATTATTAGTATCATAGTTGTGTCGCTGCGGTTAGTTTCTGTTGTGGGAAGCGAACCATAAACAGCGTTTGTTGCGGATGTAAGAATATCTATGCCTTTTGAAGCAATATTGGAATCGCGGGTGTCTTCTGGTTTAAAATCAAAAGAAACCGTCGTATTTTCGGCCTTGAGAACCTTAAAATGAATAGTGGCTAAAATTTGAGCGCCGTCACTTTTAAAGGTATTACCCCCAGCTGTAATTTGAGAAAAAGTGATTTTACCAGTTGTGTTATCAACACTATTAGTTTGAGTTAAGGGCATAAGACTACCTGCAGTGATTTGGATTCCTGGCTGAATATCGTTATCGTCTTGAACCTCTAATTGATTGGGATTGTAGTTAAGATAATAAATATCTACGCCGTCAATTGATTGTCCCTCCGTATCAAGGAGGACATTAACTGTAAAAACTTGGTCCGTTGGGTATGAGCCTGAATTCGGCGAAAGAGAAAGGGTAGCGGCCACTGCTGTTTTTATTAAAAACAACATTAATAATAAAGTTGTTATAAATAGTGTTTTTTTCATAGTGTTTTTATCATTTAATTTTATTTAAATGGCGTCGGTCTGACCCCAATTTTTATTCATCCAACTAAAATCAAGAGAATTGACTATGCCATCTCTATTAAGATCAGCCACAATGTTGGTTGTGAACCAGTTACCATTCATCGAGGACCAGTCAAGAGAATTAATAATTCCATTATCATCTAGATCTCCTGATTTTAATGTCGGTAAAGTTATAGTAGCGCCCGAAGACAGAGATATATTGGCTGTCTTGCCTTTTAGATGCTGGCCTGTGTCACTATAAATATCGTAATTACCCGGCATAACATTAGTGATGTTAGTAGGTAACGGTATTTGGTTTTGGGCGTTGGCAGCGCCTGTAAATTGAGCTATCTGGCTTCCAGCTTGAAATATGGTAATGACAAATTGTTTGCCTGCGATGCCAAGATTAATAATGGATTCAGAGTGGGGAATAAAATTGACATTAGTAATAGCCGCCGGGGTATACTTTTCTAAGTAATTTTCTACTGACCAGCCATCAGGAGCGATATTGTAATCGATTTGCCACCACCAATATCCGTCGCTATATGTTGGTCCGCCAATTACGCTACCCTGAGCATTTGTGGTTTGTGAACCAAGGAGGATTCCCGAGGCAGAAGCTGTAGCCCTAATACTTAAAGGTCCGGAACTAACATAAACTGTGTTTCCTATTTGGAACTTCGTTGATTGAGATTGACTGACGGTGATTGTTGTTCTAGCCTCTGCTTGCGCCCCCCCTCTTTCTGTTATTACCTTAGCGGTATAAGTTCCTGAATTTGTATAATTACAGATATCAGTAGCTGTTTTTGAAGTAACTGACTGGTTATCATATTTAGCGTCGTAAGGAGTGGTGATATTTATTCCACTGTCACTTCTATTACAATAAAAGGTGTAATTAATATTGCCCGTGGCGTTGCCCCCAACAATTGCCGTAAGGTCAACTCCGTTTAAAGGCGAAGCGCCCGAAGACGGCGTGGCAGTTAAAGAAGCAGTCAGCGTGATTGCCGCAACAGCCTTGTTAACTTCAGCTGAACAGGTACTTTCGTTATTGGAAGTGTCGTACGCAGTGACTGAAAAATAATAAGTAGAGCCATCGGTTAAATTATTAAAAGTATAGGTTGTCACATTGCCGACATCAATAACATTTGGGTAGTTGCCAGTCGGGCAAGCGCCGCTGCGAGGAGAGGTGCCATAATAAATTTTATAGCCAGACAGATCAGATTCAGTATTGGCGTTCCAAGAAATAGTGGCTGAACCAGCTAAAGCGTTTTGTGTTAAGGATATTGTGAAGATTAAAAATACAAAAATTAACGCTAAGAAGTTTTTATTCATACTATAATAATCTTAACACTTTTTATGAAAAGAAAAAACTAGTTATCCACAACCAGAGATTATTTTATGGCTTTGTTGGTTTCTTCTGAAAAGCAACTCTCGTTATTAGAAGAATCATAGCTGGTTATAGAAAAATAATAAGTTTTACTATTTTCAAGATTTTTAATTGTGTAAGTCGGTTTGTCTGGCGTATCTGTTTTTCCGACATCAATCTTATTTGGGTATCCAGCTGGCGGACAATTAGCGGTTCGCGGAGAGGTGCCGTAATAAATTTTATAACCAGCTAAATCTGATTCTGTGTTGGCGCTCCAAGATAAATTCGCTGTGCCTGTGTTTTGAGAAATTTTAGTTGGAGCTTTTATAAAAAATCCGATTGCCAATACAACCAGCGCTAATATTATTAAAAGCGGCAACATTCTTGTTTGAAATTTTGTTTGGTTTTCCATATATACAATATACTATACCATAACATTAGAAATAAATTCTGGCGGGCACGGAGGGATTCGAACCCGTTAGTGGGTGTGGAAGGGATCGAACCTTCGACTTCTGACTTATAAGGTCAGCGTTCTACCACTGAACTACACACCCTTATAATTCCATGGAAATATTTTATCTGTAATTACTTTTTCTAAAATATCTTTTCTTTTGTAATTTTTCAGCCGATATTCAGACTGTTTTGCCTCTGTTGGGTTGCTGCAGCGGATAAAACATTTTATTTCTAAGGGTCTAAGATTCCTTGTGGCTCTAACTAATCCCTTGTTATGTTGTGCTAGCCGTCTTTCTATATTATCGGTGCTGCCGATATAATAATAACCATTTTTGGTACTTTGGATAATATATACTCCGGCTGTCTTCATTTTAACTAACCGACGCTCTACTCCGACCCTTGTCGGAGTCCGACAGGGGTCGGACCACTGAGCTATGGACGCGATTTAAGCGCTCATTGGTTTTAATCTAAAGCTTTTTATCAAATTTTCAAACTCTTCTCGCTCTAATGTTTCTTTTTCAATTAATTTTTTAGCAATGGCTTGTAAAACCTTTTTTCGCGCCACAATAATTTTTTGAGCGGTGGCTAGAGCTTTGTCAATAAAATTTTTCACTTCTTTATCAATTTCTCCCGCAATTTTTTCCGAATAGTTTTTTTCCGTGGCGATTTCCCGACCCAAAAATACTAATTCTTCGGTTTTGCCGTAAGTGATCGGTCCGAGCTTTTCCGACATTCCGAATTTAGTGACTAATTTCCTCGCCAATTCAGAAGCCATTTGCAAGTCGTTCGAGGCGCCAGTGGAAATATCATTAAAGGTTTTTTGTTCCGAAGCATAACCCCCAAGTAAAACCGCGAGTTCAGTCATAAATTGCGACTTGGTGCGAAGATATGTGTCTTCTATTGGTAATTTTAAAGTGTAGCCGCCGGCCCTACCGCGGGAAATAATGGAAACTTTATGAACCGGGTCGGCATTTTTGAAGCTCGTCGCTACCAATGCATGGCCTGCTTCGTGATAAGCCGTGATTTCTTTTTCTTTGGTTGACAAAACTCGGCTGCGGCGTTCTGGCCCAAGCAAAACTTTTTCAATTGAAGTAAAAATATCTGGTTGAGAAATTTCTTTTTGATTTTTCCGAGCCGCCAAAATAGCAGCTTCGTTCATTAAATTAGCCAAATCCGCGCCGGAGAATCCAGGCGTTCGTTCAGCCGCTCTTCGCGAATTTATATCCTTGGCCAAAATTTTTCCGCGGCTGTGAATTTGTAAAATCGCTTCGCGGTCATTGATGTCTGGCAAATCCAGAATAATTCGGCGGTCAAAACGACCTGGTCTTAAAAGCGCTGGGTCTAAAATATCCGGTCGGTTAGTAGCGGCAATTACAATCGTCTGAGTTTCCCTATCAAAACCGTCCATTTCTACCAAAATTTGATTTAGGGTCTGTTCTCTTTCATCATGGCCGCCGCCTAATCCTGCGCCTCTTTCTCTGCCTACCGCGTCAATTTCATCAATAAACAAAATGCTTGGCGCAGCTCTTTTGGCGGTGGCAAAGGCGTCTCTGGTGCGCGCCGCGCCCACGCCGACAAACATCTCCACGAATTCTGAAGCTGAAATATGGAAGAATGGTACATTGGCTTCGCCTGCGACTGCGCGAGCCAAGAGCGTTTTCCCCGTTCCCGGACTCCCAAGTAATAAAACTCCTCTTGGAATTCTCGCGCCGATTTCTAAATATTTTTTTGGATTTTTAAGAAAATCGACTATCTCAAGTAATTCTTCTTTGGCTTCTTTTAGACCTGCTACGTCTTTAAAACTAATTTGGTCTTTAAATTGGCCGAAAAGTTTGACGTTGGCTCTGCCAAAAGTAAATGCCTGGCTCATGCCAGTTTTTGCTTGGCGAAACATTAGCCAAAAAAGTATGCCGATAATGACCAGGGGTAAAAGCGTAGGGATAAGAATACTTAACCAATATTGCCAGCCAGATTGATTCTGAATTTCTAAATTGACTTTTTGTAGGGCTGTCTGGTCAACGCCGTAATTTTTTAATGTCTCCGATAAGCCAGCTTCAGTTTCTTTGGTAGAAACCGCTTGCGAGCTGTCTTTTAATTGAATTATTAAGTCATTGCCATTGACAGTAATTTTTGAAACTTGATCCGCGTTTATCTTAAAAACTAACTGATCAATAGTTAAAACCGCTGGCTGTTTTTGTCCGGTATAAAAAAGCGAAAAAATAAACGCTATAAGCAGGAGCGTGATAATTGCCCAAAAAATATTTTTAGAAAGAGTACGCATAGATTTATCTTATCAAAATATTAGATAATAATTGATAAAATGTCAATTTTCCAAATCTACGCTTTTTTAAGAGTAATTCTTCTTTCCTCTGGTTTTATTGATTCAACTATAAATTTAGATTCTTTTCCGATTTCTAATTCTTTTTTCATTTCATCTAAACCGCCGAATTCCGTCACATGAATCATGCCTTGAAGCCCGTGTTCTAAATTAATATAAGAGCCAAAGGGATTAAGTTTGTAAACCGTGCCCGAAACTTCTTGGGATTCTTTGAGGTTTTCGTTGATGTTATCCCACGGGTCTGGTTTTAACGCTTTAAGCGAAAGGAAAACCCGACCGTCTTTAATTTCAATAATTTTTGCCTTGAGCGATTCGTTAAGCCCTGTTATTTCTTTTGGGTGATCAATTAATCGGTGTTCAATTTCAAAAATATGAATTAATCCTTCAATTGCCGGATTATCAATAAAGCGAATAAATATGCCGAAATCAGCGATGCCGGAAACCAAAGCGTCAACTACATCTCCGACTTTGTATTGTTCAAGAAGCTCTTTGGCGTTTTGCTCGGTCGCTCCGCGTTCAGAAATAATTAATTTATTGGTGCGCGGATTGACGTCAAGAATTTTAACTTTCAATTCTTGGCCGACAAATTTACGAAGTTCATTTAAGATTTTATTTCTATCATTATCATCTATCCGCGGATAATGTTCGTTGGCTAATTGCGAAACCGGCAAAAACGCTTTGACCTCATTAATACTAGCCACTAATCCTCCGCTGTTGGCGCCTATAATTTTGACTGATATGGCTTCTTCTTTTTCTTTGATTTCTTTTAGCTGCTGCCAATTTTTTTGCTGATAAGCGCCAGCTAAAGATAGTTCAATAAATCCATCGTCGTTTTCCATATTTATTATTTTAGCTGGCACCACATCGTTGGTTTTTAACTCTTTCAAAATATTTCTGGCGTTTATCAGTTCAATGCCGTAAATAACGCCGGTGCCGAATTTATCTAAATTAAAATAAGCGGTCCGCGGCGTTCTTTTTAAAAATTTAACTTCAACCAAATCGCCTTCTCTAAGAAAAGAAATCAAATCCGGCTCAGTTTTGATTAATTGGCTAAGCGGCGAATTAGTTTTTTTGGTAGTCATTAAAGGCATGAAGATCAGTTTATAGATTTTAATTTATCTGTCAACCCCGTTAGAAGTCTTGAAATAGAAAAAATTTAATAAATTTTTTCTATTTCAATGTTTTACCAAGATTTATCTCTGGCAATGTCTCTATTATATTTTGTATCAGCATCGTTTTGCCAGACTTCTAACGGGGTCAATGATTAGCAGCTAATATTGACTTATAAATGGAAACAAACTATTATTATTAAAATGTTTACTTCACGCAAAAAACAAAAAATCATTACTGAGCATAAAGTCCACGAAAAAGACACTGGTTCAAGCGAAATCCAAATCGCTCTTTTGAGCAAAAGAATTGATGAGTTGGTTGACCATTTAAAACACCACTCCAAAGATCATCATTCTCGTCGGGGCCTTTTGGGAATGGTTTCAAAACGAAGAAAGTTTTTGGATTATTTAAAGAAAACTAATACTAAAAGTTATTCTGCTATGGTGAAAAAAATGGAACTAAAAAAGTAATATGATTCATAAATCTCAGCGCATCGGCATTTTCATAGATATTCAAAATCTTTATCATTCAGCTAAACATCTTTATTCGGCAAGGGTAAATTATCGAGAACTCTTAAGGGAATTATCCGCCGGTAGGCCATTGATTAGGGCAATCGGTTATGTGGTAAAAAGTGAAACCGTTTTAGGAGAAGCGGCTTTTTTTGAAGCGTTAACTAAAAGCGGCATTGAACTGCGAAGCAAAGACCTCCAAATATTCCCCGGTGGCATGAAAAAAGCCGATTGGGATGTAGGTATGGCGGTTGAAGCAATCAGAATGGCAAATTTTTTGGATGTGGTGATGGTAG
>ERZ1292632.2000-Hain-H43-01um-R2-2000-length-18035-cov-4_pt1 | contig 18035 bp, 19 predicted proteins | sample MGYA00564407_ERZ1292632 | MGnify/ENA primary metagenome ERZ1292632 (study PRJEB36523, sample SAMEA6512637) | groundwater metagenome | collected 2019-01-08 | study: AquaDiva: Metagenomics assemblies of 32 groundwater samples | reverse complement strand
GCGGGGCGCAAGTTCATCGTGTACCATCACTTCCGGTATTCCGGGCAGATGATCGCTGAACTGCTCACGGAATTGAAGGTGGGCTACGCGGAAATCCGAGGAGGCATGAAAAACGTTCAGGGCGAGTTCCGCCGGTTCATGGAGAATAAAAAATGCCAAGGATTGATCGCTAATACCCAAGTGGGTAGCGAAGCGATCAATCCGCAATCGGTCTGCAATATCGAAATCTACTTTGAAAGCCCCGACGACCCAATCACCCGCACGCAGGCCGAACGGCGCGTACGGCGTACGGGTCAGAAAGAAAACCATGTACTGATTTACGACATCGTGGTCAAGGGTACGATTGAAGAAAAGCTGTTACGGTATCATCGGGAAGGTAAGAACTTGCTGCAAGCCGTGATCTCCGGGGATGAATCTTTGATTGATGAAGAAGAAAAAGAAATAACTATTGCCGCATGAAAAAACAGACTTTTCTTCACTATCTCGGTGGAAAATGGTGTCTAGCTCCATGGATAATATCACATTTTCCATTCCACTGTTGTTACGTAGAACCCTTTGGTGGCGGTGGTTCTGTTTTATTACGTAAAACACCCGCCCCAATAGAAGTATATAACGACATAAATAAAGAAATCGTAAATCTATTTCAGGTCCTTCGCGAAGACAACTTTAAACTATTGCAGTTATTGCGATTAACACCCTTTTCACGAGAAGAATTACGACGAAGTAAAACACCTTCTATTTTACGTATTGAACAAGCAAGAAGAACCTTAATCCGTTATCGTTATTCTCGAAATCCAGAGAGAATAAACTATGACACTACAATAAAAACAAGTTCCCTCCGTTCTTTCTCTATGCAGTGGAAGAATTTTGTGGATAACGACCTTCCCTGGATTATTGATAGATTACGTTCTGTAACAATAGAAAATCGAGATGCAACTAAAATCATTGATTTTTATGATAAACCAGATACGTTATACTATATTGATCCTCCGTACGATCCAAAAATTAGTAGTATTACATATAGATCTAATTATTCAACGGAACAAATTATATCATTATCTAAATTGCTTCAAAACATTCAAGGGTTTGTCGTGATCAGTGGATGTCGAAGTGATTTATGGGATAATTTGTTTTCTTGGTGTATACGTCGAGATAAACAAACAAGAAACGCTTAACTTAAGTATTATACTGAATCATTGTGGTTATCCCCAGCAACTGCACGTGCTCTTAATATAACACGGATACGACTCAGATGAAGTTCGACTGGAAGAAATTCTGCAATGATTACAGAGTTCCGTACGTAACACAAGGAACGAATACTGCACGAGGCAACATCAGCATCAAGTGTCCCTATTGCGGTCAAGCTGATTCTTCCGAACACCTCGGGCTGAAACTCAACGTCCACGATCCAGCGTGGCACTGTTGGCGCAATACAACTCACGCTGGACGTAATCCAAGACGTCTAATCCAGAAACTGTTAGGTTGTTCGTTCAAAAATGCACAATCCGTCGTGGACGATCAATTAGTGACCACACCAGAACAGGAAGAACTTGAAAAAGCAACAGATGCGATGCGATCACGTAATTCGACCGAATCTCTTCTACCAAGATCGGAACCAATCGATTTAACGATACCACCGGAATTTAGGCCGTTAGACCATTCGCATTACGGGAAACTGTTTTTGAAGTATCTATCAGTCACTCGCGGATTTGGAGAAGACGCGACCGCTGTCGGCCAATACTTCAACCTTTATTATGCGCTCACCGGCAAATTTGCTTGGCGGTTAATCATTCCATTCTATGCCGCAAATCGGCTAATCGGTTGGACGGGACGGGACATCCGCCGAGACGCTAAGATGCGTTATCGCACCGAAGGCAACAAACGCATGATCTTCAACGCGGACGCCGTTGTATCAAACTGTGTGCTGTTGATTGCTGAAGGACCGATGGACGCCATGAAGCTCCATTATTACGGGCAGCACCACGGATACGCGGCGGTCGCGACCCTAGGTACGTCAATCGCCCCAGAACAAATTCCACTTTTAGTCCGATTGATACAGCGGTGCAAAAGCGCTGTGATTTTATTCGACCGCGAAACGCTAGCCCTCGGGATGAGTCTGGCTGAACAATTACAGGCTCTTTCTGGTCGGCCGGTACGGTCACGGCACCTTGTTGAATTCAAGGATCCCGGTGACATTCCAGGACACGCTGTACGCCAAGTGTGTGAAGCAGTTTCAGTGATTTGATCCGTGATTATTTTCCCTGTAAATACAATACGTGGAAGATTATTTCTAATGAAGAATAGATCTGCAACCACTATCAAGTACGTCCCACGCTGGCCAGGGCCGATCGAGGGCCACGCCGTAAACACCGCAAAACATTTCTATGGCGCGCTGCATCCCTGGCACGAGTTTGACGATCTTCTGCAAGAGGCCTACATCGTATTCATGCGTTGCAAGCGTGCCTACGGATCTACCGTGGACAATCCGGCGTGGTTCATGTCTTTATTCAGCAATTCTCTGCGAAATCGCTTTCTTAATATGATCAAACACGGTCCGCGGTATAATTTTATTGAAGACACAAACTTGACCAGCCCTAACGCAGAGACTAACGAAGACGCTGACGGGTATTTAAATTTATTGTTGAAAGAACTACCTCCGGTTCTCAGCATGATGATACGACTCGCCGTACGCGATAAAATTGGTCCCGTAAAAAAGAAGCGCGTCCGAAAACATCTAGAAGCGTGGCTGCACTCAGGGATATGATTCGCAGTTTACTTTAACCACGAAAGGAGCTTTTGTATGAAAGGCAAGAAAATCACTACAGCGATCACACCATCGGTGTACGCTGAACTAAGTAAGGTCGCCGGCGACATCACGCCGAACGCTGGCGAAGACAAAACGACGTTCCTCGTTCGTCTTACTGAAGCCGTGTCCGCGCTGGACGACGGCACGTACGACGCGCTGAGCGTTTCGGCGCAAAAATGGTTCAACGCTTCGGGCGAAGCGATCAACGCGAACGCGGCAGAAAAGATTCCGGATCTACCCGGGATGCCTGAGATCAAATCCACAGATGGTGTTAATATCGATGAAGGCGAAACAAAAGATCAAACCGATAACTTAGACAAGGAAGAACACATGGGCACCAAAAAAGCAGTAAAGAAAACCGTAAGCAAGAAGAAATCCACCACTCTCAAAGAAGACGAAAAAACCACGTCGCTCAAGAAATCACAAAATAAAAGAATGGAGACGCAAGGGAAGAAACCCAGCAAACCCAACAAACCGAGCACCAACGCCGTCATCTATGTCGTGTCTAAATCCGACTCCGCAAAACGCGGCTTCATGAAGGACTACATCTCCGCGGCTCACGCGATGAAGAAATTCACCCGGGACGCCCTCACGGCCAAGGTCCGCGGTCCGAAGTGCGATGAAAAACGTGCACTCCAGTATTTTTACTGGTGCAAAAGGCACAAGATCTTTACTCCGGCGTAGATGTTTTCCGGATAAAGTGATGACCTTTTCCCGTCAAAGGCGCGTTCACCTTCTGCAGGATGTCAATCAACCGTGGCGTCATTTCGTCATCTGCTCCCTCCTCAATAGAACCACGGGAAAGCAAGTCGCCAAAATCTTGCCGAGACTGTGGCGAGCAGCGCCCACGCCGAGGAGACTCGCATCCATTTCGACGGATAAATTGATCGAGATCCTAAGCCCTCTCGGACTTCAGAACATAAGAGCAAAGAGGCTCGTGGATCTGGGGCGGTATTTCTCCGAGGGCGGACTAAGTACTCCCCCGGGCTGCGGGCGATACACCATGTCCCCGTACGAACTCCTATTCCTCAAGAGAAGGCCAGAAGGCCTCATGGACAAAAAACTGCTGGCCTACGTCGACAGCGCGTTCCCCCGGGACGTCAAACGGGCCATCCCGCTCGTCAGAACGGCTCACCACGCATTTCTAGACGCGGAGTCGTTAGTACCCCAGCCTAAAAGGCAAAAGAAGCGCAGAAACACGGCTACGGGGGGTCTACACCTCACGTCCGACGTGTTCGTGGAGGGGCCGAACGGCTCCGGAAAATCAACTCTGATAGAGGCGTTGAGAAAAATCGGTCTGCCTTCCGTTCACACGGGCGGACCAAAACGAAATCTGAGCGAACTGTTGTCTTCGTGCCGACGGGTATCCCGTCGAGGCAGACCAAGAGTGATCGACCGCATGCCAATGATATCTGAGATCGTGTACGACAGAGCCTTGGGCAGAAAGCCAAAGATGAACCACAAAGAGTTGATCAAAAAGATAGGCCCGTTGAACGCGCCCCTGGTCATATACTGCCGAGTCCCCCTCAAAGACATGACACCGATCCACAGAGGGACAACTCATCCAGCAGACCACGCATCGGAGCTGAAAAGACATACGGCGGACCTGGTGAGGCAATACGACCTGCTCATATCCAGACTGTCGGCGCGGGGGCTGATCCGCGTAGTGATACACAACTACGTCGAATCCACCACGCCCCTCGACGTGATTGACACACTGCGGCTCGCGAAGATCCTATGTGCGGACTAGTCGCCGTCTTCGGTAGAGACTTCGTGAAGAAAGACACCGTAGACCGAGTGAACGCAGCAATCGACTCGATGTCCTACAGAGGTCTACCAGGCAGGCGCGGCATTCATTGCACTAAAGACGCGGTCCTTGGACATGTGAGACTGCCCATCGTCGGACTGGATGTGAACAACGATCAACCGTTGATCCACAACGACGCCGCTCTCGCATTCGTTGGCGAGGTGCACAATTACAAAGATCTATCTCCGGGCGCGGTCTGCGACAGTGAAGTCGTCCTGAACGCGTGGCTGAGTGGAATAGACAACTGGAGACGTTTCGACGGATTCTGGTCCGCGACTCTGGTCGATGAGAAAAACGGCGTAGGCTGCGTCGCAGTCGATTATCTGGCGCAGAAGCCGCTCTACCTTAGGAGAGACAAATGCGCCGTCGCCAGCGAACTCAGGCCCCTATTCGCGTTCGGCGTGCTGACTCTGGACGAGACGTATCTGTCCAACGTGTTGAAGTGGGGTTACGATCCGACCGGCCGCACGCCGTATCTGGAAGTGGAAAAGATCCCGCCCGGTTGTGCGATCACGTTTCCATTGATCGAGGGACTAGGCTCCACTAGAGCAGAACGATATTTTTCACTGACACCTAAGATCAACACAACGCGCGTCGACCTCGCGTCACTCGTGGACAGATCCGTCAAGGCCAGGCTCGTTTCTGACGTGCCCGTCGCCACGCTGCTGTCCGGCGGGCTAGACTCTACAATCGTTTCGATCTTAGCAAAAAAAGCAGACGCGGACATCGTGGCGTTCCACGTGGAGAATGACGAGTGGACCTACGCTAGAGACGTTGCAACACAGAATAGATTCAACATCAAGAGGCTCGAATTGAGCCATGATTTACACGCCGAAGCTATGTCGTTTATGCAAGAACCTGTGGATCTCGGCTCCGTTCTGCCGCAATTTCTTCTGGGGCGAGCCGTCTCTTTTGAAAACTACCACGTCGCTCTATCGGGAGACGGCGCGGACGAACTATTCGGCGGTTATTCGCGAGCGTCCCAATACGACAGTCAGTGGTCCGACGTCTTCTGCGAGCTCGTCCATTATCACATCCCAAAACTGGACAGATGCATGATGGCCAGCGCCGTCGAGCTCCGTTGCCCATTCTTGGCCCCTTACGTCGTCGAAGCCGCGCTGGGGCTTGACTGGTCGAAGAGAAAGAATAAAGAGATACTCAGAAAAGCATTTTCTGACATAGTGCCAGAGAGCGTGATCAACAGAAAAAAGATGCCACTGAGAACGCACGACCCCAAAGACGCGTCCGTTAGGAAATTCCTCGTGGACGACTTCAGAAAAGGTTTTAACAGACATGCCTGACCACGAAGACGTCAAGAAGTTCTATCTAAAGTTTGACCTCGGCTACGACGGCCCGCCAAGATTTTTAGACGGCGAACTGTTGAAATTACGTCTAATGTTTCTAGAAGAAGAACTTAACGAATTCAAGTCGGCGACGGAGGCGAAAGACATAATCAAAGCGTTCGACGCTCTGTTAGACCTCGTCTACGTATGCCACGGCACTGCTTATCTGATGGGTCTGCCGTGGGACGAAGGCTGGTCCGCCATTCAGTCGTGCAACATGGCGAAGGTCCGAGCTGCCAGTCCGGAACAATCTAAACGCGGCTCCACGCATGATGTGGTGAAACCTGAAGGCTGGATAGGTCCGGAGGACGAACTGCGCAGGTTATTGAGGAAAAAATGAAACCGACAAAGTTGAGAGCCCTCGGGGTCACATCCGGTGTGGGTTCGATGTTAATTGGTGCTAAACAAGCAGGTTTTGACATCATCGGAAATATTGAATGGAGGAATTACTACCGATTAAAAGATGTAGAAGGTCGTAACACATTCACCGAAAATTTTCCCGGTGCTTTCCTGGTGGCAAAATACTCGGACCTGAATGACGCACAACAATCTTCCGTTAGAGGTGTGGATCTCGTCTTTGGACATCCAGAATCATTTCGGCCATGGGCACCCGTGTATACTCCTCGTGGATGGGTGCCAATCAGGAAGATTTTGGTTGGAGATCTTGTCTTAACACACCGAGGTCGATTTCGTCGTGTATACCGAATAATTCATTATGGTGCACCTAACGGAACCGAAGAGGTAACCCTATCGCGAAACAGTCGTGTTAGTGGTAGATCCTTGGTGGTGACAGCGAACCATCCACTCCTTATGGAGGATGGAACCTGGCGGAAAGCGGGGGAAATTCGCTCGGGAGATCGATTGGTTCATCTGGTAACCGAATGTCCGAGATGTGGAGAGTTAGCGCCTATTCACTACATGGATGATCACAGAGTTTCTTGCGGATGTACCACGCGCCGTCAGTGGAGACGAATGACAGTAGAAGAACGCGCTGAACAAATAGTTGATGCCCACAAAGAGACACGAAAACTCGTCCGATCGGGCAAGCATCCGTTTAATGATGAGATCGTGCGTCAAAAGGGACAGTTAGTTCAAGCTCGATCATCAAAACTTGAAGAACAATTCTTAGGTTTATTAGAAGAGAGATGTGTGTCTGTTGAACGTCAACATCCCGTAGGTTCATTCTTTGTGGATTTTGCTGTCCCCGAACTTAAGATCGCTATTGAAATCCACGGTGGAAATTGGCACCAGATTATTCAGAAGCGATCCCAAGATGAGAATAAGCGGCGTTGTTTGGAGAGAGAGGGATGGACAATTCTTGTAACACCACCCCGACCGGATCGTTGGCGTGGAGGTGAGTTAGAGATTCTGGCCGACGAGGTATCACGTTTGGCAGCAAATCATAGGGAGGAATATCAGTTTGCAGCGTTCCCCATGATGAGCGTTCGACGGCGCATAATGCAACCAGGGGAACAGCTCTGTAATCTTGGTGTCGAAGATGACGAGACCTATATCGTAAAGAGTTTTGTTACCCACAATTGCGGCGGCTATTCCGCAATGAACGCATTGAACGCTAGACGAACCGGTTACGCTAATAAAATGCACGACCCAGGAGATATCCCGCTCTTCATCGACACGATCGCCAAGGTGCAACCTCGATATTTCGCGATGGATGACCTCCCAAAAAGTTTAATCGCATTCTCGATGGCAGAGTACGCTCGACGACTCCCTGAGTATGACCTCTTCCCAGAATGGGTGTCAAATTACGGTTACGGAAATATACAACTGAATCGACGTCGCATGTTCGTGATCGGTGCGCTCAAGACGGAAAATTTTGTATTCGCCCCCGGCGAGACTTTTCACGACGCAACACTAGAGAACACGATTGGGGATCTGTGGCACCAAGAAGGAAATGTGCCAAACCACGATCCACATGCGATCAATGCGCCGTGCGGTCCCGGAAAGGGTATGGATTCACTTGATCATCGTCCGTCATGGCGAGACATGCAGAAGTGGTTCTCCTCGGTGAGAGAGGGCACACTCTTCCGCTATCATTCACCCGTAGGGGGGATAAAAGTTAAACCCGGTTGGGCAAAATCGTATTGGAAAGGTCATTCCTATGTACTTGACGGAGGTTCCGGACACATGCATCCCATCCGAAATCTTCCTTTTTCAATCCGCGAAAGAGCACGGATACAGGGTTTTCCGGATGATTTCTTATTCTACGGGACAAAACTCGACAGGCGAGGACGTTGGATACATGATAAAAACAATCACATGGTCAAACAGACCGGAAAAGCCATGCCGATTCAATTCTGCACGTATCTCGCGAAACAAATCGCGGCACATATTAAAGGAAAAAATTTCGATCGTTCCAACGAGAGATTGCTGAAACCGAACACCTACATCGACCAAGCGAAGACTTGGTGGTGTACGAATGAAAATTACGCTGATCAGCCGTCTGCTTGTGAAGCCTGCTGGATGAAAGTCACCTGTCCAATGTCACTATCCATGTCAAAACAACTGCTGAAAGAGATGAAAGAAGATGAAACTCACCTCAGAGAAGGCAAAATCCCTCGCAAAGAAACAGCCGAGACACCCACTCGATCTCAATCGAGTAAAGATTCACACACAAAACTTCAGAGACGTGTTGTTGAAATTGCAAAGGACCAACATTTTGAAGAAGCAGAAAAAACATGGTAGAGATACACGAACAATTCGTGAAATCATGCACGAGAGAGTTGAATTACGGATTGGGAATCTTCCGAAAGATTACCACTGCTCGTGCGTGTTCTGCAAGAAGTTTTTAGGTGAGTTGATCCGTCCAGATGGGACACACTACTCACGGAACGACCGTCGTCATTATTATACGACTGCAGAAAGCGCCAGTACAAAAGACGCGACCGTTGGACACATCGCTAAGACGCCGCTCCACATCGCGCGCTGGGCTGTACAAACATTCACCAAGGGAGGAGACTGGGTATTAGACCCGACCGCTGGCGCTGGGACCACCTTGGTCGAGGCTCTCACCCACGGACGCAACGCGGTCGGCGTTGAGATCCAGACCATCGACGTGATGAAGAATAACATCAAGTACGTCCTCGCCAATCCCGAGACGGATCGACCAAACGCTCACCACGCCTGCGTTCATGGTGATGCACGAGAACTGAAGAAGCTCCTCGACAATGTTGCGCCACCTAAACCGTTCGCCCTCATAGTAAATAATCCACCGTACTCGGGAGATGCCAGTCAAGTTGGATTCAAAGGTGCGTCATATACTTATGACGAAACACGCGCAAACCTCGCATTCTTGAAAGAGGGGCCAGAATATTTTATGATCCTTGGCGAGATTTATACCGAATGTTGCCGTCGCCTCAGGAAAGGGGGACGTCTCGTGATCGGCGTGAAAGACCAGACACATAACAAAGCACCCGATATGCTTCATCACAAGATCGCCGAAGTGATCATGAAGATCCCTGACATGAAATATGAGGGCACGGCGGTTCTTCGCCACTATCCAACAACGCTACACCTGAACACCTACTTCAAGAAGACCGGTGTCCACCCACCTTATTTTCAGACAATATGTGTTTTTCAAAAAAAGTGATGTTCCTGTTCTCAACAGTACATTTCAGAGACGCGATCGAACGCATCGGAACTCTTTTGAGAGACGCACCTCTAATCCACACAGAGAAGTGGCAGGGTCTCGATATAAGAAACAACCTTAACATGGCGATGCACGAGTTACTCAACGTGTCGTTATCCGTTGACGGGGTGACCGCGGACCTCAATAATCTCAGAGCGGACGTGGACCCGAACCTACCTTGGGCCGACGACCACTTCCTGGAGAGAGTGAACGAAGAACCGCTGAACCCGGGCGTCCAGTGGAGAAACTGGCCGTGGGCGAGAAGCGCCGACAGATTCCGAACGGAGAAGAACGAGAGTTTCACCCACACGTATATGCAACGTTACTGGCCGAAGTTCGCCGGCGTTACGAGCGACGGACGGACGAAAGATAATCTAGGCCGAATACTGCATCAGATGAGCGGGGTAAAACCACATGACGGAATACGTTATGTGTATGGAGACCTGAACGACGTGATTTCACTGTTGCACAGAGAACCACACACGCGGCAGGCGTATCTGCCCGTGTGGTTCCCTGAAGACACGGGCGTCTCCCACGGCGGGCGAGTCCCCTGCACTCTGGGCTATCACTTCATCATGAGAGACGACGCGCTCCACGTAGTTTACTATCTCCGGTCGTGCGACTACAGACGGCACTTTCGAGACGACATATACCTGACCGTCCGCCTTTTGATCTGGATGCTGAGTGAGCTCAAGAAACGAGACGCCTTCTGGGGCGGAGTCTCCCCAGGGACGTACACCATGCACGTGACCTCGATGCATATCTTTCAAGCGGATCTCCCGTGGCTGACCGACGAATTGAAAAATAACGATCATGATTGAACACATCAAAAGAATGTCTAAAGACGAATACTTCCTCCGAATGGCGTCATTGGTCTCCAACAGAGCGACGTGCCTCCGCCGCAGAGTGGGCTGCGTCCTAGTGAGCAGAGAAGGACACATCCTGGCGACCGGTTACAACGGAAGACCCAGCAAGTGGCCGCACTGTAACCACAGAGCGGAAGACGCCACATTGTGCGACCCCACGGAGATCTACCTCCACGCCTGCCACGGGGCGTTCTCCGCTTCTGGTGTAGGTCTGGACGACTGCGAGGCGATCCACGCGGAACAGAACGCACTCCTCCAATGCTATGACATGTTCCGGATAAACGCGTGCTACGTGACGGACTCACCGTGCGTCACATGCACAAAGCTGCTGCTCAACACCACCTGCGAGCGCGTAGTATTCATCAATCAATATCCACACGCCGCGTCGGCTAAATTGTGGCTGAAAGAATGCGGACGGAGTTGGCTCGAACTGAAACTAAACGACGCGGGGGAAAAATTCAGCGGAGGCCCTCCGATATGACGACGGATAAGACTCGAATCAAACAGATCCGATTGAAGCCCATTCAGACGACGGACCTCACGTGCCTGGAGTGCCCGTTAGACAAAGCCGCGCTGCGGCACCCGAAGATGGTCGCCACCGGAGCGGCTAGACCGATCTTTTATTTCCTGGGAGAGAAAAACGACAGAACGGACGACGAAGAAGGCGAACCGTTCATGGGAGAATCCGGTCAGGTAGTCCGCTCGAGAGTGCCGTCTAAATGGATCGGTAAGATCCGTTGGAATAATCTGATCAACTGCAGACCATCAGAAGACAGAGAAACCTATCCGCAAGAACTGGCTTGTTGCCGCTCTCGGATAATCAGTGACATAGAACGCGCCAAGCCGCAGATACTCGTCGGGTTCGGTCCCGCGCCGCTCAACTGGATTCTCGGAGCGGAGAAAAAAGGCGACGCTAGAAAAATCGCACCCTGGCGAGGACGAAAGATGCCGGTGAAAATCGGTTCGCACGCATGCTGGTTTTACCCGATCGAGTCTCCCGACACGTTACTCCAGCGCCGCTCTCAGGTCTACGAGGCTAATCGAGCCGCCTTTGAAAATGATCTGCGACGAGTGTTCGACGACTATAGCGCAGGACTGCCGACGCCAGAAGTGGTGCCTCCAGAAGAATATTATGCGGGGATACAGACGATCGAAGACTATACTCGACAGGGCTTCAACGACGTCCTGCGTTGGTTGGACGCTTCCGCTAGACAAGACGACACCACGATCGACATAGAGACCAACGAGCTGCGGCCTTACAACCGAGACAGCCGGATACTCTCCGTGGCGATCGGCACCTACGAGAAGACAGTCGCTTTCCCGCTGAGACACTCGCAGGCGAAGTGGAGCTCGTCTCAACTCAAGCAGATCTATTCTGGCCTGGAGTCGTATCTGTTGTCTCCAGGCAGCAAGTGCGCGCACTTCTCAAATTTTGAAGTCAGCTGGCTGATCAAACAGTTTGGCCCCAAGATCGCCCACAACGTGTCGTGGGAAGACACCGCCGCGATGGCGCACGTCCTAGATGAACGCAAAGGCAAGTCTCTAGAAGTTCTAACCGAACTGTATTTTGGATTCAACGTCAAAAAATTATCTCTGATAGACGTGACCAACCTGGACGAGTGTCCGTTGTCCGACGTGCTGACGTACAACGCGCTGGACACTAAATGGACGGACGCGCTGCGCCGTATCCTGTGGTCCGAGATAGAGTCCTTAGGTTTGGTCGACGTATACCGAACGGTGAATCGAGTGACGCCCTCCTTCGCGATGATGCAGAATGTGGGCCTGCACAGAGACGTGGATGTGATCAACAGTTTCAGCGAAGAACTGGTCAAACGAAAAGACGACGTCGTGAAAGATATCATGCGAGATCCAGACGTGGGTCGCTTCATGAAGATCAACGGAAACAAATTTAAGCCCACGTCGAACCCCGACACGCAGCGATTTTTTCGCGACTTTCTCAAAATAACACACCCCAACCACGGACGACGCGACTTTAAATACAGTCTGACGGAAGACATCTTAGAAAAATTTGAACACCCCGTGGCGCGGATGATCTTAGACATGAGAACGACCGGCGGCAATCTGGCTAAATATGTAGAGCCTCTATTGGACAGTCCGTCCGCGTCGTTCCCCAGGGGCGGAAAATACGTCAAAGAAGACGGTTTAGCCCATGCCAATTTTAGTCAGCTGATCACCTCTACGGGACGCCCCGCCTGTGAAGATCCTCCGCTGCAGCAATGGCCAAAGCGGGAGCATCGAGAAATACGCCGAGTGTTTCGAGCGCCTCCAGACCACTACATGGTCGCGGTAGACTACGGCCAACTCGAGGCGCGCATAATCGCCACACTAAGCCGCGATCCGGTGCTCTGTAAGGAGATCTTCGATCAATACGATATACACGGAGACTGGACGGATTCGTTAGGGACAGAATTTGACAAGAGTCTGCTCAAAGATAAGCCGTCAAGAAAACATTTAAGAGACCTCATAAAAGTCATGTGGACTTTCCCGCTGTTTTACGGCAGCACTCTGGAGAGCGTCGCACGAACCGTCAGCTCTGCGTTCAAACGAGACATATCTCCATCGAGGCTAAAACCGTACTACCAAAAATTCTGGGATAAATACAAAGTCACATTAGACTGGCAAGAAGAACTCGAAACGTTCTACTGGAGATATGGTTACGTAGAAACAGCCTACGGCTTTCGTCGGCACGAGCCTATGTCTAAAAACGAATTGATCAACAGCCCGGTGCAAGGCACGGCGGGTCAACTCGTCATGAAGGTGCAAGCCGACCTCAGTAAGATTGCGCATGAAGAAGACAAACCTCAATATCAACCCGTGATAAACATGCACGACGATCTGACCTTCTACATCCCTCACGAAAGTCTAGAAGAAGACATCGAACGGATAGCTAAAGACATGTGTTGCGTCGACGCAAATTTTCTCGTCGTCCCTCTATCCGTCGAAGTATCCGTAGGACACAATTGGGCGGATCAACAAGAGATCGGCGTGTTCTATTCAACCGATTTCAGCTGGAGACCGCCAAGGGCAAAACGCGATGCCGTTTCCGCGAAGGTATAATTACCTTAGAAGGAGTAAATTTTACCCATGAAATCACTAATCCGTCCCAGAGGCATCCCCGCACCGCAACCGCCAGCCGCCGAAGCGGAGTTGGCTCGTTACCGAGAACTGATCAAGCTCGACCGGCACGCGTTAGACACCGCCGCCGAGGAGCAGGCGCAACTGTTCTTAGATGCATGTGACAAGCAGACGCAGGCGATGTCGCTGCGCGACGAGGCTAAAGAGAACCTCACGCGGATTGACGCTGAGACCGCGAGCGCGATCCGCCAACGCAAGACCGACACCAAACTCACTGAGGGCGCGATCTACGATCAGGTCGTGCAAAGCCCTAAACACGCAGCGGCCACCGCCGACTACGAACTCAAACGCCGCACCGCCGACTATTGGGGCAATCTGCGCGCCGCATTCGATCAACGCGCGAAGATGATCCGAGAACTGACCGGGCAATATTCCGCGGGTTACTTCACGGTGCAGAGCGGAGTCAGCGCCCGGCGCATCGGCGCGTCCGAAGGGCGAGAGGCGTTACATGCCGCTCGCACCAGATAAGGTTCCGTGATGGAGCTCAGTTCTATCATCACCACGATGCTCTGGGTTTCGCCCATACTGCTGATCTTAGTATACGTGACTGTGCGCGTAGGGTCGGCGGCGTTTTTCCGTTCCAAACGTGATTACATCAGGAGACTTCTACATGGCAATGGTCCGCAGCAACAAGACGAGCACTCAGAACGCTAGACCCGCTGTCCGCCGCACTACGGCAACTGCTGGAAATTTCAACTACCGTCCGCCCTCTGCTGAAGAACTCCGAGAGCGCGCGACACGACGCGGCACGAGAGACTCGTTCTTCTCCGCAGGCGTGCAGTTTTTCACCCCCAAAGTGGGCGACAATATCTTGCGCATCCTGCCGCCGCCGCCCGACCGACGCGACGAGTGGAAGGCGTACGGGATAACTCTGTATGTGCACTACGGAATCGGCGCAGACGAGGCTGCGTACCTCTGCCTGGACCGCATGAGGGGCGAACCGTGCCCCGTGTGCGAAGAACGAGCTAAAGCCAAGGCCGAGGGCGAAGAAGAACTCGTCCAAGAACTGCGCCCGGTGCAGCGCGTCGCGGTCTACATCATAGACCGAGATCAAGAAGGCAAAGGGCCACTGCTGTGGAACATGCCTTCCACCATCGACTCCGACATCTGCGGGCGTTCCGTAGACAAGAAGACCGGCGAGGTCTACGCCGTGGACGACCCGGCCAACGGGTACGATGTCACGTTCACGCGAGAAGGACAAGGACAGACCACTAAATACAAGAGCATCGAAATCGCTCGCCGTCCGAGTCCGCTATCCGAGGACGAAGACGTATCCGCACGGTGGCTGCAGTTTGTCTGCGACAACGCGATCGACGACAAGCTGATCCTCCACGACTACAACCACATCAAGAACGCGCTTTCGGGTATGGCTTCATCCGACACGGGAGAACCTGCTCAGTCATCGGCAACGCGGACCGGCGGCGCGTCAAAGAAGATACCGCTACGAGGCGCAAAAGCCGCACCGCCGCCCGCTGAACCAAAAGACGGCGGTGAAGACAAGCCGACATTCGAGGAGATCGCCGCCATGGACGAAGACGGAATCGCTACCCTTGGAGAAGCGTTCAACCTCAATTTCCCCGAAGCGGGATTTGATTCCAACGAAGAGATGTACATCTGGGTCGCAGAACAGCTCGAAGTTCCAGTGCCGCAAAAACCCGCTGCTAGTGCGAGTGGAAAGCCAGAAAGTTGGCGTGACAAGCTTCGCGGCGCGACTAAAAAGAAATAACTGTGATGGCACGCCCATTTATAAAGAACCGTGACCGGATCAAACTCCGGTCGGCGACTGCATCCGAAGAAAGGTCTGGTGGGATTTACTTCTCCTCGGAAAAAAAGAACTATCAGTTCATCCCCAGCGGCTGCACGGTGTTGGACTGTGTGCTTGGCGGGGGATGGTCATTGGGGCACATCGCCAACATCGTCGGTGATAAATCCAGCGGCAAGACGCTTCTCGCAATGGAGGCGATCGCCAATTTCTTTCTCGCCTACGACGACGGGTGGGTACAGTACGTAGAGGCAGAGGCAGCGTTTGATGTGGACTACGCTAAAGCACTCGGCATCCCTATGGACCGAGTAGAAATGGTGAACGATCTGGACACCGTAGAGGCTGTGTTCGAAGATCTCTCGGGGTTATCGCGTAAAACCCCCGGTCTGTATATTATTGATTCGCTAGACGCATTGAGCGATGAGGCGGAGATGGGTCGGGCGATCAGAGACGGCTCTTTCGGTGCGGCCAAGGCTAAGAAACTCTCTGAACTGTTCCGGCGGCTGGTGCGTAAATTATCCCGACAAAAGATCTGTGTCTTGGTCATCAGCCAAGTGCGGGATAACATCGGCGCAATGTTTGGAGAGAAACATTCACGGAGCGGGGGCAAAGCACTGGACTTCTATGCATCCCAAATCTTGTGGCTCGCCCACCTCAAAACGGTGAAGAAAACAATCAACGAAATCGAACGCCCTACCGGCATTATGGTAAGAGCACGATGTAAAAAGAACAAAATATCTCTGCCATTCAGGCAATGCGACTTTTTTTTGCGCTTCGGCTTTGGTATCGAGGATACAGAATCCAGTCAGAAGTTTTTGCAGACCGTGAACAAGTCTGCACCTAAAACACCTGAGGCACTACGGGAAGCGGTTATCAAAGAGTGGTATACCATAGAGAAGAAGTTTTTGCCAACGCAGAGGAAATACACTTGAGACCCGCCGCTAAAACACTGTCTTGGCAAGACCGGATGGATAACTATGCCAATGTGACAGGGTTTCCAAACGCCCTATTCCAAGTTGATGATAGTCGAGTGGTCGGAATGTGGATTATGGGCAATGATTATCGAGGCGGGTCTGCTAAATATGGGTCCTACCCTGCCGGGTACCTAAAACGAATAAAGGCACTGTTCCCAGACAAGAAACAGGTGCTACACATATTCAGTGGCCATGTTGATACCAACATTCTGAGCGGCATGACGGTAGATGTTGACGAAAGCACAGAACCAGACTACGTGGACGACGCGCAGACGCTGACCAAAGTGCCACTGGAAAAGTTTGATCTGGTTATGGCTGACCCGCCATACTCGGTGGAAGACGCCATGCATTATCAAACCACCATGATCAAGCGCAACGTGGTGATGCGGACACTCGGAGCGAGGCTCAGAAAAGGTGCCCATGTTGTGTGGCTCGATCAAGTCTTACCTATGTATCGGAAAGATCAATTTGCCATCGATGCGGTGATCGGGATGGTCAAATCCACAAATCATAGGTTTCGGGTTATTACTATTTTCAGGAGAAGGTGATGTGATGGGCCAACGTTCTGAATACACACGGAATCAATCGCAAGAACAATTCCGTATTGACGTAAAAGAAATCGTGACTGAAACGCCTGCCGCAATACTGGTCAAAGTTCAGATTCCCGGAGCCAAAATTACCGAGGATATGTGGTTCCCACTTTCTCAGGTGCACAGTATTCACCGTGATCCGACTGCGCCGTGGGTGATGGTGACCGTGTGGATTGCAAAAAAGAAAGGCTTTTTATGATCCCCCGTAAGAAACGAGTGGCAATAGAAGACTCCTGTCTATGGGTGGAGGATTCTGACGGCATTTGGAACACAAATTGTGGTGAGATTTTTGAGTTCAACGAAGGTACGCCGTCAGAAAACAAAGCTAGATTCTGTCTCTATTGTGGAAAGTCGCTGATTGCGGACGCTTACGACGAGGCTGACAACGATGAATAAGACAAAAGAAAATGAGTTAGAGTGGTTAAAGTGCTCAAACTGTGGCGGAATAAATGGGGTAAATGAATTTGACACACCTACGGGATCCACAATTCCTGAAAAGAAAATCAATCTATGTGAGTATTGCTCCGGAAGCTCGGCGGGAAACGCCTTTTTCTTCCCCATACAATATCCTAACGCCGCCGTTTTAAGAGGAATAGCGGCCATGATGAACGTACTGGAAAAGAGATTGCGGAGATGAAAGCGGGAAGCGGCAAGCGGAAGGGAAGTTCGTTTGAACGCCGAGTTTGCCATCTGCTCTCCATGTGGATCAGCAACGGCAAACACGATGATCTTTTCTGGCGCAGTTCAATGAGCGGGGGCCGCGCCAAAGTGGTTTTCAAAAAAGGTGGGCAAAACCGAACTCAGTGCGGGGATATAAGTTCAATCCATCCGGACGGGAATCCGTTAACCGAACGTTACCTTGTGAGTTGTAAATTCTACAAATCCCTGAACATTGAGGGAACAGTGATCGGGAACAAAGGCGGGTTAACTGCTTTCTGGACCGAGTGCGTAATCGAGGCTAAACAATTCAATAAAATTCAAATGTTGATTGCCAAACAAAACAATACTCTACCGTTCCTCTGTCTTGACGATGTAGGAACGTCTGACTTCGGGTTGTTAGGAAAAGCCATTGCTCAACTACCCAC
>ERZ1292632.1999-Hain-H43-01um-R2-1999-length-18036-cov-7_pt1 | contig 18036 bp, 21 predicted proteins | sample MGYA00564407_ERZ1292632 | MGnify/ENA primary metagenome ERZ1292632 (study PRJEB36523, sample SAMEA6512637) | groundwater metagenome | collected 2019-01-08 | study: AquaDiva: Metagenomics assemblies of 32 groundwater samples | reverse complement strand
CTGAATTAACTATTCTATTTACATAATCAGAAATTCCTTGAATGGAATCAAATTGAGGATTATCGACCTCATTCATATATCGGAAAAAATATTCTGCGTCGTATAAACGCTGACGCTGAGAATCTCTATAAATTCTATCCCTAGATTCATTTAATTCTATCCAACTTTCCTTAGAAAGTTCAAACCATTCTGGATTATTCTTGCTCATTTTATTTCCTTTCCATTAAAACCCAGAAATTTAGACTGTAAATATGTTTGATTCACAGTCTAAAATTGCAGATTTTAACTGCGATGCATGATTTACCTCCCTTCACTAAAATTTACAGTTAATCAAACATCACTTGTTCATACTTATACTATACCGGACGTTTTACTAAAAGCCAAATGAAAAATTGAAGAATCAAAAAATTTTTGGTTTTTTCAAGAATTCATTTGTTTTCTTGAATCATCCTGTATAGTTTAAGTAGTGGAAGAGAAAAACAGAAACTGAAACTAACTTTTAGGAGAATAGAAATGGGAACTAGTCCAAAAATTTTGTTCTGCTCCTGCCATTCAGAATTTTCTGATCAACAATACGGCAAAGGATTAAGAAAACATTATGTGGTACCTTCCCGGTACAACCAATATTTTGTCTATAAATGCGAAGTTTGTGGAATAAGAAAAGAAGAATTTTCCTCATACACAACAAAATATTAAAAGGAGATGGATATAAGACCCACCTCCTCCACCGGAGAAAAGTAAATGACAAATTTATTTTACATCTTTAATGGAGCAAGTTCCAATTGTTTATGATAAGCAACATCATAAAATGGATACCACTCCACACCAAATTTCCCTAATGATCCATCCTGTCGAACACCCAAAGTACATACACAAAATCCTACTTCTGCCTTAAGCTTTAATTTCCTCATAAAAGTAGTTTGATCTTGAACACATCCAGGCATAATTGTCAGAACTTCTCTAGGATAAGATATATCAAACTTATGGAAATGCCCCATAACTAAAACATCTGGTTTATCCCCGCCTTGGAAGCTTTCTACCATCTTTTGAGATGGATACGAAACTGCATAGGGAGTTCCTCCTCCAGGATGAATAATTCTCATTGTAAATTTACCTTCTGGTCTTTCAAATATAACATCTTGTTCAATATGCCCTATGTGTACCAAATCATTTCGGCCTCTATTTTGACACCAATTTTGCATATACCAACCAATTCGGAGACCACAATCTTTCTGGTACCAACCCTCATGACAATCTCCCGTTGCAAAATAAGTTGTAATTCCTTTCCTCTGAGGATAATGATCTGCTAAATAATTAGATTGGTCATGAACTCCATGAGCACAAATTTCGTATCGGTTATATTTAAATTCTCCATCAATAATATTACCAGCATGAAATACTTCTTTTATTCCTTCTTCTGCAAATATATCATAGGCTGCTTCTAGTATATCCAGCCTAGAAAACTTATTGCAAAGGTGGGTATCAGAAAGTAGTCCAAACTTTATTTCTTTTCCTTTTAATTTCTGAATACTTAAATGTGGAAGAGGAGGCAAAGCATCTGACAAATAATATTTATCATTCCCTTGCTGAATATTATATCCATCTGTCTTTAAAAGATAACTAATAACTTCTCGAACATTCTCCTCCTTAAGATGTAACTTGTTTGCAATTTCAACTAAAGACATTCCTTTATTTTTCTGTTTTGAAAGAACTTTAACTACATCCGATCGAACCATCGGATTTGAAGGATCAAACCTTACATTTGCTTTTGGGCAAGTTTTACAATTTAATTTTTCCTTTGTTGCTTTTTTCTTAGACATTTTGCCTCCTGAGCTTGTCAAATTCTAATACTTCATCTACTAATAATTTAATACTTATAAAATCTTCCATAGAACATTTTGTTATATCAGATGGTCCTTCAATTAATGTCCAAGGATATCCTAAATCTCGAACTCTATTTAATTCCCCATTTACCCCTTCAGAAGGTTCCCATCTATGCAAAAGTGCTCCACAACAATTCTCCTGTAAAATACACAGATCCATATACAAAACTTCTTCTGTTGTCATCAATCCCTTTTTGGCAGCCATTTGAATAGGCTCTTCCACTTCACCAGGGCAATAAAAATCAACTTGAGGAAAAACTAGTCTTAACCATTGCACATTTTTAATTGCTTGTGCCGAATTTACATTTTGATAATTGTATTCTTGATTTCCTCCTGAACCTAATTTCCCCCGCATAGGATGGGCTAGATAAATTTTTGGCTGGTTCATAGAATTTTCACTTTCATAATTTAAACAATATTTCTCCACTTCCTGTGGTATCGGCTTATGCCTCCTTTCGGTACTTTTATTGGTTGACAGTTTATTTCTGGAGATTGTTTTTTTGAAATTGGTTGTGCTGGTTGATCATAAGTAGGCAATGGAATGTTTCCCAATTTATTAGGAACTTTTCTAGAAGCTTGATAATGTTTAATTACTGGATTTTTAACATCAGACATGTAATCAAAAATAGTACAATATTCTTCTGGTAAAACATAAAAAGGCATGCTTCCAATAACTTCCCTTAAAGCTGCTTGATCCCAAAGTTGTCCTCCTTTACTACAAGCAACCACCCATCTATTAACTAAATCATGAACTACCAAATTATTCTTTAAAAAAATAGTTCCTGAAAGCATTTCATGTGCTGCCTGTCTTCCTCTCTTTGCGTGATCCAAAAGATGCACTCCAATATTTACGTCTGGTCTTGCATTAAGTTCATCAAACAAAATTGGAGGCTGACAAAATTCCGCATCCACATCTACGTATACTAAAGATGAATTGAATTTTTTTAACATTTCTTTTAAAAAAGTTGGTTTAAATTGAGTATTAAGATACCAATCTCCTCTGTTTTCAATAGGAACAACATGATATGGAATCTCAAATTTTGCCAAGGAAGATATTAATCTCCTAGCTTCAATTTCGTAAAGCGTGCCGATAGTGAAATAGGCCGTCACCACAAAGTTATAATTCATTTTACATTTCCTTTATTTGTTCACTAATAAGTGGAATATTTAATATGGAATTCAAGAATTTTTCAGTGCTCAAAGTTCTGTCAATACTTTGAGGAGCATTTACAGACAAAATATTTAAATTAAGATCAAATCTTCTATCCACCATTTTCAAAAGTTCAAATTTATTAACTCGAGCAGGAGAAAATATATGAAACATTCCACTTTCATACAAATTCTCATCAATAATTTGTTGACAAACTTTAGCATATTGTTTTGTAGTAATTCCATTCCAATAATGATTAAAGTACCCCTGAACTGTTTTATCTCTTTGAGATTTTGCCCATTCTACCAAAGATGCATTGTTATGTAACTCTTCTCCAATAATGCTGGTTCTTAGCGTCATTGCCCATTCTGTGGGTTCTCCTAAAGATTTACTCTTTCCATAAATATCTTCACAATCATGAGAATCGGATTCTATGTAACTTCCTTTCTTTCCCGAATAAACACAGTCTGTTGTAATGTGAATTAAGTTTATTCCTTTTTCTGAACAATACTCCTCTAATTGATAAGGGAATACAGAATTAATTAAAATGGTTTTTAGAATTCCAACTTTTTCTACAAATGGTTTAATAATTCCTATGCAATTAATTACATAGTCAGCATCTTGAGGAATTTTGTAAAAAGTATATTCTTGCAAGGGAATTTCTAAATAAATAAAATGACATTTTTGCATAGCCTGCTTTTCAGAAATCAATTTTTGATTTCTAATTGAAAGCCAAACATTTTCTTCTCCATAAGCTTCAATCATATGCTTGCTTACAGCAGATCCGAGCATTCCAGTGCTTCCCAGAACAACAATTTTCATTATAGTCTCCTATTTTTGTATAATTTATCGATAATTTTCGTCCCAAATATTCCATCTATTCCATTCGAATCGAATATCATCAGAATTGCTTTCTTCTAAAATATTAGTGCTATAAAACATAATACTTCCTGTTAAAGTCAAATTTTTAAATCCATTGGCATATTTAGGAGGAATATAAAGAACTTTAGGTTCCCGATCAGACAATACAAATTTATATATTTTTTCAGTTTCAGGATCAACTGCTCCTAGGAAAAAAGATCCATTTGTTACAAAAATTATTTTAGATTCAAATTCATGATAATGCCAAGCTCTTATCATATTTGGTTTTTCATGATGAATTAAATAAAATCTCCGTATTGGACCAAAATCTAAATCATTAACAAAAGAAATTATTCCTCTATCATCAACAACTAAACCCCCTTTTATAATTCTTGGCTCTTTTGTTCTTCTAATAAAAAATTCCATTTTCCATTCCGGTAAAATATGTTTCCAATTTTCATATTTTAAAACTTGAGCAATGTGCCCAGAACACACTTGAGGATAATTTTTTGCTATTTTTTCTGAAGGAATTCCATTTTTAAAATCCGTTCTAATTTTTATAATATCTTGTTCAGTTAATTTTGAAAAAGGATTTGCTTCTCCCCAATTTTCTGTCCCATGAATTTTTTTATCAAAAGAATTTTCTTTAGGAGAACCCCATCGAAGATTAGAAATATGATTATTCTTATAACATCCATCTTTATGACAAACATAAAATTTATCCGGAGGTTGAGGAGAAAGGAATGCTTCTGCTACTAATATATGAACCGATTTATCTACCTGCTTTCCATTCCAAGACAATCCAACACACAATTCCCCCCCACAATCAGAAGGTTTTAAATACCTCCCATTTCTTCTTATTTTCCCAGTATTCGAAATTTCGTAAATCTCAAAATTCTTTATATGTTTCCAAATTTCTTCAATCATTATAACCATCTCCGATATTGCTCTTTAATATAATCATTATTGCTATATAGAGGATTATCTGGATTTTTAATTCTATTATTTTTAATTATGCAAATTATTTCTTGAATTCCTTGTTCCAAAGTTCGGTATTCTTTGCTTGGTATAATTCTTATTGCATCTTCCCATTTTTCAGTTAAAACCTTATAATTTCTTTGATCCTCAAATTTTATATCAATTTTTTCAATTTCACAATCCGGAATTATTTCCTGAATTGCCTTTGCTATTTCAAATATACGAACATTTTTCGAAGAAAGATTAAAAAGACCCAAACCATTAGCTTTTAGACCCATTAATATAGCTTCTGCAACGTCTTTTACGTGTAAAAGTGGCCTCCATTGATTTCCCCCAAAAACAGTAATTTTTTGTCCTCGGGCAGCTTTCATAGCCAAAACATTAACAACTAAATCTAATCGGATCCTTGAAAAAGCATCTCCCAATCCAAATAATGTTCCTAATCTAAATATTAAAGATCTATCTGCTGCTTTCTGCAATATATATTGTTCGGCAGCTAATTTTGTTTTTGCATAAACAGAAATTGGATTTGGTAAAGCGGTTTCGTCAATTAAATTTTCATTAATTCCGTATACGCTACAAGTTGAAGGGTAAACAATTAATCCCCCATAATTATCTACCAACCATTTAACAGAAGTTTCATTAATATCTTGAGTCAAGAATGGATCTGCAGCACAAGCTCCATCTCCCACTATAGCCGCTAACCAAATTGTAACATCATATTTTGGAAGAATTTTTTTAAGTTTTTCTTTATCCCTAATATCCCCATAAATAAAAGGAACTGATTTTAAATATTTTTCTTCATATGCTAAAACATCATAAACAGTAACATTATATTTATTTTCAGAAAGTAAATCTACAACAGGACCTCCCACATACCCTGCTCCTCCTACGACTAAAACATTCTCCATAAATTCTCCTATAGTTGTTCTTCTAAAATGGAAACAATTCTCTCAGCTGTTTTTCCATCTCCCAACCAATCGGTTCTTGCTATAAAATTAATAGTTTCCATACTTCCTAACCAATAATTTAAACAATCCTGCCAAGAATCATTCCATTCAGTTCGGACATTTAGCATCTTTGAATTTCCATACTTTATAGATTCTGGTCTCTCTGTTGAAATTCTTGGAACAATAACTGGAGTATTCAATAAAGCTGGTTCTTCCTGAGCAGTTCCCGAATCTGATATCATAAACACAGAATCATATTGAGCTTGCAAATAATTCTTATAAAACATTAATGGAATCCATTTTACTAACCCCATTTCTAATTTAGCCTTTTCAATGGCTGCTTGAGTTCTTCCAAAAGATATCATTTCAACAGGAATTTGAAATCTAATTGCACATTCATTTGCAAAATCTAAAATATTCAAAAGATTAATTACGGAATTAATATTTTCAGGACGATGGATATCTATAATAATTTTATCCAGTTTTTTGGGCCGTTTTCTTATTTCCGGAAGAAATTTATTAACAACTTCTACAATAGTATTCCCAACAACAAATACTTTTTCTTCTGGAATATTTTCTGCATATAAATTATCCGCATAATTCTGATGATATGTAAATAAGAAATCACTCATATGATCACAACATATTCGATTGCATTCTTCTGGCATTTCCATATCCCCACTACGCATGCCAGCTTCTATATGTCCGATTTTATAACCTTCTTTTCTAAGAGGAATTGAAGATAATACAGAATTTGAATCTCCTAAAAATAAAATAATGTCAGGTTTTGGAAATTCTCTTGATTTTAATAATTCAATAATCTTTTTAGAAAGAATTCCTTCTTGTTCATAGTGTTCTCTTCCTGGAGATCCAACACTCAAATTAAAATCTGGTTTGCGAATTTCCAATTCTTCAAAGAAAACATCGGATAACATTTTTTCATAATGTTGTCCTGAATGAATTAATAGATGATCCAAGCATTTTGAAGAATCCAATTTCTTAAAAACTTCGCTCATTCTAATAAAATCCGGCCTAATGCCTACCAAAGTCATTACAACCTTTTGATTCATTTAAATCCTTCCTCCAAATATATGCCTGCCTTTTTGATTGGGCAAAAAATATTCAACTTCTTCAATTGTTTGAACAATTTTTAATCCAGAATTCTTAAATAATTCATCAAGTTCTTGAGGAGTATATGATTCAGTTGTATTTCTATGAACTCCACTTCCATCATACTTCATATTAAATTCAAAAAGAAATCTTCCATTGTTTTTTAACTTTTTAGAAATCTGCTCTAAATATTTTCTAGTTATTGTTGGAGGAGTATGAATAAATACATTTTCTGCAAAAATAAAATCAAAAGAATTATCTGGAAATATATCTAATCCTCTCTCATCAACAGCAAACAAAGAAACATTGTCAATTCCTATATTTTTCCAAGCTTGATTAGCTTTTTCAATTAAATTTAGAGCTATATCCACACCTTTATAAGATTTAACTTTTCCTATAAAAGGAACTCCCAATAATCCAAAACCACAACCAATTTCCAAAATTTCCCAGTCTTTTAAATTTGGAATAGAATTAATATCAAAAAATCTCAAAGTACAATCAGAAGATATTTTCATCTTAACAAAAAGGCTTTTGGCATATCCTGAATGATATAATAATCCTCGCAATCCTTCCTCAAAATTATTTCCTAAATAATCTTTTGCATGCCAACTTTTCCACAATTCTTGTTCTTCCTTAAACAATTTAGAATATTCCATTTCTACTCCTTTATAATTGAGATAAAATATTTTGAAATGCCAATTCTACTCTTTTTGAATCATTCGAAAGAATAGCTTCTTTTACTTCATTTATTCCAACTAAGGATAGATTTGAATCTGTAAGAGTTTTGATCCATAATTGAGCATGTCTTTCATCTAAAGGATGAATGGGGTATATTTGATTTTTATCTACTATTCTAATTTCCCCAGATTTGGAAACTAAACAATTTCCTAAAGAAATATCAATATCAATGTGTCCCTGCCTAGATAAATAAATCTGTTCTTCACAACAAATTCGAATCATTTCTTTTTGATCAGCAGCCAAACTCCAAATTTCAGGATTTAAATATGGTTCGCAACAACCAATACATTGTTCTCCAAAATAAATTAAACTTTTTATTGGATTATTTTTCTTAAACAAACTTGCCAATTGAAGAGTTTGTGGCCAACATCCTATTGGATAGATTTTTGCAAACGATAAAACATCTTCAATATTCGTTAAAAATAAAGAAGAGTGTTCTTTCCACCCAAATCGAATTCCTTTAATAATAGGAAGATCGTATAACTGAATTTTATTAAATGTTCCAAGATTTGATTTCTTTTTTAGAAGAACAATATATCTGCCAGTTATGGGGGAAATCTCTTTTTTCTGAATTTCAAAAAATTCTTCTGCTTTTTTAGCAAAACATTCCCAATTAAAATCTTCTTTTCTAACAGTCACTAAATTTTTCATTTGAGGATCTTCAAAATTAAATCCTCCTTCCAATAGAACTAAATCGGTACTAAGAACAGCCAATTTATCAACCCAATCCCAATTTCCTCCTGAATCAACAAACATATAATGAGGGCCATTCCCAATAAAGATTCTATCATAATAATCGTCGTTTAAAGGAAAATTTCGGAAAGAAACACAATCAAATTTAGTTTTTGTTTCTGACCCCTGTAATATTCTACATAAATCAATTGCTTTTTGGTTATAATCAATTCCTCTTACTAATAATCCATTTTTTGCTGCCAATAAAGAAAAATACCCTTTAGCACAACCAACATCCGATAATTTTCTTCCCGTAGAAAAGAAATTCGGGGCAACAATATTAAAAGCGTCCATTCTTACAACTAAACTATTTGTTGGAGTTAATTCTCCCAACTGAAATGTCATTGATTGTGGTTCAATCTGAGCATCTAACAATTTTTGTTTTTCTATTAAATCCATAATTAATCCAATTGCCGCAATACTTTTTCCAAATTTTCAACGCTTCCTATTTGATTTGTTTTATTCCACTCAAAAGCATTTTCTATCATCTGAATATATTTATCTTTTGGAAAATTAAGCAAATATTTTGAAAGATCTTCTGGTCCTTTAAATTGTCTATAATCAATAAATAAATCTGTTGGAACCCAATCTTCAATATTATAACAACCCCAATAAATTGGAACTGTTTTTGCTTCAAAACAATTAAATAGCCTCTCTGTCATAAAATCCCAGGACCAATATTCATGATAAAGAGATTCAAAACAAAGATTAAATTTATATTTAGCTAACAAATTCAACAATGTGCTATGTCCTGGATTATATACCTCTGTAGGACCTTGATACATAGCTCCTCCCCATGCTACAGGAGCGAACACGTGCTTTACCATGGAATCTATCTTCAGAGAAGACATTACCTCCTCTCGCTTATGAACAACATGTCCTCCTTGATTATTTGGCACTGTATATAATTTATTAACACAAACAACCCCATTTATTTTTTCTTCATAAGAAACAAATTTAGAACATTCATAATATCGATTAAAGAAAGTGCATCCTGTTATAAGATGCATTTTTAATCGATTTTTAAATTCAGCATAAAATTTTCTATTGTACGTAATTACAGAATTATACTGGGATAATATTTCTGGATCCCATTGTTCTGGCATTGCATTATACGGTTCCAATTGAAGAAGATGGAAGAATCCAAAAGTTGGAAGATTCATCTTAGGAAATCTGCCATCTAATCGAGGTCGGTCCGGCTTTATATTAAAAGCAACTCGAGGATATTTTTCCTGCAAATACAGCCACTCATTTTTCAAGAGACGTTCCTGCAAATCATTGGGTAACTTGTCCATTAAGAAATTCCTCTAAATATTCTTTACTTGTTTTTACAAAATACACTTTTTGCAATTCTGATACATCAATATTATAAATTTCGCAAGGTAAATCTCCAGGCTTAAAAAATGGGGTATTGCTTTTTCTTAATTTAAAAACATCTTGCAATAAAATTGATTCCGAAGCCCCAACATTCAAAACAATTCTTTCTTTCCAATTATTAATCAAATATTCAATAATATTAGCAACTTCCTGGGTAGAAATAAAATTATAAACAGAATAGGGAGATACTCTTATTGATCTTCCGTGAATCCAATCAAAAACAGCATTTTTTCTCAATCCTTCACCAATTAATGCTCCCGGTCTTAAAATAATATAATCTGCTAAATCGTCAATTCTATTTTCAATTTCTAATTTTAAATCGCCATACGGAGTTTTGTCGCCAGCACAAACAGAAGAAATATGAATTATTTTAATATTTGGATTTAAAACTTGCAAACAATCTATTTTAGAAATGATTTCTTCTTCTTTTTTCAAAGACTCTAGAAAATTTTCTTCTACTTCATATTTTTTTGAAATGCCCGCACAATTAATAACTAAATCAAAATAATCCAATTGAAATTGATCTTTAGAAGAAGCGAAAACGCTTAAATTATATTTACCAAGCAACTTTTTGCAGATTGCGGAGCCAACAAAACCTTTTCCAAAAACACATATTTTCATTCTGTAGACTCCCAAACAGCAAATGGCGGAATTCATAATTTATCCTATGGAAAATATCTGCACATTTTATCTTCAATAAACACATCTTCCACTATCTTATTATACGCACCAAAAGTGCATCTTGGACATTTATTTACATCAATATTCTTAATTATATCTTTATGTCTTTGGCTATTCCAATGTTTTAAAACCTCATGGGGATCAGGATCATGCCTACAAAGAATTAAATCTTCTCTGCCCCGCATATCAAAACATAAATGGCAATTTCCATCTGCCCCGAATGTAAGAATTAATGGAGCAGCCCAGCAACGAGAAAAATTAATCTGTCTTGAAAAGTCTGGTTTAAATTTATGTCTAATTCCATAAAAATGAAAATTATCATCTTCTAACTGCATAGATCTTTCAATTTGATCATCAATTTCTTCATATAACCCTGTATAATTAGGAGATTCTTGTCCGGCTGTTTTAGGAACATTATCCCAACCTACAGGTCGAAGATGAAAATCATGAACTCCTATTTCTTTTGCTAATTTAGCAGCTGTATATATTTCTCTTGCGTTTAAAGGATGAAGAAGATATTTATAACAAACATCACATTTTGTATTTAAATCCTTAACAAAATCCGCAATCATTTCTATATTTGAAATAACTTTTTCAAACAAATAAGAAAATTTATCGGGCAAACCTTTAACTTTTATATAAGTTTCCGCTGTTCCAGCATCCATTGAAAACCCTACCCAACGACAAGTTTTAGCTATAATTTCCGCAACTCTGTCATCAATCAAACTGCCATTAGTAATTAATCCTGGCTCTATTCCATTTTTTCTAAGATGAATAAGAAAATCTGGAGTGCTCTTATTCATTAATGGTTCTCCACCCCCAGCCACGCAAGAACTGTGGATTCCCCATTCTGCATAAAAATCAGAAAGCCTAAATAATTGATCTCTTGATATTTCTTTTTGGCCTTTTTTCTGAATAATACTATCTGCATTACACCATCTACATAAATAATTACATCTACTGCTAGGATCCGTATCAACTGTAACCGGAGGAAGATAATCTCCTTTTGCAAAACCTTCAAAATTTTCCCGCCACATCAATGCTTTAGCAGAATTGAATGGGTTGTTTGGATTGTTCCATTCTTTTGGCATATTTAATCCCTTTTAATACCAACAAACTGCACAAGAAATTCCTGATGGGCAGAATTAGTTTGAACTCCATATAAGTCTTCAACTTTAATTCTCTTGCCCTGATCAAAAAAAACAGCCAATTCTTCTTCTGAATAATGTTTTAATTCACCTGCCCTATTATCTGGATGCCCACTTGTATTATTTAAAGGTAAACTAAATAATCTTGAATTTTCATAACAACAAAGATAAGGTCTTTTTTCTTTAAAGTCATTTCTGTGCATATTTAATGTTCCTTCTACCATTACCAAACAAGGAACGTTTTCATCTGTCATATATTTTAATATATCATAAACCCTATAAACAGAACTAGAAACTTCTAGAGGGTATCCAAAATCATATTCTGCTGTTGTCCAATCATAAATCAATTGAATATTACAACTATTTTCTACAAATTTTTCAAAATTTGGAATTCTTTGATTTGATCTTAACATATAACAATAATTAGTATTTCTCCCTAAACGATATGAAAATCCCAAAACCAAAGGATTCTCTAAACATTGAATAGCATCCCTTATAAAACAAGGAGTAATAGTAATATTATCATCAACTTGAAAAAATACATATCTGTACAATGATAAAATATCCCGAATCTGCCCTACCAAATGTTCTTCTCTAATAAAAACAACATTTGGAAATTCCTCTCGAAGTTTATAGTATTGTCTTGAATAAATTTCATTGGATGCTTTATAAAGAACACAAGAATCAACAAACTCATCTTGATCCAAAAAATTGGTTTGAAAAGATTCAAGCATTGCTCTTAATTGTAAAGGACGATCCTTGCTAAAAATCAGAGAAATTACTGGTTTCATTTTAAGCTCCAATAGCAAAAGATAAAATTATAATTGTAATGCATTTTATGTGTTTCTGATAATCTTTTGAAAATATTTTCCATTCTCATTTCGGCTTCTGGAAATAAATTATGGAATTGAATTTGGAGATGATCAAATTTATCCATAATATTTTCATTTAAAATATACTCCAACAATTCATATTCTCCCCCTTCACAATTAATTTGTGTTAAATTAATATGCTTATCATAATGAAGAATATTTAGAGCTTCTTTAATATTTCTAATTTGAATTTTTAAAGGGATACCAATTTTACAAAAAGATCCCGAAGCATCTTCATTAACAATAATTTCCTGCCAACGATTGTTTGAACCCAATCCAAAAGGAAGAAAACTTACTTTTTCATTTGCTAAAAGTTTCTTTTTGGCTTCTTCATAAAATTGGGGAACTGGTTCAAAAGCATAAATAAATGGATTATATCTTTTAGCTATTTCAGAAGCCCACAATCCTTTGTAGGCTCCAATTTCCAAAACTTTGCTTAGTTCGTTCAAATAAGGATGATTGTACATCTGCTCTCTCATCCCATCAGCTTCCCATTTTTCTTGTATTGTTCCCATTAACCTTCACCCCATTCTTTATTTCTTGGATAATGACTTGGACTTTGATTTGAAAATACATAACGCATTTGCTTCAATTGATCTAAATTAATACTATCTCTATCATGATATAAATGAATAGCAGATATTTCATAATCAGGAATTAAATGTTGCTTCAAATATAACAATCTACAAAACATATCTGAATCTTCATATCCATAATACAAATATCGTTCATCATAACCTCTCATACCGTACAAAATTTCAGTTGAAACTGAGTAGGCATAATGGAAATAAGTAGCATATCCAGGTCTTCCATCTTCAGCAATAATTATGTATTTAACAAAATCAGGATCTAAAATCTTAACAGGATCAATTTTTATGCAAGCAGAATACTTTAAAATACCAAAGTCATGCTTATACAATAATTCTGCACTCAAAGCTTTATTTAAAACATAAATATTTCCTGCTCTCCAAGCATTTGGAGATTGAATTATATTTTTAATAAAATCTCCAACAAGAATTATTTCAGGATCTTTTTGAAAAAATTTCTCTGATTGACATCTTTTTATTGCATAATTGCGAATGAATGCACCATTTCTGCATTCCTTTAGGGTTCTATGCAGTGTAAAATAGTAAGTATTAAGAGATCTAAGATGACTAAAATCAATATCAATACCATCATTTCCAATAACAACAACCCAATCTTCTTTGGGAATTTCTGTTCTTATTTGAGAAATTGAAAATTCTAATTGTTCTTTCTTCCCAAAATTAGGAATGAACAGGCACAATTTTCTTTTTGTTATTTCCCAATCAAAATTTTGGGTAATCTCAACCATTTAATGCTTTCTTAATAAAATAACAAACTATGTTATCATAATTCATATAATTTTCATGAGTTAACTTAGCTTGAAATTCTGCTGTAATAAAATGCCCCGCATAATGGTGTATCCCGATCGTCTCTGGCTTCAACTCCTGCAAAGAAACTTCTGCTGGCCTATGCCATATTTTATCTGGCCATCTTATTGGATACACTATATTATTCGAAAAATTGCACACTTCAAAAGCTGTTTCATCTAAATATTTTTTATAAAATGGACTCCCTATTGCTTGATAATCATAATCCATTATATGCTGCTTAGCATAAAATAAAAGATTTTTCCAAGAATCATTATATGGAGCAGACATTAATAATCCAATGCTATGATAAGGAGGAGTTCCCGGAAGATTTGGTTGATAGCAAATATAAACTCTGTGATCTGTTTTCAAAAAAGCATATTCCAAAGGATGGAAAAATATAATATCCATATCCATCCAAACACCACATTCATTTGCCAACAAATTTAATCTATAAAAATCAGATTTTGTTACCTCTGGTAAGTTATTCGGAAGACCAAAACTTGTCATATCAACTGTTCTAAATTCATCTACAATTCCCTGAAGTTTATCAAAATAGTTGGGAATACTGGAAAGATCATTTTTATTTTCTTTTCCAGGCCAATTATAGTTTTGACTTAAATTCTCAGAAGTGGGTTGACACAAAATAATCTTCCAATCAGGATTATATTTCCTGAAAGATAAAATAGTCATATATCGGAGAAATGGAAGGGATTTCCCACCCCAATAAAAATAAATTCTTTTTGGAATTAGATTCATATATTTTATGATCTTCCAGAATAAATTACATCTATCATTTTATCTTTCCAAATATTTAACATTGGAAGCTCAACAACATGAAGAGTACTTTCCCAAAGTAAATCAATAGCATTGGATATCATATCTTCCATCACAGTATTATTAAATTTTTCAGATAGAACTTCTAAATCAAAAATTCCTTCTGATCTTGTTATTTTATTAATTTTTAATATTTTAAAATTCAATTTTCCTAAAGTATTCCAAAATCTTTCTTCAAACCATTGATCAATATGAAAAGACCATTTATCTTCTTCATGAGAACCGGCAATATGTCTTATCAATCGCATTTTTTCATTAAGAGGAAGAGAGGAACCAATTCCTCTACAGCAAGCTTCTGCGTCAGGAACTGTAATTTTCAATTGTCCTTTTACTTTTAACCATCGATTCCATTTACATAGCAAACCAAGAGCGACTCCTCTGCTAAAATGCTCAAATACATGATGAAGTTGTATTGAATCAACAGATTCCGTTGGAAAATCCAATTGAACAATATCTGCTGATACATCGGCTGCGGATTTTACAAGTGGCTGTTCTTCCTGAGGAAAATCAATATTAATACAATTATTTAAATGCTTTCCTCCACAACCTAAATGAAGATGAACAGGAAGATTATTATATTTATATTTTTCAAAAATATATTTCACACTTTCGTTCATTCTCCCTCTCCCCATTTTTCTGGATTTCGAACAACTTGATTTGGATCTTTATTTTGAAATATATCTTTCATTTCATGCAAATGTAGATCTCTTGTAGAAGGATGATGAAGATGAATACTTGTACAAGCATGATCTGGAGAAATTGAATATCCCAAAGCCATTAATCTACAAATCATATCCGAATCTTCATAACCATAACTCGTAAAATCTTCGTCATATCCACGTATTTCTTGCAAAACTTTTGTTTCAATTCCTAAAGCATAAGACAACCAATTTGATAAATTATGCTTTCCTGATAAAATTTGTTGCTTTAAAACATTAGCATCACATTTATTTTTTAGTCCCATCAAGACCTGTGAAAGTCCACCTCCAAAATCTCTATACTCAAATTCTTTTTGAATTTGGGGTTTTAAACAATGTTCCATTAAAAATGGAATTGTTTCTCTTATGCCATTTTGCAAAATATCCTGAGTTGGTCCTTTTGGAAAATTCAAAACCCAACCTGCTTTCCAGCCTTTTCCTAATTCAGATGCTCGTTTTAAAAAATCCCCATTTACAATTATTTCTGGATCTTTCTGAAAAAACATTTGAGATTGACATCTTTTAATCGCATAATTTCTTATGAAAGCACTATTCCTTGGCTTATCTCTCCCATTTTCTAAACTAAAATAATATACCCCGTATTTTTCTAAATGACTAAAATCTTGGTGACAAAGATCATTCCCAATTATAATTATCCTATCCTCTTTTGGAAGGTGGGTAATTAAATTCTGTATCCCAAATTCCACAAGTTCCTTCCTATTAAAATTAGGAATGAACATTGTTATTTTTCGTTTGGTTATTTCCCAATTAAAATTTTGTTGAACTTTTAGCCCCATCGTTCCATGCTTCTTTTACCATTATATAATTTTCTAAGTCTTTCCTTATTTTTTTGCCATTCCGGACATCCTCCAGAATATTTTGAACTTTTTGCGTGCCATTGGTGCACAACAAAACCAAAAGATGGATCTATTTTTGTAACATTTAATCCAGCTTCTTCTATACGGAAAAGGAACTCGTCGTCATCGAAGCAGTAACCGTCGGCAAACAATTCATCAAAGCCACCCAATTGATCCATATTGCTCCTGGACATTGCCGATAGAAAGTGATAAGGCATTGGCGACCAACACTTGTCAGGAGCTTCTGCAATAGTTCTAGCTATATTGGCAGCTAACTGTGCATTATCCTGGATAGTTAAAAACTCCTCAAAATGTGGATATTGATACGAAATTTTAGTTAAGCTCAAAAGACAGGAAGCAACAAGATAATTTTTATTTGTTATATGATCTCTAAAATATTGCAATAAATCTCCATTTACGTGAACACACTCTGGAGTTTGTAAAGCAATTATATCTCCTTGAGCTTCTTTTATTCCAATATTAAATGGAACACATGGATTAATCCACCAATGCTTTTCTGGAGGAATAAAGTACGTTTTTATAGGAAGATTAATTCCTTGAATCGCTTGGGTTGCTAATTGATCTGGATCGCTCGCATCATCAATAATTATAATTTCTAAATCTGATTTATTTTTGCAATAATGCTCAATACTCCTCAATGTTATTTGAGTTTGAGGAAGTCGATTGTGATATGTCATTACTAAGCTAATCTTCATAATATTTTTCTGGATCAAAACATTAAATTAACGAAAAATATAATTCATTTAAGAAAAAACTTACCCAAAATTCTCTATTATAATTAGTTTTCCCATGACATTCATTGCACAATGACACGAAATCATCAAAATTAGAACAATCGTTGGTTTCTTCATCATAGAAAATATGATGTATAGACAAAAATCTTCCATTCTGCTCTTCTAGTTTGTAACATAATTGACATCGATGATTGTCTCTATCTCGGATCAATTCTCTAAAATTAAAAGTAAAGTTTGCATGATAGTTCGGAGAAGAACCATTGCAACAAGAACCATCTCTATAAGCTGGACTATTTTCTCCTGACATTTTAGCTATAGTTTCAACAGAATGATGTTTGCCCCATAGAGGATGATTTTCCCCAGATTTAGCAACAGACATCTTAGCTACTGTTTCTAAAGAATGCTGTTTTCCATACAATGGATGGTTTTCCCCAGGACAACCACATTTAGCTCTTTCTTCTGGATTCTCAAATCTCCTTTTTGCGGAAGTTTTCATTTTTTCTATCGTTTCTACAGAAGGAGGTTTTCCATAAAAGGGATGATTTTCTCCAGTTTTTCCATATAAATAATGATTTTCCCCCGATATTTTCTTTCTTTCTGCAGGATCCTCCAATCTCTTTTTCTGGGTAATAGCTATCTTTTCTCTTTCCGCAGGATTAGAAAATCTTTTTCTCTGGGCAGCTGAATTGTTAGCTTTAGCTTCTAAAGTTCTTAAATAGATCCCACTTGGCAAATTTATTCTTCCTTCAAAAATACTATAATATTTTCTCTAAATCTACATATAGCACGCATCGATTAAGTTGGCTAATATGGGAACAACTAAAAACTTGAATTCCCTTTTCTCTCAATTCCTTTAATGCTTGAGGATAGGGAATTAAAAATTCATCCAATTTTGCTTGATAAGAATCAACATCAGAAATAGTTGTATAATCTTCATGGTAATGTGTATCATATCCAGAATTACAAAAATCAAATCCTAATAAATATATTGTTTTAAATCCCAAAATAACAGCTAATT
>ERZ1292632.1998-Hain-H43-01um-R2-1998-length-18050-cov-5_pt1 | contig 18050 bp, 16 predicted proteins | sample MGYA00564407_ERZ1292632 | MGnify/ENA primary metagenome ERZ1292632 (study PRJEB36523, sample SAMEA6512637) | groundwater metagenome | collected 2019-01-08 | study: AquaDiva: Metagenomics assemblies of 32 groundwater samples | reverse complement strand
GCCGAACCAAGAATGTGGCTCACCTCATGGAATGTCAGCGTTACCGTATCGTTGAGCGCCACAGACTCATTATAACGAATACTCTTAATGAGTTTGAGCACCTGACCGATTTCGCGTTTCGTATAGAGAGGTTCCTGGCCTATAGCCCGCGATTCGTCATCAATTTTCTCCATCGTGTCATACAGTGTCACGCGTACGATAGCCTCTGTCGGTTCTGTCATGAATACGGTACCCCGAAATCCGTCCCGATAGAGCTTTGGCAAGCGCCCTACATGATCGGTGTGACTGTGCGTCATGATAGCGTAATCAATTTTTGAAGGATCGTAGGCAAAGGGCTCATAATTCAGTTCATCGTTGAACCGACTGCCCTGAAATAAGCCGCAGTCAATCAATAGCTGGAGACCCCCCGCCTCCAGCAGATAGTTGGCGCCGGTTACCGTCTTTGCTCCTCCGTAAAAGTGAAGTTGCATCGCTTGTTCGCCGAACCTCCAGACAGGCCGTGTCGTCCCGTTGCTACGGGACGCACTATAACTCATTCGCCGTGGGCGAACTCCGTGAATGCCTGCGTAGGAGTTTCGGCTTCACGCGCCTTCTTGAAGAGATCGAGCTAACGGCATTATACAATAAACAGCGAGATGAGATAACCAACAATTGCCGCGGTGGCTATGGGCGGCAATGCGGCCATGGGCGCCCGTTCGCGTTGATTTAAGAAGATGACGTGCATGAGCGCTGCACCGGCCAACACGCTGACAGCCACAATTATTGCCTGTGCCAACGATCCATAAAAAAGTGTGGAGGCCACCAACAATGCCGGCAACCCCGAATCTCCCGACCCCAACAGCATGTGGGACCGGGTTCTTAAAGCTGTCTCTGTGGGAGTGGTAAAGTCCATCGGCTGTGGAGGAATGAGAAAGCCGACAATAACACCAGAGGCAATCATGTTTTGCGCTAGCGCCACCATATGATGCGTCCGGTAAACGGCAATAATATCATAGATCGCAAATACCGAGAGGATAAAGATAGCGATCGTGGGCGATATGCTCATGCCTACCAACCCGGCCACACCTCCAATCGCCAGTACCAAGGAGAGGTTGTGTATCGCAACAATCCGCCATAGCCAGAATGCCACCGTTACCACAAGGGTGATCAGGAGAGTCGTTGCCGGTGGTAGCCATGGCAAGAGCGCGAATTGAGTGCCGGAAAAGATAAGCACCGAGAGAAAAAACCTTAATATCCAACCCGACAGGAAACGAAACCGTGCCAGCAAAAAAGAGAACAGCAAAAAAAATACTATGAGCGAGACGCCGCTCGTCCAAGAAACCTCCAGCGGTTCGACCCATGCACTCTGCCCCAGCAAGGCGCTCGAATTGCCGGCAACAGCCATAGCTATCGCGAGTGTGGCGAGAAATAAAAAACTCTGATTCAAAAGAAGTCCTTTGTGAATTTTCATCTAATTAAGCCAGGGTCTGTCGGGATACATTTGGAGGAGGTGGCGATAGGATTGGCCCTTGGGCAGTTCAATGTGGTTGGTTTCCATCCATCGCTGTATCAATTCTCGTTGCACGGTAAGTGGCGTGCGCACCTCTACCTGCGTCGCTTCAAGGATATCAAGCTCGCTATGGAGATTTTTTACTGCAATAAAAAAGAATGCGATGAGAAAACCCGAAAAAAGCGCGAGAAACCCTATACCGAGATACGATTCAACCTTGAAAGTCAGTGGATTTTCCATGGTTAACGAACAATGATGGTGCCGGCCTGTTTGAGGTCTCTCACATTGTGGTAGCCAAATACCCCCTTGACCGAAAACGTAAACGCAAAGTAACTATTCTGTGGGATGTCGCCGACACTATCGAATCCAGCCAGTTTAGTATCGGCGTCGACAACAATACGGATAGGAAGGAGTGCGTCATTGCGAAAGCGCACGGTATCTCCGATGTGGATACGCAAATTGGTCGGACTAAATACGCCGTTGCGATAGGAAACCGTGTAGAGACGTGGGGGGAGTGTTTCGACGGGAGAAGTGGAAGGAGTTCCTCCTATCCCCCCGAGATCACTCTGGCGATCACCAAACACATTCACCGAAACGGCTAGGAGTATCATCGTGGCAACAATAAGAAGCCAAAACGTACCCGTCCCGCTCAATGTGTCGAGGCGTTTTTCTTCTCGGCGTGCCAGTTGTGCCTGAAATTGATCGAGCATGTACCTTTATAGTAATACAGCGGCAATAGCTGCGCAAACAAAAGAGTGAGAATTATTACGAAAACTAGAACTTCTTCCCAGACAGGCCGTGTCAGTCCGCCCAGCGGCGGACTGCACTAATTCTCGGTGCGATGTTCTGCTGAAGCCATGCCATCGCACCTGCGAGTTGCCTGCATAGGGAAGAAGTTCTAGTTTTCTATTTCTCCAAAATTTTCAGCGCTTCCTGCACCACCCCCGCATCAGACCAAGGAATCTTCTTCCCTCCGGCAATTGCCATAGATGTTTCTGACCCCTTGCCAGTGATTACCACCGTGTCTCCCTGTTGTGCCTGCCGTACGGCATGTTGAATGGCCTTGCGACGATCCATAATCACGGTTGTCTTTTTCGTGTTATGCATTCCTGATTGGATCTGCTTAATAATGCGAGTTGGGTTTTCTTCGTAGGGGTCCTCATCGGTGAGGATGATGGCATCACAGTAGCGCTCCGCAATGGTGCCAAACTCTTTTCTTTTCCATGTGTCTCGCCCGCCCCCCGCAGCACCAAGCACACAGACGAGTTGGCTACTGTCCTTTTTAAGGGTTTCGTATACCGCCTTCAGTGAATCCGGTGTATGAGCATAGTCAATCACTACATTAAAGCGTTGCTTGCCCGCCAAAGTTTTACTGCGTCCTTCCGAAGCCTCGGGCAAAGGAGGAACGAAGGCGGGGATAAACTGCATGCGCCCTGGCAACTCTTTCACGCTCGCGAGAATCGGCTGGATGGTCGGCAAATCAATACCGTACATTGCCGCTACTGACATTGCGCCTAACGCATTGAGGATGTTAAACCGGCCAACAAGATGAAGCTGGAAGAGCGTGCCGTACACCGTAAACGAAGAGCCCTCGGGACGGAGTATAACATTTGACGCTCGGATATCGCCTTTCTCAATACCAAAAAATATTTTTTTCTGTGCGGGTAGGTTACCAAAATATTCCGTGTGCTCATCGTCGGCATTGATGACATGTACCCCCTGCGCCCGCCTAAAGAGCTCCAATTTCGCGGCGCGGTAGTTTTCAAATGTACCGTGTGATTCGATGTGTTCACGATGGAGATTGGTGAATACTGCGCAATCAAATGTAATGCCTCTAATGCGTCCTTGCGCAATTCCCTCGGACGTCACCTCCAATACTACAAACTCACAGCCTGCTCTTTTCGCCTTATACAAGAATTTCTGTAGCCGAAATCGCCCCGGCATGGTCATTTTGAGCGTGTTGGGCCATTCCTTCTCTTTGATCTTATAGCCGAGCGAGCCGATGGCCGCTACCGCGTGTCCAGTTTCTTCCAATATCTTCGTAATCAAATAGACTGTCGAGGATTTCCCTTTTGTTCCTGTCACGCCGATGACTTTCATTGAACGCGATGGGAATCCGTACCAAAAAGCGCCGGCATACGCCAGGAACGTATGGTATGCGGGCGCAAAGAAGTTAAAAACTGATGTGGGAATCAGCTTTTTAATCTGATAGAGGATTTTGTCGAGTAAACTTTCCTGAAGCATTAGAATATTTTCCTTGCCTGGTTATATAGGAAATACCAGAATTTTGAAATAGGCAGGTCGAACGCGCCTGGATATTCTACGGTGCGTCCGCCAAAGCCGTGTTTGAACCGTGAAACGCCTGGCCATTGTTTGGCATCAATCCCCCATAAGTCGTAGTGCTCAAAGCCGTTCGTTTTTAACCGCCTCATACTATCCCAGTGCAACGCATATGGCGCCATGAGATTGCGATACTCGTAGTCGGAAGCACCGTGCAGATAGTAGCCGGTCTTTTCGTAGAAAAGGATGATTGCGCCCGCCACTGGAACGTCCTCGTGGTAGGCAATTGTTAGCTCGGTGGAAAGCGGTCTGGTGAGCTGCAAGAGCTTTTCGTAATACTCGCGAGGATGCGAAGAAAATTTATCTCGCTGAGTCGTTTTACTCATCAGCTTTAAAAATACATCGATATCCGAAATTTGCTTGGTAACAATATTATGATTCTGGGCAACTTTAATATTGTAGCGGGTTTTGTGGTGCATCTGCCCCAGCAATCCGTACTCATCCTGATTAAGATTAACGACAAGCGTTCTTTGCGGTTGGAGATTTCGCTTTGATTTTCGCAAGCCGTAGGGATAAAGAAGCTCCGCTACTGCGTCGACCATCGGCTCTATTTTTACAAAAATTGACCCTTCGGCGCGGGCAATTTTTTTGAGATAGGAGATAAATTGGCCGAGCGTATTTTTCAGTCCGCCCTGCATCGCACGGAGATCAATTTCCGGGCCATAGGAAACATACAAATAGTTTTTCCCAAACGGCAAAGAACTCTGCACGATATTCGCAGAGATTCCATTTTCGTCATACCGCCAGCATTTATTGCCGACTGATCGCTGAAATTCGAGCCATTCCTTTGTTTGCAAGAAGGACTTCATTGCATTCATATCGTAGCATCAATATAAAAAGTTGAAACCCCGCTCCACGATACGTTGGGAGCGGGGTGTGCCTTACGTTAGGAAATGCCGGAACCCGAGCCACCACGACGAGGTGTTTCGGCCTCCTTAAAGAATGGCTCGTATCCTCCCTCCACGAGTCCGCCATCTTCAAAGGTTCTGTACATCTCTCGAAAGTCTGCCGCTGCCTTCGAGGTTGAGGTACCGAGAGGGTCGTCGTCGGTTTTCTCGAGCTTGATTTTCTTTAAAGCCGCTTGCACAAGGAGATATCTGGCATGCTTCTGGCACTCGCTCCAGTTACGAGGGCCTTCGAGACCAGCGGATCCTCCTGGCCCGAGATGCTTCTTGATCTCCCCGAACAGCTTGTCGAACTCCGCGGCGCCGCTCATCTCCTTCAGTTCGCTCTCCACCCTAAAGAAAACCAGGAAGACAAGCATGGCCAAAGTGCCAGCCAAGAGGAGATTCCTGTTGACAAGGCTCGCTGGCCTCTCCCATCCATCATACGTCGCATCGAGAGCGAGGATTACTAAGCCCCCTACGAGCATGATGGTTCCGATGAGAAACCAGAAGTTCATCCAGCGAGAGAACCGTTTCGCGACTCCCGGACCCACCGGATGTGACTTGCGCCAGTGAATCATGAGCGGATGGTCCCAAGCAAAGCCCTTGTACGGCGGGCAGTCGTAACGGGTCATGACGACCTCTTTTCAAAGCGCCTTTTGTGCGAGATGGGGGTTTCCGGCCCCGTTCACTCCCCAGCTTCCGGCCGAGGCGAACACTTCATCTTGAACCGTAAGGCATGACGGTTGCGCACATACTATACAATATCGTATTAATAATAGCAAGTGACAGAGTTCTGGTATTCAGACAGACCCGCAGCAGGCCAGCTAGGTGTCGCAACGCGGGCAGAAAGCATCCATAGTAGCAAAAGGGCTCTACTAGCAATATCCAATGCAAAACATTCCGTTCGTCGAATCGTGGAGCGACTGGCCGTCGCGAGGACAAGTGGAGCGAGCCGCAGGAGCGAGCGGAACGGGCTGGAAGAATACTAGAACCCTGTTACTATTTTCCTAAAATTTTAAGCGCTTCACGAACCCGTTCTTGGAGCGTTACGCCCTTTGCCTCTTTGAGTGCTTCTTTTGATTGCTGTGCCGAGTAGCCCAGCGACATAAGCGCCTCCATCGCATTACTATCCTGGCCGAGATCGATGATATCTTTGCCGCCGACATCGAGGTATTCGATTTTATTGCCCAACTCAACGATAAGCCGCTGGGCGGTCTTCGGCCCGAGGCCGGATACCTTCTTTAAATAATTTGCGTCTTCGTTCATCACCGCCGCTTTCAGGTGCTGGGGCTCGACGGTTGCCATGATCCCCATGGCGTTTTTTGGACCGATACCGGGCACGGATGTTAAGAGGTGGAATAAATCTAAATCCCCCTTTTTATCGAATCCATACATGTCAAAGGTTCCCTCGCGCGTGTTCATTTGCGAATGCGTGAAGAGCTTGATTTTCGTATCGGTTTTTGCTAAACTGGTATGCAATTTTGGCAAGATAGTCACGCGGTATCCAATGCCTCCCGCGTTGACGATAACAAACCTTTCTCCGCGATATTCAATTGCTCCTTCGATGAAGGAAATCATACCCTCACGATACCATAGACATGTTTAAACTCAATCCCGTTCACAAGCCCGCCGGTGACCAGCCGGAGGCCATAGAGAAGCTTCTGAAGGGGCTAAAACAGAGCAAACAGCATCAGGTGCTCTTGGGTGTGACCGGCTCTGGAAAAACGCTCACTATAGCCCACGTCATCGCCCAATACGGCCATCCGACATTGGTCATTTCTCACAATAAAACACTCGCCGCACAACTCTATAAAGAGTTCAGGGAATTCTTTCCGAATAACGCGGTTCACTACTTCGTCTCGTACTACGACTATTATCAGCCGGAGGCATACCTCCAACACAGCGATACCTATATTGAGAAGGATTCCAAAATCAACGAAGAAATTGACCGTCTACGGCATGCTGCCACGCAAGCATTGATGTCGCGCGATGACGTGATTATTGTGGCCTCCGTTTCGTGTATCTATAACCTTGGCTCTCCGGAAGAGTACAAGAAAATGGGCTTGGAACTGTTTGAGAATAAAAAGATAACCGCCAGTGAACTTGCTCGCCATTTAATGCGCCTGCAGTATGTGCCGGAGATCGAGCTCAAGCGTGGCACGTTTCGTAAATCGCGCGATGAATTCGAAATAGTGAATCCTAACGGCCAAGACATTACACGAATTCGATTGAAACACGACACCATCATCGGTGTGTCGCGAGCAACGGTAGCAGATCCGGACGAACTGGAGACCACAACGCTCGTATTTGAGAATGTCACCGAGACAACAATTTTCCCGGCTAAATATTGGCTAGCAACCGACAGCCATATTGGCTTGGCTATTGAAAATATTAAAAGCGAATTGCAAAAACGCGTGCAGCAGCTCAAGCGGGCGAAACTGAACCAGGAAGCAGCTCGTCTGCAGGAAAAGACGATGTCAGATATCGAAATGCTTCGCCAGACTGGCTGGTGCCACGGCGTGGAAAACTACTCGATGCATTTGGATTTCCGAAAGCCAGGAGATCCGCCCTACACACTCTTGGACTTTTTCCGCAGTAAGGGCGAATTTCTCACGATAATTGATGAGTCGCATATCTCCGTTCCGCAGTTGCGAAGTATGTACCATGGGGATCACTCGCGTAAAAAGACGCTGGTGGATTACGGTTTCCGTCTCCCCTCTGCAATAGACAATCGTCCGCTCAAGTTCCCCGAATTCCAAAAACGCATTCAGAAAACGATGTACGTTTCGGCTACACCATCAAAGTATGAACTCGAAAAAGCTGGCCGTAATGGAGTCGCCGAACAGCTTGTGCGACCTACGGGCCTTTTGGACCCCACGATTGAAATTCAGCCAACAGAAAATCAAATTCCCCATCTCGTAGGACAAATCCGCGAGCGCACTGCGTCCAAGGAACGTGTTATTGTCACCACGCTCACCAAACGCATGGCGGAAGATTTGTGTGAGCATTTAGCCGAACAAGGCATCAAAGTGAACTATCTCCATTCGGAAATTAAAACACTGGACCGTCTTCAGATTCTCAAAGATTTCAGAATGGGAAAATATGACGTGGTAGTGGGCGTAAACCTTCTTCGCGAAGGATTGGACTTGCCCGAGGTATCGCTCATCGCCATTCTCGACGCCGATAAAGAGGGGTTTTTGCGCAATACCACGACACTCATTCAGACCATGGGCCGGGCTGCGCGTAATGTGAACGGTCACGTTATTATGTATGCAGACAAAATAACCAAATCTATTGATGCCGCTGTGAAGGAAACACAGCGCCGTCGAGTAAAACAAGAATCTCATAACACCAAGCACGGCATTACGCCGGTGACCATCCGCAAAAATATGTCGAGCTTTGATTTGCCAACGACCCAGTCATCGCGAAATAAATCGAATGGCTCTCGCTACGGTGTTGTACTGAACGGAAATGGCACTGGATCTAATAAGATTGCTATGCTCACCAAACTCATGGAAAAGGCAGTCCGTAAAATGGATTATGAGCAGGCGATGGTGATCCGGGAACAGATACAAAAACTCAAGCACAGCAATACTATATAACTTGCAAATGAGCTAAAAGTAAGGTATCTTATATCCCATGCCAAATACGAAATCCGCAGAAAAAGCACTCCGCCAATCCCAAAAGCGGCGCGTCAAAAATCTTGCGAAAACCAACGCGTATAAAAACGCGGTAAAGCAGTTTAAAAAGTACATTGCCGCAGGCAACATCGAAGAAGCAAAAAAGCTCTTGCCGAAGGTCTACAAAAAACTGGACAAAGCGGCTAAAGCAGGCGTGATCAAAAGAAATAAAACGAGCCGACTGAAATCAAGAATGAGCCATCTCCTTGGCACAAAATAAACTAAAATCCCGCCCCTAGCGGGATTTTAGTTTATACTCGTTTTGCGATATTAAACACAATCCCGAGTCCTGCCAGCAACGATACGAGCGCCGTGCCGCCGTAGCTGATAAATGGGAGAGGAACACCCGTTAACGGAGCCAGTCCCGTGATTGCGGCGATGTTGACTAATGCCTGACCCACAATCCAGATATTCATTCCCATCACAAAAAGACGTCCAAATGCGTCAGATGTCGCTTTGGCAATGCTTGCAAGCGTAAACGCAAGAAAGAGAAAGAGCCCTATAGTAAACCCTGCCCCCACAAGCCCCAACTCCTCCACGATAATGGCAAAAATGGAATCGCCTACCGGTTCGGGCAGAAAACCCGACTTTTGCGTGCTATTGCCGTACCCCACACCAAAGACCCCGCCGGAACCTATGGCGATAAACGATTGATTCAGTTGGTAGGAAATGCCGCGCGGATCAACCGACGGGTTGAGAAATGCTTTGATGCGATCAAGCCGATAGGGCTGGACTAGTATCATACCTCCGACCAGTATGAACGCTATGCTGATGATGACGATTAAATCCTTCAAATGCACGCCTGCAATGAAATAAACGCCCAATGCGATGGCCGCCACAAGAATAAACGTGCCTAGGTCGGGTTGCAAAAGAAGTAAAAGCGCAACAAAGCCCATCACCAACACAAACGGCAGGATGCCATAGGTCCAGTTTTTTACACGTTCATCCCGTTCTCCACACCATGCGGCAAGATAGATGATCAGTCCGAGCTTTAAAAATTCTGCTGGCTGAAAGACATATCCGCCGATGGAGAGCCAGCTTCGCGCGCCATTGAGCGTCACACCGAACTTTGGCGTAAACACCAAGATCATCAACGTAAGAGCCCCAAACAGCACCAGCCATGACGTGCCGCGCCAGAAACGATAGTTGATACGGCTCAAGAACCACGCCAATACCAAGCCCGGCAGAACGCCGAATAACAACTGGTGCTTGAGATAGTAGTACGGCGAGCCGAATTTCTTCTGCCCATCCATAATGCCCGCCGATGAGAGCATCACGAGTCCCAGCACCAAAAGAATCCCGATTGTCCACACAAGTCGTGTCTGCATTTACATATAGTATATCACCTCACACTTTCTTTTATCATATTCTCTTCATCGGTATATACTACCGCTCATTCGTCATTTTCCTGACAAAAATTTGGAGCCCGATTAGGGTTTCGGGGCATACCTCAACCCATCGACCAAATTAATTTGTTGCCAGGCAAAATTTCCTCATTCGCGGTGTATATGCGCACTGTCGTTCAAATGAACAAGAAGGTGTGAGGCGATATATCTGGTGGGTAGTTGGTAACTATTTCTCCCCGACAGTCCCGCAACAGGCCAGCTCGGTGTCGCAACGCGGAGGAAGGGCGTGCAATACAGCAAACAGGCTCTACTGCCACAAAGTATCACTAATAATACCTACATATGACCCGTGGAGCGACTGGCCGTAGTGAGGACAAGTGAAGCGAGCCGCAGGAGCGAGCGGAACGGGCTGGAGGGGAGGGGTAGTTGCAAACCTACCCCAGCGGGGGGATTTTACTGTCAACAAGAAAGATGATGAGACCTATGAGAGCTCCCAACGCATTGATCATCCAAAAGCGCATCGTGATTTGCGTTTCCGGCCAGCCGAGCGCCTCAAAATGGTGATGAATGGGTGCTGACAGGAAAACTTTTTTGCCGCGCAGTTTTTTAGAAATTGTTTGTATAATAACCGATGCAGACTCAACAAGAAATATGAATGCGATAACGGGGAGAAGAAGTGGCGTATTTGTAAGTGCGGCAATTACGCCCACCATGAACCCAAGCGCCATCACGCCCGTATCTCCCATAAAAAACTTTGCAGGATAAATGTTGAACCACAAAAACGCGATGAGTGCACCAATAATCGCGGCAATAAACGCAACCAAATCCATTTTCCCCTGATCAAACGCAATCGCTCCCAACGCTGCGAAAATGGTCAGGAATACTCCGCCTACTAGTCCGTCTAAACCGTCTGTCTCGTTTGCGGAAAATGCGCTGGCTACCATGAGAAACACAAAAAACGGGATATACCACCATCCCACCGTGTAATCGCCGAGAAACGGAACGGTGATAAAGTCCCATTCAAGTTTGTAGTAAAACCACCACGCACCTGCGCCGGCAACAAGCGTGTAGAGTAAAAGGCGCTGACTCATGCGGAGTCCTCTGTGCTTCAAGATCCCGAACGCATCGTCCACCATCCCCACCAATCCAGCAATAACCAAAAATCCCAATGGCAAGAGCGTCTGCGAACGGGAAAGAAAGTTGACCCGTGACCAAAATCCGTCCACCGTTGACGCAAGTAACGAGAAAAAAATGGTGAGTACCGTCACCGTTACCCAAATGGGCAGTCCACCCATCGTCGGCGTACCCTCTTTTTTCCTGTGGAGTTGATTAAAAATCGGCGTCTCGCCCCAAAATGTTTCTTTTTCCCTTTCCACTTTCTTGCCCGCGCTGAAATGCTTGAATAGAATCTTCGTCCAAAAGTGCGTCAGGATGAGGTTAAGAAAAAATGCCACCGCTGCAACAACAAAAATCCTCACCACGTTGAATATCGTAAATAATTCGGTTACCTGCATATTTTAAAGCTATAAGTTCTGGGCCCTAAGCTCTTCGCTCTATGCTTTCGTCTTTATTCCCAGCGGTATGCCGCACGCACCCAATCAATAAGCAGTTTTGATTCCCCGAATCGATCCGGCGAGCCAAGGACAACACTCACAACCTTAGTGTCCTGTCCCGTAACATTCACCACCAGCGCGAGGCACCCCAGTGCGGCTTCTGTATAGCCGGTTTTGCCTCCGTAGAGATCGTCGATCACCCCCACTAGTTCGTCAGTATTGGTAATCTTATGCGTGAATGTACCGTCAGCAGAGGAAAGCGTCAACTCCTTTTCGTCCGATCCGACCCACAACGCGTCGTACCGCAGAGCATAATTGACCAATCGCACCATATCCTCTGCCGTCCCATAGGCCTGATCGTTCAGGCCAGCCGGATCAAGAAAATAGGAATTCTTCATGCCCATTTCTGCCGCTTTTTCGTTCATCGCCTGAACAAAATCAATGCCATGCGTTGCAGCATGTGCCGCCAGTGCATAGGCCGCATCATTGGACGACCCGACGAGCATCATCTGAAGAAGATTTGCAACACTGATGCGCTCATTGATATATAAATCCTGGCGGACTCCGTCTGCTTTTACCGATTCCTTGCCGATGATTGCAACATCGCTCTGATTGAAACGTTCTAACACCACGACCGCGCTTAAGATTTTTGTCAGTGAAGCGATGGGCATACGCTCGGATGGATTTTTTGAAAAAAGCACACGACCTGAACGAGTATCGTACACCAGCACCGATTTTGCATTCACCACAGGACGGTCAATATTTGTATTGAGAATGGGTAAATAATTGGGATCGGAAATGGGGAGAATGTAGGCCTGTGTCGTATTGAAAACGTGACGGAAACTTTTCACTGCTTGGTCCGACAACCGCTGGGCGTCCCATAAGAAAAATAGGTTGGCGGCGACCAACAGGAATACCGCCGCAGCAAGAGTAAACAGGCGCTTTTTCGTCAAAAGATTTCCCATGAGTATTATGTTTCCGGTTTAATGCGGAGCTCTTTCAGCTGTTTTTGCTCGAGTTCCGAGGGGCTGTCCATCATGAGGTCGCGCGCATCGCCTGTTTTGGGAAATGCCATAACCTCGCGAATGCTCGTCTCGCCCTGAAGCACCGCAATGAGCCGATCCATCCCCCACGCGATACCGCCATGAGGAGGAACTCCCGAACCAAGCGCGCGCAACATGTGGCCAAAATTCTTTTCAATCCGCCCGGGAGTAAAACCCATAATCTCAAAGACCGCCCGGAGTGCTTCGGGGCGATGGTTTCGAATGCTTCCTCCCCCGATTTCAAATCCATTTAACACTACGTCGTATTGGCTCGTGATGATGCTCCCCACGTCGCGTTTTGCCGTCAGGTCATCCATAAACTCTGGTTTAGGCGCAGAGAATGGATTATGGGTAAATGTCCATGATCTGTCATCTTGTTTTTCGAAAAAGGGGAAATCAATAATCCAGCAGAACGCAAGAAGATTGGGGTCGTCTTTATTCTCCCGTACATCGGGTCGGTCGGTACCATATTTTTCTGTTGCCTCTTTATGCGATAGTCGCGGGAAGGGAACTGTTTGTATTTTCTTTTCCGGATAGAGCTTGCTGACAATCGCAATTAAAAGCTCCTCGTTGAGCGCTATGACATCTTCGCGCTCCACAAAGCTCATCTCCATGTCCAGCTGGGTAAATTCCGGCTGACGATCGGCGCGGGTATCCTCGTCACGGAAGCATTTTGCAAACTGGAAATATTTTTCCACGCCGCCCGCCATGAGAAGCTGTTTGTACTGCTGGGGCGACTGGGGAAGCGCATAGAATTTTCCCGGATACAGGCGCGAAGGCACCACATAGTCACGGGCGCCTTCAGGAGTGGATTTGGTTAAAATGGGAGTTTCTACTTCTATAAACTCTCGTTCGTTCAGCCAGTTGCGCATAAATAACAATATCTCATGGCGCATCTGGAGATTTTTCGCCATGCGCGGACGGCGCAAATCCACATAGCGGTACTGCATGCGGCTATCTTCGCCAATGTCATGTCCATCGCCGTCCAACGGAAAAGGCGGTGTTGCCGCCTCATTAAGTACCTCGAGTTCAGTTGGTTCAAATTCTACCGTGCCGGTTGCCAGATCGGGGTTGACCATCTTTTCCGGACGCGCCTTCACCGTTCCTTGCATATGAACAACCCACTCATTGCGGAGTTTCTGTGCGGTATCGTAGCCGGGTGTTTGAGGAGAAAACACAACCTGGATGATGCCCGTGCGGTCACGGAGGTCAATAAAAACAAGTTTCCCGTGATCCCGACGATTGGCGACCCAGCCGAAAAGCTCGACTTGTTTGTCTATGAGGTCTTTTGTCTCTAAGATCCACGTCGTTTTCACCATGAGTAATGAATGTATCCTACCACAGATAACGTTCAACAGAAAAGGGCTTTTTACGCCCCTTTTCTGTCCCCACAAATCAGTCCGCCCCCCGGGACTCGAACCCGGAACCAATGGCTTAAAAGGCCACTGCTCTACCAGTTGAGCTAAGGGCGGAAAACAAAATTATTATCTCACGAAAATGAAGAAAAAGGAAGTCCTATCTAATGTGTGTCGACTTGCCTGCCGTAGGCAGGTGAGCGATGAGAGGGCCGTGTTTATTCTGTATCTTTTGGTTTCGTCCCAAGTGCTTCCTGGAGCACGCGACGAAGCTCCTCGGTGTTGGGTTCGGCTTTGCGTAGCGTATGTTTCTTTCTTCTTTCCTGCGAAGCTTGTGTTGGGGGTTGAGGCCGGGGGGATGATCTATTGTCTTTCTCTCTCGGCGCAGGTTGTGGTGGCGCCGGAGACGTGTCCTTTTCTCGCCATTGGACAATCGCCTGCTCCACTTCCGCGCGATTGCGCCCATAGGCGTTGCGAGAAGAATCAATAACCTCATTACGCGTGCTGTCTGCGGGCACCGCGTAGGTATCCATGGTCGTAGCAGAGAACGCTTTTGAAGCGATGCCGTCTATCATCAACTTCAGATAAATGTCGCGTTTGCCCAGATTGACAATATCCTGCGCCATAAACTCCGGCGCAAATTCTTTCTCAAGCAGTTCTGCGTCTTCGGCACCAACTCGGAATGCCACGATCGTTCCTACGTTGCCAAACACCGCATCGCGCACTTCTTCTTCCATTTGCGCCACATATTGATGGGCAACCATCAAGCTCAAATTAAACTTACGCGCCTCGGATAAAATATTGGCGAACGATGCAGTGGCAAAGGCCTGAAATTCGTCCACAACGAGGACGAAGTCCTTACGCTCATGCTTAGGGATATCTACACGGGACATGGCTGCAAGCTGGATTTTGGTAATCAGTAGTCCTCCCAACAGCCGCGATGCGTCTTCACCAACTCTGCCTTTGGAAATGTTCACTAAGATGATCTTGCCGCTGTCCATGGCTTGACGCATATCAAAAGACGAGTGTACCTGCCCTACAATGTTGCGAATAAGCGCGTTGGAAACAAATTGGCCAATTTTGTTCTGAATGGCTGGAACGGCTTCGGCGGTATACCGATCGGTGTAACTGGCGAATTCCTTGGTCCAGAATGCTTTGACTTCGGGATCCTGAATCTGACCCACAATCCACTTGCGGTACTCCTTCTCCGATAGCATACGATTAATACTCAAGAGCGTTGTACCTGGCACTTCCAACAGCGCCAAGACCGTATATCCTAAAATGTATTCCATGCGGGCCGACCACGCATCCACCCATAGTTTCTTGAACACTGCCAAGATACCGTCTGCCACCAAATGGCGCTTGTCAGAACCAACATCTTCTAATACGTTGAACGCAATTGGATATTCCAAGTCGGCGGGATTGATGTAGATAACGTCTTTGATGCGTTCAGGTGGAATATAGTCCAAAAGATCCTCCACGGGATCCCCGTGCGGATCAATAAACGCAAGACCCCGGCCGTCTCGAATATCCTGGATTGCAATATTTTTAAGCAGTTCCGACTTGCCCATGCCGGTTTTCCCGATGATATACATGTGCCGGCGACGATCATCCATTTTAATGCCAAACGGTTCCGTTTGATTACGGAAGTTCGTTAGACCAAAGAGTACCACGGGGTTATTATTCGCTTCGCTCATGTAGTGGAAAGTTTATAAGGTTCGTCAAGTTTATCAAGTAAGGAATCTGTATTTTGCTGCTATGCACTTTAAAAACTTTACAAACTTGTAACTCGCGATGACAAAGTCATCGCGGCAATCCCATCGGTGGTTGGGATTTCTTTGCCTCGACTCGCGGGAACAGCGGCGCCTTCACATTGAGACCTGGCATATGAAAAAGCGTAGCAAGTTCCTCGGTGTTTAGAATTGTCACCTTATCTGCAAATTCCCGGTCCTTGTATTTCCGGTATATTTTCCACTTGCGCTCATATGCCTGTTGATCAGCAAAGAACCCTTTGTCTGATGGAAACATCCAATTGAGAAATCCCTTTGGCGCCGTACCGGTATCTAGATTGGGCTTAAAGGTATTCATGTTATTAGAATACATCTGTTTAAACATTCCCGTAACCCCCGTGGGGCGCGTCTTATTGAACACATCTTTTTTAGCAATATAAAGGAGGCGATAGCCGCATTTGAATGCAAGCTTGGCAATTTTGTTTTCTACCTGCTCAAGCAGAAACCGCTGGCCCGGGGTCAGTTTCTGGACATTCGGTTCTTCTTTTTTCTCCTCTTTTTTCTCGGGAGCGGCCTGACCGAGCGGTAGAAGGGCGTTGATGCCGTCAACTACTTTCTGGATAACATTTGCTTTTGCTTCTGCTTTTTTCCCCGCAAGTTTATCAACGATGGCTTGGGCGTCTTTGGCCCAGTCGCCGCCCGTAGGACGCGCTAGGAGCTGAAGCCATATATGCTCGCCCGGACCCAGCGTGCTCAACGATTCCATCAGCGGCGCCAGCGGATCGGTGCGCTTAAATTCATCTTTCCCCGACTCCTCTTCAAAAAATGGATAGGTTTTAATGGGGTAGGCGTCCTCTTTGGTAAATATCAGCTCGGCGCCGAATAGATCGTACTCATCGTTGGGGAGCGACCTGGGTAATTCCTCAACATAGTCGCTCGCAACTGAAATTTCTGCTTCGGGATATTGCGCAAAAATCTGCGCCTCAACGACGTTGCGCAGATCTTGAGGCGTGCGGATATAGAATTTTATTTGTCCGTTTTCTCCTACAATTTCAAATGAATACCAAAACTGGAGCTTTCCCTTGAAAAACCTTTCCCTGAACTTCGCTACGCCGGCATAGGCGGAATGGAGTGCTGAAAAGATATTCTCGGCGATCTTGGGGCTTTTTTGGACGTCCGGCGGGGGTTTAATCTCCAGCAATGACCAGGTGATGTTGATGACAAATTCCTCGGCCTTATACCGCATCCACAGCTCATAGAGAACAAACGCCAAAAGAAGGGGCAAATAGGTCCACCAATAGGCAATGGCGATGCCTATGCCGCGAAACAGTGTCTGAAAAATGAAAGAGTAGTCCCCCATACGCGCAACGCGATTCTACTCAAGTATACCCCATTGAGGCGGGGTATCGCAAAGCGTTAGGCCTTGCGGAGTGTGAAGGTGCCGTCGTCGTGTTTGGCAAAGCACCGTGAGTCCTGCAAGTTAAGCACAATGGTGTTTTCTTTTACCATACGGGACTCGAGTACCTTCGTCACTAATTCCACCTTTGTCATGGGTTTGCTGGAGTTCTTTAACACGTCAACGAGCACTTCTTTGACTGTGCCGGGCTTATATCCCCATTCGGCAAGCGCGTACAAGCCGCGCCCTACCAGCACAAAGCGTTTGTCTTTGATGAGCTCGTTGTGGACGGTTTGTGTATTCACGCTCCGATTGCCGCTAAAGGAAGCAGAATTAATAAGATTGGCAATTGCAGAAAAATGCCGAGGGGCGCCCTGCTTTTTCATAACAAGGTATGCTTTGTCGCGCACGCCTCGAGGATGCACCTGTGCCCACTGGCGCAACCCCACTTCCTCGAAAATATTAGAGCTGATCTCTTTTGAAATTGCTAAGACCGATACAAGATGCGCCGCGGGCAATGTTACGGCGGCACTGTTGGCAAATTGAGCCAACTGGTCGCGATGCACCACCGTATCGTGCCGATGAAATGCCTCGGCGAGAGTACCGGCAATATCTCTAAACTTTTTTGCGTGATCCTGACTTACCGCCCAAAATTGATGGAGGTGATCATTTTCCTCACTGGATACCAGCGTATCGTCCAGGGAGAGAAGAAAGGCAAGCGAGGCATTGGCAGTGTTGGCATCGGCGTTTCCTGTCATGCAGACAAATAAATCACTCTGCCGCATAACCCCGCCGGCTTCTGCTAATGTTTCGGCAACAGCATGTGCGTATCGCGTGATTTCCTTATTTTCTTTTGCCGTTTGGGCAAGGTGCGCCATGGTTGCCGCTTCAATTTGGCGGACGCGTTCTCGAGTGATGTGATAGCTTGATCCGATAGATTCCAATGTTTCTGGTTTGCCCGCACGAAGCCCAAAGCGCCGGGAAACGATGTCTCGGTTGCGAGGCGACAACTCTTTGGTGATTGCCGCAATTGTTTTTGTGAGTACCGCTGGAGTAAATTTCACCATACCAAGTAATTTACAATATCATTAATACACTTATCCGTCAACTCTTCCGCCTGGATAACCACACCAGAAGCGGAGAGGCAACAAAAATAGAAGAATAGGCGCCTAAGCCGATGCCCAGCATCAATGCAAGCGCAAAGTAACGAATGCTTTCTCCGCCAAACAGG
>ERZ1292632.521-Hain-H43-01um-R2-521-length-42074-cov-16_pt3 | contig 18063 bp, 38 predicted proteins | sample MGYA00564407_ERZ1292632 | MGnify/ENA primary metagenome ERZ1292632 (study PRJEB36523, sample SAMEA6512637) | groundwater metagenome | collected 2019-01-08 | study: AquaDiva: Metagenomics assemblies of 32 groundwater samples | reverse complement strand
GGCAGTCAACGTCGAGGCAGCACTACGTGAGTTTGCCACCGACTGCGCCGAGCGAGTGGTGGGCAACTACGAGGCATGGGCGCCTGGAGATACACGGGTGCGGGATTGCGTCGCTACCGTCCGACGCTATCTGGCAGGGGACGCTACTGCTGAGGAATTAGCGGAGGCAACATCGGCAGCGGAGTCGGCGGCGGCGGTGGCGAGGTCGGCGAGGTCGGCGGAGTCGGCGAGGTCGGTGGAGTGGTCGGCGTGGGCGGCAGCGGAGTCGGCGGCGGCGGTGGCGAGGTCGGCGAGGTCGGCGAGGTCGGCGTGGTCGGCAGCGAAGTGGGCGGCGTGGGCGGAGGCGGCGGTGGCGAGGTCGGCGGAGTCGGCGAGGTCGGCGAGGTCGGCAGCGAAGTGGGCGGCGGTGGCGGAGTCGGCGAGGTCGGCGAGGTCGGCAGCGGAGTCGGCGGAGTCGGCGAGGTCGGCGAGGTCGGCAGCGAAGTGGTCGGCGAGGTCGGCGGAATTCGCCTGGCAGCGACAACGGTTGATCGACCTGCTAACCCCCCTAGTAGCGGGGAGCGGCGCTTAATCCGCTCGATGAGGGAGTAATCTCTGCCACCTTGCGACAGCCCCCGCGTGGCAGAGGCTAAGGGGCAACATAGTATGAAGGGAGGTAAGAAGCATGAACTGCCCAGTGCAAAGCTGGGCAACCGGCGGAGCGCTTGGCCTCCGCCCTGCGCTACTCGCTCACTCTGGTAGAGTACCCGAGGATTAAGCCAAACTCACAGAGACCCACGCCTGACAGCGATGGCCAGTGCGAGGCTGGATGGCTAATCGGGGATGGTAACAGAGGACAGCCCTTGTCAGGGGGTTGCGAGTAGCGCAGGGGAGAGACTAAGCAGAAAGAGAGGAGGTAGCAGATTGACAGCAGCAGAACTCAAGGCCCTTCGGCTGGCCTACGGCGACACGCAGGAGCGGTGGGCGCGTCGCGTGGGTGTTGCCGTAAGCACCGTGTACACGTGGGAACGTGGGACACGGACGCCGCACGCCATTTGCCAGGCGAAGCTGGAGAGGTTGAAGAGGAAGATTGAGAAATAGGAGGCGAACCATGAACCATCGCCCGGTATGCGTAAAATGCCAGCGAGAAATGATCCCGGCCAAGAACGGCATTGGTGTGTTGGATATGACCGACTTCGGCCCATACAAAGTTTGGGACGCCGACCTGTGGCGGTGCCCAGACTGCGGTCATGAGATCATCACCGGATTCGGCTGCAATGCTATCGCTTACATCGGCGATGAAAATTTTGATATCGCCCTGGACGCCTACCGCAGGGGTTCGGGACTGGTAGAATCGAGGGTTTAGTATGAGCATCTATGCAGAGAATGGTAAACAGCGAGAACTGGCGGGGCAGATGCCGGCCCGCAAGAAAGCCCGCGTCGAAATCGAGTGGCATCGATTCCACGATGGCACTTCAAACCATCAGCCCATCATCTTCACGGATGGCCGGCGGATTCCGCTGGCAGCCTGCGCGACGGCGGCGCAGGCTCACGCTGAGGGCGAGCTATTCCTGGTGAAGCATCATTTGCTACCAGATCGGCGTTCGGTGGAGTATGATAAAGCGGGAAACGCTTTGATCGGAAGGTGGTAGAATGATTCCCACCCTGTACGAAGCACTACTCGGCTTGACTGCCCTGGCCTGCATCGCCCTGATACCGCTGTGGGTGAGATGGGCGGCACGGGAATGAAATTCGTCTATGTTCAAGATTCTGAGAGTGGGGAATGGCGGTATGCCCACCCCGTGCCACACATCTGGCGGGACACGTACACCCCCGGCGGCAGGAAAAAGGGCAGGAGATCAGAACAACCCAACTACATCTATCCAATACCGGAACACATCAGCGCGTTCGTGAAGGCGCACCGAATCGTGGAGGCGGAAACGCCGGAGGAAGGGTTATGCCAGATATTAAACTCGAAATAGGTGAGGGCCAAATCAGGGATGCTATCGCGGTGGCGCTTGTCGATGCGTTCTCGCCGGAGCGCCAGGCCGCTCTCATCCGGGATGTGGTGAGAGCGCACCTGCAATACAAGGAGAATGCCTACGACCGGGAAACCTTGCTGAGCAAGACCGTGGGCAAGATCATCCGGGATATGGCGGTCGAGGAAGTCCAGAAGATGATGACAGAGCACCGGGAAGCGTTCGCCGCAGTGGTTCGTGCCCAACTTGGCCCGCAGTTCGTGAATTCCATCCTGATTCAGCTTGGGAGCTCACTCAAAGGCATCGTTGTCAGCAACATATCGCTGAATGTGAACCTTGAGAGGGCGCCATGAAATCACGATGCCCTGAATGCGGTAAACCCTGGCCCGCTGAACTGCGCAAGGCGGAATCCAAACTGTATTGCACAAACTGCGTTGCCGAGAAGCGGGGCCGGCAACAAGCCCGCGTCCTGCACAATCTGGACAATTTTGAAAAGCGGGCCCTGGCGAGCAAGGCACGGTGGGACGCCATGTCGCCCGAAGAGAGAGCGGCAGAAGCTGCCTTAGCAAAATCGGAACTTTGGCCCAGAGCTTGAAGAAGGAGAAGAGTATGAGCCCCATAAAAGGTTTGAGCGACCAAATGAGGATAACGCGCCTTGGCAAGATACGACTCGGCATCAAAGTCAAGAACGCCGCCGGGGTTGAATATCCAAAAGCGGTCGACCACTTCGTCTCGGACAATGAGGACTTTCACAATGTCTACGGGGCCGAGCCCAAGGCCATCGACATTTGCTTTCCCGTGGACGACCCGGAGGCGTTCGCTAGCCAATACTACCGAGCCTATTCCCGGAGCCGCGGCCTTGTCTGCAAGGGCGACGGCGAGACCTGCGACCGCATGATAAACGCGGCAACGGGCGAGACGAAACTGCTTGTCAAGGACGACGCGAAGCAGACGGCTTGGACAAAGCTCCCTTGCCCGGGCCGAGAGTGCGAATACTACAAGGGCAAGAACTGCAAGGAAATCATGTTCCTGCAATTCCTCATGCCCAAAATTCCCGGCCTCGGTATCTGGCAGTTAGATACCTCCAGCGTCAACAGCGTGGTCAACATCAATGGCATGGTCGCCATGCTGAAGTCGATGACCGGCGGACGCATCGCCATGATGCCCTTGAAGCTCGTCGTAGTGCCACGTGAAGTCAGTCCCGAGGGCAAGAAGAAGACGGTGTGGGTGCTCCAAATCGAGAAGCCCGGATTTATCCTCGAAGGCTTCCGACCCTACGCGGCACTGCCATCACCGGAAGACGAAATGCCTGAAGAGCTTTTCCCCACAGAAGAGCAACAGCGGGCAGCACGGCAGGCTGAAGGGCAAACTACCCGCCAGCCCTCACAACCCCAGCCAGCAAGCCCTCAGCCCCAAGCCGGGGCATCTACGGCCACATCGGTGGTTGACGACATCATCGCCGGGCCAACTCCCGCTGACAGCGATGATGATTTAATAGCCGCTGGTGTCGTCCCAACGCCGGAAGAACAGCAGGTGACGGCGCAAGTCTTAGTGGCTTTGCGAGGACTTGGCTATCCCGACCCGCAATTCCAGCTTGATGCCATTTGCAGGCAGAAGGGGAAACTGTGGGTGAAGGTGCCTCTGGCAGACAAGAGAGCGGTGCTCAAGACATTGGAAGCCAAGCTGACAGCCAAATTGGACGCGCAATCGAAGGCCCAAGAGGGATAAGCCCACGTGGAGCCTCTGTCGGAATCGGCTATGGGCGAGGTGAGCAGTGGATGTGCGCCAGGTGCCGGCCACCACTGCCTGCCACCACCCCTGCGGGGAGTTAGCCCAATGCACATGAGGGCGCACCCAGCAGAGGCAATGGATACGCGGAAGGGGCCTGGGAGAGATTAAGGTGACGACATTGTCTGCCCGCTCTCAGTCCCCCAACCCGCAGAGAAAGAGAGGAAACATATGACACCTGATGAATCCAATGCTGAATCCAAAGCAGCCGATGCCATACGAGTGGGCGCTAAACTCGCGCCGAGCAGGGTGAGCAAACTAATCACTCGCGCCAAAGCAATCGAGCGGCTGAAGGCAGGAGCGGAACTAGAGCGTAATCAGTTTACATCGATGTGGTTCATCCGAGGCGAAACGGATGCATTCACCGTGAGATCTTCGACCGCATGGGACTTTATTAAGGCTGGGTTAGTTATCCACAAACGTCATACCTTGTCCAGCATCTACATATGGAATCCCGCCAAAACTGGTTGAAAACTGACCTGTTAACCTATTGACAACTATTGATAAACCGTTTAAGATAACAGAATGAATTACACGTTACGCGCGAAAAAGGAACGCAACCAGGTTTTGCTCGGTTATGCCAGGGCGAACCCGCAATATACCTTGCTGGAGCTGGCGCGTATATTCGGCATAACGCCTCAGCGTGTCTGGCAAATTCTCAAGGCTGCTAAGCCCTAGTCATCCTTTCGCCCCCGCCGGAGAGCTAGTCCCTCCGCCGGCGGGGGCATTACGTTTCATATGCGGGAGTGGCGGAAAAAAGTAGACGCAGGTAGTAACTAACCGGCATCAAGGTAACAATGCTCTATTACCTTCGGGCAGGGTGAAGTCCTAAAGACGGTGGCCCCTACCAGATAGATATAGAGATACGGCGATGCCATCCAGGGTGCAAATCCCTGGCTCCCGCAGCAACCCCGATAATCTGTCTTCAAGGGGTGGCACCATGCACGAAGATTTATGGGATTTCCCCTGCAATGTTGGCTTACCGAGCCATCCTGACCGATGTGATGAACCCGGTTACCTCCTTTACCTCTGAATGGAGCGCATGAAGGAACTCCAGTTGGAGCGCGAAGCCTTTCAGTCTCTTCTTGAATCCTATGGGGCCTTCCGCAAGGCAACGCCTACCCCTGGCATATTCCCCACTGAGAAGCGGAAAGCCCAACCGAAGCCAACCCCGACGCCGCACAAGAGCTTTATCGATGAATTATGAGATCGTAGGTCAGACTGTTCAGTGGGGGAGTGTCATGGTGCCGGCAATCCCACCGATGGATGGACAGACCGGCCATCATCATCTGGTAATTCAGGCGTCGGAGATGCGCCGGGAGCGCACCGGCTTTCACGCCGTCGTGACAATCCTTGACAACGATAAAGACCTGGCTTGGAATAACCTGAACATCGGGCGGGATGAAGAGCGGGTCCGGCTGGTTAACTCAGCCTACAAGGGCGCCCGATGCACGGAAGCGTTTCAGGAACTTTGCTCCGGGGCCAAACTGAAGACCGCGGTCGATGAGTTTTGCAAGGGCCTCCCGGATTTCTGGGAACAAGAGCGGTTTCAATCCGATTTCTGGCTACCTGGCGAGGATATACCCGACCTGCGTTTTGTCCTCAAGCCCTACATTCTGGAGAACGGTATTACGATCATGTACGCAGGACCGGGCAGTACCAAGAGCTTCCTGGCACTTTGGATGGGTATACAAGTGGCGATGGGGAAGAGTAACCTATGGCATATACCGATGGCACGGCCTGTCTATTATATCAACTTGGAGCGTTCGCAAGGCAGCATCAAGCGCCGCTTTCTCCTTATGGTCAAGAGCATGAGGATAAACGAGTGCGTCCAGATGGAATTCCTTAACGTCAACAGCGGCCTGCCGGCGCTGGCCAAGAAAATCGCCAGTTGGCGGGCGAAGTTCCCCGATACGCTGTTCATCCTTGATAGCTTGAGCCGGTCAGCAATGGGCAAAATGGTTGAAGACGATACTGGAAACAAAACCATCGACCTCATTCGCTCGTTAGGAGGAAGTTGGTTTGTTTTAGGCCACACGTCGCGCCAAGGCGCCGAGAATCAAAATGAGTCGCACCTGTTCGGCGGCATCATGTACGACTGCGGCGCCGACGTAATGCTGAGATTGGCCAGCGAAAAGGCCGAGGTAGACCCCGACGGCGTAAAGCGGGTTGGTTCCAGTTTAACTATTAGTAAGGCTAACGATATAGCCACTGACTTCACCGATATTCTCACCATCGAGTTTGAGCCAACTGAGGACAGTATTGGATGCTTCAAATGTATCCGCCCAGCACGAGAAACGGAATGGCTGGATCTGCGCTCTGGCAAGAAGCGCAGCAACGTGGAGCGCATTAAAGATTATCTCGGCGCAGTGGGGAAAGCCACAGCTACCGAGATAGCCAGCGAGACAGGAATCGACAGAAGCAATGTCGGCAAGCTCCTGATTCATTCAGGACAGTTTCGCCCACTGCCCGAACGTGGGAAACAAGGCCAAGTATTCTATGAGATGTACTATCCGGGTGGAGAAGGTGGGTAGTACCACACCTTGATACTCACCACCTAGAAAATGATGGTGGGTGTGGTAACCACCATCTATACTCACCCACCTACCTGAAGGAGAAACGATGACCAACCGCGACACCGGCCAGAACATCGGCGGCGCCTTCGCCATGATGCCGCCGGTGGCGGTGGCTGAGGTCGAGGAATAGATTTAGGAGGAGGGACTTATGCCAACAATCCAAATAGCAGTGAACCGAGGCGGCAAGGATGTCCGCGAGCCCGTGGAAGCGGAACTCTTCGAGGTTGATGGCCTCAAACTGGCTGTGCATGAGCGGACAGACTACACGGGCTGGTGGATCGTAACAGAGCCGCAGACGGGGATGTGCATTGGTGACAGTTATCCATCCCGTGAGAAGGCCATCGAGCAGGCCTCCAAACGGGTGAGGCTCACTGGAATCGAGAAGGTGAAACAGATTATCGCTGACGAGATAGCAAAGCAACCTCCCGCTGATACTATGGCGAAGCAACCTCCCGAGCCTGCACCGGGCAAACTGGTGGGGACCACAGCCGAGAAAATACGGGATGAGGCAGTTGCCTATCCCCACGAAAGGGGCAACCTGCATTACACGGAGATCGTCGCCCTGGCTGCGCAAAAGGCGATGGTCGATTGGATATTTGGCGAGGTCGGCGTGGTCGGCGGCGTGGTCGACGCGGATGATGCCGGTGATGTCTGGGACAGACTAATGAGCCTACCCGCCAAGCTGGGGGTGACTTCATGAACGTCGGTGACCGCGTGAGAATCATCGACGGCTCCGAGGCGCACGGGGATAAGGGAGTCATAATTACCATTCAAGCCGACGGCCTGCTTTTGGTGGAATTGGAACAAGGCTGTCTCTGGCCCGTGACAGCAGAGGAGATTGAGTTGACATGATCTTAATTCATCATGGGACAATCTCTTGGGCGGAAGACGCAGAGCCACCTTTCCCGGGCAAGGTTCACATCATTCTTGAGGACGATGTGCGGGATCAGAATTCTTGCCGGATACCGTGTGGCTCTGCCAATTGGGCACCGTGCGGATGGTACAGCGATTTCACTGATGGGCCTGTCACCTGCAAGAGTTGCTTGCAGGTGAGGCCGGAAACGATTGAGCGGCTGAAGAGAGAGATGGAAGTGCATCATGCCAGAGAGTGAGAGCGACCGGTTGTATGGGTTGGCGACGGAGACGGCTGAGGAAATAGAGAGACTCAAGCATCGAGTTGCCGAGATGCGAAAATATGTAGTCTATCTCTTAAAGCAGGCCCGCCGACTTCAGCAAGAGGAGGCAGAGAAGGGATGACGCCTGCCACCTTGCTCCAGATGCAGATACGTGCTCACAAGTGGGGACCGGCCTTACTGGAATATCAGTTTGCAGCCCCGCGCCGTTGGCGGTTTGACCTGGTGGTTTTTGGCCACAACGGAAGGCCGTGGGCTATCGAAATCGAGGGCGGCGTGTGGACCAACGGGAGGCATACCCGAGGCGCGGGCTTCCTGAAGGACATGGAGAAGTACAACGAGGCAGCGCTACGAGGCTGGCACCTGCTGAGGGTGACACCGGACATGGTGCAGGACGGGACGGCCATTGAATTGGTCAAGCGGGCACTGGACTTCCAAGAACATACCCATGACTGACCCCGCCAACAGCGGGCGGCGAGAAAGGCGGAGAGATGCTAATTTTTCGTGCTGAACACGTCCCCATGATCCTGAAACTGCCCGGCTATCCGCCTAAGACGGCAACGCGGCGCCTGTGGAAGACACAGCGGGTCAAGGCGGGCAGCGTCCAGAAGTGCTACAGCATCTGTAATTGCACTGGACGGCTTCAGCCCTTCGCCAACGTGCATGTCTCGCAAGTTTACCCACAGATCATGTTGTATATGTCACCGGATCAGATCGCCGCCGAGGGCTATCCCGGCTGGACAGTGGACCAATTCGCGGAGAAATTCATCGAGGTCAACAGGCTCAAGAGGTCAATCCTCTATGTGTTAAGCCTGGTGCCCTACGTGGTCGAGTTTGAACTGGAGGCCCCGTGACATCTACCTGGGGCCTCTACAGGATGCGAATTGATGTGACCTATATCGGGGACTGCGGTCGGAGAGGGATGCGCATAGGCGAATCTGTTTGTACGGCGCTACAATCTCTGGGTATCCTGGCGGAGGTGGTCGAAGAGGCCAAACTGGTAATGGAGATTGCGGACAAGCCGGTGGTCAAACTCAAGTAATCTCGCCGCCGGGGAGTCGAGGCGAATTTTAGTGGGGACAAGGTCGTCAAAAGCCCGCTTCCCGGCGGTATAGGAGGAATATGATCTGGTTAATCTTCGCGCATTTCATCGGTGACTTTGCTCTTCAAAGCAGTTGGATGGCACAGAACAAGCGTCGCCTCTGGTATGTGATGCTTGCCCATTGCATCATCTGGGCGGGAGTTGTCTCTATTGCGCTTGTTTACACAGGGAGGTACGCCGACTGGAAAGTGGGCTTGCTTGTAGGCGGCCACTTTGCCATTGATTCCTGGAAGGCTATCCGGCATGACTCCGCTGAAACATGGTGGCAAATCTATCCCGATCAGGCGTTGCACTTGGCTCAGTGCGCCGTCGTCTTTTACCTGTGAAAGGAGAATGAATGTGAATGATTGGTTTCAGGAATGTGTTGAGCCTAATGTTGGTATCCTTTTGGTTGCTATGGCCATCAGTCTCATACTCGCCGGGTTGGTGGCAGCCATCGACTGGTTCTACTATGGGAGGAGGTGATGGTGCTGAATGACTGGAAGGGGGGCAAGATGGGAATTAAGCTAAACAGGGAAGAGGCCATCGCAGCCATAAATGGGTTTTATGAACATCATGGGTTGCCGAAAGTGCGGAACATAATCAATTCTGATATGGCTATCGCCGACGCCGCCACCGCCCACGCGCTGCAAAAAGCCACGGATGTGCTGATAAAGCACGACTTCCTTGCCCGCGATGAAACTGGTTTGCATTCCCGCTTTGAGATATTGTGTACGGATTGGCAGCAATTGCTCGCAGAGGCGGGCGTGGAGGAGGAGAAAGAGTGAAACCATGCAAGTGGGCGCTTGTCCTGACTGGCCCAGGCGGCTTGTGGGCGATTGAATGCAAGGCACCTGACAAGGAATCCGGGTGGCTCTGTGGCCCCGACTGCCCAGGAAGGGAGGAAGTAGAATGAGCATCGGCATGAATTTTCATTCACCCAGTCTGGATAATCCTGAAGGACTCCGAAGCCTTGACCTCCGATGGGCGCTGTTTCTCGCGGACAGCGAAGAGGTCTGGAATAGCACGACTCACTTGTGGGCTGAGGTCAAGACGCTCTGTCCGCGATGCAAGCCGATAGTCAGATTCTATCGGCCAAATGTGATGCGGGAATCGCCAGAGAGAAGGGCTGAGCAGTTCTGTAGATTCTTGGGGACATGGTTCGGAGATCAGCCGGTTGACGCCATTCCGGGCAATGAGCCGAACGAGAAGATTGAGCATGGAGACAAAGAACGCATAGTCGGAGAACTACAAGGTGTAGCTTTACTCACCGAGCCCTGGAATATGCCAGATAGCCTTGCCTTCATCGCTGACTGGTCTTCCCGCTACGCCGATGCCCATCGTGCGCTGCGCCCGCAGGATATTCTGCACCTGCCCGCATGTTCGGCGTGGATGCCATTCAAGCACTGGCTGGTGGCAATGCCGGTGGATAAATTTGATGTGGTGGATGCGCACGTCTACGACTTGCTATTGCGGGTGGATTGGCTGACGATTACGGTCAAAGGGCTTTACCGAAAGCCTCTGGCCGTGACAGAGTGGGGCAAGATAGGTGGCACTCCAGAGGAATACGCCGCGTTTGCTCGCGCTCTGGGCGACACGATGAACTGCATCTGGAAGTGGGCAGAACCAAAACGTGACGGCAATCCCGACGGCGACCCTGCCGGCTACGCCATCGCCAATAGGCAGGACGTGGTTGAGGGACTAGCAAGAATAGCACAGGAGGGCACACATGGTAGAACCAATCTGGCGGTGGGAACAGTTAATGAACACGCTATGGAATCAGGAGAAGTTGCTCCAGCAAATCCTGGAGACCCTCCAGCGGATCGAGTACGGCCCGCAAAGGGTCATCAGGGCTCCGAAGGAACCGTGGATAATCGAACCTTTAAAGGCGGCAGAGAAGGAGGCACCATGACACAGCAAGAATATCTGGACATTATCTCAGACATCTGGACAACGGCGAAGCGCATACGGGCCCTTTATTCGCCACGAGGACACAATTACAAACTCCCCCAGCGCATCATGAACCAGTGCGAAATCCTGGACGATCTGAAGATTCAGGAGGCAGCCAGTCAACCGCCCTTTCGTCGTGATTGACCGGCAGGAGGACTTCAATGGGCTTTACCCAAGTCGCGCCCTGGGTGGAGTCAGATACTTTGTCATCCACCACTCAGGTACCCCGCGTGATAACACCGCCGAGGAGATTGACGCCTATCATAAGAGTCTTGGGTGGCCAGGCGTGGCATATAACTGGTTATGCCATTGGGATGGAACAATCGAGTACGTCGGCAATATCGGTACACTCCGTTACCAGGTGGCCAGCCGCAATCACGAGGTGGTCGGCGTCTGCGTCTTAGGCGACTGGAGCAAGAAATTGCCACCTCAACCGGCTCTTGACGCTCTGGACTGGCTCATAACCAACATCAAGACAGATTGGCCGGATTGGATTGTCACTACCCATCGGCGCATCGCTCTGCCAGGCCACGGGACCACCTGCCCCGGCGCGGCGCTGGACGGGTGGGTTATGGGAAACTAAAGGAGGAGAGAAAGAATGTATTCAACACAACCAGATGATCGTGGCGTGAAATGCGAATACCTAGAACGGTGCTGGGTTAAGGGCAACTCCTGCTTCCTCTGCGCCCACAACCACGGCATTGTCAACTGCTTCCGCAGCGTCCGGCGTGGTGGCCCGGAACATGACTACCAGATGGGCATGATGATGCCTATGCCTCAGATGGCCACAGAGATTAAAAAGGCTGAAGAACTTAGAAACAGAACGGAGGAATAAGTGGCTGAGATACCGGAGAAGATTCAGGTGGGGCCAACAACATACAAGGTGGATAGTACCGCCGAAGGTATATTACGCTATGAGATGGACTCAGCGACACCTATTGGGGGTTCTTGTAATCACTCCGAAGCCCTGATACATATCAGCCCCGTCGTACCACCTTCCCGACGGCGCGTGAATCTAACTCACGAATTCATCCATGCTCTAATAGATGAATGGCATCTCCGAGAAGTCTTTCGCGACGACTGCATGGAATCCTTTATCACCCGGTTCTCCCCAGCCCTTCTTGACTTGCTTCGCCGCAATCCACAGCTTGTAGCATTCCTTGTAAGTGAGGCTGAAGATGGATAAGCAGAAGATTCTAAGTGCTGTGGCTGAGATACGGGCGGAACTGAGAGTCCAGTGCCTTCCGATTCATTTCATCGCATTCCTAGACCGGCGGTTGAGCATCATCGAGAGGGAGGCTAAGAAGAAGAATGAGTGAAGAGAAGCCGTGGCTGCTGAACGAGGATCAAACATCTGAGTTCATCGGTGAACTAGATGTTGGGCTACATGCCCCTGTAGATTACGATGCTCTCTGCCGCGCCCAGCACCTCAAGACGCTGGAGTGGCTGAACAAACAGATGGCGGTTACTGTTACCAGACTCGGGAACGTGGTAGTCGCTATCAGGCGAGAAGAATGGGAAATCCTTCTCACTCAGGCCAGAAAGGAGGCGCAAAAGTGAAGTGGACAGTTAGGGCCAAAGTGGAAACAACTATCGAGGCGCCTGGTCCCAATGAGGCTTGCAGGCTTTTCACGGAGCGCATTATCGCAGGACTCGGGCAAGGCACAATCTCAGATGTATGGACAACAAATGAATGGGAAGGCGATCCCCTTCAGGAGAGGGTTGCAGCAAAGAAGGCGCAGAAAGGAGGAGAATGAAACAAATATTTAAGCAGGATGCCTATCTTGCTCTTGCAAAGGACATCTTTCCAGATGTTGCTGGCATTCGTCTCGGTTTCATTTCTGCTATAGATAACCAGTTGCTAACTCTATCAATCAAAGAAGCCAAAGCGCTTGAACTGCGTTTTGGACTTAGAGATGGCCAGTATCGTACTTTACGAGAAGTGGGTAGAGAATACAATCTGACGGGCCAAAGGATGCAGCAAATAGTCCATAAAGCATTACGTAAGTTACGCCATCCTATAAGATCAAAGCATTTCTGCCACTTTGTCACTGACTCGGCGTCTTCGACTTCTGCGCCTGCCAGTAGCCCATAGCGATGAGCGTAGCCGCGATGCCCACCACGACGGCCAGATAGAGGCCCACTGGTGTTGCCTTGCCGTTTGCCACGGTCCAGCCGACGCTAAGGGCCTGGCTGGAGACAATAGCGACTATGACCACGTGGGCGTCGCAGGCCCCCAGCTTCTTGCTTACCTGGGTGATTCCACCTACCAGCACCGCCAACAAAGCCGCGGCGCCAGCAATGGCGTCAAAGGGGATCGGGACAATCTCCATTTACTTCACCTTCTGCATCAGCGCGATGGCAGCGATGCTGATCGGCAACAGGAACGTCAGGACGGCTAGGCCTCCCGTCGTAATCCATTGCCATTTGTTCAGGTCCTTAATATTCCGATAGTGACAGGCCAAGTCTTTTCCAATGTCTCCGTTTTCACTGATCCGCTGAGTGTTGATAGCCACCTGAAGCTGGCAAGCCGGGCATTTACTCAGAATACCTTCCACGATTTCAGTCAGATGGTCGATCTTTTTCTCTAGTCGTTCTTCATCTGGCGTCATTCACCTTCTCCTTCACCAAATTCAAGAACGCTGCAAACTCGCGTTCAGAGAAAGAACCAGGCTCGCGCCTGGTGTTAACAAACTTGGCCACCATGAACCTGGGTTCACCCTTTTCATCCTCGAAGGCCACGAAGACGCGGTTGCCTGATTGTTTGCTGAGAATGAGTCCCATAGCTCACCTGTCATGGTTCAAAGTCCTGTGTTACATCCTCGATGTTGACGGCGTTCAACCTTCTGAGCCTGTTCCTCACCTTTGTCTTCACTTGCTGGACGAACTGGGGTTTCGTCAGAGTCCCATCAAATTCAAAGGTGAACGACCGGGAGTCACCTGTACTGATCTCCCGCAGATGAATGACGACTTCATCACCAGCTTTTGGATCGGACTTATCGCCAAGGAAGCAGGCCCCATTGTATCGCCACGCCATTATCGGTTTATCTCCACAATGGAATTCAGGCCATACCGAACGGTGGCCGTGCCCGTGGTGCTACCGTCAACATATCCCGTAGCCACCACGAAGTCAAGATCGTCGGCCCGGTATCCATAGACAGCGGGCTTGATTGCCTGCACCTTCACGTCCTCTTTCATCGAAGTGAAGAAGGAGAGTTCGCGCAGAGTAAAGGTGGCTGTTTGACCCGCAGCAACCCACACGGAAATCCGTAGATACCGCACGCTGGTCAGGAGTGTCGGCCAAAGAAAATAATCCCAGGCAATAGTCTCCGGGCCGGTGACCGTATACACAGTCGTCCAGTCGGTCCCATTCGCCGAAACCTGATAGGCGATGTTTCGTGTGGCTGGTGTAGGTCCACCCCAAAAACGCTCGGCGTAGAAATAGCCGCTGAAAGCTGAGCCTAGATCGATTTGCACATAGGTTTCGTTGATTGCCATAGGACCGGCGTCGCTGCCGTTGCCCGTCGCCGTGCTTGAAAGCTGATCGGTGGCGTTTGTCAGGGTGGTCGGCGCTGTATCCCACCCCGTAGCCGTGGGCGTGAGCCCTGCGCACATATTCTTGCTGTAGAATCTATGGGTCACGGTGCAAGCTGCTGAGGTATAGCCGTCCACTTGCCAGCGCACGAAGGCATTCATCTTCCGGGCCACATTCTTGTTCAGCACCCAGGTCACCGTATCGGTGGTGGTCAGAACGGCAGTGGCTTCAGCAAGAACGCCTTCCCAACTGCGGCCACTGATCGGGTCGCCGCGCAGGGCTTGGCGTGATTCCTGGCGCAAGGCACGCAAAGACGATTCCAAGTCTTGAATCCGCCGGAGAAGAATAGCTTCGCTCATAGCTCTGTCGCCATCACTTTGAATACCAGGATGGGCGGTTCGTTCCCTTGCTGAATGGCTTCCACTACCTGAACGCTCTGAATGCTAATCGTGACCGCTGTCGGGGATGCCTTAGTTGCCTCCACCGGGTCAACCAGCGAGATAGCGGCAACCCCTATGTCGCCCTCAAGATTCGTCTTCTGGATTGAAGCACTAGGCAACGGAGCACCCTGGCTGGCGATGCCCGTCGCGCCGGCTTCGATGTAGTACACGTACTGGTTCTTGAATTGGGGCAGAATCCGGAATCGCACTTCTACCTCATTAAGTTCGGTGGGCGCATCGGCGGCAGAGGCGGTTGCCAGAGTATACCTCAAGTCAAACGACCGCCCTGTTGGGCGCGTAGAGGGCGTGACGGGCGTGTTGACAGTGTTGGCCGTCTGCGCGGAGCCCCAGGCCGTCCACGTCGTGGCTTCCTCTGTCCGATGGTGGAACGCCACCGTATGGTTGGCATCAATCGTCTTGGCCCGGAAAGCAATGTCGATGAATTCCTTGTTGAGATGGGGCATCCCGAAATGTGTCCGTCCCTGCACAAGTGTCTGGCTGTCCAGATCAGGGAACGGTGGAGGCTCGGTAGCCCAGCGGTCAAGGAACTTATGGAATGTCACTTGACGGCCAGCCGCCACCAACATCCGGCCGATGTTGCCGTCCACGTTAGGAGAGACGGCCAGGGCGGTAATGCGTGGGGCGACCACTGAGGCGATAGTCGTCCACGTCAGGCGGTTCGGTGCCGGGTCATTAAGGTCTGTGTTCTTGACCTCCCACAGGTAGCAGACGGGCGCGTTGGTGAGCACCCGTATCTCGGAGATGTCCACGGTAGCCGAGAGCGCCACGCTGAAGCTCACCCGCACGTAGAAGGCTGCCACGCTGTCGATGGTGGATGAAGCCCAATCAGTCGGAGCCAACCGCCATAGCACTTCACCGGACTTCCCCAAGGTCTTGCCCCCGTTGTTGGTGTAGTCGCAAGCCACATTAGAGCGCGTCGAATCACCGGCGGCGGCGTTCAAAGCAGCCCAGGCTGAGCCATTCCAGTATTCCACCGTCATTACGGAAGCGGTAGTGTTCGGGTTTTTCACTGAGAACTGAATGCCGTAGAAGACATCCGAATAGCCCACGACCAGCCAGTCCCCGTTAGCCGCCGTGTCCAACGAGTCCAGCACCGCCGTTGTGGAGTTGGAGTTGTCCGAGACGGCGCTCGTGTAATTGGTGTAGCTGGTGCTACTGTCAACTCTCCGAGCGCTCGTCGGATCAGCCGCCACCTTAAAGGCGGGCGCCGTAGCCGCATAGAGCTGCTTGCCGTCCGACGTGAGCGCCGTCACCTGAAGACCGGGCTGGGATTCATCGCTGGACTGCGTGATATACATGTCCGGACCGACTTCATCGGTGTGGCCGTCAATGGTGTAAAGCTTCAGCCCCTTCACAAAGGGGATGTATATCTCACCACCACGCACGTAGATGCCTTTGCCGTTGTCGGCGTCTCTCACCGCCGCCAGTTCGGGCAAGAGGTTCGGCGCATCCCCATACTCGTCCAGCCCGTAGAAGCCGTCTGTTTTGGCCGCGAAGATTCTATCGCCTACTCCAGCCAAACCGGTTATCGCCACGCCCGGATCGCCCACCTTGACGAGTCCACCCCAGGATGCCGCCAACAGCGGGTCGGCAGTGTCCTCACAGCGCTCCACTTTGTAGGTGCCATAGGACCGCTCCAACCAGTTCTTGTGGACAGCCAGATACGAAGCGTAGATGCTCGCTGTCGATTGCGACCACGTGGCCGCCCGCTTCCAGATGTTCAAGGCGTCACCGATAGCCACCACAGCCAGTCCATTGAACAGGACGGCGCTCGTCGCCAAAGCCGTCGCCCCCAAGTCTTGGCTCGAAGCCCAGGCCCCATCCGCCCAGGAGAGGGCATAGCGGCCCGCGATGAGCAAGTCCGTCCCGCCGTGATTGAGGATAGCCACCGGGTCGGCACCGAAGGGCAACGTATCCGCAGAGATAGCCGTGGTCACAATATCGCTCGCATGAAGCATACGTCCGGGATATCGCGTCTCGATGTTGCCGCAGAAGTGGAAGGTGCCAGGGGGGCCGTCACGGTCGCCCCAGCAGCCTTTGCTCCAGTCGTTGAAGCTGGCGATGTACTCACCTTCGATAGCGCCGGGTCGTACGTTGGGAGGTAACTCCACTCGGGTCGTCACGGGCACCTGAATCATCTCCCAGCGACGCCCGGTGAAGCCAGGGATTTGCTTCATCAGTTGCTCCCGCAGGAGCATGTAAGTCTGACCGTCCTGCTTGATGTTCATGGACGCGGCCCCGGCAATCCCTCGAAAGCGCTGCCCACCTTGATCTCCGGCTCAGTGCCGTACTTGGTAATGGCCAACCTGACCATGATACGCTTCCACTCTTCCTTCCATGCCTTAGCCTCTTCGCCAGGGGCCTTGTTGATGAGCAGGTTCAACATCTCCGCCGTCGCCCACAGCTCGAGGATGTGCCGATCGGCGGTGATGGTGTCGGCGTCAAGACTCAGGTCAGCGTAGTTGCGCCACGCCTCAATCCACACAGGCTCTTGAATCGAAGAGGGTAGTTTGAGCTTGAACATCCCGTTCGGATTGTTCATGTCAGGCACAACGTTAAAGCTCGGACATGAATAGCGGGTAAGTTCGTCAGCTTCTTCCGCCGTGCTCAGTGGCATACGAAGCACCCGTATGACCTGGCCCGGCTTTGTCACCCAATCGGGAAACCGGATTTCCCGGGCCCCCAATGGTAGCAGAATCACATCGTCCCAGTTGCTCGTGCCGGAGGCGTGAGTATTGGACAGCCGGACGGTGATCTGGTAGCAGGTGGCCGGCGTGGTAAAGGCGAAGCCGAGAGTCTGCCAGTCATAACTGGCCACGCTCTCGCTCTCAATCTCAGCGCTATTCGTGCTGTCCCAGGCGATGAGGTTACTGGTGCCCGTAGGCGCCCGCGTGATGGCTAGCAAGAGGTAGGCCGAACTTGGATGGACGTTCACCGCCGCCGAGGGCAGGTAGCCGTTGGCGCTGGAGTTGGCGATGTTGAGGGCCAGAGCGCCCCGCCAGAGGGTAGCAGCGCCCGAGACCTTGGTGGCCGTCGCGTTGCTCACCGTGCCCCAGGAGGCGACACCCGACGTGTCACAGTCCCCGTCAACCAGCATTGTCACCGGCACCAAATACTTGTACTGCATCTTGCGGACGGCGTTGTTGACAGCCTTGCGAAGGTCGGCTATAGTCAGCCCCTTCTTGAAGATGTCGAAGGTACTGGTGGCGTCCGGCGGCGTGGCAGAAGCCAAGCCCAGCGTGAACACGCCCGTAGACGGCGCGTAGGCCGTTATCTCCTGCGGGTTCTGCGTGGGCGCGGTCCCGCTGGTGGTGTAGAACTGGCAGCCTACGTACTTGTTGGCGTCGGCGTTGGCCAGATTCGTCTTGTAGGGAAAGTTGGCAGCGGTGGACGAACCTGAAGAGGCTGCCGTCAGAGTCCCTTGCTCCAGGGCTTGCAGGTTGTCGGCCACTTTTTCAACGAGCTGCAAAAAGGTGCGCGATGCTACGGCCATTGATGGCCTCCTACTTCTTGGGTCTTGGCAAAGGCTGAGGGCGCGTTGGGATCTTCGGCGAGCTTACAGGGCCTTTTGCCGGTGGCCT
>ERZ1292632.1997-Hain-H43-01um-R2-1997-length-18091-cov-18_pt1 | contig 18091 bp, 22 predicted proteins | sample MGYA00564407_ERZ1292632 | MGnify/ENA primary metagenome ERZ1292632 (study PRJEB36523, sample SAMEA6512637) | groundwater metagenome | collected 2019-01-08 | study: AquaDiva: Metagenomics assemblies of 32 groundwater samples | reverse complement strand
CCATGCCATCGGCCGGAACACGGACGCCCAAGAACGCCGGCGAGAGAGGGGGGCAGCGGGATTCGATGGGGGTGGTGCGGCCGCAGCGCAGCGAGGCACGGCCCCATCTAATCCCGTTGCGGGGGAGAGACGGCCGGGACCGCCTTTCCCCCTTGAACGAACATCGACGCCGGCGCACGCCGGCACCATGAAGCGAGATCCGCTTGCGATCTCGCCCCCGCCATGTGGGTCGTCACCTTGGGCCAAGACCGCTTGCGGGCTTGGGGAGCGAAGCGAGTAGGGCCACGGTGCCGCGCCAGCGGCAGGCGCATGTCCCCTGCCTGGATTGAAATTGTTGCTCAAATGAGCTACATTGTCGGCTTGACCAAGGAGGTTCCAATGGCCGCTACCGCTTTCGTGCGCGCGCGCATCGACGAAACATTGAAGGATGAAGCCGCCGCCGTGCTGGCCGAGCTGGGGCTGACCGTCTCGGATGTGGTCCGCATGACCCTCACGCGGGTTGCCAAGGATCATGCGTTGCCGTTCGAGCTGAAGGTGCCGAACGCCGAGACGCGCGCCGCGATCGAGGCGTCCCGCGCGACGATGAAGGCCCACCGCGCCCGTTTCACCGATGCCCAGGAAATGTTCGATGCCCTCGACCAAGAAGCCCACCAGCAGTAAGCGGGCTTCGTTCCCAAGAGAGGCGTCCTACGAAAAAAGGTTCGTCAAGGATTGGGAGCGACTGTCGCGCAGCGGGCGCTACAACATGAAACAGCTCAAGGAGGCGATGATGATGCTCATCGCCAACGACGCGCCGTTAGGCCCGGAATGGCTGGATCATCCGCTGAAAGGCGATTGGAGCGATCATCGCGAGTGCCATATCGGCGGCGATTTCCTGCTGATCTATACGATTGAGGGGAATCTGGTGAACTTCGTGCGCGCCGGCACTCATGCGGAACTGTTTGAATAGCCATGCGCGTAATCTTCATCCGTCACGGCGAATCCACCGGCAATGCCGGCGTGCCGTGCCACGATCTCGCGACGATCGAGCTGACGGAGCGCGGCCACGAACAGGCGAGGGCGGTCGCGGCGAGCTGGACGCAAGCGCCCGCGCTCATCGTCACGTCCCCCTATACCCGCACGCAGCAGACGGCCGCGCCGACGATCGCGCGCTTTCCCGGTGTGCCGGTCGAAGTGTGGCCGATCGAAGAGTTCACCTATCTGCAACCGGCGCGCTGGAACGGCACGCGCAGCGCCGAGAGGATGCCGCACCTCGAACGCTATTGGCAGGACGCGGACCCGGACTATTGCGACGGGGAGGGGGCAGAGAGCTTCGCCACGCTGCTCCGGCGCTGCGAGACGGCGCTAGACCGCCTCGCCGCCATGCCCACGGACTCGCTGGCCTATGTGTTCGGGCATGGGCAGTTCATCCAGGCCGCGCGCGCGATCGTCGCCGATGCCCATATGGATGACCGCGCCAAGATGCGAGCGTTCTGGCGCTAGGGCGAGCCGCCCGCGATCGGCAACGCGGAAAGGATCGGGTTCAGGTGGACTGAGGATCGCTGGGAATGTTCACTGGCACTCGACGCATAACCCCTCTCTTGGCGGCGATCCTGCTGGCCTCCTGCGCCAACACGCCGGAGCCTCCTACCAACAGCCATGTTGGGGCGCATCCATACTCGGCCGCCGAGCTAGAGCGCGCTTTTACGAATAGCCGATCCGCCTTGCCGCGCGATCTCTACGGGCCACTAGGAATAGTCATCGATGCCAGGCGCGGCGCGATCGTCATCAGCACCGCTTACGAACTGACCACGGCAGCACCGGATTTTTCGTGCGCGGCGCTGCGACCGTTACCCCCGCGCGATCTTGCGACCACTGTTCCCCTGATCGATGAGCGGGATTGCCAGACAATTCCGGCGAAATATTCCAAAGCACGGCCATTTATCGTGACCTACGATGCCGCGACCTTCCCGCCATCGGCTATGCAGGAAGCGCGCGGAATGCTCGCGGTGGAGAGGGGATGTGTCGTGCTCCGCGAAGCCAATGGTTCACGCCTGTTGGTCTGGCGACAGCCCGCGCAAATTACGCAGACGCAGGATGGATATCGCATCGAGCAGTTGGGCGCGTCCGCCGCGATCGGCGCGCCGGTCGCGCTGACAGGCACCGGCGGAAACACCGTCTCGCCTGCATTTGCACGACAACATGCCATTCCCTCCGACTGCCGCACATTCCCGACCTTCGCGGTTAACGGCATTTTGCCAGGAGAGTGATGTGAGGGTGGCCGCACTGTGCCTGTTCCTGCTGGTGAGCGCGTGCGGCCTGGGAGAGACCTCGCCATCGGTGGTCGAACAGACCCAGGATGGCGTCACCGCGCTCGTCCGAAACGATGTGCAGGAATCAGAAGACGGCCTGGTCGTGTCTGACGCGATTGAACGGCATGGCTTCGTGCGGCGGCAAGGATCGTGCCTTGTCGTGGACTACAGCGGCCAAGAATATTCGCCGGTATTCCGCACGCCAGCGACCTTTGACGCTACCCTGCAATCTGCAACCGCGAAGCCCTCCGCCCCGCTTCAATTGCTCGGCGGCCCTCTCTCCAAGGTGCGACGTGGATTCAGCGAAGAACTGGCCGAATTTTGCGGACGGCCCCTGTTCCTGCTGGTCGGGATCACGCCTTCGGTATTTCATAACCCCGTCGTGCCCGGTAAGGCGCGATAGTCAGTTGGCGCTGAAATAGGGGCCGGCACATTGCGAGGGCAGGGGAGTGGAAAGGGCCTCGGGAGGTATGCTCTCGCCGACGCCCCCGCCAAGTTGAATGCGTGGGCCGATCGGCACGCGCTGCCCGCTGTTGCCCAATATAACGGCAGCTCCGCGTCCCTCGGTCACGATCCGGGAGCCCTTGGGCCAAATGACAAGCGCCCTCGTTTTGCCCGCTCTGCCGACAAGCCGCAGACAGCCATCACGGGCAACGAGCCGGCCGGACGCTAGCGCCGTCAATGCTATCTCGGGATCGAACGATAGTGTTGGTAGCGCGATTCCTGACATGGGAGGCTCGCTCGTCGTAGCGCAGCCCTCAAGTCCCATCGCGGTTAAAAGCAAAGATGGCAAGAACGTGCTATACCGGCGCACTGATCGCCTCATGACAACACCGATAATCCGGTAGGCTCAGGCACCCAGCGTCCAGCTTGGCGGATAAGGCGGAATTGCATTCCATGCGCTCCGAGATTGCCGAATACGGCTGTCGCCCAAAAAGTCAGCACACCTTTCCGATCGCGAGATTCGACCCTCACCGTGTAGAGGATCGCTTCGGCCTTGGTCGCGGTGACGAACGGAGTGGCATCGGCCCTGCATTGGGAGGCGGGGAAGGCGGGCAAGCGCAGTAGCTCGGCCAATCGCCTGATCGTTCTTTCCGGGGCATCCTTAACAGCGCCATCGGCGAGGCCCTGCAGCCCGACACAAATCGCTTGCTTGCCTTCCCCCGGTCGCGCCCGCGCGACCGCCTCGTCGAACATCACGTCGATCTGCGCATCATCGAGGCCGCTAATGTCGGGAGCGCCAGGAACCGCGATGGCACTCCCGTTACCATGATAATTGGGGCCGGGCACTGGCGGGGGAGGGGGCGGCGGCAATTCCGACGAACTTGCTCGTTGGGGTGGTCCCTCCGCCACCGCCGGTTCTTTCGCCGGACTACATCCTGCGAGACTGATGGCCAGACTGACGACGATGGCGGCACCAGGCCATTGCAGCCCCGTCATCATGGCCGTTCCTGTAACCGCGAAATCGTCGCCTGGCTGACGTTGAACAGCGCCGCGACGGAACGCTGAGTGTCGCCGGCGTCGAGCTTGCGCCGTGCCTCGGCCTGCTGGTGGGGGGTGAGGGCGCTTTTGCGGCCGAACTTGACCCCGCGCGCCTTGGCCTGGGCGCGGCCGGCGCTGGTGCGCTCGACGATCCGCTGGCGCTCCCAGCTCGCCGCGACGCCCAGCACCGCGATCACGACCTCGGCGAGCTGCGATGTCGTGTCCAGCATCGGCTCGGCGATCGAGCGGAAGCCGGCGCCGGTCTCCTTGACCGCGTGCAGGATGTTGAGCAGGTCACGCGTGTTGCGGGCGAGGCGATCGGTCGCCGTCACCATCAGCACGTCGCCGGGATCGAGCGCGCCGATCGCGCGCTTGAGCTGAGGCCGCTCGGCCGACGCGCCGCTGATCTTCTCGCGGTAGATCTTCGTGCAGCCGGCCGCCTCAAGCTGGGCGAGCTGCTGGGCCAGGTCCTGGCCGTTGGTCGAGACGCGCGCATAGCCGTAAATCATGCCGCGATTCTGCATCAGATTTTTGCATCAGGGAAGGGCGCGGATGTAAACGCTCGCGCTGAATGACTGACCGGCTGACGCCGGTAGGTTCATGGCGAAGGGCTGAAGCCTTGCTTGTGGGTATGGCGGTCGAGATAGCGCATGATGATATCGTCGGTGATGTTTCCGGACGTGGTTGAGAAGTAGCCACGCTGCCAGAAGCGCTGGCCCCAGTAGCGCTTGCGGATATGCTCGAACTCCTGCTGGATCTTGCGCGAGGACCGCCCCTTGACCCGGCGCACGAAGTCGCTGACCGAGATATGCGGTGGGATTTCAACGAACATATGGACGTGATCGCGTGAAAGCGCGCCATTGACGATCGTCACGCCCATTTCGACACAGACCTGCTTGATGATCTCGCGCACCCTGAGGCGGACCTCGCCGTGCAACACCTTGAAACGGTATTTGGGCGCCCAGACGATATGATAGCGATGATGAAAGGTCGTGTGGCAACCACTCGAATAGCCCATAGCAGGTATCCTCGGGAAAGTGAGACTTCACGCCTTTCAGGCGGTCTCACTTTCCCGAGGATACCTGCTATTATGCGAGTCTATGGCTGAAGCCAGTATCCGACTGAAGTCGGAGGGGTTGCTCCCAAAGCGTGACGATGACGACTTTCTTCCCAAACCGCGCCCGATCGGGGCGCCACCGGCCCTACGCATGAAAATCGGTTACGCCCGCGTATCGACCGCCGAGCAGAACCTGGACCTCCAGCGTGATGCGCTGAAGGCTGCCGGCTGCGAGAAGGTCATCACCGACAAGGCCTCCGGGGCGACTGCCGCTCGCCCTGGATTGGAAAAGGTGAAGGAGCTGCTTCGCGCCGGCGACACACTGGTGGTCTGGCGCCTCGACAGGCTCGGCCGCTCGCTCCGTGATCTGATCGGATGGATGACCTACCTCGACGAGGAAAAGGTCGGGCTGCTGAGCCTGCACGAGGCGATCGACACGACCACCACGTCGGGCAAGCTTACCTTCCACCTGTTCGGGGCATTGGCGGAGTTCGAGCGCAACCTGATCCGCGAGCGGACCCAGGCCGGTCTCACCGCAGCCCGCGCTCGCGGCAAGAAGGGTGGCCGGCCGGCCGCACTCGGCAAGGACAAGCGCGACCTGGCCGTCAGGCTCTACCACGAGAACACGATGCCGATCGCCAAGATTTGCTCGATGCTCGGCATCTCCAAGCCAACACTCTACGCCTATGTGCGATCGGCCGAGACCAAGCCGGTAGCCGCGTAGCGACGCTCGCCGACAAATAGCGCGATCAGAATGCCGCCACTTAGCGCGAGCGTTTACACTTTGGCCGCGATCGGCGCGGCCCTCGCGCAATCGACCGTTTGACAGACATTGGTCGATCTGTGGGGTCTATCTGCTGCACGCCTCACATAGGCCGCAAACTTCGATCACCGGCTTTGTTGGCCGAAACCCCGCATTGGTTGCAGCACCCCGGATACTTGTCGCGATGTTGTCGTCGTCCAAATGCGTGATCCTGCCGCACTGCTCGCAAAAAAGCAGGATGCAGTCGTGAACGCAGCCGGGGTGGACATTGGGTAGGTAACGGTTTGCAACCTCCACGCGAGTGACGATGTTGGCTGCCACGAACAGGTCGAGAATGCGGTATACCGAGTTTGCGGCTACGCGCCGGCCGCGCTGTTCCGAAAAGCGATCGGCGATGTCGTAAGCCGACGCGGGTCGGTCGAGGCCGACGATGACATTGAATAGCTGAGCCCGCATATCGGTCCACTGCTCACCGACGCGCTCAAAGGCGGAGCGCGCGGCTTCAGTAAGCGCTTCTCCTTCCGGCTGCTCGTGCTTGTGACGCATGATGCAAGAATATGGCTCGACGGGGGTGGCGGGCAAGGCCGCCCCTCTCTCAAGCACTTGGTTCATGTCGCGCGCGCCAGCTTCAGATTGCCGACATGCGCGATGGCAAGGACGATAGCGCCGGCAACCGTCAGCGGCGTTTCCAGTGGCGTGTCACCGAACGACAGCACACCGATGGCGAGCACTATAAGCCCAGCCGCGCCAAGCATTACGGGCCACCAAGCGCCATGTCGTGTCCTGCCGGAGAGAAGAGCCAAGCTGCTCGTCGGCACGGCAATCGCCAGCATCACCAGGTGAAAGGTCCGGCTGACTGGAATGACGCTGCTAAGCGCGGGAAGGGCGGCAAAGAGGAGGGGCAACGCGAGACAGTGAATGAGGCACAGCAACGAAGCACCCAACGCCGTGTGTTCGATCAGCCCCCGATGCGAGTTTCTCAACGTCCCTGCCACAAACCTCTCCATTATGGGAGTGGGGCAGGCCGCCCCACCCCGTCTTCCTGTAACCTTTTGAAATGGCATCCCAGGTGGGGGAGGCCTGCTGCCCGACACCTTTGTCAGAGGCCGAACCTTAGCGAGACCCGGATGTCGCGACCGGCAAGCGGCGCGAAGTCCTTGAGGAAGCTTGAATGTCGGCGTGCAACTACGTCGAAGATATTGTTGGCGCTGAACAGGAGCGATGTCCTGCTGTTGTTGGCAAAGGGTTTGAGGCTCACACTGGCGTTTACCAAGGTGTAGCCGGGCGTGGGGGTCTCGAAGTCGGCGATACGGTCCTGCTTGAACACGCGCTCCACCTCGGCCCGCGCGGTGAACTTGTCGCCTTGCGCCTCCAGACCGCCGAGTAGACGAAGCGGCGGGATGCGCGGCACGGGGGCGCGGTCGATGATGGTGGCCCGGACATAATCACCGAGCAGGTCGGCGTTGATGCGCGTGCCGCCCACCTCGAACAGCTTGGCCGACAAATCGCCTTCGAAGCCCCAATAGCTGGCACCTGCTTGCTGGTACTGAAAGCAGGGTAGGTCGACTTCGCGGCCCGACGGTGCGGCCGCGGCCTCACATACGCCTTGGTCGACCTGCTGCTCCGAGATGGAAGATCGCCCACTCGGACACCGGTGTAGCTAGGTAGGAAGCCGCAAACGCCAACCAGAACAGAGCGCTCGTCGGTACTAAGGTGGTGAGAGTTATGAAATCGATGGAGCGCAGCTGAAATGCAACGGCGGCAAGAATCCCTAGCGAGAACGCAAGGCTACCCCAACGGGTGAAGCCGGGCCGGACAACGCCCTGAAGCGTCCTGAGCGTGGCTGGCAGCGTACTCGGTTTGATGCGCAAGCCCAAAGGTCCAATATTCATGTTCGTTAAGCCCCGAAAATCGTAGCCCATTGTCACAGGCCGCGGACAATTCGTGTGGTTCGAACGCCGACACGGGGGTGGCATTGCGCGCAAATAGCGTTCCGCTAGGGGTCGCATGGCTTGTCGGATAGAGTCACGACCATCATCGCCGCCACTGCTCCGATGCGATCGGCAACCCCCAGCTCAGACTGACACATTACCAACGCATGATTTGGTGCGCTGGGAGGCGTCCTTGCTCCCATCATCAATTTTCCCGGCCGCTCTGAAATAATGTCTATTGTCTGAAGACGCCGCGGCCGAACACATCCGCAGTCCGTTTGCAAAAAACGAGCGGACCTGCACGGCCTTCAAAAATCGCGAGATACCGAGACCGAGAAGGCGCGTGGGCGGGCGGGTGTGTACTGGCGTTCCGTGCGCACCGAAAAGGGATTGCCAAAGGCAAGCGTGTCGCCCCGCGCATTGAAGAGGTTCGTCGCCGACAGGTCCACCACGAACGCTCCCCTGCGAGCCTCAAGCCCCGCCCCGAACTCGGCGAACCCGCCCATCCGCCGGTCGAGCCCAGGGTCCAGGCTCAGCCTAGACCGTCCTAGGTAGCGACCGGTCACCGCGGGCGACACTCGCCAGGACCCTGCATCGATCGAATGTCGCATCTCGAAGTGGCCGGATACGTCAGGTACAACAGGAAGGCGCGGGTCACGCTCCAACTCTGCACCATCAATGCCGCGAACCAGCCGGGCGCGCTGGCCGGAGGCGCCCGCAACAAAGGACCATGCCGATGTCGGCCGCCACCGAACGGTCAGTTCGCCGCCCAGGATATTCGCGTCGCCAGCGTTACGCGTCGCCACAAGGCCGGAATTAAGAAGATAGTCCGACTGAACGTCCGACCAGATGGAGCTGAACGCGCCAACTTCAACCTGAAGCCTGCCGCCGTCCGAAGTGCGTCGAAATCCAGCCTCGAAGGCGACCAACTGATCGGCATCGTAGCGGCCGGTTTCCACGTTGGTCGGATCAAGGCCCCCGGGCCGGAATGCGGACGCAACGCGAAAGTAGGCCAACGAGGTGGAGGAGGGCAACCATGACAGCGTCGCGCTGGGCGATACGCCCCATAAAGACTTGGACCGAACTTCGGTTCCGACATCGTCGTCGCGGTCCTCCTTGACGGTCGAGCGGAAAACGCGGATGCCAAGGCCGAGACGAAGACCATCGATAAGGGGTCGGCTACCCTCGGCAAACATGGCTGTTTCGGTGACGCTTCTTGACGCATCCAGCAAATCTGCGATCATCGGGCCGATTTCCGATGCTCGGCCGCGAGCGCCGCTACGGGATGAGAGATAGGAAACGCCCAAAGCCCAAGGCGTTCGGCCGCTTTTGTTCGCAAGGCGGATTTCCTGGTCGAATACCTGATATGTGCGGGTTTCGGCATACCGCAGCGGCGCGGTCAGACCGAGGGACGAGGCCGCGCTGCTCGCGTCGTCAACCTTCAGCGTCCTCTGCGTTGCTAGGCTTGTAGAGACGGTCAGGGCATAAGGCCCAAGCTCACCTTGCAGGACGCCCGAGGTGAGCCAGACATTATTCGACCGTGGCTCCGGCGTCCGGTCTGCGCGTGTCAGCTCTTCCTTGTCGCGATCCACATATTGGCTGTCGAGCGCGCGGATGTTCTGACCGGCGCCAATGAGGTCAAAAGTCCACCCCTCGCTTGGGACAACGCGAAGCGACGCTCTGGTGCCGCGCACGACCGTTCGGTTGACGTCCGAGCGACCTCCAGCGTTGTTGATCCAGCCTGGCGCGACATCGACGTAGCCCACCAACCGCAAGGCGGCCTGATCCTGGCGCACGGGTAAGTTGACGACGCCCTCGACCGACGCGCCGACACCGTGACCCGGGAGGCCGGCGAGACGCTGACGGGAGCGACCGGCAAATTGGCCCAAATCGGGCGCAATGGTCATCACGCGATAGACGCCGCCCAGTGCTCCCGTGCCGTAAAGCGGCCCCTGCGGTCCCTTCAGTACCTCGACCCGATCCACATCAACCATTCGGAAGTCGGGATCGGGCGCGTCGTAAGTGATCCGGGCCTCGTTCAGGTACACGCTCACCGGGGATTGTCCGAAGCCAATAAACGGACTGTCGGCTATGCCCCGCAAGAACAATCGGCTCGCACCTGGCCCGCCATTCGTAGCAATCAATCCCTGAACCTGGGTCGCCACCGCCGACGTGCCAGCGTCCGAGCCCGCGGCGGCGCTTCCATCCAGTACATGGACCGTGACCGGTCCCGGCACTTGCGAAAGCAACTCGCGCATCTTCCTGGCGGTGACGATGATGTCCGATGAAACGGTTGGATCTGCGCTGGCGGCTGTCGGGCCGGCGTTCGGGGCGGCGGGGGCAGCCGATATCCGAAAGGTCGCCGGTCCGACGCGGTGGGCCGAGAGGCCGGTGCCTGCCAAGAGTCGCGCGTAAGCGGCATCGATCGTCATCCGGCCTCGCAACGCGATCGCCCGGCGCTGTGGAAGCGGAGCATCGAGCGCGAACGATGTCTTCGTCTGAGTGGCGAGCGCGGCGAGCATCGTCTCAAGCGTACCAGCGGGGACGTCAATCGAAAGGACACGGTCCTGCGCCGCTGCCGGGCCGGCAACGCTAGCCGCCAGCACCACGGACGAGACGCACAGTGCTTCCTTCCACTCTCGCATCCAACCCCGTCAACTGCCTGAGCGTGTCGATAGCCGACACGCCCGCTTCGATCGTGATGACGCCCGAGAAACGCCTGTTGGCCAGGTCGCGGTCGATCTCCACCCGCCGACCTGCGTAGCGCGACACATCGGCGACGACCAGCCCGAGCGGCGCGCGGTTATACACGAGCCGGCCCTGCCGCCAGCTCCCGACGGCCTCGGTCGCCTGGGCAGTGATCTCCACCACACCGCGTCCCGGGTCTGCGAAAAGCGCCTTGCCCGCGTCTAGCACGACGGGCTGAGCGAACCGAACCGAGCTCACCGACACAGTCCCGGCCTGAACCGCCACCCTGAGAATACCGTTCTCCAGAGAGACATCGAACCGGGTACCGACATCTTTGACGAGGAAGTCGGCCGCCTCGACAGTGAAGGGCGAAGCAGGATCGTGGCGCACGTCAAAGAACGCGGTCCCGGTCAGCCGCACGTGACGGGCATTGTCGACATTGGCAACCAATGTCGACCCAGGCGCAAGTGTCGCTTTCGCGCCGCTTGGCAGCGTGACGGACCTCATTTCGCTAGCGGCAGTGCGATAGACCGGCGAGGCGGTCGGCGCGTCAAAGCGCAGAAGCGGCAGTGATACGATGGCCACGGCCGAGGCTGCAACGGCGCCCGCGACGATGCGCCAGCGCAGCCATTTGCGTGCGCCTTTGTTTTTGACCGCGCGCGGAAGAAGAGCGGGCCGTAGGCGATCGATCTCTTCATCAAGCAGCGCAATCTCGTTATAACACGCACGATGCTCAGGATTCGCAGCTAGCCAGCGAGTAAAGCCATCCCAGTCAAAGTCGTCGCGATGCTGTCCCTGATGCCACAGCGCGGCCTGCTCGTAGATGTCCTCTGTCGTGGTCATTTCGCATCGCCGCCGACGGAGCACGCCGGCAGTCTCCTGGTTCGAACGTAAGACGCCGAGCAAGCCATCCCGCCTCAGTCCCTCAGCGATCGCCGAAGAAAAGTCATCGCGGTTGCCATGTGCTTCTCCACGCCGCTGCGCGTAATGCCGAGCTCTCGAGCCACATCCGCGTGCGGCAACCCATCGAGCTTGTGAAGCCGGAACACTCGGCCGGCTGCGGGCGGCAGCGCCGCGATGGCGGTCGCCAGACGTGCCGAGCGCTGTTGGTCCTCCATCGCCTGTTCGGCGCCCGGGCGCGGATCGGCTGTTTCGCCTGGGCTGGCGGCACCATATTCCGCAACCGACCAGTCACGGTCGCGCGTTGAGCGGCGGCGTCTCTCCCGCATCCGATCCAATACAAGGTTCTGTGCCGCGCGATAGAGATACGCGCGGCCATTTGCGACGGGGCTGCCGCCGGCCGCATGAACTCGCAGCCAGAGCTCCTGAAGCACGTCTTCCGCTTCGGCCGGATCGCCTGTGCGCGTGATCAGAAAGCGGAGAAGCTCCGGACGGTACGCTGCGTACAAGGCGGCAAGACCGGATTGCGGGGCGTGGACGAGCTTCTCCCGTTTACCTTTTTCTCCAGGGGCGTTCGGAGGCAAAAAATCCGTCCCGGCTTTTCGGCAGGTGCGGTTGCGTCCTGCGGCGGCGTCTCATTCGCAGAGGATGGCCCAAGGGCGGTGGACTTGCAACGCCCAGGTGAGCTCTTCCTGTCGAAAGGTTATGAGTTGGGCACTGCTATCGTGGCTGCGGCACTGTTTCTGCCTCCTCCAGTAATGCTGGATCAGATGGCGATCGTGCCGGTGCTTTTTCAAGAAACGGCACCTGTCGGCCATGTGCCGCAAGAGGTACCGGCTATAGGCTCCGAAGGCGAAGCAACGTCGGCAAACCCCGTTGAGGCTCCCACGCCACCGTCGTCACCGGAGGAAGGTTTGCCGATAGATATTGGCGCCGAGCAGCAGACGGTCGAACACAATGACATTGTGGTCACTGCTCGACCGGGTCATGCGCCGGGAGATCCGTTGCAAGCTGTCAACGCACAGGCATTTGCAATCACCCAGACCGTTGACAAGGCGGTCGTCGCGCCGGTGGCGATGACCTATCAACGCGCCTTGCCTGGCCCGGTTCGTGGGGCAATCCGCAATTTCTTCAATAATCTGGCTGAACCGGTTGCATTCCTCAATTTCCTCGTTCAGCTCAAACCCGGCAAGGCGGCCGAGACGGCCGGACGGTTTGCGATCAACACAACGGTCGGCGTCGCCGGGATGATCGATGTCGCCCGGAAAAAACCGTTCAAACTACCTCGTAGATCGAACGGCTTTGCCAACACACTGGGCTATTACGGCGTAAAGCCCGGCCCCTTTCTGTTCCTTCCGCTGATCGGCCCTACGACCGTCAGAGACCTCATCGGCCTTGGTATCGACCGAATGGTTCTTCCGTCGGCGTTCGGCCAGCCGTTCAACCAGCCCACCTACACGGTTCCAGCAAGCATCGTTGGGTCGCTTGATTACCGGGTCCAGTTCGACTCACAACTTCGCGAGTTGAAAGACACGCCGGACCCGTATGCTGCTTCGCGCAGGAACTATCTGGAAGGCCGCCAGGCGGAGATTGACGCTCTGCATGGGCGAACGTCACCGCAACCGATCACGCGCCGTACGCTCCCGGTTTTCCCATGATGCATGGCTCTCCTGCTCGTTCCGAACTACGCCGCATACAAGAGAATTGGCTTGCCAAGAGCGAACGACGGGTTCTCCAATGGCTTTGCGCCCGAATGCCTGCTTCCATCACGCCGGATCGCCTGACCGCCATCGGCATGATTGGAGCCACAATGGTTTTTGGCGGCTACATTGCGAGCAATCTTGGCCACCTTTGGTTACTTTTGTCCCTCGCCGGCTATGTCGTTCAATGGTTTGGGGACTCAATGGACGGAAGCCTCGCGCGGTATCGTAAGATCGAGCGCCCCTCCTACGGATACTTCATCGATCACAGTTGTGACGGGATGGCAAATCTGCTGATCGTGGCCGGGATCGGCCTTTCCCCGTACGTGACCATGAACATCGCCATGGTCGCGCTGGCCGGTTACCTCTTGATGTCGGTTCACACATTCCTCGCGGCGCGAGTGATGGGCGAATTGCGACTGTCCTATCTCGCAATGGGTCCTACCGAGCTTCGCCTTTTCCTGATCCTGTTGACGATTGCGATGATGGCAATCGAGCCCGGCGGAGACCGTATCTGGACGATACCGGCACTAGACGCTCTGGTAGGATTAATCGGCGCCGCGCTGATTTGCCTATTTATAGTGCAAACCTTGCTAGTGGCTAGAACACTTGCTCGTGTCGATTCAAATGCGGATCGTTGATGTCAATGAGTACTACTGCCCGACAGGAGGTGGGGTTCGAACGTACATCGACCGGAAAATGCGACTCCTGGCTGATCTTGGTCACGAACTTATTGTCATCGCACCCGGCCATGAGAATCGTCTCGAACACCGCCCCGGCGGGGGGCGCGTTTTCTGGGTAGCCGCACCCCGCCTTCCGTTCGACCGAAGCTACGGGATGTTCTGGGATGGGGCTCCGGTAACGGCACTGCTCGATGAACTGAATGACCGACCGGCTGACGCCGGTAGGATCAAGCGGAGGGGCTGAAGCCATCCTTGTGGGTATGTCGGTCCAGATAACGCATGATGATGTCATCGGTGATGTTGCCAGATGTGGTCGAGAAGTATCCGCGCTGCCAGAAGCGTTGGCCCCAGTAGCGTTTGCGGATGTGCTCGAACTCCTGCTGGATTTTGCGCGATGAGCGCCCCTTGGCCCGGCGAACGAAGTCGCTGACCGAAACGTGCGGCGGGATTTCGACGAACATGTGCACGTGGTCCTTCGACAGCGCGCCGTTGATGATCGTCACGCCCATTTCAGCGCAGACCTGCCGGATGATCTCGCGGACCCTGAGCCGCACGTCGCCGATCAGCACCTTGTACCGATACTTCGGTGCCCAAACGAGATGGTAGCGATGATGGAATGTTGTGTGACAACCGGACCGATACGCCATAGCCTGTAACCTCGGGAAAAACGGAAGCTTCACGCCTTCGGCGGCTTCCGTTTTTCCCGAGGTTACAGGCTACCACACGAGTCTGTGGCTGAAGCCAGTTTCCGACTGAAGTCGGAGGGGTTCCTCCCAGAGAGAGGACTCTAAATCCCGACGTCGTCGAGACAAGCTCGCCGTTTCGCCCCGCATGGATCGTCGCCAACTGGAGAGCGCCCGCGGCTAAAGTCTTCTTCGCACACAATGACCATATGACTGCCTACGCGCAGCGTTGGGTGGGACGACTGGCCTCGCGGCAAAAAGTTGAGAGTTGGTTTGGGTGGTACACCCGCTACCTTGCTCACTTCCTCGACAGGTTCGATGCCTTTGTCACGAATGGCAGGACGCTCGACCGTTGGTATTCCGGCCGCGGACTTCAGGTCGATGCACCGCTTCCGCTCGGCGTGGAAGGCGGCGTTTTCGCCCCGCATCTTCGAGATGAACAACTACGGGCAGCGCTACTGGGCGAGTGCCACCTTCCGCCTTGTGCGCATTTACTTATCGGGGTCGGGAGGCATCACCCGGAGAAGCGCTGGCCGATGGTTATTGATGCGGTTGAACAAGCCGGCCAATCGGCACCTATTGGGCTCATCCTCCTTGGCGACGGCGTCGATCGACCCAAAATCTTCAGCCGCGTCGCTGGCAATCCCCACATCCGGCTGTTTAAGCCGATCTTCGAGCGTGAGCGATTTGCATCCGTGTTGGCCAGCGCAGATGCGCTCGTGCACGGATCGGATACCGAACCTTTTGGTCTCGTTGCCTTAGAAGCCATCGCGTCAGGGCTGCCGTTGATTGTTCCTAACGAGGGAGGGTCAGCGGAATTTGCAGCACCAAGCCATTCCGAATCCTATAATGCGCGTGACGCGAAATCCTGCGCAGCGGCGATCCTGCGCCTGTTGGCGCGGGATTCCGTACAGTTACGTTCGGCAACCCTGGATGCAGCAGGAAGAGTTCGTACGGATCTCGATCACCTAATTGATCTACTGGATTATTATAATCAGCTACTCTTACGACGATCGATTTCATGATAAATTTCGCGAAAAAAAATGAAGCTAGGGTTGTAGTCATTGACGTATCTTACGGAAAACATTCCCTGGTGGCTTGATATAGCGCGCATCCTACTGGCAGGGTTGCTGGGTGCCATAATTGGCTGGCAACGTGAGCACCACGGCAGGGAAGCCGGAATCCGAACCTACATGGCTGCTTCGCTAGGAGCCTGCGCCTTCGGACTTGTGTCGAACGCCATCGGGGACCAAGGTCGCATCTCTGCGGGAATTGTTACTGGAGTAGGATTCATTGGCGCCGGCATCATCCTGCGCGACGCTGGGCGCGTGACGGGGCTCACAACGGCAGCTACGCTCTGGGCGTCTGCAGCGGTCGGGTTAAGCGCCGCGTACGGGATCTATCATCTGGCTGTCATAACCGCTCTGATGCTTCTTTTGATCCTTGAGCTGCCTCGCATGCCTGGGTGGACGCGGGTTTCGCACCGAGCCCGCTTGCATGTACACCATTCGGATTCCGACGACGAACCTACTCGATGAACATCACCTTGCACGCCGAAGCAGGCCAATCGGCTCGGAATCTAGCGCCGTGGAAGTTGGAATTGACGTCCCTTTCTCGGGATTTTCGCTTCGATGCAGCTTTTGAACGGCCAAATGAGCCTGCGGCTCAATCCGTGCTATGATACGCTTGTACTGGGGATGTTCGATGCGCTCGCTAAGCCTCGCTGTTTGCGGCCTTCTTCTCGCGGGGCCTGGCTTTGCTCAATCGCCGAACTGGTTGAACGCCCGGACGATCGAAATCGACATGAAGAATTTCGCTTTCGTTCCAGCCACGATCACGCTTCAACGCGGTGTTCCCTACCGCTTGCGCTTTGTTAACACGGCAGGGGGCGGCCACAATTTTGTCGCCAAGGCCTTTTTCGAGCAAGCCAGTATTGCCCCTGCCAGCCGGTCGACGATCAACAAGGGTGAGGTCGATCTGGGAGGCGGAGAAAGCGGGGACGTGCGCCTGGTTGTCAACCGGATCGGAACCTACGACGTGCATTGTTCGCACTTCATGCACTCGATTTTCGGCATGAAAGGCAAGATCGTCGTCCGGTGAGCGTCACTGGCTCGGCTCTCTTCCATGTCATGGCTGAGGACGTTCGGCGTAATGCAACGGCAAAGCCAACTCAGGCTCTGATAAGTGATCTCGTCGGGCTTCGTAACATTGCCGTAGTCCGTTTCGCTGGCCTCATATTTTAGAGAGCAAGTCAACGGGCCCGACAGCGACCACCCCGAAGGGCTATTGCGACGCACTCTCAAATCACCTATTGCGTTGGTGAGAGAGATTCGCAAAAGGGTCAACGGTGAGAAATCTTGGTATTGGAACTGCACTCGGCTTCGGGCTGCTCACCGTCCCGGCAATGGCTCAAGACCAGTTCCTGCCGGGACCCGGCAGCACCTCGCAAACGATCATCGTGACCGGCGTCCGCGACGGCTATCAGATCGATGCGACCAGCACCGCCACGCGCACACCGACCGAGCTCAACGATGTCCCCCAAGCGGTCTCGATCATCACGGAAACGCAGATCGACGACCAGGCGATGCGCTCTATTGCCGATGTACTACGCTATGTCCCCGGCGCCGTAATCTCTCAAGGTGAGGGACACCGCGATCAGATCATCCTGCGCGGGAACAGCAGCACCGCAGACTTCTTCGTCGATGGCTTGCGGGACGACGTGCAATATTATCGCGGCCTCTACAATGCAGAGAGGATCGAGGTTCTGAAAGGTCCCAACGCGATGATCTTCGGGCGCGGCGGCGGCGGGGGCGTAATCAACCGCGTCACCAAGCGCCCTGTCGCCAACGCCTTCATCAGCGGCAGCGGTTCGGCGGACACATATGGCGCATGGTATGTCGACGCCGACATCAGTCAGCCACTCAGCGAGTCCGTCTCCACCCGGATGAACGCCGTTTACGAGGAGTTCCGAAACAATCGCGACTTCTATGACGGGCGCCGGGTTGCGATCAACCCGACCGTCGCGCTCTCGCTCGGCGGTGCGACTCGGATCGATCTGGGCTTCGAATATAACAGCGACAAGCGAACGATCGACCGAGGCGTCCCCTCGGCCGTTCAGGGCTCGCTGACGAGCCCGTCACGCCCGCTCACCGGCGCCCGCGACACCTTCTTCGGTGTGCCGGGATTCAACGTCAGCGATTTCGAGGCCAAGGTCCTGAATGGGCGCGTCGAGCACCGCTTCAGCGACAATCTGACCCTGACCAGTCGGGTCCTGTATGGTGATTACGACAAGCTCTATCGGAACGCCTTTCCGGTCACCCCGGTCACGTCGCGCGGCGGCGTCCAGAGCGTCGGCCTCGAAGCGTATAGCGATCCCACGACACGCAAGAACCTGCTCAACCAGAACGACCTTGTTTGGAGGGTCACCACTGGACCCGTCCGCCACGTGCTGCTCGCTGGCTTCGAAATTAGCGACCAGCGCACGCGCAACCAGCGGATCAACGGCTTTTTCGGGGGTGGTGATATCGTCAACGGGGGGCGGCGCGTCTTTGTCGGGTTGGCCGACCCGATCACGGTGCCGCCGGTCACGCTGCGCACCACTCCCAATACCGGCTACCGGTCAATCCGCACGAACGCCGACGCCGCCGCCTTCTATGTGCAGGACCAGATCTCGATCGGCGACCATGTCGATCTGATCGGCGGCGTTCGCCGCGACCGCTTCACGCTTAACGTCGACGACCTGGTTGCCGGGCAGAGCTATCGCCGGACCGACACGCTTTGGTCTCCCCGCCTGGGCGTGGTGCTCAAGCCGGTGCAACCTGTCTCGATATACGCCAGCTATAGCCGGTCCTTCCTGCCGCAGTCGGGGGATCAATTCTCATCGCTCGATGTCACCAGCGCCGCGCTGGAGCCG
>ERZ1292632.1996-Hain-H43-01um-R2-1996-length-18104-cov-7_pt1 | contig 18104 bp, 19 predicted proteins | sample MGYA00564407_ERZ1292632 | MGnify/ENA primary metagenome ERZ1292632 (study PRJEB36523, sample SAMEA6512637) | groundwater metagenome | collected 2019-01-08 | study: AquaDiva: Metagenomics assemblies of 32 groundwater samples | reverse complement strand
CAGCGTGGTCAAAATTCGCACCAGCGTAGTCTTGCCAGCGCCATTGGGTCCCAAAAAACCAAATATCTCCCCTTTTTCAACATTCAAAAAAATATCGTCAACCGCCCGGATTTTGTCAAAATATTTTTTTAAGTTTTGGATCTCTAAAATATTCATCGTTTTATCAATTATAGCTAAATTAAGAATAGATAATCAAATGGCTCACACCTTTGAGCCATTCAAACAGATATATTTAATCTCCCTGAACCCACCGCGTAGGTGGTCTTTGGGTTGGGAAAATGAATAATTTTAGGATTACTGTATTAAAATATAAGACTATTTTGCCTTGCCAATTTCGCAAAAATATAGATCAGTTAATTGGTAATCGGAAGCAACAGGACATTCTCCGCAAAGACATCCTTGACGCTCGATTTTGCACTTTGAATTTCCGCGAGCACAATAGAGTTTTTCTTGCCTCATACAATCGTTTTGGTGGGTCGGGCAATTTGGACAAATGCATCGGCTAACATTATTCTCGTTATCATCAACTCTCATTTTATCCTTTCTTTTGTTTAATTTTGTAAATCGTCCCTCCCTGCAAAGTTTGGGAATCAAAATCTTCACCATATAAATCACTAAAATATAGTCCATCCGGTCCAAAAGCCAATCCACAGCAACTCGATAAACCTTCGCCGACATATTTTACGAAATCATCACAGGATTTAACTGCCGAACTATCACCATTGAGTTCGATTTTGACAATTCTTTTACCTTTGATGGCGCGTCCTTTAGCAAATGAACCTCCGAATAAAGCGATAAAAAGATTATCTTTATATTCATTATCAAATTGGTCTTGTTGCATAAAATCCAAGGCAGTTATCCCCTGGGTGTAATGCCACCAAAATAAAGAATTTTGCCGCATTGTTTTTGGCCAACCATAGTTTTTGCCTTGTTCGACCTTTGCAATACGGTCATCAATAGTCGGACCGTTATCGGAAATATATAAAGATTGATCGCTTTTTCGCCAGCAAGCGCCAAAAGGATTACGAAAGCCCTTAGCAAATGTTTCTACATTCGAACCATCTAAATTCATTTGTAAAATTTTACCGCGTAAATCGTTATCATCTTGGGCTATATTTGGATTAATCATCCCATCGCCAAGATTGATGTACAATTTTTGATCAAAGCCGATACTTAAAGCCTGGATTTGATGGGCGCCGAGAATTGATGGAATATTATCAATAATGGTTATAAGATTTTCCATCTTCAAACCATCTTTGCTTTTAGTCCTGACAACTTTAGCTTTTGGCTTTCCATGATCGATATAGACCATTGATAAAAATAAATCTCCAGTCTCTGGTTCAACACAAATTCCTGTCAAGCCGCTTTCGCCAGAGCCTGGGATTTTGAAATCTGGCTTATAATTTAATAAGTCCTTAGCATAAACGCTGATTGTGCCATCATAAGTGATAACTTTTACCTGACCATAGAGCTCGCTTATATATAAAAAAGGCGTTTTGGGATTTTTATTTTCGTTTTTTACAAAAGCTAAATTAACCGGTAGCGTTAAACCAGCTACCACTTTTTCGATCTCAAACCCCGGAAATACCCACCAATTATTTTGGGACGTTGCCATTTGATACTCTACAATATTTTCAATTTATCAGCGAGGCCAATAAATACTTAAACCATACCAAGCGTGGAAAAATAGAATGATTAAGATAGTAATTGGAATAATACGCCTGTGCCAAAGTGCATGATTTAATTTAATAATCTGTTTACCGACTGCCATCTGGAGCAAAATTAATAAAGCCAGTAATATTCCTAGCCAAACAAAAATTGGCAGACCCAAAATGTAAAAGATTGGAAGCATTTAACCTCCGTTTATTACCTAACTATAAACTGCCCTGTCATATTGGGGTGAATTGAACAATGGTACGAATATGTCCCAACGTCTGTGGTAGTAAATTCAAATTTTCCACCCTTAGAAATGGTGCCAGAATTAAACTTGTTGTCATCGCTAATGACTGTATGATCAACCGAATCTTCATTAATCCAAGTAACTTTCGTTCCTTTAGTTACATCTAAATTTGCTGGACTAAAACCGAAATTTTTAATCGTCACAGTATTTTGTCCGATAGCTTGAGACTCTGTCTGTGTTGGAGTTGTAGTTCCATAGTCCCCTTTGTTTATATATTTGACATAAACAAAAATAAGCAGACCGAGAATGACAATTACACCAATAACTATATAAATATTTTTCATTTTCCCTCAATCAATTTTTTTATCGACCAGACTTACACAAATTTATTATACATCATTTTGGAATCCTATAGGTGATTCGAACGAACTATCTCTTAGGTTACAGCAGAGACCACTGCGTAGGTGAGATTTGGGTTGATTATTCCAAAACCGCGTAGTAAATTCCTTTTTCGTGTTGACCATAAAATAAATACCATTTGCCTTGGATTTTTCCTAATGTCGGATCGCCAGGCGGATTCGGGGGATATAGTCCTTGGCTTGAGGGATTATTTGAGAAATCGAATACTGGTTCCTGGCTAAAATTACTTTTTTCAAAATTAATATGGTAAATCCCTTTGTAAGACCAAAAATAGAGTCTGGCTTGAACTTGCCCCGAGCTTGTCGAGGAGGGGTCCCATTTGACTAATTCCGCGCCGTCTATAAGACCATTGAATGTGCTGTTTCGGCTGTCTAAAGCCAAACCTTTTTTCTCCCACGAGATTCCATCTTGAGAAGTTGCGTAATATAGAATTTGGGTGGAGTCATTAGGTACTTCTTGAGAATATCTAACTTTTAGCATCACTCGATAGACCATTAAAAAACTCTTGTCTTCAAGCTGAATGATGGTCTGGGCGCCGACATTTTCGATATTTGTAAGATTTTCTTCAATTGCTTCAATTCTTATGCCTGATTCATCATCCCAAGATAAACCATCTTCTGAAAGAGCGCTTTTAATTACCCCTGCGTTTTGGAAATAGAGACGAAATCCGCCATCTTCTAATTTGATGACGCTTGGGAAAGTAGCAAATTCTTTCCGTACTCCCTCTTCTTTAGTCCAATTAATACCATCGGTTGAGATTGATGAATAAAGTTCGAGTTTATTTCCCGCAACCTCTGGTTCAACCGAATAATACAATCGAAAGCGGTCATCACCAAGGTCGACTAAATCGGCATCGGCGAATTTTCCAGCGATGGCCACCCCTTTGTCCTGCCAGACTTCTTTATTTTGCGTGTTTTGAGAAGACTGTTCAATTGGATTTTGACGGTAAAATTTATTATAGAGAAAATATCCCCCTGCACCCAAAATTAAAACAAGCAATATAATAATTAGAATATTTTTATTGATCACTCCTCCTTTTTGCTTGAGTTTATTTTTTAAAAATTTTCGGACCGAACCAATAAATAATGAATCCGATCACCAATAAAGGAATAAAGAAAAACCAAAAATTTATGTCAGTTTTTTGCGACAGCCAGCCAGAAAACCAGGCAAAAGCGGGGATAATAATTAAAAGTATAAAATATGACATCTTTTTTTATAGAGCCCACCGCGTAGGTGGTCTTTGGGTCGGAAAATGTTTTGGGGTGGCTGAGGCGATTCGAACGCCCGATCTCTTGGGCCACATCCAAGTGCTTTAAACCACTAAGCTACAGCCACCACGCTTAAATTTTACAATTTTATTTCTATTTTTCCAACTTTACACGCCCTCGAAGGGATTCGTCCATCCAATCCGCCCATTGGAGGATTAGGAGAATCCGCTATAGCTTTCAGCGTAGGCGGAAACCCACAACCTCTCTGTCTCCCGCAAAAATTTTGCGCCCCTTAAGGGATTCTTCCATCCAATCGCCTTACTGTAAAACCTATTACATAGTGTATTTACAGTGCGACGATTAGGAGGATCCGCCGTAGCCTTCGGCGTAGGCGGAAACCCCCGACCTCCACATCTCCCGCAAAATTTTGCGCCCCTTAAGGGATTCGAACCCCTGACCTCCACGTCCGAAGCGTGGCGCTCTAATCCGCTGAGCTAAAGGGGCAAAATTTGCGTGGGCGCTCTACCTGTCCCGCATACAGTGCACGGCGTGACAGAATGCAATTCTGTAAGCCGGTAAGCTGTTATGCTGGGATCCGTTGAGCTACAGGGGCAAAGCGGGTAACGGGAATCGAACCCGTATATCAAGTTTGGAAAACTTGCGCACTGCCATTGTGCTATACCCGCATAAATCGGGGACCTGGGATTCGAACCCAGAATCTCGTGCTCCCAAAGCACGCACCTTAACCATTAGGCCAGTCCCCGCTATCTATTAATATTATACATTTTACCTGAAAAATTAGCAAAAATCAACCCAAAGATTAATTAACATTAAAGATTAACACCCCCGGGGTGATAAATTCGAATGGATATTTTTTGAGCCAGTCGTAGCCGCCCATCTGCAAATAAGTGGCTGATATAATTATCTGCCCTTTGATTTCTCTATCCTCCGGAGCAAGGGGCAAAAAATTAATTCCCTCATATTTTAAAGCGCTGTCGCCATCCCAAGGATAAACTATATATGGTTGTTTGAGTTGGTGATCATCAATATATTCCTTAATTCGATAAATGTCCTGCCCCCAATCTAAATTCGAATCATTCAAAATATTGTAATAGTTTGACTTGCCGCCGGCAAACTCATTAAAATAGGCTAAATAATTTGGGTAGGATGAAAAAGCGGAATATAAATACCATAATATCAAAAGCATAAATCCTAAAGCCGGTATTAGCTTAAATTTTACGGCATTAATAATTCTAATTTCTCTGAATTGAACTAAATTGGCAGTTTTGGAGGCAAAAATTATCCAAAAGGGAAAAATCGGCAAAATATGACGAATGCCTAAATCAGCTTTAGAAAACATACTAATACTTAAATAAATTAACGGCGGTGCAAGCAGCAAAAATTCGTCAAAATTATTTTTAGAACGAATTTTTCTAAAATATAAAATCGCCAATACAAGTAAAATAAATAAGGGAATTGGGGTCTTAAACAAAATTGCCGCGGGAAAATAATACCACCAGCCGACATTAGAAGCCTGACCTAAAAGAAAACTCCCGTGACCGGCTAAAGCGTGACGACCGACTAAAAACAGGCCTTTATAATATTCAGCCGGAAATAACAACCCTCTTACTTTAACAATAAAATTGTCAATTCCTTCCGAAAAATCTAAATTTGTCCAAAGATTAAGATTATCCGAAATTTTTGCCGGCGGTAAAGACGGGATATTAGTCGAAAAACCATAGCTTGCCCAGATAACTATCCAAGAAATAATTATTGCCCCCAAAAAACCTAAAAGATAAAGCCACCATTTTTTATTGCCTTTACGAAATACGAAAAATTTCCCTAAAGCCAATATTATCAAAATTGGCAATAAGATAATGCCGGTAAATTTTGAAGCTAAAGCCAAACCTAAAAATAAACCAAAAAATAAAAAATGCCGCCATTTGGGAGATTTTAAAAATTCTCCCCAAAAATAAATTGTCAAAACCGCAAATAAAGTCAGGCCTAAATCAGTATTAATTAATCTCCCATGAGCTAAAACTGTCGGTAAAAATAAAATTAAAAAAGCCGCTAAAATCCCGGGGCCAGTCCCATAAAGTTTTTTCGCCCAAAAATAACCGGCTAAACCCAAAAGCAAAGTCAAAAATATCATCGGTAATCGGCCCCAATAGAGCAAGCTTTTTGGGTTGTTTCCGATCTTATAGAAAAATTCTTCCCCCAAAAATCTGGCTTCTTTCCAGGAATCGTAATAGAAATTGGCGGCTCTTTCCCACAAATTCCCTTGGGGAATTTGAAGGTTCTGATAAAAAAACAGGGGTAAAGCGGCGATTTCCTTAATAAGTGGCGGGTGCTCCGGATCCAAGCGAAAATCTTTTTTTTGAAGATAAGTAATCCCGGAATATAAATGAATCGCTTCATCGGTAGTTTGAGAATCGCTTTTAGCCGAAAAAATCATCAAGCTAAAAGAAAAAAGAAAAATCCCGATTAAGATTAAATTGGTGGACTTAAATAACCTTTGCATATTTTAGGCCGTTTGAGAGATAACTTTCTTTTGCGTCACCCGAAAGGTCATATATTTGCCAAACATCAAGCGCGTCTGGGCGTCAATCGCCGGAATGGAACTGAAAAATATTGCCGTAATTGGAATTAAAATCCATTGGCTGATCATTTCCAAATATTTTCGTTTTCGAAACCCCTGCGGTCGGGGAGGCAACAATAAAGTAGAGATTATCATTGAAGTCACTAGTCCCAACCAGGTAAAACCCAAAAGACCTCGAATAATAATTGGCAGATTTTGAGCTAAAACCGTTTCCCGAAAACCGGGTCCAAAAACAATCGGCAACCAACCGATAACTGCCAGATAGATTGAGGCGGTGGCAATTGAATAATTAGCCTCGAACAAACGATATATTTTTACTAAACGATCTAAAAGGGCAATTTGTTTTTTCTCTAAGGATTGCGTTACCACATAAGGAAAATGTTCCACTCCGTAAAACCAGCGTCTTTTTTGGAGATATTGATTTTTTAAAGTTTGCCAAAAATTTTCCGCCAAAACCGCATCCATATAAACTGGAATAAAAATCGGCACCACCTCGTGGTCACCGTTAAATTTAAAATAGGCCCGCCAAAATTGACGAGAGTCCTCGTTGACTACAGTGGTATCCCAAAAATCCATTTCGACTAAGGTTTTGAGACTCATGGCATGGGTGGAAAAATTAATCAGCCGCCAAGGCCGGGTGGCTTCAATCAACTGCCAAAAAGAATTGCCAAAAGCGATAATTCTCGAAAAAGGCGGCGCCTGCCAAATGTTGTTGGAATACAAGGGAATCGGCTGAAAACTTCGATGAATTCGATTGGGATTAGTGGCATAGTGGTAAGTCAAAGAGCTTAGATATTTGGGATGAAGGCGGCTGTCGGCATCACAGGTGGTAACAATCACATTCTCTAAGGGAATTTTTTGAAAAGTAATATATTTTTGTAAAATTTTGCCTGCCCAGCGAACATTGGCACCCTTAGCTTTGACTTCACCGGGAATATCCGAATGAACGGTGACTAAAAATTTGAAAAATTTCTTGCCAAAAGCTTTTGTTAAAATTTGGGCGTTTTTTTGAGCCCGAAGATAATCTCGTCTTTCGGTGGCCAAAACAACAATAATCCTTTTTTTGGGAAAATCAGAATTTAAAATCGCCTCAAAAGACGGCATCAAAGTATCAATCTCTTCTTTGTAAGTAGCAAAAATAATTGCCTGATAAATATCTTGACAATTAAGAAAACTGGGGTCTTTCTTTAGACTACGACACTTTTTTAGCCAATCAATTTTTAAATCCCGTCGGTAATGATAATAGCCGGAGACTAAATGATAGCCCATTAATATCGACTTATATAACCAATAAAGATCAAAAACTAAAACAAAGGTCGCCACTCCTGCCGGCCAAAAAAAAGAGGCGGCAATTGGCAAAAATAAGGTCAACCAAGTGACTACCCCGGGCACAATTTCCAAAAAACGCCAAATATTATTTCTTCTAATCATATTTATTTTTTTAGAAAACTAGCATCAAATAGCGAATGAAAAGCAACATCAGGATCTGGGTAAAGAGGCCAGTGCCTAATAAAATGAAACTGGAAATTTTTTCTCGCTGCCAAAGAAAATTGGCCAAAACCAGATTAAGCAGAATTAAACCAGAAGCAAAAATGAAAGGAATCGGATTAAAACGGATTTTTAACCTAAAAATATACCACAAAAGAGCATTAATTGCAAGAGATGAGACGATAATTATAATTACTTTTATATTTTGCCAAAAAGAATTTAAGAAAAATTCTTTTAAATTTGTAAAGATAATTTTAATAATTTTTTTCATAGAAATAAATTCATTTTTAGCCAGCGGTGGGATTTGAACCCACGACTTGCTCTTTACGAAAGAGCTACTCTACCACTGAGTTACGCTGGCAAAGAAATTTGGAGCAGGTAACGGGAATCGAACCCGTATCTCATCCTTGGGAAGGATACGTTTTGCCACTAAACTACACCTGCCAAATTTTCTTTCTCAATTCCTATTCAAATGGATTTGGGAGATCCATCTATATTATAATACGCAAATGGGAGAGGAGGAAATCCTCCTCTCCCAGATGAAGGTTTGACCGGGAGATTTAACCCCCCGGTCGGACGGGCTCTACAAAGAGCTTGATAGCGGTGCGCTCGCTGCCGTCGATCTCGACATCCACGAACGCCGGCCGGCAGACAAGGTCCAAACCCGACGGAGCAAGAAACCCTCTGGCGATGGCGATCGATTTGATCGCTTGGTTCAGGGCGCCGGCTCCGATCGTCTGGATCTCGGCCCGACCCTGATCACGGATGGTGCCGGCGAGGGCTCCAGCAACGGAGTTGGGACGCGAACGTGAGCTTACTCTTAATATTGGCATTTCCTTCACGCCTCCTTTTTTGGTTTTGCTACCATTTCTGCCATCGAGTCGGAAGTCTTTAATTGTTAGCTCATTGTTCTACCTCCAGAGATATAAGGATATCATAAGAGCATAGCTCCTATGGCCTCGGCTATATAATAACTTAAAAACTAAAATAAATCAAGAGTCCGATATAAATCTCTTAGATGAATTCAAACCCGCGGACGTTTGCGAGTATATTTAGCAATAAAAAGAATCAAAACGATCACCCCGCCGGCTAAAACTCCGTAAGCCAAATAGGAATTAAATAACGTTGTCTGAAAATTAATCTCACTATCGCCTTTAACCCCAAAAGTTTTAGTTTTAGCCGTAAGATATCCCGGCGCTTTAAAAACAAAGTAATAGGACCCTGCTGGCAAACTCAAATTATAGCCTAAGTCGTTCACTTTAGTTTCTATATATGGCTGCCAGGAATAATCTTTCTTTCGATAAGCAATCACTTTGGCTTCAGCCGGCTGATTATTGAAATTTCCAAAAATTTGGCCGGAGATTTCTGATAAATTGCTTTGCTTTTTTTCTAAAGCCAAAGCTCTCGAATTTACTCCCGCGACTTGGGGGACAGTTTTACCAGTACCAGAATCGATATTTTCTTCTTCAGCCACATAATAATTATCAAGCTGGCAGAAGATTGGCCGCTGACCAAAACTTAAAGTCGTATCACCATTATTCCAGGCCATAATCACCGCCCCGGAAACATCACGGCCATCCAAATCATAACAGCGCATCCCCGAAGCATTGACATGAAAACCGGTGATTTGATTGCCGGCCGGATTCCAGGCCGCCGCCACGCCGCCACCGGCATCATTGAAAATATAAAATTTGGAATTATTGTCTAAATCAAACCATTGGGAAATTCTTTTAGTGCCTAAAAATTCAATAGTTTTTTTGTAATAATTATAAGCCGGTTTTGCGGCAAAATTGTTGCGCATTAAACCATAGCTATTGCCACTTTCATCGCGAAGATTATAAATTAATATTTTGCCGACTTCGTTGATCGTTCTTGCCAAAATCACCGCCCGTGAAATCACCTGACCTTGGGCTTCTTCGCCAATATCGCCTGACTGCCAGCCCATCTCGGTAATCCAAATTTCTTTGCCGCCGCCGCGGGGAATCATAATATTATAAACTAATTTGGAAAGCTCGTCGCGCAACTTATTATTAGAATCTGATTCCGGACCCACTCCGGGATAATAGTGAATAGAAATGGCATCCAAATGCTCCCAGCCGCCGTCGTTTAAGTAGCGGGAAATATAATCGCCGTCAATATAGGTGGTGCCGCCGCTGCCAACTCGGGCGGAAGGATCAATTGATTTAATGGAGTCATAGGCGGCCACTAAAACATCGCGATATTCTTCTGGCGAGGGCGACGGTTTCCAAAAGGCGTTGGGTTCATTCCAAATTTCCCAGTCTTTGACATAGTAGCCATAGCGCCGGACTAATCTTTCGACATATCCTTTCCATTCATTGATGTTGGGTTTATAAAATTGAGCGTCAGTGCCAGCGCCGGGATTAGAAGAACCCCACAAGGATGAATAGGCAATCATTCCCAACACTTTCACCCCGTTTCTTCGGTAAGTCATTACTGCTTGGTCAGCATTGGCCCAGTCGTAGCGGCCGCGCCGGGGATTAAGGGTTTGCCAATTGAATTCCTCGCGCGCCCATTCAGCACCCATGCTTTTAATCTGCTGGGTGGCGCGGTTTCGCTGGGCGGGCATTACCCGAATTATATACAAAGTATTTGAGCCGTAATAGCCTTTGGCGGTGGAAAAAATCAAAATGTTGGAAAGGGCAAAAAAGACTAACAAAAGTTCGATTAAGATGTTTTTTCTCTTTTTAATTTTGAACATTGACCCTCCTTGAGTGCAAATTATTTGCCATATATATATTAGCAAATAAAACAACAATAGTCTAATTAAAAATTAGTGAAACCCCGAAAGATGTTTAATCAGTGGCGGGGCCGACCGGATTTGAACCGGCGATCTCCTCCGTGACAGGGAGGCGCGTTAAACCGCTACGCTACGGCCCCACATCTACAACTTATTTAACCTTATTGTATAGCTAATTTACCAATTTAGCAATAATCTCCCGAAACAAAGATATACTTCTAATCAACCATAATTTATAATTATTACACTTTTCCACTTCCATACCCGCCTCGACGGCGGGCGGGCTGAATAGTATAGAAGTGATAAGCTTCGAGTGTTTCAACGGCTCATAATGTGAGCCATTGGATATTCCTGAATAATTCCTTGACCTTAGAGGTCTAACTTGGGAATTCAGCCCAATGGCTCAGACCCCTGAGCCATTGGCATTTGCTACCCTTTTACCTGCTGGAGCATATAAATGGGTATAAGATATATGAAAAATAATTCCTCCACCTTAGAGGTGTAATCTGGGAATTTAATAGCAGTTTAATCTGGGATTTACCAACCCCACTTCGCAAGTGGGGTTGGTTTTAATCCCGACCATTGAGGTGTAACTAAAAAGGGCGCTGCTGATGGCCGCGCCCCTTGGTTCGATGAAAAAGAAATAGCCCGTTTTAATCGACTGTTAGATCCCGATTACTCCGGCATTGCATTCGCATGGGTGGAAGAGCTTACTAACTGACTACCGCAAGTCGGGCAATGGGGATCGCATCCTCGCCTGACCGGGTTTTCCTGCGGGCCATATACATCTCGACTTAATGTACATGGAATGCAGTATAATATTCCTTGTTCCCTTACCGCCTTTTCGAAGTCGATCCGGTCAGCGATCTCCCGCCATCCCAGTGCATGGAGAATGATTCTCATGTGGTGCCACTCAATTCCTCGATGGCCGGTATGGGTTTCAGTCGGGGGAGCGTATGACAGATACGGATGCTGTATTAAACCCTTAACCCGCCGAACCGCGTCAAGAGCTTGTTCCTCGGTCCAATGGATGTCCATCCCGCCGGACCAAAGCCGTACCATCACCTCATAAGAAGCAAAGTTCTCGTATGGTCCGTCATCAAGGATGGTCGGCCATTCCGGCGGTATATAGACATATCCATCATCGATTCCCTGTTCCCGCAAGTAATAGTCGTGCCTCCCTTGACGAATCCCGAGCCCCTTGCCGCAAAGCTCGCACAGGATATAGGAGGAGCTGTCAGCCCACTTGGAGAATTCCCTAATATCTGCATCTCCGTTGATTGCGGACCGCTTCTCGTCGAGGAGTTTAGCAATGATGCATGGGCAAAGTGGATCAGAGTGGAGAAGTCCCGGTCCCTTATCAGCTAACTTACCTATGAGCCGAAGACCATAACCCGGCTCAAGATCGACGGTTGTGACAGTCTCGGGGGTAGGAATCTCCACCCTATCGCATACTTGGAGATCCTGAAGATCATACCGCTCTCGGCCACTCCAGATAGGTGGATCCGAAAGGATTACCCGTCTAGCACGCTCTGGGTGTGTACAATATCCTTCCGAGTTATGACAACATAGACGACATCTGGCTACCCCATTCGCAGAACGACTCCGCCTGAACCGATACCGCGCATTGAATTCTACCTTGAGAAGTCCCATGAATATCATCTCCTCGATGACAGATTATTGACGAGCAGTCAATCATAGAATATATGTATTACCTCTTAAAAGCAAGGGATCTGATTTATAAATAATTCCTTGACCTTAGAGGTCTAACTTGGGAATTCAGCCCAATGGCTCAGACCCCTGAGCCATTGGCATTTGCTACCCTTTTACCTGCCTGCGATGGATCCCCATTTTCTTAGAGGTGTGATCTGATAATTTGCTAAACGCCCCAGGGGGTGGGTGGTTTAAAAAGTACGGAAAAGGCGCTCCGCCAGCCGGCGGGGCGCCTTGGTAGTTGCGATCGAGATGACGCTGGAACGTCTAGCGAGCACTCCCTGGTGGTTGTCCTTCGACAAACGGAGGCGCGAGCTGATCAGAACCTGCGTTTGTTGTTCTCTGCTTATGTTGGTGCCATATAATCTTGCACTGGAAGAGACCCCAAGGTTTGTAATCCTGCGTGATTATCTCACCGTCAACAGTCCGGTAAGTAACCATCGCGTAGGTGGTCAAGCCCCCCGAAGAAACGCTGATAACTTCAGCGCAGTTCGCAGGAAGCTCCTTCACTATGGTCTTACCCCCTGGTTTAGGGGTCTCTCTACCCGACCATGTCCAAGCGAGCCCAATGATAACTACAATCAGCAGAAATACGACGTAGGCTACGGCCATAGTTACATCCTTCTCTCTACTCACGCAGATCAGCTCCTTGTAGGATTAGTGTTGACATATACAACAAACACGCACTAATAATATCAAACTTTTCACCTTTTGTCAATACGTACGAGCTCAAATAATAAGGTTCAATTTTCACTTTATAAAAATATAAACTACCACGCCTTTTGGCGTGGTATCCTCAACTCGACTTCGGCAAGTTTAAATTTTTATTTAATAAAAAAGTAGATCTTGGTTTCTTTTTTGATGTTAGCCAGCCAGTTAGTATAGGATTGCTGGATTTTGCCTTTTTTGTCCTCGACTTTACCGATTTGAAAACCGGCCTGTGATTTGACGGGCCCGAAAAATTCATTGATTTTAGCTGAAAATGCCGCTTCCTCAAATTCCGGCACCTGTTTGTTGTCAATCACTAAATTCCCTCGGGCTATCCAGCCCAAATTTCCCCAGTTATCGCGGGTTTTGACATCTTCGCTGTATGCTTTCGCCAGCCCATCCCAGGCCTCGCCGGCTTTTGCCTTGCCCGCGACTTCATTAGCTCTACCTTCATCTTTAATTAAAATGTGCAGGACTTTAACTTGAGCGATCAGTTCGTCTTGAATTTTTTCTTTGGTAACTTGCTGTTGGACTAAATCGCGAAACTCATCATTGCTCATACCATAAAGTTCGCGCAAAACTTTCGAAACATTTGCCTCCCCGCCGCTTTCAGCAACGATTTTTTGGTAAGCGTCATCAATATCCTTGGAAGTTACTCTTAAACCATTTTTGGCGGCTTCCCATGAAAGCAGACGATTTTCCACCAGCTGATCAATAATTTGCCTTCGAAGCTCCTCGGCTGACGGGTTTGGCTGTTTAGTCTCTTGGGAAAATTTCCGGATATATCCTAATTGTTGATAATAATCTTTCGCCCAAATTATATTGCCGCCAACAAAAGCCGCCGGCATGGGATAAATTTTGGTAGAAAATTCCACCAGCCGACTCTCGGAGTGGTTTCGATAGATCTCCACCCCAACATAAATCCCAAATCCAAGATAGAAAAGCAATATCAGCCATAAAAGAAAAGTCAAAATCCAACGAAAACTCCAGCGAGGCTTTAAACGAAAAATAAAATTTATGAAAAAATCCTTAATTTTTTGACCGATTCGAAGAAAAAAATCTTTCATAATAATCCTCACCCCTTCGATGAGTCGCCGATGAGGCGACTCTTAAAATCCTAAAAGCCACGAGACGGAAATTACGGCACTTAATATTAGAAAGGAGACAATCGCAAAACCCCTTATCTTTTTTAAGTTTAACATACCCGACAGCTCTAAGTAAACTATTTTAAAAATAAGGTAGAAACTGACTGTCAAAGAAAGACTTTTGATGTTCGGATCAACTGGCCAAAGAGACATCGTCAAAAATATTTCTAAAATTACTAAACCAGTTACCACTAAAAAAAGGTTAAATTTCTTTATGTCAAAAGCTATAGGATATTTAATGAACTGATTAAGACTATAAAATAATAAGATAGTGATCATAAAAGCTGCTACCAAAATGACCGCCATTGGGATGGCTAAACTATAACGGATATTATAAAGGAAGTAAAAACCTAAATAAAAATTAACTAAGATTAAAAGTTCAGGAATTTTCCCAAATTGCAAAATTGCTCCTAGGCAAAGAGCAATAATTAAGATTCTCAAGATTAAAGATGGTTCAAAATAATAAAAGCCCCAAATAACTAAAAAAAGAATCACAAGATTAAGAATTTTTAATACTAATGGCTGATTTAAAATTTTCATATATTGTTTAAATAATCTGTGCCTACTAATACTTGGATATCGTAACTTGAGCCGACTTGATTTAATGTTTGTAAATCGGCTTTAAGCTTGGCGGCTAAATCTTGGGCAGTTTTAGTAAATTGACCTTGAGAAAAATCATAAACAACGGTTTTATCAATTTTTTTGGAAGCGGTATCGATTTTCAAAATTTGAAAGCCGTAACTTTCAAGATATTGGGAAACAGCCGAGGCAGCGCCTTTGCGACCGGCGGCATTAGAAACTTCAATTTTGGCTTGAGCCCTTGCTTCGCTATTGCTTTCAAAAAGATTTTTTGCCAACCCGGCAACCGCGGTGAAATTGTCAATCCCTTTTTGAGGATAAACATAATATCCTCGCCCATCTTGGGAAGCTTTGAGCAAACCGTCGGTGCTGGTATCTAAAACTTTATTAACAATATTGGTAGTGTCCAAATCTTTACTTTCATCCCAAAGCGCTCTAATGTCAGAAACTGACATATTGGTGCGGATATGATCACCTAAAATATTAATTAAATCAGTAATTTTTTTTGGATTAGCCAAAATTCCTAAACTTAAAATTTTTTCTCTTATCGCCGCCATCACCTGCATTTGTCGGCGCGAGCGGTCAAAATCAGAAGTAGTTTTGCGTGAACGGGCATATTTTAAAGCCAAATCCCCATCCATATGATGCATGCCGGCGGATATTCGAAAGGGATCATATCGAATCATATCGGCCGCCGGATAATATGGGTCATTTATCTCGTTTTCGACATAAATATCAACGCCGCCGACAGTATCAACAATTTTTTTAAAACCTTCAAAATCTAAGCTTATATAGTAATGAACTGGAATTCCCAAAACGTTTTCCACCGTACGAGACGCCAACGCCCCGCCGCCGGAAGTAGAATTTTTATTATCTTCACCTTTAGAATAGGCTTCATTAATTTTAGCATGATTAAAACCGGGAATCGGTGCCCAAAGATCGCGAGGTATAGAAATGAGCCCAATTCTTTTTTGCTCGTAATTGATCGAGGCGGAAATTATCGTATCAGAAAGCATTCCGCCCGGATGGTTTTTACCGCCCATACCTAAAAGCAAAATGTTGGTCCGACCGTCATTTTTTCCTTTAATATTACTATTAAAATCGCCTAAAAATGAAAAGATTGATGAATTACCTTCACTGCCGGCAGTGATTTTTTTCAAGGCTTGATTTGCCACTACCCCCACCCAAACGCCGACAATTATTGCCAATAGAATAATTACAAAAATTGTCCATTTGACTGATTTTTTCCAAGGATTGCGAGAAATTTTTATCTCACGAATGTGTTTTGGCGGCGGGACCGGCTGAACTTTGTTTTTTGAAAAAAATCCCATTAATTTGTACCTTTCTTCAATATTGAATACTATACTATATTATTATACCAGAAAACTTGTCCACAGGATATTGACATATGAAGCTATCTTTAAATTATCGCCTTAATTTTAAGAATAGTAGGGGAGGGCTAATTTGGAAAAATTGGATTTACCATTTTGGGAGATTTTCGCCAGGGCCTTTTTAAGTTCCCCATCTCGATACCCAATTACTGCAATATCCAAAACCCAACCCAATGTGTTGGCAATGGTTATCCCCACTCTCGTCCCAGTAAAAGAGCCCGGACCCAGATTGACTAAAATCATCTTAAGATCTCTTAGCTGCTTTTTTTGCTGTTTTAGTAATTGTTTGATCTTTCCTAAAACCTCACTGCCAGTATCTTTTTGCCATTGCCATTTTAAGCTGGTTTTCTTTTGACCAATCAGCTCAATTAAACATTCTTTATTTGTAGTATCAATATTTAAAACCATAAGTGATTCCTTACTTTACAATTATAATTTTTCTTTGAGACGGATTCAGATGCTTAAAATGGATATTAATGATATTTTTCGGCAGAATCTTACTAATTTTCTCCGGCCATTCAATGACCACAATGGTGTCTTTCCGGCCTAAATAATCCTCAATTCCAATCGATTTGGCATCTTGGATAGATTTGAGCCGATAGCAATCGAGATGAGCAAGCTTGATTTTCTTTTGACCAATTTTAGCCGGATAGGTTTTCAATATCACAAAAGTTGGCGAGGTAATGATTTCTTGGATTTTTAAACCCTTGGCTAACCCTTTAATAAAAGTGGTTTTGCCGCTACCAAGCTCGCCCTTTAAACCAATTACTTCCCCGCCTTTTAGTTTTTTGGCAAATTGCCGGCCATATTCAATTGTCTCTTGGGGACTATAACTAATCATAGGATCTATTATAGCGAAAAGCCCGCAGAATTTCCACGGGCTACAGACTACGATTGATTTATTTATTATTCTTTAATATTCTCACGCGAGCCCAAACCTTCCGGAAATATAATCAATGGATCATCTGGCTCATAATCAAGATCATCCGAATCAAACGTCATTATTTCACCATCTGGAAGCATCATGTCCAGAAACCCTAATTTATCAAATTCTTCTTTAGTAATAACCACTGCTTGATTACCAAGATCATCTCTGGTTAATGGCAGGTCTTCTTGTTGTAGATACTCAAGATAATTATTTTCAAAATAATGCGGGTCTAAAACCCCGACTTCAATCTGAAAAGTAAGCTCTTTCTTATTTCGTTCAATTGCCTGACGTGTCTTTTCTTTTGGCGTCAGTTCTTCAGGTTGTAGTCCTTCCTGCTCGGTTCCTTCCATTATTGGTCTCCTTCCCTTAAATACTAAAGGTATTAAATTAAGATTATTACTTTACCAAAATATAAATAGTGCTAATGACAATTAGAAGTAAAAACAGTGCCGACACAGTATAAATCAGCATTAATATACCTTCTTTTTTAAGACCGTTTAAGTAAAGAATAATTGGCCGGCCGAGAATTAATAAGCCAACAATTAAAGCGGAAAGAACAAACAAAGTAAGAATTATAATTCCGCCCCAAAGATTATTGGCCTGACCAAAAATTTTGCCGCCATTAATCATCACCAATGATACTAGAATAATATAGATAAAAGTTCCCGCGCTATTTAGAAGACTAAATATTATTAATTTGGATCTGGTCATAAAATTAACCTTTCTAAATTTGCTTATAAAATCTATACTTTAAGTTAAATCGCTGCCAAAATCTCCACCCAGGGGCTTTTCTTTTTTCATCTTTAACACCCGAAAAATTAAGACACCCAAGAAAATAATTGCCAAGCCGGTTAAAACTTTGGTGATTTCAATCCAAAAAGATGCTTTAGCCCCTTCAACTTCAAAGGGATAATTTTGGTCTCCTGTTGAAGCAACCTTTTTCTCTGTGGGCGACCGGGCTTTCACAATGGAAGCAGTTGATTTTTTGCTTGTCGAAGCCGCCTTAGCGGTTGATTTTTTAGCAGTTGAAGATTTGACTTCGGCTTCTTTCTGGACCTCACGAATAAGTTTAATGTCAGCTTGTTTTTGGGGAAGAATTCTAAAAACATCGCGATATAGATTGACAATACCGACAACTTCAAAAATATCACCTTTATGCATTTCCGGCTTGTCAATTCCCGTCTTTGCTTGAATATAAATTTTGGCTTTGCCCGAACCGTCATCAAGCCAAAAGGTGCTGCCCGAAGTTTCTACCACCTCCCCGGTG
>ERZ1292632.1466-Hain-H43-01um-R2-1466-length-22681-cov-5_pt1 | contig 18108 bp, 19 predicted proteins | sample MGYA00564407_ERZ1292632 | MGnify/ENA primary metagenome ERZ1292632 (study PRJEB36523, sample SAMEA6512637) | groundwater metagenome | collected 2019-01-08 | study: AquaDiva: Metagenomics assemblies of 32 groundwater samples | reverse complement strand
ACTTCCATACTTCCCGGTCAAATAATCATCGATTAATGCTGACGACCTTTCGCCATGTTGAGGAAAGTCAATTTTTTCTACTTTATATCCTTTTTTCGCAAAATATTCAGCCAACAATTTTGTCTGCGTTGACTTTCCGCACCCGTCAATTCCCTCAAAAACAAAAAATTTCCCTTTTTTCATGTATTATAATTATTTTTAGCTTTACTTCTCGTTCCAATCAATTCTTTCGCGCTTGCCGGCATCTTTTTCTTTAAACCTGTTTTTCTTTTTCCTCTGTTGTAACTCTCCCCCCTTGCCATTGGCCCCGATAAAGATTAGAATCTCCTCTTACTTCCGAAAACATTATATGCAATACCCGAGCTCCCATTTCCAAATCAAAAGGTTCTTCCCTAAAATTATATATCCCCATAGATAATTCTCCGCAATATCCGGGAGGAACTTGCCCGCCAAAAATATACACCCCAGACCTGAATAAAGTCGACCTAGGAGTTGAGATTGCCAGAATATCATCGGGCATATTCACTTTTTCTACTGTCTTCATCAAATAATAAACCTCGGGTTCCAGCGATATTCTTACGGTTTTTCCTTCTTCATATTTTGCGACAAGTTCCATCTTCGGTGTCTCTCGATCTACAACACCCATAAAGCCCTTACCGGAAATCTTATATAACTCTCCTATTCTTATATCAAAACCAGCGCCTTCTGGCGCGGTTAACTCGCGTTCGCAAAGCCCCTCCATTAATTTTTTTTCTTTTACTAATTGCAATAATTGTTTTGCTCCGATAAACATAATTTTAAAATAATTTTATTTTTTATTTTTTTGCACAAATTCTTTCCAGCTTTTACTAACTATTCCTCCAACCGGAGTAAGTGAAGCTTTAATCGCCGTATGCGACTCATAACCTATAAGCTCTACGCTCTCAGGCTTAAAATCATCTATCTCTTTAAGATTGGCATCTATTTTTACTGCGGGAAATGGTTTGGGCTCGCGCTCTAATTGTTCTTTTATGGCATCAACGTGATTTTCATAATAATGAACATCCCCAAAAGTGTGGATAAATTCGCCGGGTTTGTTACCAGTTATTTGCGCCAGTATTAGTGTCAGCAAGGCATAACTAGCTATATTAAAAGGGACTCCCAAAAATACATCAGCCGTGCGCTGATAAAGCTGAAGTGATAACTTTCCGCCATTGGTATTTACTTGGAACATGTTGTGACAAATTGGAAAACGACATGCTTCCTCGGGCGAAGCCATTTCGTAAAGGTATTCTGGATTCCAAACACTGATTAATGCGTTATGCGCGCTTTTGTCTTTGCGCAATGTATCAATCATCCATTGCAATTGATCAATAGTTTTACCGGTTTTTGCCGGCCAGTGACGCCACATATCTCCATAAACATGAGGCAGATTTCCGTGTTTTTCTGCAAAATCATTGTCTTTTGCTATATTCTCTATAAACTCCTCTTTAGTCATTTCCTTTTCTGTTTTAGCTTCCACTTTTTCGCGATAAATTCTATAAGGATAATCATCCCAAATGTGAACATTGTTATCAAGGAGATATTTGATATTTTTTTGCCCGGTTATAAACCAATAAAGCTCATAAAGAAGACCTGTCCAATAAACTTTTTTAGTTGTTAATAAGGGAAATCCTTGAGAAAGGTCAAATCGCATTTGTCTGCCAAAAAGACTATAAGTTTTAACGCCAGTGCCAGCATCCACCTGCTCACAGCCGTGGTCGATAAGTTCTCTCATTAAGTTAAGATATTGATACTCCGGGTGTTGTTTTTCCATAGTTGTATTATTTTGTTTCTTCGTTTATTTTGCTTGCTGTCGCCGAATCTTGACCCGCGTATTTGTGGTCTTTTTGTTGAAGATAGGGAGTTTCAGCTGGCGCAACTAAGGTTTCAAAGGTCATTGAACAAATTCTCATTCCACTGTACAAAACAATGGGAACCGTTCCCAAATTTCCCAATTCCATTATTGCTTTTCCTTTCCAGCCAGGATCAAACCTCGCGGCAGTAACGTGTATAACCAGCCCCAATCTTGCCAGAGAGCTTCGGCCATCAAGCCGGCCCATAATATTATCCGGAAGCAGTATTTCTTCTCTTGTTATGGCAATTACAAAATCTCTGGGCTGTATTATAAATGGCGCTTCATCTTTAACAACTATTTCCTCCATCATCTTCTCTACATCAGTTTTGTTTTTTAAATCTATAAATGCATAGCGACTTACTTTAAATATTTTAAAACTGTTTCCCAAATGCAAATCCAAAGAGCAAGGGCCTAATTGTTCTTCAAAATTCGGGTAAGGATCTATTTTAATCGTTCCTTTTTCTATGTATTTTTTAATATCAACATCAGACAATATCATATTTTTTATTTGAGCCCGCAGGCGATTCCCCGTAGGGTTCATTTTAATTATATGTTTGATTATTCTACCATTTTACCAAAATAAAAATCAAGCGCCTTTTACGCTTGATTTTTATTAAGATTTATTTTTTAATCTATTATGTCTATCCCCATGTTGCGGGCCGTTCCCGAAATTATTTTCATTGCCTGCTCTATGTCTGTGGTGTTTAAGTCAGACATTTTCTTTTCTGCAATTTCTTTTAACTGAGCTTTAGTCACTTTTCCTACTTTTGTTTTATTAGGCACGCCGCTCCCCTTTTCAATTCCAGCTGCCTTTTTTAGCAATTCTGAAGCAAGGGGAGTTTTTAACTTAAAGGTATAGGACCTGTCAACGTAAATTGTCACCTCCGCTGGAATGGTATAGCCCTGCATCGACTGAGTTGCCGCATTAAATTTTTGGCAAAATTCAGCTATGTTTAATCCGTGCTGGGCCAATGCCGGACCGATTGGAGGAGCTGGCGTTGCTTTGCCAGCCGGAATCTGAATTTTTACTACTGCTTTTATTTGTTTTGCCATGTTTAAACTTTTTTATTTAATTCCGCAGAATTACAGCGAGTGTAACGAGCGGTTATATTTGTAATGAATTCTATTAAACTTTCTTTATCTGCAAAGAATCGAGCTCCACTGAGGTGTCTCTTCCAAACATGTTAACTAATACCTTTATCTTTCCCTTCTCTCTATCTATTTCTGAAACCTTACCCTCAAATCCCTTAAACGGCCCATCTGTTATTTTAACGCTAGAACCTATTTCAAAATCAATTGTAAACTCGGGTTCTGTAACTTGCATTCTCTTCATCAGGTCGTCAATATCGTGTTTTGAAACTGGTATTGGCGTAGTTCCCGCTCCCAAAAACCCTGTTACTCTTGGAGTGTTTCTGACCACGTACCAGGAGGCATCGGTGACAAGCATTTGCACCAAAACATACCCTGGATAGATTTTTTCCTCAATTATTTTTCGCTTTCCATTTTTAATCTTTATCTTTTTTTCCTTGGGGACTATTACATTAAAAATCTTGTCTTCCATGCCTAAAGACTCAATCCTCTGCTTTAGATTTTTAGCTACTGCGTCCTCGTAGCCCGAATAAGTATGTATCACATACCAATTTTTTTCTTGTTCTATTTGCTGTTTTGGCATGGTTTTTATCTAAAAATGAATTTTTGAATTGCTTCTGAAAACAAAAAGTCCAATCCGCCTAAAAACGCAGCTACTGCAATAGAAAAACCCAACACAATTATAGTGTATCTTAAAACGTCTTTTTGAGACAGCCAGCTAACCCTTTTCATCTCTACCCAAACCTCTCCGAAGAACGATTTAATTTTTTGAGTTATTGTCATTGTTTTATTTTTCTTGGTTTTTAAAATGGCCCGGAGGCCATCTATTTATATGATAGCCAATATAAATCCATAAGTCAAGGTCATGTATCTTATAATACAATTAAAAAATTACTTATTATTCCTCCAAATATCTACGTCTGGTGGAACAGCACCAACACTACTTTCCTGCTCTACCGACATCTTTCTTTTACTTCCATATCTTCTATTATATGACATAATAAAAACAGATTTTACATATAAAATTACCCCCACCAATAATAAACCAGCTGTCGTAAAAATCATATTTTTAACATTTGGTAGTTCAGAAAATATAAAAAAATAAAAGTTTAATACATAGCTTAATAAAAAAACTTGTAAAAATATACTGCTTATTCTGTGCCAATTTAAAGATTTTTTATAATTTAGATAGCTTTCTCTCCACATGCTTTGAACAGCAAGAGCTTCATTTCTAAGCATTATTAATTCTTCAGAAACATTATTCGCTGCCGTAGAAAAAGAAGTTCTATAAGTATGCCTTTTAGGCAAAGAGAAAATAAATGTCAGTATTGATGCAAGGAGGAATGGAAATATCCAAATTAAATAATGTTTTAGAAAAATGACAGCATTTCCAGAAAAAGCATAGGGAAGCAAAGATATTAAACCCGCTATGGTCATAAGTGCTACCCCTTTTTGAGAAAAATTATCTATAAATTTTTCTAATCTATTTATCTCATAACGCATTTCTGTTATTCCATCGCGAAATATTTTTTTATATCCCTCTCTTTTTGTTTCATTTTGAGCTAAAATTCTTATATCTTCATCGGAAATAAAAAAATTATTATTAAAATTAAATTCTATGCTAGTTCTACTCGGCACACTAGACATTAATTCTACAAGCTGCGTTTGTAATTGAGCAATTTGAGCTAAAAGCTCGTCTATTGTCACCATATTAATTTATTTTTATTTTTTTATTTTTTAATAAATTATAATCTTGTTTGCATAACTAGGAAATAACCGTTAAGGTGGTGTTTGATTTTGAAAATTTTGAAATTTTGCAATTCTTTTTTTGAAAATACTTCGTTTATCTTTCTATACATATCTTTCTCTTGCTTATCATCGCGGCAGGGTAAAACAAGGTTCAAAGTATCATCTTTTATTTCTGGGTATTTATTTTTGTTCAAAATATTTCCCTCTGCTTTTACCTCTGTCATAATTCTAAATCTTAATTTTACGGATGATTTATCAACATTCCGCACCCTGCTAAAACCTTGCTGTTGCGACATCAAAGAAACCATCACCCGCTTTAATTCATCTGAAATTTCTTTTCCACTCTCTTTTAGGCGTTCTTCTAATACCTGAGAAAAAGACTGACTAATAAGATTTTCAACGCTTATTGTCTCAAAAAAACTGCCATAGACCAAACAGACTTTTATATGTTGTTTGTTTTTTCCTCTTATAAGATAAAATACATCTCTCACGGGAAGCGAAAAAATATCATTGCCTGCTTCTTGCATTTGCTTTTTTACTATGCTATTTTTGCCAGCAATAATATCTTCAACTTTTTTACTCCTTGATGGTATCGTTGAGTTGAAAGAGGAAACAGAATAAGAGTCGCTATCTTTTAATTCAATCAATTCACCGCCTGTAAATATCTTTTTATCTTTATTCAGGCGAATAGCCAAATCTGGGAATACTCCAACATTTTTACAAGATAATAGCTTCTTATTAAAAGGAAATTTATCTAACTTTTTAACTTTATTAAAAAGATTTTTCTGTTTGAGTATCGATTGAAAAAAATGAAAAATAGAATACGTCATAATTTGAATAAGCTAAGTTCTCCTTTCTTTTTTATGGTAAAAGGAGCGGAGTCAATGCCCCATATTTCTTTTAAATTATCCGTGTAAATATATTCTTTATAATACTTTATCACATTATCAGACTGGCTTATTTCTTCTAATCTGTGTTTTATTCCCCTTGCATTATCTTTATCAATTTCAATACCAATAGATTTTCTTTTTAATTGTTCGGCAACTACTAATGCTGTACCAGTGCCAGCAAAGGGATCAAAAACCATATCACCTACTTTTGTTGAAGAAAGAATTATTCTTAATAATAACGCTATGGGAGATTGTTGTTTGTGAAACCGCTCACCATTATTTTTTCTAATAGCTTCGTCTCCGGCAAAATAACCAGACGTTAGTTCTCTTATATCATCCCAAACATCTGTCAAATACACTCCATTTTCTCTATCGTATTTATAATTTTGGGGTAAGGGCGGAGAAATTCGCAAACGATTAAAAACTCTTGCTTTTTGCCCTTTGGTTGCAAAACCAATTATTTGATAATGTTTACCAAATTTATTAGAACATGGAACAGCAGAAGACTTTTTTTTCCAAATAATAAGATTTTGCAAATTCCATCCCGACTCACGAAGGCATTGCAAAACAAATTCTGTGTTCTTTTCTCTCTGCATAAAATAAATTGCTCCTCCTTTTGAAGTAATTTCAAAAACTCCTTTGCAAACATCTTTCATCAATCGCCAGTATTCATTTTCGGGTAATTTATCGTTCCACGAATTATATTCTTTGTCTTGATTAAAAGGCGGGTCTAAAAATGTTAAATCAACCTCTTGCAAAATTTCTTTATTTGAAAGAAGTTTTATGCAATCGCCTTGTATAATTTTATAATTATCCATTTTTATTTAATTAAACACTAATTTAAACTTCTTCAATACCTTTACACATTATATCACAACTTAAATATCAATATTCTTTGCCGCCTTAGCGTGGGTTTGGATAAACTTCTTGCGCGGCTCTACCTCCTCGCCCATCAATATATCCAAAGTTTTATCAGCTAAATGGGCTTCCTCAACTGAAACCTGCAGCAATGTCCTGTTTTCCGGATTCATTGTTGTTTCCCAAAGCTGTTCCGGATTCATTTCTCCCAAACCCTTATATCGCTGAATCGAAAGACCCAAAGGGTGCCCCGACTTTCCCGTATTTTTTACAATCTTATCTCTTTGTTCATCTGAATATGCATATTGCGCATTTTTTCCTGATTGAATTTTGTAAAGCGGGGGCTGAGCGATATAAATGTGGCCCGCGTCAACAATAGGTTTAAAATGTCTGTAAAAAAAAGTTAAAAGCAAAGTTCTTATATGGGCTCCGTCAACGTCGGCATCGGTCATAATAACTATGCGGTGGTATCTTAATTTTTCTGCATCAAAGTCCTCGCCTATCCCGGTGCCCATGGCAATAATTAAAGCCTTAATTTCCTTTGAGGCTAACATTTTATCTAATCTTGCTCTTTCAACGTTTAGAATTTTTCCCCGCAAAGGTAATATTGCTTGGAATCTTCTGTCTCTCGCCATCTTTGATGATCCACCGGCGCTGTCGCCTTCAACTATATACAATTCTGATTCTTCTGGCTTTCTAGACAGACAATCAGCTAATTTTCCGGGCAAAGCCAAACCCTCCAAAGCTCCTTTTCTTAAAACTGTCTGGCGGGCAGCTTTGGCTGCCAATCTGGCTTTGTTTGCTAAAAGACAATTTTCAACAATGCCTTTGGCATCAGAAGGATTTCTTTCTAAATAATCAGACAAACCTTCTGAAATGGCTGTTTCTACTGCATTTTTTGCTTCAGGGTTCCCCAGCTTAGCTTTTGTCTGGCCTTCAAACTGCGGAGTTCGTATTTTAACAGATACAACTGCAGTTAAACCCTCTCTGACATCATCTCCTGAAAGATTCTCGTCTTTTTCTTTTAAGAATCCCTCTCTTCTCGCATAATCATTCAAACATCTGGTTAAAGCAGTGCGAAATCCCGAAATATGCGTACCGCCCTCAACGGTATAAATGTTATTGGCAAAGCTTTCTTCAACGCATTCCATTTCCTGGGTATATTGAAAAGCAGCTTCAACATAAATGCCTTCTTTGTCTGCGCCCATCGCAAAAATATTCTGGTGCCTTGGAGTGTTTCCCGAGGCTAAATACTTTACATAAGAACCGACTCCGCCTTCAAAATAAAAAGAGTAGCTTGTTTCCTTGTTTTTTTCTCTTTCATCGCGAAAAAACATTCTTACCCCTTTTGTTAAATAGGCTTGCTGGCGCAAGTGGTTTAATATTCTCTTTGTATCATATTTTATTTCTGAAAATATTTCCGGGTCTGCATCGAAAGTAACAGATGTGCCGGTTTTTTTTGAATCACCAACTTTTTTTACTGCTGTTTTGGGCTTTCCTCTGAAGTATTCCTGCACATACCTGCCGCCGTCTCTGCAAACTTCGGCCTCCATAAAACTTGATAAAGCGCAGACAACAGAAACACCGACTCCATGCAATCCTCCTGAAACTTTGTAGGCATTACCGCCGAACTTTCCGCCAGCGTGCAAAGTGGTCATAACTGTTTCCAGGGCTGATTTTTTTGTGTCCTCGTGTTTTTCAACCGGAATTCCTCTGCCGTCATCTGAAACTCTCACTCTGTTCTGGGGCAATAATATAACTTCAATATTTTTGGCATAACCTACCATTGCCTCGTCGATTGCGTTATCTAAACATTCCCAAATTAAGTGGTGAAGGCCATCAGACCCTGTTGATCCAATATACATTGCCGGCCTTTTTCTTACGGGCTCTAAACCTTTTAAAACATAAATGTCTTTGGCTGTGTATTCTCCATCTTTTCTAGTTTTTTTCGCTTCAGATTTTACGACGTCGGGCGTCGTCACGGCTTTTTTCATTGGTTTTTCATCTGCGTCTTTTATACTTAATTTAATCATAACAGTATTGTTTTGATTATTTATTTTATTATTAGCGTAAAACAGCGTTTAAGTCTTGCTTTGTTTTTTCGCGGATTTCTTCCTGGATTTTGTTTATTTCTTCATTAGTTAAAGTTCTTTCTGGTGACCTATAAACAATTCTGAATGTGTAGCTTTTTTTGTCTTTGCCGAATTTTGCTTCATCTTCGTAGCTGTCTAAAAGTTTTACTTCTTCAATCAAATTTTCCGCAAAATCCCTTACAATTTCATAATAATTATTTAAGTTTATATTTTTATCAATAACAAAAGAAATATCTCTTGATGTTTCAGGATATTTGCTGACTTCTTTATATTTACTGTTTATATCTTTAAACTGGCTGGTTATTCGTGGATCGTCTGACCAAAGTATTCTTATATCCGGTATTCCCATTTTTACCATTGCTAATCTTTCTACCCCGAATCCGAATGCCCATCCGTTATAAATTGCCGGGTCCAATCCAAAATTTTTCAGAACAACAGGATTCACCAGTCCAGCTCCATTTACCTCCATCCATCCACCTCCTTGTCTTATGCTCATTTCAAGACTTTCCACTGTATAAGGGAAAAAATCAGGAATAAATTTCCATTCAATATTGGGACCAAAAATTCCTTTTGCCAAATCAATCTGAACGTCTTTTAAATCTTCTTGTGTTATAACTTTTTTATCTTTTTTACAAATTAACAAGCCATCAATTTGGTGAAATGCTGGATAGTGATTTCTGTCAATCTCATCTTTTCTGAAGATAATTCCGCGACACAGTGCTTCAATGTGGCCATCTCTTTTTAGTCTTTCCAAAACCTCTGGGTCTTTTAAATAAAAAGACCAAAAAGTTGTCGTATGTGTGCGCAAGACATGGTCATTGTCTAAAAAATAAGTATCTGTTTCTTTTCTACTGGGATGCTCTTGCATATTCAGAAGGTCAAAGCCTCGTTCTAACGTCACTATCTTTGGAAAATCAACTAAATCAAAATCTTTGAACATCGGCAGATTTATTATCCGGTCAAATAAAATTTTTACAGGAGAGTTTTCTTTTTTTGTAAGGTCGGGAAGCTTTAATAATTTTTTAATTCTTTCTGCTTTAATATCATCTCTTTTTTCCAACTCCTCAATTAAAGCTTTTTCCCTGGAATCCTCTATTATGATGGTTTTTCGCATATTCTTGTATTTTCTAGGTTATTTTACACAACATATTATTCTCTTATTTTACCTTAAAAACAAGGGGGAAGCAACCCCCTATTGTTGTTTTAAATTGAAATATGTAGTATTCTTATAGAAGAAGCATATTATTAAAATAATTAAAATTATGCCAAGAAAAGCAAACGCGGCTTTTATGAAGCCGCTAAAACTCACTGCCGATTTAGAAGCAGTTGTGGGAAAGGGTCCTATGCCACGGCCCCAAGTTGTAAAAAAACTTTGGGTGTATATTAAAAAAAATGGCCTGCAGGACAAAAAGAACAAAAGGAACATTAACGCCGACGCCAAATTAAAAGCAGTTTTTGGCGGAAAGAGCGTAGTAAATATGTTTGAGATGACAAAACTAGTTTCAAAACATTTGTCTTAATCAACCCGCTCAAAACAAAAAAACACGTTCAATTCGTGTTTTTTTGTTTATAATCAATCTCTTAAAAACCTGTTTGCTGTGAATAAAAAAGTCTGGAATTAAAAAAATCCCGCCTGAGATTCGATGATAATATCCTAGGCGGGACTGGTGACCATATCAGCGCGCTTGAGTGGAAGGGTCTTTGCGCCAGCAGTTCCGACAGATGGCCCTGCCGGTTTTGTCGCGAGCATGCACCGGTTTAACTTTGTCGCACTTTGAACAGCACTCGTGGGTGGAGGGGTCTTTGCGACGACAGTTCAGACAAATGGCTCTGCCGGTTTTGTCGCGAGCATGCACCGGTTTAACTTTGTCGCACTTTGAACAGCACTCGTGGGTGGAAGGGTCTTGGTAACGAGCCATCTGATAGCAGTTTATACAGATGGCCTCATCAGACTCACTGCGAGCCGCCACATGCTTGACTTCGCCGCACTTTGAACAGCACTCGTGGGTGAAGGGGTCTTTGCGATAACAGTTCGGGCAAATGGCTTTGCCGGTTTTGCGACTACGGTAAACGACCTTGCGGTTTTTGCAGACACTGCAAATGCCCTTCATATTCTCGTCTCCTTCTGGTTATGGATTAGTTTGATTTTGGAAAAGAACGAAATCAGCTCACTTAATCTAACTACTTATTTTACATCATTAGTGGTCTTGTGTCAATCCCATCTAGTTCATATCATATGGACCAGAACACACTGTTTACCTTTTGAGTGCCAGATAGTATACTTGATTAAAGGTCGGATAACAAAACTAATCGTGCTAACACACGTTTTATAATATGGCTGAAGAAAATAAATGTCCAAAGTGTGGACACGAACACACAAAAGAAGACGGAAGTTGCGACTGCGGATGTCCGAAACAATAATAATCGTGTCTTACTTTATCTAAAATCCGCCCTCTTAAAAGAGGGCGGATTTTTAATGCGCGGGCGACGGGATTTGAACCCGTGATCTCCTCCGTGACAGGGAGGCGTCTTAAACCAGGCTGGACTACGCCCGCATGTGCCGGGGGTGGGGATCGAACCCACGAACCTTTGCGTTATGAGTGCAACGCTCTTACCAACTGAGCTACCCCGGCATTAAAATTATAAATGTTGCGCCACCTGGAATTGCACCAGGGCCTACAGCTTATGAGACTGTCGAGGTACTACTCCTCCATGGCGCTGTGTATGTATGTTATTCTACCACAAAACAGCGATAAATCAAGGTGATTGCTAAGCCCTGAAAACTTCTAAAAATGCTTTTGTGGGAATATTTACTCTCCCCTTCTGCTTTAACAGCTTCTTGCCTTTTTTTTGCTTTTCTAAAAGTTTTCTCTTGCGGGTTACGTCGCCCCCGTACAAATATCCTGTAACATCTTTTCTGCGAGCTTTTATTGTTTCTCTGGCAATTACCTTTCCGCCTAATACTGCCTGGAGCGCAACTGAAAATTGTTCTGGAGGCAAAACATCTTTTAATTTTTCAACTAATTTTTTACCTTCAAAATATGCCTCATCTTCCGCAACTATCCTGGAAAAGGCCTCTTCTTTATTGCCAGCTACCCAAATTTCCATTTTTACTAATTTACCCGGCCTAAATCCTAAAAGCTTATAGTTCATTGAAGCATATCCCTGGCTGACTGTTTTTATTTTATCGTAAAGATTGGCAATGATTCCCCTTAAAGGAGTTTCAAAAACCACTACTGCTCGATCCCTGCTCAAATAATTTGTCTCTAAATAATTTCCCTTAAGCTCTTTCAATATTTCCATTAATTTTCCTATGTGGCTTGAGGGCGCTATCACCTCTAAAGATACCCATGGCTCCTCTGTTTTTTTTATTGTAGATTGATTCGGCCAGTCTGAAGCCGAATAAATAAAAACTTCTTTTTCCTTGTTGTCAATTATTTTATACACCACAGACGGCGTTGAAATTACCAAATCCAATCCAAACTCTCTTTGCAATCTTTCTGAAACTATTTCAATATGCAAAGTTCCCAAAAAACCGCAGTTAAATCCCCTGCCTAAAGCCTCTTTCATTTCTGGCTCAAAAACTAAAGATGGATCATTTAACTTTAATTTTGACAGGGCAACCTTTAACAAATCGAAATCATCGGGATTTTCAGGATACAAACTGGCGAAAACCATAGGCTTTGGTTCTTGATACCCCGGCAGGGGCTGAATCTGACCCTTTAAATTAACTGGCTGCAATCTTACGATGGTATCTCCAGCTCTTACTTTACCAGGTTCCTTTATTCCCGTAGCAATATATCCAATGTCTCCTGCTGAAATTTTCTGTTTTACAGAAAATGCAGGATTTAAGTAGCCCAATTCTTTTATTTCAGTTTTAGTATCTGTTGCTAACAGCTCTATTTTTTCTGTGTTTGAAATTTCCCCGTCAACAACCCGAACATATGCAATGACGCCCTTAAAAGAGTCGTACTCTGAATCAAATATTAATGCCCGAAAGGGTTTTGCTCCCGAATTTAAATCTTTCGGGCTTGGCACTTTTTCTATAATTGCCTTCAGGACTTCTTGCACATTTGTTCCGTTTTTTGCAGATATTTGTATAATCTCGTCTGGCAAAATATTTAAAAGATTTGCCATTTCCTCAACCGATTCTTTAACTTTTGCGAGCGGCGAGTCAATTTTATTTACAACTGGAATAATGGTTAATCTTTGTTTTTTTGCCAATTCCAAGTTAGCCAATGTCTGTGCCTGAATTCCCTGGGTTGCGTCAACTAATAGAACAGCTCCCTCAACAGCGGCCAAAGACCTGGAAACCTCGTATGAAAAATCAACGTGGCCCGGAGTATCAACAAGGTTTAAAATATATTCCTTGCCTTGAAAATTATAATTCATTCGCACGGGTTTCAGTTTTATTGTAATCCCCTTTTCACGTTCCAAATCCATGCTATCTAAAAACTGGGGCTTCATTTTTTTTATATCAACAGTTCTGGTCAATTCCAAAAGCCGGTCAGCCAGCGTGGACTTGCCGCTGTCAATGTGTGAAATAATACAAAAATTTCTAATATTCTCCTGACTCATCTATTTTTTATTCAATATTTTTATAGTCCCCTTTTCCAAATCCATTTCTACCATATCTCCATCTTTTAAAACCCGCGTTGCATTTTTTGTGCCGATGATACATGGAATTCCAAGTTCCCTTGAAACAATGGCCGCGTGGCAAGCAATCCCGCCCTCGTTTGTAATTATTGCTTTTGCCTTTTTCATCAATGGCACAAATTCAACTCTTGTCATGGAAGTAACAAGGATACATCCGTCTTCAAATTTTTCTTTTTTAGGATTTAAAATAATTTTTATTCTACCCGTTATCTTATTGACACTGCCCCTGCTCGCTACCTGCCCCGTCAATTCTTCTTCTTTTATGTGCGTCGCTACAGAAAAAAGTTCTTCTGCATCTTTATTATAGAATATCTTCGCGTCTTTTCCTTTTTCCCATATTATAAAAACTCCCTCATCTCTGGATTTTGCCTCTTCTGCGCTAATTTTCTTTTTGCTCTCAATAAATTTTTCCAACTCTTTTGTGCCATATAAACCAAGATGGTGATAATTAAGGTTGTTTTTGGCGGCTATATCCTCTAAAAAGCTGTTAAGATAATAAAAAATTTTCATCATCCCTTCTTTTCTCTCGTCAATCCAAAATATAATCTTTGTCGCAAAGTCTATGTCTCTTTTATCTTCTTTGTTTATTTTTATTCCGGCCAATAATTCCTTTTTTTGTTTTTCAATTTTTTCTAAATCATCTTTTCCTTTTTGAATTTCAAATAAAATGTCATTTTTGCTTCTGCCTTTTATTTCTTTTAAAATATCTTGCAATAGAGAATTTTTTGTAATTTTTTTTATTTTGTAAAAATCCGACTTAAACCAAAAATATTTTTTAATATAATTGCCTAGTTTTTGATTTAATTTTTTATCTTTAAGTAATTTATTTATGGGGTACCCTTCGAGTCCTGTTCTCTTATTAAAAACATAAAGGCAATTTTTAAAAAATTCAGTTCTCTCGTTCGTGAAGATAGACGGCTCTTTCGGGTGTGATAACACGCTTATTATTTCGCTTGCATCTTTAATGCTAATTTTATTTCTTTTTGCCCAACTTAATACAGGCCCTTGCTCTATCGACCTGCCCTTGCCCTCCTCAATAGCGCCGTAATACCACCACTCTGTAAGCAAATCAACCATTTTTTTGTATATCTTCAAAAGTTCTTTTTCTAAAATTCCTTCTCTCTTTTTCAAGTAAGTATTCCATAATTTATCCAATTCCAGTTCAAGTTTTTTGTGGTCTTTCCTTTTTTTGTCTAAACTCTTCGGGTTTTTGATATAATCTGTATAACTTTTTACTCCAATTTCTTCTATCAATTTGTTGGGGATTATCTGCACAAATGAAGCAAACCCCCTGGCAGCATTTTTCTTAAAAGAAGTATAAGCAATTATGGGGCTAAAATTAACCCCGCTCACCTTCTCGCAATTTGCATAGGCTGAGTAAACCGAAGTCAGCGCCAAAAAAGTAGCGTTAGCACTCTGAATGTCAAACTTATTTTCTTTTAAATATTTTATAATTTCTTGTTTATTCATTTTCGGGCAGCATTTGTTTTTTTATTTCTTCCAGCTTATTTTTGGCAACCTCTTTCAGGCTTGGGTCAAAAAATGCATCTAAATTTTTTTCCAGCATTTCAAACATTTTATTTTTATCAGGGAATAATTTTTCCATTTTTTTCATACGTTCTAAATTATATCTATCCATGCAATCAATATCATGGAAAATCCTTTTGTTGTTTGTATTAAAAATTTCAGACGCATTTGCACCCTCAAGCTGGTCTGCGTCATGTATGCTTATCATATCAATAATCTCTGCAATCTTATCTTTGTCGTAATTTATAGAATCAAGAATTTTCTTTGCTATTTTTGCGCCAACCAACATATGCACCAATTTTGCATTAACAAGCCTCTCGCCTCCTGTTATATATTTAAAATGCTCAGGCAAGATGCCAGAGTGTCCAATGTCGTGCATAATGGCAACTGGTATTAAAACATCCAAATCAATATTTTTGTTGCCGCTATTAATAATAAATTCGGCAACTTCAATCGCATGCGAATCATCGCCCGGCCTGCCCTTCTGTAAAATCGGCAGACATTTTTCCCATAATTCTTTATACTTTTCCGGAAGATTTTTGATTTCCATATTATTTTTATTATTTTAAAATTTTTACAATGCCCTTATTTGCATCCACTTCCACCAAATCGCCGTCCTTTAAGACCTTTGTGGCTATTTTAGTACCGATAATACAGGGGATGCCAAGTTCGCGAGAAATAATTGCGGCGTGAGAAGTTATGCCTCCCTCATCGGTTATTATAGCTATACTGTTTTTCATAAAAGGCGTATAAATTGGCTCTGTTGAAGCTGCCACTAAAACCTCTCCCTTTTGTACTTTTTTAAGTTCCTCTTTATTTAACACAACCACAACTTTACCCGTTGTTTTTCCCCCATTTGCAATAACGCCTTTAATTATATTAGATTTTTTATAGTCGCCCTCAACCATCTTTTTTATCTTCTCTATTTCTTTCTTGTCTGTTATAAAAATCATCTTTTTACCCTTATGGTAATCAAAAATACATTTTCCGTAGCTTCTTTTTTTTATGTCGTTTAATGCCGGGGTATTTTTATAAAAAAGTATTTGCTTTATTTCTTCTGGTAAAAGATTTATTGCTTCTCTCCGTGCCCAATCTGGTTTATTTATTATTTCCACTAATCTATCAAAAAATGATATAGCGCAAAACAATGCGTGTTTAAACGCATCAACCCTGTCTGTTCTAATAAAAGCGTATTCATGCATTAAGATACATTTTGCCTTTAAGTTTTCATCTTTAACAGATTTAATAAATTTACCAAACTCTAAATGATTTTTTCTCAACTGATTTTTGATTGTCTTTAATTCTTTTTCTTTTAATGTTTTCTTTAATTTTCTAAAATATTCTGCCGAATACGGCTCTTCATTTAAAGAATAAACATTAAACCGCCCGTAATCTCTTGCCACTTCCTCTGGCTTGCCCTTAAATAACATCAAAAGCATTGTTTGAAACTCGTTAAGTTTGTTTGGGCTGGTTATTAAATCAAATTTTTCGGGAAATATTTTATATATTTTTAGTTCCAAAAATTCCTCTAAAGCAAATGGCATATATACATACGACCCAAAATCCACCATCGCCTTGTGATAATTTTGATAATAATCCCATAGTTCTTTATTAGATAATTTTTTTAATTTATCTTTATCAACTTTTGCAATGTTAATTAGTTTTTTTATATCTTTAAAATAATTTTTAATATGATTTTTCCAATTTTTTAGTTCTTTCTTTAACAGCTTCTTTAGAAAATTTTTGTATGAAACCTCTTCTAAATAATAGGTTGCCCTGTTTTTATCTATAGGAAAAACAATAAACCTTTTGCCGCCGTTCATTATAAAATAATCCATAAAAGCTATGTTTCTTGCCACAGAGCTTGGTCTTGTAACCCATTTTGTAAATTTTTCTTTTCTACGATTACTCATAATTCATCTTTTTATTATTTTTACTATCCCTTTATCTGCATCAACTTCAACCAAATCGCCGTCTTTTAAAACCTTGGTGGCGATTTTAGTGCCAACAACGCAAGGGATATTAAACTCTCGTGCCAACATTGCCGCATGACATAAAACTCCGCCTTCATTTGTAACAATTGCCCCAGCCCCCTTTATTTGCTTATTAAATTGAGGCCTTGTCATGTGCGTTACTAAAACGTCTCCAGGATTCACATCTTTTAAATTATTTAAATCAGCTATTAATTTAACTTTTCCATTATAAACGCCTTTTGTCACAACTAAACCCTTGAATTCTTTTATTAATTGGTAAGATGCTTTTTGTTTCTCCTCAATTCCCTTCTCAATAATATCTGCTTCCTCCGGAGATAAAACAATACATTTTCCATTATTTAAAAATAAAAGGCTCCTTATTTTTGGCTTTATCTCTTTTTTACCGATTAATTCTTTATACAAAAAGTCTGTTATACCTAAATTCTTAAAATATTTTTCAACTTCAGGCACGACTAATTCATTATATTTATAAGCTGAATTTAGTGTGTCTATTGTCCTTTTTACGCGCTCTTTATCTTTTTCATCAATCTCTATTTTAGAAAGAAAATCTCCTCCCCAATAAATGCCTTGATGAAGCGCGAAGAATTCATCGTAATTGTCAAAAAATAATTTAGCATTCTTCCTGAAATCTGCCAAAGTTTCATTTTTATCGATAAACTGACCGAACCAATCCGTTAATTCAATAAGATTATTAGCAAGTTTTTTCGCATACTTTTCGTTATTTTTATATTTTAAAGCCAAGTTCCTTGAAAATTTTTCATTCTCTTTTTCAGACCTATAACAATTGGCCTGATTATTTTTAATCGCAAAAAATGTAAAGATTCCGACTCCGAATTTTTTCTTTGTGGTAATAGCATGAGATTTCCCTAAAACTGAAAAGCTCAGCAGAGACATATCTCTGACAGCCAAAAACGTATCATTTGGTATTTTTTTAATAATTTGTTTTATCTCTTTTTTTATCATTTTATTATTTTTACTATTCCTTTGTTTGCGTCAACCTCAACAAGGTCTCCGTCTTTTAAAACTTTGGTAGCAATTTTGGTGCCGATAATGCAGGGAATTTTTAGTTCTCTTGAAACTAATGCGGCATGGCAGGTAATTCCGCCTTCGTTAGTGACGATAGCGGCTGCTTTTTTCATGGCTACAATGTGTTCGGGTCTCGTCATTGTTGAAACAAGAATATCCCCCATCTCAACTTTATCCACGTCATTGCGCGTTATAACTATCTTTACTTTTCCAATTGCCCTGCCTGAAGAAGCAACGCTACCCGAAATAACTTCAGATTTTTCATGCGGAGGATTAATTATATTTTCTACCAAATCTTTAAAATCTTCTTTATGGAAAGATAATGGCTTGTCCAAATAATAGTAAATTGA
>ERZ1292632.1596-Hain-H43-01um-R2-1596-length-21446-cov-6_pt1 | contig 18111 bp, 33 predicted proteins | sample MGYA00564407_ERZ1292632 | MGnify/ENA primary metagenome ERZ1292632 (study PRJEB36523, sample SAMEA6512637) | groundwater metagenome | collected 2019-01-08 | study: AquaDiva: Metagenomics assemblies of 32 groundwater samples | reverse complement strand
TACAAGAAGCAGGGCCCAGCGCGCGGCTCTGTGGTGCCGAAGCCGCTGCCCCCGCAGGTTGACCCCTACGCGCAGGCGCTACTGGAGCTGGACCAAATTCAGAAGCAGAAGCAGCTGCTCAGGGAAGGCGCGCAGTCAACCTCTAGAATTCAGAGGTAATCATTCCGACGCTCGAACAGCTTGAGGCAAGGGAGCAGGAACTCCTTCGCATCCTCAATGCACAAAAGCTCGCGGGCACGTCCGCGCGCACGGCAGAGAAGTACCTAAAGGTCGCGCCCCCGGAGCTGCAAGAGGACTTGGAAGAGTCACTGCAAGAGTCGGGGCAGTTGTCACAGCGTCTTGGGGGCTCAGCGTACGGGACGCAGGAGTCGCCCGGGTCGTTCCTCATTGGGAAGCCCTCGGGCTTCCTTGAGGGCGTAGGAAACGTGTTGGAGGCCCCAGCGCGGGGCATCTCATCGCTCGTGGGAGCTGTGCAGCGAGGGGACGAGAACTCGTTGGCCTCGGCGCTGCAGGGCTTCGCGTACCCATCGAAGGCGACGCAGTGGCCAGAGATTTTTGAGAAGGCTGGGCTGCCGACGCCGTTGGCGGGCGGGCTCGGGCTAGGCGCGCAGATTGTGTTTGACCCGCTCAACGCCATCCCGATTGGTAAGGGCGCACAGGCCCTCGGAAAGTTGGGTAAGGTTGGGGGTGGTGCACTCACTAAGATTCCGGGCGTCGCAGCTGGCGGGCGGGCAGCGCTGGAGTTCATGCGCCCGATGACCGAGGGCGCGCAGAACCTCTTCCAGCCGTTGGCTAGAGCTAAGAGGACGCTAGGTAAGGGCTCAGAGAACTTCACGCAGTTCCGTGAGGGAGCTGCGGAGCTGCGAAGCGCCGTCCCCAGGGAGATGGAGAGCTACAAGAAGTCGCTGGAAGAACTCTGGACTCCTGCGAGCTTCGAGAAGTTGGGCGCGGCGCTTAAGGGGCAGGCTAAGCTCCCACTGACGGTCGCGGAAGTTGACAAGAGCGTTTCGGGGCTGCGGGCGCAGATTGCTGCGCTTACGCACATGTCTGGGGACGCGGCGGCGCTCGGGAAGGCTAAGAATCTTGAACGGACGTTGAAACAGGTCGAAGGACTGCGCGACCTTGCCTCGTCGTCACTTGACCCCGACGCGCGCAAAGGCTATCAGTTCCTCGCGGAGAACTACGCGAAGATTCCTGAGGCGCGTAGGGGCCGGTACGTAGAGATGTACCGACGCGCCATCGAAGGGACTGAGAAGATTCCGCAGAAGGAGCGGCAGAAGATGCAGGAGGGCTTGACGCTGGGCGCGCCGAAGCCTCCAACGCACCGCCCTGTTGATAGAGTCAAGGCCAAGAAGGAGCTCGCAGAGTACACCTACCACGAGCTGCTGCGCGTCCACAAGGAGGAGTTCACGTCGAAGCTCTCGAAGCTTCGAGACGCGGACAACCAGCCGTACTTCTGGCGCCCGCAGGAGGAAATTGGAAGGGAAATCAAGCCCACAGCGTTGGGGAACCAGGCAGTTCCGCTGCTGCGTGGGAAGGCGCCTGAGGGCTACGTTCAGCTGCCGAAGAAGCAGGCTGAGTTGTTTGGAAAAGGCAGCGTTTATACACACGAGACGTTGAAGAAAGAGCTTGACGACATGCCGTACCTCGGCACGCTCGACAAGTTCATGACGGGCTTCGTGGAGTCGCGGTTCGGGAAGTTCTGGGACCGAATCACTCGCAATTGGAAGGCCGCCGCCACTGGCGTCAACGTCGGCTTCCACGTCCGCAACGTCCTCACGAACCAGTGGTTGGTGTACCAGTCCGAGGGGTACGCGGGGCTGAAGTGGCTTGAGCCTGCCATTGACGCCATCAGGCAGGGCAAGCACGGCACCCTCGTCGGCAAGGGCGGCGCGAAGCTGTCCTACGAGGAAATCCGCAACATCTTGATGAAGTCAGGTGTCCATCGCTCCGGCGCCGCTGTCGAGGACATCGGGGAGGTTGTAGAGCGCGCCCTCGCTGGCAAGAAGGCGGGCAAGATTGAAGGGGGGCTGGAGTGGATTCGGGAGAAGGGCAACCTCTTCGAGGACCACGCGAAGACGCAGCTCTTCATGAGTGCGTTCGCGCGCACTGGGGACGTGCAGTACGCGCTCGACAGGGCTAGGAAGTTCCTCTTCGACTACTCAGACTTGACGTATTTTGAGCGCAACTACCTCAAGCGCATCTTCCCCTTCTACGCGTGGCTCCGTAAGAACGCGCCGCTGCAGATTGAGAACCTGCTGACGATGCCACAGCGGGCCGTCGTCCCATTCAAGCTGCAGGAGAGCATGCCATTCATTGCAGGGCTGGACAAGAAGCAGCGCGAAGAAGCGCGGCGCCAGCCGGTGGGGCGATGGATTAGCGAGCAGCTAGGTGCACCAATAAGGCCGTCAGAAGGTAGCACAGGCTTTCAATATCTTACGCCCTCGTTCATGCCGTTCGCAGAGCTCGCGGACCTTGGGCATCCGGGGCGGGCGCTCGAATCGCGCCTGCACCCACTTTTGTCAGCAGCCTTGTCAGCGTACAGCGGAAAGGAGTCCTTCCGAGACATTCCGTTCACCGACGAGTCGGGGCTTCCTGTGGAAGTGCGTGCGTCGCCCTACGCTGCTGCGCTGAGCAAGGTTGGGCTAGGGGGTGCGTTGGGGGCGCGCAAAGTCCCTGGGGACGTGCGGCAGCGGCTCGACGTGCAGCAGCTGGAGCGGCTCGCGCCATTCGTGGCAGCTGCCCTCCCGGGCGTTGGTGGGCAGCTAGGCGCCATCGCCACGGGGTCCTCGTACCTTCGACAGGGCGCGCGCATGATTTCGCCTGGGCCCTTCAGAGGCCCCGGGGACATCGCGCTTCGGCTTACGGGGATTGGAATGACTACGAGAGCGGAGCCTGACGTGGCCGCGTCGGTCGAGGCCCGGAAGGCCTCATTGAAGTCGCGGGCGCTGGCCTCGCGGACTAAGAAGGCGCTGGGATGGAAACCGTAAAGCCGAAGAACGGCTGGAGCGAGTACGAGGCGCTGGTCCTTTACCGCCTCGATAAGCTTGACAAAGACGTCGAGCGAGTCAAGGAACTCGTGACAAACCTGAGAATCACTGCCGGAATTGCTGGCGCTGCTGGCGGCGTGGGCGTCGCCGTGCTCGCCGCGCTATTGGGAAGGAGCTAACATGTCCGTGTACGCGACAAAGATTGAATTTAAAACGCCAGAGCTGGAGAAGCAGTTTGCGCTTATGCACCCAGCGGCGAGGGCCGCCCTCTGTGAGCTCGCGCGGGAGGTCGTTGCCCGGGGGCTGCGACATGTCGTAGTGACTGACTTACTGCGCACGAAGGAAGACCAGCGCGCGCTGTATGGCGACCCCAACAAGTTCAGTCATCACTTGTATGGAAGGGCGTGGGACGTTCGTGTTGTGGGGGGAGGCGAAACCCGATACTCCGCTGCTGATGCAGCCGCTCTACACACATGGTTAGCCAGTCACTGGCCGAAGGCGGAGGTCCTTCTCCACGGACAAAACGGCAAATCGGACAACTCTCACCTTCACTTTGCGATTCGGAAGAGCTCATGAACAAGACATCACCTGACGTAAACTCGGAGTCATCCACATGAACCTCCTTAAACAGTTCGGCGTAGCACTCGCTGCTGTCTTCCTTGTGCTTAGCTGCGGGGCATGTAAGACCGCCTTCGGCATCCCATACATCGGCGACAAGGCGACGTGCTTCTCGCTTCAGCGGGAACTGTTCGCGTGCGTGAGCTACTGTATGAGGCACTTCGAGAATGGCAAGGAGTGCTCAGCGGAGCTGTGCGATGGCTTTGCTCAGGCGCACGAGACGTTGGAGTGTCCGTTTCTCCCGTACTTTGAGAAGGACTTTAGCCGCGGCATGCAAGCGGACCCTAACAAGTCCCTCTAAGAGCCCTTCCCAGAACTCCCAGAGCGTCTTATCTTTACGGCTGGGTGCAATATCCAGCGACGAAGTCATACGCCTGCGCTACAGGCGCCCCACCACTTAGCAGCACTGCTTGCCCAAAAGCGTCGTAGTCCGTTGGGACGTCGGAGAATGTAATCACGCGCCCGCTCGTCTCCCCAACTAGCGAGGCCTCAGTGATTCCATATGCCGACTGTCCATCTTCGTCAGCAATCATTATGAGAATCGCTGGGTTTGCATATTCCAGCACGAGGTCGTAACTATACTCATAGCTTCCGACGCCCATGCTAATGCCGGAGATTACGTTGCGGGTGTCTTCGGCGTCGCCGTTGATGAGCAAGTCGTTCTTGTACCCGCCGTTATTCGGTTCAGGGAACTGTACCACAGTGTACAGATTGCAGGGACAGTCCAAGAAAAGGCGAACAAGTACACTGTCAAGCTGGGATTTAATAGTAGCAAGGCGGTTGTCGCCCATAGAACCGCTAGAGTCCACGGCGATGACAACAGAAATAAGCTCAGCATCCTCTTCATCTGTCAGTCCATCACAGTCATTATCCAGCTTATCACACGGAAGCTCAACAACCTCTTCGCAGGTGCCACAGGCGTTCTTGACGCCTTCGTCGGTCTCGCCGTTGCAGTCATCATCAATGCCATTGCAGACCTCGGGCGTTGCCTCTTTACCACAGAGGCACGAGCTTACTTCTTGTCCGTCGCAGTCGGAGTCGATGTCATCGCAGGGCGTCTCCGCAGAGGGAACAACTTCACCGTAGCATTGTCCCCATGTCCCATGGCTGCATACGTGAAACCCCGCAACGCAGGCACCGACTCCAACAGTTCCTGCCGTGCCGGAATAACAGACCCGAACCAGCCCCTCGTCTGTTTCCCCGTCGCAGTCGTTATCTCGTCCATCGCATTCCTCCTCCGATGGTGTTCCTACCGGCAGACACACTGAGGTGCCGTCGGAGCAGCCCCAAATGTTGGGGCCGCAATCGCCCACGCCAGCCCCACAGACAGTGCTAGCCCTGTCAATATTATCAGTAGTTCCATCACAATCGTTATCGCGTCCGTCGCACGACTCGACAGCGCCATAGTATGCTCCTTCGCAGGGACCGAACTCGCCCGTCAGGGGGTTGCAAAGGCTGGTCCCCTGCCTGCAATCACCGATGTTAGACGCGCCACAAACGACAGCAATGACCGGGCAGCGCGCCGGCTGAAGTGCTTCATCGCAGCCGTCGCAGCTAGCGGCGCCGACGAGACAGAGAATCGAGGTAAGGAGCGTCTTCGTAAGAGAAGACACGGGAGCCTCCGTCGGGCCTAACGTGCGTGAAGCCCTGCGCCCAAGGCGGGTAGCCCTGGCTCAGGTGGTGGTGCGTGAGATACGCGGTCTTGTTGTAGTCCTGCAGCGTTGGGTTGCAGATAACGACGCGGTTCTGGCCGACCGCAGCCTTCGCGCCGTGGTGCTCGTGGCCCGCAATCACTGAGACGGGTCGCCCCTCCGCAAGGGACATGTCATCGCTAATCTTGCGCGCGACTTTCAGTACGTCCTTGCTGTACTTCTCGGGGTGTACGACGAACCACTTCTTCTGGTTCAGCCAGCTGTACCAGTAGGGCGAGGCAGTTACGTTGTTGGGGAGCCCGTCCACTAACATGTGCATGACCAGTGAGGGCGTTAGGTCGGGGAGCCTTCTAGAGGCTATGTTTTCGTGGTTACCGAAGGTTACGTAGACCTTATCGAAGTGCTCGGCGATGGCGCCGAGGACCTGTCGGGCGGCGGTAACTTCCTCTTCGGTGCTCGGAGGCGTCTGATGAGGTGCGTGAAAAGCAAGGCTGGCAAAATCACAAGTGTCCCCGGCAACAACAGCAACGCGGCTATCACCAAGAGTCTCGCTGTACCCGAGAGCTCGTCGTACCCAGTCGGTCGAATGGAACGGGGCGTGTATGTCGGAAAAGATGACGGCATGAACAGACCTATCAGCACCAACGTTCGGCGCACGGTTAATCACCTGAGACAAAGATATCTCCATTCACTACGCTCGCCCCAGCGAACTTAGACAGTTCGTTGTCTTCTAGGGGCTGAAGCGTGATTGTTTTGGTCGCCGCAAGCTCAGCCACGGCTCGGAGCCTTTCCATGTCCGAGCGTGTGTGCACGCGGTGATAACGAGGAAGGAGCCTACTGCACACGGCTACGCAAGCTGCGAGTAGCGCGGGCTCCGAGAATTGGTGACCTAAGAGATGTTCGAGAACTTCGGTAGTGTCACTAAGGCTTACGTTCAGTGGGTCCACTCTTGTCCTTTTCGGCCTTAACCTGCGTGGCCTTGGCTTCGAGTGCTTCACGAGCGGCGTCGGCGACCTCAACCACGATGTCGTCAACCTTGTTGGGGGTGAGCTTCGTCACGAACTTACCGACGAACAGGATAGCGCCAAGGACGGCGAGGCCAGCGAGGATGTATTCGATGTTCTGAGTTAGGAATTCCATAGCGCTATTATACTACGAAGTGGGGAAAAAGTCAAACGCCGAGGCTGTCAGCTCTAGCTGCTGCGTTACACTTGGCACGTAGATGTCACGAAGCACAACGTCAAAGCTGCTGTAGATTGTTCTGATTGGGACCACTGTTCCGTCGTCAAGCGTCACTGACGTCGTGCCGCTTGGAACATATCTAATATCGGCGGGGATGTTGTTTAGGGAGGGCCTTGTTGGCGGTGCCCTAGGCGGCGGCTTCTTCCAGTGGTCGGAGATTTCTGAGTCAAACGGGAAGGTTAGGCGCTGTCCGTTTACTTCTACTGGCGCCTCCAACAGTTGCAGTGCTTCTCTTTGGAAGTCCTTTGCCTGCGCAGTCTCAACCTCAACCATAATGCCGTCGTGCTCTTGTGTGACAATGTAGGCATTAAGGCCGCGTCGCCCGTTGCAGAGCTCCTTATCCAGCTGCAGAATCTTCTCGTTGATGATGTCCGCAGCCGCCCCCTGAATCGGGCGGTTCTTAATCTCTGTGAGCTCCGCGCCACCCGGGAAGCGCCATGTCTGGTGCCCGAGTGCTGAGGTCAAGTAGCCCTTGTCCTCTATCTCCCGTACCAATGAGAGCCCATAAGTCTCAATCTCAGGCGTCAGGGCCCGCCACTTTTCACACCACTTCTGCACGTCCTCCTTGCGGATTCCAGGGAATGACTTACGAATGGCGAGCCAAGCAGTGTACCAATCACCTCCGTAAGTTTGCGAATAGACGAAGTTCTTTGCAAGAGTTCTAAGTCTGTCTCGATACTCTTGAGCGTGAGACATGAAGCGAGCTCTTGCAGCAGTAAGCTTCTCTACGTCGTAAATATCTTCTGGACTGTCGCACTCAAATAGGGCAAGCGTGTTAAGCTCATGAGGGTCCCCACTTTCAAAGCCCTTGAGGAGGTGCTGGCACTTAGAGAAGTAGGCAACAATGCGTAACTCCAATTGTTTTGCATCGAATTTGACGAACGTGTAGCCCGGGCGCGCCTTCACCATTGTGCGCATCGCGCGCGGGAAGTTCTGCGCGTTGGGGTCAGAGCAGCGCCAACGCCCCGTCTCCGCCAGCCCCGCCTTCCATAGTGGGTGGATGGCGCCGTCAGCGTGGACTAGAAGCCCTGTGATGTAGGTCCCCAGTAGCTTCGAGGCCTGCCGCCAGTCTTTCAGTGCGTCCAGCGTCAGTTTGCCTAGGCTCCCTTCTCCCGCCTCTACGAACGCTTCGAGGTCCCGCAGCGCGTTGATGTCTACGCTAGGCGCCCCGGACTCAGTCCTTCGTGTAATCGGGAGCCGCAGCTGTGTAAACAGCACGCGCGCAACTTGCTGCACTGACCCAGGATTGAAGTCATCGCCCCAAATAACCTGCAAGTCGCGCAGCGCTCTATCCCTTTTGACCTCCTGCTCTCGACGATGGAAGCCGCGCTCATCCTCGTCCAGTAGCAGCCCCCGTTGGGTCATGCGGTGCGCAAGCTCCGCTAGCTGCAGCTTCAGCTTATATTGAGATGCAGATACTCCTCGCAAGCGAGAATACGCCGTCGCGGTGCCAGTGCAGTCAAGGGCGCAGTACCCCCAGAGCTGCTCGGAGGGAACTCCTTCGCCTTCTTCACCACTCTTGCCTTCGTCCTTCCAGTACTCTTGGTTGGTGAAGAGCGACCCGAGGTATTCGAGGCTGTGCGGCTCTTCTGGCGCGAGGACCGCGTGCTTGTAGATGGTGTCATCTATTGGAACCCCCGGCTTGAGGCCATACCTTGTCAGTACGTTCAAGTCGTAGTTGATGAAGTTGTGACCTATGACCCTAGAAACAGCCATGAGCACCTCTAGTAACACGCCAACGTCTGATAATTTGCCCCGAGAGCTGCCAACCGCACGGACAACTATATACATCGAAGCCCGGCAGCGGCAGCAACATGTGTCCCATGAATCGCCCGTGTCGGGTCATCAGCTTGTACAGGCTAGTCAACTCCATCGTCGCTGTCCTCAGTGGGGACCTCGCCCTCGTTATCAAGGTCCTCCAGCATTGACTCCAACTGTCCAATGAGCACGTCGGCAATCTGCTCCGCCTGCTCGTAGTTCCCATCAACTAGCGTGTCCTTCAAGTCAAGCGCGCCGTCTCGAAGTCCCACTACCTCACGATAGACCCAACTCACGTCGGTTCTCCTTTCTGACTGCGTTTTACAAACTCCGCGTTACATTGCGAACAGCTGCTCATCCAAGTGTCTGCTGCAGTTGCTTCGGACCTGTCTATGGCCGCGCCACAGAGCGCAACGTTGCGCCTGCGAGACGTCATGGTAAGCATGTTTACAGCCGCGTCTATGTGTGTCATGTTAAACCGAAGATACAACTACCGAAGACCAGCAGCAACAGCCCAATCGTCGCCCACTTTAAGTGCTCGCTTAATCTCACCTAGCACGAGTTCCTTGTCCGCTGAGGTCCAGTACTCTCGCCCCTCGTCTAGCAGCGGAATCACTAGATTCACTGGGCTTCTTGACTCAGCGCAGCACTCGCCTGCGCAGGAGAAGCCAATGCAGTTGAGTCGGGCCTGCATGGGGTGGTCCCTCGAAGTCTCTACGTCAATGACCACCGGTAGTTCGTTGACGTGTTGGAAGAAGCGCTGTACGTCGTCAACCCCTCGTGCAAAGTGTCCGGCGGGTCGCCAAGTCTCAACCCTTCCATCAAGTACTCCTGCTGCCTTCTGCAGGTCTTGCTCAAAGGCTGGTCTATAGATAGGTTGTCTAAAGAGGAAAGCGGGGTGTACTGTCGGTACAACAGTTCGTCCGTCTGCGAGTCTCTTAGGATAACCTCTAACGCTTGTGATTCCTCGTCTATGCCCGCTCGGACTAACAAATACCCCAGGGGAAACTGCATGTAGAGCGACTGCCCCCATGGCGGCGATGGTGCGAATGTGAACAAGTTCCCTCTGGAGTCGACTTGAACATGCAGCAACTGCAGTATCTGGAGGCTCACAGTTCTTCCCACTCTCGTCGCGTGGACGGCACAGCACTGTATTCGTAATCCATACCTCTTCCCTTCGCAGCCCTGTCTTCTCTAGAGCTTCGTTGAACACTCGCCCAGAGGGGCCGACGAGAGGCTCCCCCCACTCTTCCTCTCGCTCCCCCGGAGCTTCGGCTACGAACGCCAACTGCGCGTCGGGGGGGCCTGTCGGAGGAACCACAGTAAGTCCCCTTAATGGGCACTCGTCACAGCGGGCGCCGTGCTCTCTTGGTTCGTAGCTAATGGCTCAATCCTTTCAACGTCGTAGACGACGATGTCCCCGCCGAGCATGTATGCAGCGGCCTGCGCATCCTCGAAGATGTAGTGCTGTGCGTCGTCGGGTGACACAGCGAAGAACTCGTACTCAATTGTCACTGTCCCTCGGTAGTTAGGAACCACTAAGACTCCACAGCACGAGGACAAACACCGCGCCTGCGGCAAACCCCAATGTAAACGCAGCCATGTTTCCTCCATCAATTCCGCGTGGTACGGTGCCAAGTATGCGCGGCCCACTTGTTAGACAGGGCTAACTCTAGTACAATCTAGAGGCCCTCACCACCTACCGAGGCTTACGCGAGGCGCCATGGGGAATCGTGCGCTTGTCGCTGCTCGGCTTTGCCGGACTCGTCCCCATGACTATCCGGCTAGGTCTTACCGCTTGAACGCCGGGGCGACAGCCGCAGTACCATTCGGCGCGGCCTTGAAGTAGTGCACCTCACGCTTCTCCGGGTCCGTCTTCTTCTCACGGATGACGGTGATGACGGTCTTGCCGTCCAGCTCGTCGGGGTTCCAGCCAGCGGCGGTGTAGCTCACCTTGTGAGACTTCAGCGCCGACGCCAGCCAGTCTCCCTGTGCGTCGGACTTCGGCGTCACCGGGAGCCACACCTTGAAGGGCTTCCCCTTCAGGTCGCCTTCCTCGATGCGGTAGTTCACAACAATCTGCGCATCGGGGTCAGCGAGGTTCGTGGGAACCTCCTTGCTCATCACCTTCATCACGTACGGGCCGACGGGGTACGCCCCCAGCGAGCCCTTGAACTTCGTCAGGTCAGTCTTGATAAGTGCCATTATTTGACTTTCTCCTTTCGTGCGGGTTTAAGTCCCGCTTCGCGTATGATGTAGTCCACCAATTCACCCCACGATAGAATCATACCACCAATAGCCATTAGAGCCTCCTTTTCTTACTGCGTGTTAAGACTACACCCCTTCTAGCGCCTCAATCGCGGTGCTAAGAAGGGCTTCCTCGTCTTCGAGGGCTTCGTGCTGCGTCTCGTTAAAGCGAGTGAGCTCTTCGTTCACCGCCTTCAGTCGTCCACGTAGCTCCTTCAGCGCCACGCTGATAACGTTCGACTTCTTCTTCTTAGCCATTAAAGCCTTCCTGCCTTGTTGAAGATTTCGTACCAGTCGGGGGCCTCTACACCGAGAAGGGCATCCCCGACACAGAACTGGCCCTTCGCGTCTCTGTTGCCTTCTTGGAAGAACGACACCCTGAAGTTTTGGGTTCCGTCCTTGTTCAGCGTCGGACGGAGGAAGTGGCAGATGCCGTTGAAGGCCCACGCAGGCACCTTCTTATTGGCCATCTGGCCGTCGAGCTGGATGCTGATTTCACTTCCGTCGTCGATGCGCGCAGGCAGGGCCGTCGTTACCGCGAACTTCCACGGCCCGTCACGCACCAGCATCGCCGTCTCGATGATGCGCTGCCCCACTACGCTCCACTGCCCACGAGGGTCCTTCGCCAGCATCGGGCCCTTCGGGAACTGCTCGACGTAGTAGTTGTTGCTAGCAGCGCTGATGCCGTCAAAGCCCAGCCAGTCAATGCCCCGCTGCGCAAGCGTCTGCAACACCTCGACTGTCTCATCGAAGGTCGAGGCCGCGTAGACCGGCGCAGCTGACAAGCCCAGCAGCTTGCACATTTGGAAGTACGGCGCGATGTTGTACTCTTCCGCCGCAACGATGGCCCCCTTCCCGGGCAGCCTGTTCAGCGTTGCGAGGGAGCTAGTCTTACCTGTCCCCGTGGGGCCACACGCCAGCACGCGCGGGGGCCCTGCCTGTTCAACTGTGAGTTCTCTCAACTATTTCTTCTCCTTCCACTCAATGTATCGGTTCAAGTACCACTGCGCCTTCCGAAGGTCTACGAGCTCCCGCGACGTGTCCCCCTTCTTGCCTGCGCGGCACACGTACTTCACCACGTTGGCGAGGTGGAACGGGAAGTTCTGGTCTTCGAGGAAGTCGATGACTTCAATCTTCCCGCTCGTGTAGTGCGGTGGATGGTTAACCTCGGTGTCTACGCCCATGACAGGGCGAAGCTCTTTGTCATGACTCATTATCTGGGACTAGCTCCTTTCGAACTTCGTACATGGCCGCAGCGCGCGGCCCGAACTTGCATAGGGGCAGGTACCTACAAGGCTTTCCGAACTGGAAACACTGCGTCGTGCGCTGCGGGTAGGCCTCTTGCGGGTCTTCGCCGCGCGCCTCAAGCTCCGCAGCTTCGTAGTCCTGCGCGAGCTTCGTCTCTTGCCACTTGATGAGGCGCCGGGTCAAGTAATATAACTCATCATCGGTCCTTGTCAAGAGCTCCCGACGAAAACGATACGCGGGGTCCTTCGACTTGTTTGCCTCATCGAGGATGACCCCGACCATTTTGTCCTGTGGGTTGAGGTGGTTCCAGATGAGACACTGTAGTCCGACCTGCGTGTCCATCTGATACTTCTGGAACGAGTAGCCCTTGTCTGCCGTCTTGTGCTCCATGGCCGCGACGGGCGCGCCGTCGCGGTTCAACAGCCTCACTAGGGTGGCGTACTTCGCGCTGACGGGGAGGAGCAGCCCTAGCGCAGGCGGTTCGATGGTCAATGTGGCCTCGACGCCCAGAATCTGGAGGTTTCGACAGTGCTTGCTCTCGGTTGAGTCCATTGGCTGCGAGGGCTCAGTCAAGCGCCCATCCTCGCGCCGCACTATGGGCCCGTAGTACCCCTGATAGAGGTCGAAGAGCCAGCGCCCCGCACCGATGGGGTCTTCCTTCCACTTCACGAACGGAAGGTCCCCTGCGTTGACGGACTCCCCAAGTAGGCGGCGCTCCATCCAGTTGTGGAACTCAATGCCACAGGCCAACGCGGCCTCGTCTTCTGGCGCTTGGCCAGGGAGCTCAAACCCCTTGGCGTACTGGAAGTAGTGCAATGTTTCGCAGCGCTGGAACTCCTTCCAGTACGTTGCGCCCCAAGTGCTAGGTGCTGACATCTGTTCCTTTCCGCGATGCGTCGTGCTCACATGTCGCCTTGAACATGACTTGCGACGCCTTGTGAAAGACCACAATACCCTCTGGCTTCGTGTACCGTGGGACGGCCATGCTGCCCGCAGCGCGCAGTCTCTCCAGCTGCATGTCTGGCGCAAACTTGCCGCGAATAGGGTCTACCACCCACGGACCCTCGTATAGCACAGGCACGACGCTCACGCACGTTGGCTTAGGGACGTCGCCGCCCCAGCGTGCCGTGTTGAACAGCGAGAACCTGCGCTCAGAGAGGTCGTAGCCCCTGCCGATACCAACGCCCCACCATTCACCGTAGTGCGTGCCGGGCCCCAGCTTCAACAGCTCCTCACGGTTCTGCTCCACCCACTTAGCGAAGCCGTAGTTGTCGTCAGCCTTCGAGGCCGTAGACAGCCAACGGTTCTTCGAGCCCGCCCACATCGTCAACAGGTCGTCGCTGATGTAAATGCAGGCGTTCGTGCCGTCAATCTTCTCGGTGATGCAGATTTCCCGGTTCAGCCGCGAAATCTTTGAAAACCCCACGAACTCAGGTAAGTCACTCATTGCTTCTTCCTCCGTCCCCCACCACCGAGCATCCGTTGCACCACATCCTCGCGCCGCTCACCCCACGAGATAGTGAAACTCAGGTCCTTCCCGTAGTGCTCATGCGGCGGGTCGTGCCCGTAGTCCCTGTTGCACATGATGGTGATGCCATAGTCGGGACATGTACTATAGCACAGGTTCTCAGTGTGCTGAGGGTCTTTATTGAGGGCGCACATCTCTCGTGTCCTCCGGGTGCGGAAGCCTTGGGTCCAGCCCAAGTATGGCCCGCGCTTGTTGGTGGAAGCAGTACCCGCCGTGGTCGGGGTCTCCTGGGTCAATCATGCAGCACTCAATGAACTCTAGCGCAAAGATGCGCACGAACTCGTTAGCTGTCAAGCTCGTCCTCCTCATTCTCAGGGATGTAAGACTCTGTTATCCGTTGGTTAATCTCGGCAAGCGTCTCTTCCGGGGACAGGAGAGATAGCTCCGCAGCGCTTCCTCCCGTGACCGTCTCAGCAGCTTCCAGTCGGCGCACGAGAGTAGCCCCAACCGCACCATCTCTAGTGTTTCTATCAACCACACAGTATATCGTACAGGGATTGAGCTGCCCAAGTCGATGCACACGGTCGGCGGCCTGCTTGACAGGCCCCGGATTGGGTTCGAGGTCATTGAATATTACGGTGTCCGCCTCCTGCAAGTTCAAGGAGATGCCGCCTGCGGCGGTCGTCATTACCAACGCCCCGCCCCTGTCCCGCCAGTGCCGCAGCGCATCTTCGCGCTCCCGCTCCGTCGAGTCGCCAGTGAACATCCAGGCGCGGCCCTTCAGCCCGAGCGCAATCTCATGGACTGAGTTGACGTAGTGCGCGAAGATGACGACGCGCGGCTTTTGCTGCAGCACCAGTTCCGCTTGAGCTACAGTGGTGTCAACCTTCGCTTCGGACAGGGTTTGCCCGTCCGCCATGTAAGACAGCCTCGTGTCCACTGGAACTACAACCCACTGCTTGGGCGGAAGCTCCTTGAGTACGTCAGCCTTCTTACGGGACAGCATAAACGTAGCAAGGCGCTCCCTGAGCTCGGGCAGCGTCTCCTCGTTCACGCCCTCATAGACCCACGCACCCTTCTCGACGCCCTTGACATTCCAAGTGCGGATGTATGGCTTCATGTACTTCTGGGAGAACTTGAACTTTGTGCCTAGCACCCACGGCTTCAACGCCTGCGACAACCCCCACAGGTCCAGGAGCTCCGTCCATACGGGCGTCCCTGTCAGGGCCAGCTTGTACTTGACAGATGCGCAAAGCTTCTGAACAGCTTGCGTGCGCGCACTCCCGCCGTTCTTGACGGCATGCGCCTCGTCCAGCACAAGCATGTCGAACTTCTCGGCACACAGTGCGTCCACCCACCCGGGGAATCTGTGTGTGGTGTAGCCCCCACCCTTCAGCTTACGCACGTTCTTGCGCGGCGCAAGGATGTCGTAGTTACAGATGGTTAAGGACGGAGGAGGATAATCCTCCGGGTCTACATCTGGCACTAACCCTTCGCAGACTAGTGGCACGTCAAGGTCAGCGTCGGGTCCGCCCCACTTCTCCCACTGTTCTCGCCAGACGCCCTTCGACACGGCTGGGCAGATGACGAGGATGCGCGCGCCCAGCTCTTGCGCTGTCCAGATGGCCTGCGCACTCTTGCCAAGCCCCATTTCGTCGGCTAATATGAAGAAGCCTTGCTCTCGCAGCGCCGCCGTCGCAGCCTCGACTCCTTGCTGCTGGTAGTCCCGGCGCGTCATCGACAGTCCCTGCATAGCACTAACGTGCCGCGGCACTGTCGAACGACGGAGTAAGGCAGGACGCGGGCGAATCGGCTTGTCAAGTCGGGTTCCATTTGGTCTGAAACTGATTGGTCATTTGGGGAACAGCGGTCACAAATCGAGTAGTACCAAAAGATGCTGTAGACTGCATTCTGCCGGGTCAAGCGAATTAGCTCCTCGCCTAACCGAAGCACGTCGCCAGCCTTCATGTCTCAATGACCTCCAGCACCTCTTCACGCGGCATGTTCGGGTACTCCACTTTCAAGACCGACGCCATTAAGCGCGCGACGCTCTTGCTGAACAGGGCTGTCGCCTCCTTAGGGATAGCGAAGGGCACGGCCTTCATCATCTCCAACATGTCTACACTCGAAGTGTGTAGCTCATATAGGGCCGCGCGGGCGCAACTCCCGTGGTCTGCCTCTGCCCAACACCCGGGATAATGCATCATTCTATGTGCTCCTCACATGGATAATCACAGATTGGGGTGTCTCTGCACACACGTCGCGCCTCCCACCGTATAGCTGCGGCACCACAGGTATGATGCTCGTGGCAGCTTAGACAACGGCTGCGTGGTGTGATAGTCCTATGCCTGTAACAACTCCGCCACGGCCCCATATTGCCCCGCAGCGCGAACATAACGCCGCGGGATGGCGCGACCTCGCCGCAGCTGCAGGGCCGCACCGACACAACCTCGAAGACGCAGCTTGCGTCGTCGTATTTATGGAACTTGTCCCCGACCTTAGGAATCATAAGACACCTCGCCTAGTGGTGTCTCCTTGCACACCTTTTGCCAACTTCGCAGCCCTCTACAGTCGTGCCATGGCCAGCATATAGAGCACCCCGAATTGTGGTCTGGGGCGGCAATATCGTGTGGCACCACTCGGTCTGTGTTGGTTCGGAAGGCGCTGCCTACTGCGCGGTAGCTCACACACACATTGTGCGGCGCGGCGGCCACGACTTCCACAATGTTAGCGCTGCGCCAGTCATATGGACGCCGATATTTGTCCCCAACCTTCACGCTCATGTGAGCTCCAGTAGCGCTACGCTAGTTCCCTCACGCTCGATGCGGCCCTCGCGCGCCAAGGTGTCGAGGTAAATCTCCAACTCCTTAGCTGTGAGGTGTGAGTTCCGCAGCAGCTTGCTGTAGCCAATAGTGCCGCCAGCCACCTCAATCAGCGCCTCGATGCGCCGCTTCTTCTGCATCTCGGGGGTGAAGGCCACCTCCGAGGGCAGCGTCACGACTCCACTATAGATTTCCTCTACAATGGACATGGCCCACTCAAGGCTGGCCTCCGAGATATGTGCCGCCTCCCCAAGCTTTGTGTCTATCTCTCGAATGGCCGCCATCTTTAGCAGCGCAAGGCTGAGGCGCCCTACCATGGGCATGACCAGCGGGTCCACAGTCTTTTGGCGCGCCATATTCATGGCCGCCCACGCCTCATAGGTCTGGTCGGCGCCGTCGTTCCCAAAGTCTAGCTCACGCGAGCCTAACCCAGCAATAGTAGCGAAGCGCTCAACAAGTTCATCGAACTCTTGGGGATTGGGCCGATATAGGGGCAGCTCTCGTGTCTTGTCTCCCCTGATGAATGTGAGGCGTGAAAACAGTCCACCCTGCCACAGCTCCTCGTTCTGCCGTTTCTCAATGTGGTGTGGGGTGCAGCCCCCGAGGATGGACACGGCAGCGCTGTTAATCTCGAACCGCTTGTGCATGAGCTGGCGAACATAGTGCCTCCGGAAGCTGAAGAGAGTGTTAAGGAGGTCCAGCATCGGGGCGCTGTAGCTGCCCGCCCGGAATTTATCTAGCAGAAATTGGAACTCATCGTAGTACAGTAGTCGCTGCCCTGGGCTAGTGCCGTCTGTGCGTGCGTGCCCGGACAGCAGCGAGACAAGGGCCTCATAGCTGCCCGGGTCTGGCGCTACGATATCGGGTTGCACTGTTGTTAAGATGTCTGTGGCAATGTCCATCGCCGTAGACTTGTGGTCAATCTCGGAGCGCCCGAGCAACACCACCCACAGGTTCGTGGTGCACGCCTGCGGGCGCAGCCACGTCTTGCCGGTGAGGGAGGCGCCCATGATGGACAGCGCCGCGCCGCGATGGAAAGCATCGGGGGCGTCGGTCCACTTTGACACTGTCTCCGTATATGGGTCTATGAACTGTGACATTACGTTAGTGGTGTCTCCCTGCACACAGGGGTGATGATTCTGTCAGCGACATCACTTGTCACCATCTCCCACCCGGGGCTGTTAATCGAGCCTCGTATGTTGCAGCAACCCAGGTGAGCCGCCCATGCAGTCCACCACGCATCCCCAGGCTGCCACACAACTCTATAGAGAACAAGTATGTCATTGTCAACAAGCGAGCGCTGACAATGACGACAGGGCAGAAAATTAACCACAGCGGCCTCGCAGCGTAACTTGTCCCCCAATTTAGGCCACGCCATCGCTCATGTCCTCGTAGGCGGAAGACGAAATTCGTGCCTCTAAATCTAGAAGGGCGCTGAAGCGCTCGTAAGCGTCCAGCGACTTCACTCTAATTCGGGCCTTCAACTTGGTGCTTACTACGTGCTCCGCCATGGCCTGCATGGCTTGGAACTCACGCCGCGCGTTGCTCGCAGCCTCATCAAGTGCGCTGGCTAAGAGCTCGTATTCCAACACTGCGAACTTCATTCGTGCTCCTTCAGCTCCGGCGGTTCGGGAGGCTCCGGGGCTTCGAGGCGCTTGTGCTTCGCGGTGATGGGCTCCTTGTCGTTGTCGTCGTCCCCGCCGTAGGGATAATTCCCACACATGCCCCCCTCGGCGGCCCAGCCACAGACATCGTCTGCGGGCTCCAACTCTCCATGGAACGCACACATTTCGAACTCCCGCTTCTTCTTGCCCACTTCACCCGTCTCCATGTGAACCCACTCGTGTGAGAGCTGCAGCAGCGGGCGCTCAGGGCACTTGGCTTCGATGCGCCCGGACGTGAGGTTCTCCACCTGTTTGCGACAGTGTGAACATCGCCACATTTTAGGACTCCCTGGTGTCATTCAGAATTTTCCGGGCGGCGGCGGAACATCTGTCGCACATGGTGTTGTCGTGGTCATCTTGGCGCTCAGCCAGACAATCCTCGCAGCCGTAGCCGTCGGGCAT
>ERZ1292632.1991-Hain-H43-01um-R2-1991-length-18135-cov-9_pt1 | contig 18135 bp, 18 predicted proteins | sample MGYA00564407_ERZ1292632 | MGnify/ENA primary metagenome ERZ1292632 (study PRJEB36523, sample SAMEA6512637) | groundwater metagenome | collected 2019-01-08 | study: AquaDiva: Metagenomics assemblies of 32 groundwater samples | reverse complement strand
GTCGGCGTGGTCATGGCCTTCGTCGCCCTGGCGAAGATGGACGTCATCGCCCCGCTGGGGTGGATCTCCCTCGAGGACCGCGTCCTCATCGCGGCGTACAGCCTGGCCTTCTACCCGCTCACGAGTCTCTGGCCGGCCGGGCTCTCGCCGCTCTACGAGTTGACCTTTCGCCCCTCCGTGTTCGAGTGGCGCTTCGGGCTGGCGGTGATCGGGGTCGGGGTGGCGACTGGGCTTGCCCTCCGGTGCCGGCGATCAGCGCCCGCGTGGGCGGTCGCGTGGCTGGCCTACGCCGTGACGGTCCTCCCGGTCAGCGGGATCGTGCAGAACGGCTACCAGCTCGTGGCCCTCCGCTACAGTTACCTGGCCGCCCTGCCGCTGGTCCTCGTCGCGGGCGGGCTCCTCATGCGGATGCGGCCGGCGGTCGGCCTCTCGATCGCGACCGGCAGCGTGGGGATGCTCGCGGTTCTGACCGGATTCTATCTGCCCGTCTTCCACGATGGCCCCACGTTCTGGACGCGCGCGGTTCAGGTGCAACCCGCCTGCGTGGCCTGCGCGGATTTCCTCGTCCACCAGGCCAAGCTCTCCCACGCGGAAGCAGTCTTGACGGCGGTGCTCACCCAACAGCCCGAGCTCCAGGAGCAGCGGTTTCAACTCGGCATGATCGCGTTCATCCGGGCCCGCGGGGCCGAGGGGGAAGGGCACTTCAAGGAATACCTCCGGCGGGCGGCGGCGACGGACCCCGGCTACATCCCCCGCATCGAGGTCGGGCGACAGCAGCACGTGGCCCTCGCCCGGCATGTCCTCCGAGGTCCGCAGCGGAACGACGCCGACTTGTTCGATGGGACGATCCATGGCCTCCTGCCTCGACCGTAGCCGGGCGCTCGTCGGGCTCGCGGGCGTCTTGCTGTTCGGCGGCGTCCTCTGGATCGGTCTCCGCACGGACTTTCTCCCCTGCACGCTCGACTGCGGGGAGACCTACGAAGCCTACATCGGCGCTCGGAACCTCGACCGCTTCGGGTGGCTGGCGACGTGGGGACTCCAAGACTTCGCGGCGGGGGCCGATCCGGTCGCCCATCCCGCCCTCTACACGCACAACCCGAACCTCGGCATGTACGTCCTGGCCGGTCTCTTTGCCCTCGGCGTCCGCGACGTCCATGCCCAGACCCCGTGGCTCGCGCTTCCGTTTCTGCTGGGGATGCTCTATCTCTACGGGGCCGTCCGGCTCGTCGGCGGGGATCGCCTGCTAGCGGCCTGCTGCCTCCTCCAGGCGGCCGGCAGCTACCTTCTCGTCACCCTCTGGGCCTTTGACGCCGTTCGCGTGTGGTCATGGCTCCTGACCTTCGGCCTGGTCTATCACCTCGCACGGTGGGCCCACGGGGCGGGGCGCGGGCATCTGGCGATCGCCAGCCTGGCGTTGGCGCTCTCCATCGGGATCGACTACCCCTTCGCCGTCTTCCTGTCGGCGCTCGTTCTCGCGCTGGCGTGGCTCCGGGTGCTCCCGCTCCGGGTGCCCGTCGCCGTCCTCCTGGTGGTCGCGGCGGTCGGCGGCGCCGTCGCGCTCCGGCAGGGGCAGGTTGTCGCCGCGATCGGGCCGGAGCTCTGGTGGGCGGATCTGACGACCACGATGCTCCGGCGGGTGCCACTGCTGGCGCTCGTGGTTTCGATGCCAGACCCCCAGCCGTTGGCGGACGCCCGCCATCTCGTCGTCTGGCAAGGCGGCGAGGGGGTGCCGCAACCGCTCACGTGGGCCTGGCGGCTCACTCGGGCCTATACGGCCGTCCTGGGCTGGCCCCTGCTCGTCCTGGGCGCCGCGTGGTGGTGGGCGCTACGGCATCGGGAGCGCGTCGATGAACGGCTCCAGCCGGCACTGCGGCTGTCGCTCGCCCTCGGCCTCGCGCTCGTCGCGACGTTCGCGGTCTTCGCGCAATACGTGACCGCCTTTTACGGGGTGTTCCTGATGCCGCTGGTCGTCCACTGGCTCGTGCTGCTCCTCGGCCTGGCGACTGCGGCGCTCCTCTACCACTGGCGGGCGACGATGCGCTGGGGCCGCGTGACGATCCCGATCGGGGTGCTGCTCCTGGTCGTGTTTGTCGGCTGGCGCGTCGGCACCGAAGTCCGCAACGTGGTCACCCTGCCGCCGGTGGGGTATCCGGCTCGCACGGTCCTGACGGAGCTGCGCGGCCGGAGCGTGGCGACGCTCTGGATCAGCAGCGCGGCGAGCGCGTACACCGACGAATGGGCGGCGGCGCTGCGGACGATGCGCTGGCTCGTGTTCGGCGGGCGCGCGCTGATCTTCGACCCCGCCGTCGAGTACGACACCTTCTTTCAGCGCGATCGGGAGAATCCCGTGTACCGCCACCCGGAGTTCATCGTTGTCCCCCGGCTGAACACCTTTGGCCTCACGCGGACGTGCCAGCCGTTGGGCGGGGCCATCTACGGGTTCGCCGACGGGTGTTCCAGTCTCGACCTGCCGACGGCGCGAGCGGTGTGGCAGCGTGGTCCTGACTACGTGATCTACAAGACGGCGGGGCGGTAACCCATGGCACGCCGCAGCCTGGGCAACATGCGAACCAGCGTCCTGACCAACGTCGGCAACCACTCGCTCGCCACCGTGGTCGTGGCCAACGAGATCCTCCAGCAAGCCTTCCGGGACGTGAATGAAGGCCAGCGGTGGAGTTACCGCCGACGCGAGACGGCCATCCAGACGGTCGCCCCCTACAGCACGGGCACGGTCACCGTGACTTCGGGGTCGGCCACTCTCGTCGGGTCGGGCACGACCTGGACGAGCGCGATGGTCGGGCGCGCGATCCGCGTGGCGGGTGACCCGGCGTACCTCTTTGTCGCCGCGGTGGCCTCGGCCACGAGCTTGACGCTCGGCGACCCGCAGGCGAACAGCATTACCTGGCCGGGGGCGACGGCAGCTGCCCAGACCTATTCCATCTTCCAGCATCAGTACGCGCTCCCGACCGACGTTGATCTGGTCCTCCTGCCGAACCGCAACTGGCCGATCATTGAAAAATGGCGCGACTTCTTCGATCGACTGGACCCGGCGCGAACCTCGACGGGGGATCCGATCTACTACGCGCTCGTGCGAAACCTGTACGCCGCCGGCCAGGGTGCCACGCCGGGCACGCCCGTCCTGACCGGATCGACGACGACGACCGCAGTCCCCGTCGCCGCGGTGGCCCTGACGGTCGCCCTCTCGGCTCCCGACACGACGTATCAACTGATCGTGACGCCCAGCTGGAACACGGGCACCTGGGTCACGGGCAAGACGACCGTCCAAGCGGTCATCAACTTCTCGGTGCCCGCCCCGAGCGGGGCGTCGATCGACTGGCAGCTGTCTCTCACGACCACGCCGCAAGTGCCGCCGGTGGTCGAGAGCACGATCATCGAGTTCTGGCCGGTGCCCTCGGCGGCGAAGCTGATCCGACTCCCGTACCTCGCCGTGACCCCGAGCTTGGCCTTGGACACCGACCTGCCGACGTGCCCATCAGAGCCGGTGGAGTGTTACGCGACCGCGAAGCTGGCCGACTACCTCTTCGCCAAGACCGGCGATGCGCGCTGGTCGGCCTTGAGCGACAAGTTCTACACGCGCCTGATCGGCAATCCGGCATACGGGATTCCCGGGATCCTCCAGATGGCGCTCCAGGACGATGAGCAAAAGTACGGGCTGCCGACGTCGATGTCGGATGGCGGCATGTCAATCGGGTATGACCAGTTGGCGAGCCGCGACTGGGCGGCGCTCTGGTAATGACTCGATGGGGACGCTGGGCCTGGCTGCTCCTGCTCCTGGTGCCTGCTGCGGGCGGCACCCAAGGCGTCGGCCTCTATGTCCGCCCCGACTGCCTCGTCATCACGGGGCCGGTTACGGGACAGACCTGGTGCTTCGACGCGAGCGCGAAGACCGTGAAGGTCTGGGACGGCGCGGCCTTCGTAGCGGCCAACCTGAGTGGCACCCTGAACAACTCGAGCCTGACCGGCACGACGACGCTCGGGGGCACGCTCACGGGGGTTCCGCATTGGGCGAGCGCCCAGACGTTCCCCTCGCTGACGGTCGGGGGCTCGCCGCCGGCCGTGCAGGAAACGGGCGACCTGACGTTCCAATGCGGGCGCGGGCCGATTTTCGCCCCCGGGTTCGGGTTTCTGACGTTGCGCGTGCGCCCCGGCACGAAGCCCGGGACGATGAAGCTCGTCGCCATCGTCGGCTCGGCCAAGGAGGAGATCGTCGTGGTCGACAACGTCCCGGGGGGCGGGTGCTAGCATGAGTTTCCCGGTCTCGATCGACAAGAACGCTCCCGCGACGACCGACACGCCGCTGCCGACGCAGATCTCCCAGATCGGCGGCTGGCTCGAAGACCTCTTCGGCCTCCCGAACGCCACCAACATCCTCGGCGCCATCCTGAGCCTCGGGACGCTCACCGACGGCAAGGTCGCGACCGACACGGTCGTCAAGGCATCGACCCCCTTCAAGCGCCTCATCGGCACGGAGGGGAGCGCCAAGGACTTCCGCCTGGCCGAGAGCGCGGGCCTCATCCTGCTCCAAGTCAACACGGCGACCGAGGCCGCGCCGACGTGGGTCACGGTCTACTCGTTCAACTTCGGGGCCAACTTCGCCGCCCAGTTCATTCATACGCTGACGGCGAATCGGCTCCTCACGATCCCGGACTTCGCGGGGACGCTGGCCCTCTTCTCGGCGGTCGGGGCGTTCCAGGCGAGATTCTCTCAGGCGAACACGGCCACCCGCACCTACACCTTCCCCGATCAGGATATGACGCTGGCGCCCGTCGTCTACACCGACGAGTTGACGGGTCTCGGGCTGTCGAACAACGGGGCGGATGCGGTCAACGACCTCGACGTCGCAGTCGGCGCGGCCGCCAGCGATGATGCCGTCATCGCGAACCGGGTGCTGCTGTCGCTGACCACGGCGCTCACCAAGCAGATCGACGCGGTCTGGGCCGCCGGCACGAATGCCGGGATGCGGGATCCGGCCGACGACCTGACGGGCGCCAAGACCTTCCACGTGTGGCTCTTCCGACGAACCGCCGGGGGAATCGACATCTTCTGCTCTACCAGCGTGTCCCCGACCATTCCTGACTCGGGGGATAAGAAGAGGATCCTGGGCTCGATTACGTGGTCGGGAACCGCGATCGGGACGTTTGTTCAAGACGCGGACTTTTTCCAGCTCGCCTCTCCCGTTCTGGATGTCGATGCGACCAACCCCGGGACCGCGGCGGTGACCGCGACGTTGGCCAGCATCCCGAATGGTCGAAGTCTGTTGGCCCTCATCAATGTGGTCCTTCGCTATGATAATGCGGCCCCTCTGCATGTGCTGATCTCGGATCTGGCAACCACGGATGTCGTCCCCAGCTTCACGGCCTCTCCCGGCGCGACTTTTTCGATATATGCTGGGTCGACGGAAGTCCGAGGCGGGGGAGAAAAGCTGGTCAGAACGAATACGGCCCGACAGATTAGCTATCGGTTGAGCGCCTCTGCGGCCAGCGCCGTCGTTCGCCTGTCATCGGTGGGCTGGTTCGACCGGCGGGGCCGGGGCTAACCCATGCCGATCAGCGTAACGCTCAACCGGAACTCCCCGGCGGCGGCGGACGCGCCGGATCCCGCGCAGGTCTCGCGGGTCGCGGGGTGGCTGGAAGACCTGTTCGCGCTGACGGATCTGGTCGAAATCACCACGGCCTTGTTCCCGGTGAGCGCCGCGAACGGCGGGCTTGGGGGGGCGCTGCCCGCATCCGGGTATCTCAAGGGCGGCGGCTCCATCGGCAGCCAGGCGACGCCCCTGCCCGCGGCGGATCTTGGGAGCGGGGCCACGAGCGCCAAGTATCTCCGGGGCGATCAAACCTGGAACCAAGTCTCGCTCGCGTCGGAAGTGACGGGCGATCTGCCGGTCGGCAATCTGGCGGGGGGGTCCGGGGCCTCGGCCAGCACCTTCTGGCGCGGCGACGGCACCTGGGCGACGCCGGCAGGGGGCGCCCCGCCGATCAACCTGTCGCCCCTGTCCGCGATGTTCCCGACCAGCAACTTCCCCCAACTCAAGAAGAACGTCGGGACGAACCAGCTCGACCAGACCCTCGGGTTCGACACGACCACCGGGGAATCCTGCTGGTGGGAGGTCGTCATTCCCTCCACGGCCACCTTCACGGCGGCCACCATCCGCATCGCCTCCCGCCAGGCCGCCGCGACCACCGGCACGCTCGGCTGGATCGTGACGACCCTGACGCGGGCCGACGGCGAGGCGTGGGATACGGCCGGGAACGCCGACACGGTGACCGCCTCGACGGTCAAAGGCACGGCTGGGCAAATCCTGATCCAGACCAAGGCCCTCACCGTGACGGGATGGGCGGCGGGGGAAGTGCTCCTCGTCAAGCTGACGCGCGACGTGGGGAACGACACCGTGGCCGAGGACGGCGAGTTCATGGGCGCTGTCATCGAGTTGAGCTGATGGCCTCCTGGCGTGTGCTGACGACGGTGGATTCAACGGTGCCTGGCGCGGTTCCGCCGGTCGATGTTCTCGCGCTGACCCGGGAGGCGGCGCGGGGTCTCGCCACGGCGGAGAAGGCCAAGCCGGGCGTCAGGAAGGCCACCGTTCATGTCTGTCCCCACGCGGCGGGCGAGCCCGCCAGCGAGTGGTGGAACTGCCGCGATGATCCTCGCGCCCAGTACCAGGAGATGTGACGTGGCTCTTGATTTCGACGGCGTGGATGACGTCGTCGATCACGGAGACATCGCGGCGATTGATGGGACCGCCGCGCTCACCGTCCTCCTGCCGGTCTATGTCGATGCGCTTGAACTGACCGGGGGAATCATCACCAAAGATTCAGGGGCCGAAGTCACGTTCGGATTTTGCCTCGGAACGAACGCGGCAAACAATAATGTTCTGATCTATACGGCAGTGTCGTTAGGCACTCGTGCCCAAAGTACCGGCGGGGAAGTCTCCACGGGGGCCTGGAATTATTGGGGGTTCATTTACAACGGGGCGGGTGTGGCAAACGCGGATCGTCTCAAACTCTATAAGGATGGGGTCGAGCTTGCCCTCTCGTTTACTGGAACCATTCCCGCCACCCTGAATAGCACGGCCGCGACGCTCAAGACCGGGCGAGAAGTCAACGTGAACGCGAACTTCTTTGACTGCAAAATTGGGACGGTTAAAGTGTGGACGGCGGTGCTCACGCTCGCCGAGCTCATTCAGGAGGCCCAAACGATTCGCCTGCATCGGACGAGCGGCCTGGTGCTCTGGTCTCCCTACGATGATGGCACGAGCGCCCGGGACTACTCCGGCAACGGCAACCACGGGACGGTCACGGGAGCCTTGCAGGCGGCGGGGCCGCCGGTGAGCTACGGGGGGAGTCCCTAAATGCCCCGGGGCCACCCCATCCCCATCCCCGTGCCGCGGTTCGGCGCCAAGACCGACGTGACCCAGCCGGAGCTGCCCGACGGGTATCTGGCGCGGAGTTCCAATGTCGTCGCGCGCTTCGGGCGATTGGTCTTCCGGCCCGGGTTCGTGAAAGCCGTGGCCACGGGGCCAGGGGCGCGCATTCAGGGCGGGATCTCCTTCAAGCGCACGGATCTGGTCCGGCGGGTCGTCGCGGCGACGGCCACGAAGTGGTCCTCCCTGGCCGGGTCCACGTGGACGGACATCACGCCCGTCACCCAGCTGACCGGCGATGCCGACAACGCGCAACGCTTCGAGGTCTTTCCCCAGAGCGGGGTCAACTGGCTCATCGGCACCAACAACGCCGACACGCCGCAGAAGTGGAACGGGAGCACGGCGACCTTCGCGGCGGTGGGCGGAAGCCCCTGCGACAAGGCCGTGGACGTCACCGCCCAGAGCAACCGGGTCATCTTCTTCAACGTCGTCCTCTCGGGCACCCGGTATCATTCCCGGCTCGTCATCAGCGCCTTCAACGACATGGACACCTACGACCTGACGAACCTCGTCGCGGATCTGACGGACACCGACGGCGAGGGCGTGGCCGTCCGGCACCTGAACCAAGGGCAGTTCGCCGCCTACAAGACGGACTCCGTGTGGCTCGGCACCGCGCAGGCCGGGATCTTCCCCTTCCAGTTGGCGCTGGTCGAGAAGAAGCCTGGGCCGTTGACGCCCGCCGCGCTCCTGGTCTACGGCAACGCCCACTACTGGATCGGCCAGGACTTCCGCCTCTACAAGTTCGACGGTCTGGCAGTGACGGCGCTCTCGGACAACCTGGACGCCGACATCCTCGCGGCGCTCCGCCCCGGCGGCAAGGCGCGCGTCTTCGGGGTCTACCGCTCGGATGACCGGAGCCTCTGGTGGTATTTCCCGAGCCTGAACAGCACCGACCCGGACCTCGCCGTGAGCTACCACGTGGAGACGGGGGACATGAATCTCCACGTGCTCCCGTTCCAGGTGACGGCGGCGTGGGCGGGCGAAGACCTGGGGACCATCACGTGGGCGAGTCTGGCGACCTTCACGTGGGCCACGCTGCCCGCTACCTATCCCACCTGGGGCAGCATGGGCGGCACGCTGAAGCCGACGGTGTTCATCGGATCGCAAGCGGGCCAGGTCTACCGCTCCTACTTCGACACCGACGACGACGGCACGCCGATCACGGCCTCCTGGGACAGCCCCCTCCGGGCCTACGAGGGGATTCAGAAGCAGCACTTGGCCGACGCGGTCGAGTCGTCCTTTGAGCAAGTGGCCGGGGGGCCACTCGTCCTCATCGACATCGGGGTCTCCGATGCGCTCGCCAGCGACACGCCGACCTACACCAACTTCGGGAGCCACGATACGACCCTGACCACGCGGCAACTGCTGGCTCCGCTCGGGACGATCGCCCAGGGGCGCTTCCTGAACATCCGCCACCGGGTCACGAGCTCCCTGCCGCTGAAATACAAGGGGAGCGAACTCTACGTGTGGTCGGAGGATCTCCCGTGAGCCCGGAGCAGCCGGGCATCCAGCGGCATCAGGTGACGGCCCCGCCGGTGCGCGTGGAGGCGCGGACCGATCCGGCGGCGCTCGCCCGGGACGTGAAAGCCTTGGCCGACTACCTGCTGCGCCTCCAGCGCCAGCTCGACCGGATTCAGCTGACCCTCACGGGCCGGATTAACCAGATGATCCTGTCCGGGACGCTTGCGCGCCGGCCAGCGGCGGGCATCCAGGACCGGCTGTATGTCGCCTCGGACCAGGCGGCGGGGTCGAACCTTTTTTGGGACTCGGGATCGGCGTGGGTTACCTTGTAAACATCGCCCGGACTGAAGTCCGGGGCCTTCAGAAGAAAGGAGCCCGAACCGTGCAGCCCGAACATCGGCACAGCGATCTCCCCGGCGAAGGTGCTGTCACCCCCCGGCGAAGGGGATACCCCGCCGAGGGTTCGCCGCCACCCGGCGGGGCAACCGCTGTAAACCGATCCGGCCCTTACGGGTTCCGGTTGACGCGTCATCGGACCGCGTTACGGCACGGTAGCCTCAGCGTCCAGTACGCCCGGCGTTTCACCGGCTCGGCTGGCTTGGTTCTCACCAGCGCCTGGAGCGTAGCGCGGCTCCTCCCCGCTGTCAACAACGCGGTTTCCGCCGCGCAGACCCTGCTATGAGCGTGGAACTGCTCCGACTCGACCGGAAAAACGACCGGGCCTGGGCCTTGCTCCCGCAGCTGTCGGCCCGGATCCTCGACTTCGGCGTCCGCACGGGCCAGGGCGACATCGAGCTCCTGGTCAAGAAGGTCGAGGCGGCCTTCGTGGTGCCGATGGATACCGTGGCGGCGTGGGTGGCGGTGGACGGCGACCGCGTCGTGGGTCATCTGCTCGCGCTCGAGGATGACTGGACGGGCCAGAAGGTCGGCTTCGTGTTGCAGGCCGAGATGGACGGGGGGCATCTGCCGGTGGCCATCCACCGGGAGGCGAAACATGAACTGGAAGCGTGGGCGCGAGGACGGGGCTACCGGATGCTGCTCATGCTCACGAGCCGGGCTCCGGGAGCCTGGGCGCGGCGCTTCGGCTGGCATCGGGTGCGCTCCCTGATGGGCAAGGAGTTAGGCGATGAGTGACATGTCCGGGCAGCAGTGGGGACAACTCGCCGGCACCGTTGTCGGCACGGCGGCGGGGGCCTACTTTGGGCAACCCCAGGTGGGCGCGCAACTCGGCGGTGCCGCCGGCGGGGCGATCGGGGGTGGCGTGGATGGCGGGGGAGGCGGCGGCGGGGGCGACAGCGGCGGCGGGCCCGTGTGGGGCGATCCCGGGATGCCCGGAGGTGGCCCGAGCGGGCCTGGGGCGTCTCCTGGCGCGACTCCAGGGGGTGCGGGGGGCAAGGGCATGCCCGGCGGCGATACGATGAGCAGCGTGCCGTGGGGGAAGCTCCTCAAGATGCTGAACCCGAGCGTCAAAGCCGGGCCCGCTGCACCCCCACAGGTCCCTCCGTTGACGCCCGTGCCGCTGACGCCGCCGGGTCCGGGCCCCGCGATGCAACCGACGGCCCCGGCGGCGCTGTCCCGGCTCGGCGCGATCGGGCCGACGCTCAGCGCCGGCGGCGGCGGCCGACAGGCGCCCGAGATGTTGGCGTTGCTCCGCCTACTGGGCGGCAGGAGGTAACCGAGCATGGGCGGCGGGTCGAGCGGCGGCGGCGGGACGACGACCACCACGAGTCAGCCGAACGTCCCCCCGGAGGTGTCGGCGCTGATGCGGTTCGTGACGCCGGACATCCAGCAGGCGTACACCCAGTCCCCGCTGTCCGGCTTCACGGGCGCGCAGCCGATGGGGGTGCCGGGACTGACGCCGCAGCAGCAGGGGGCGGTGGACTTTTCCGCTGGCGCCGTCACCCAGCCCACGCTTCAAAGCCCCGAGGTGCTGGCGCTGATGAATCTCGCCCAGCTCTCGTCGGGGCCGATCGGGTCGTCTCCGGCCACGCTGGAAGCGATGAAGTCCTGGGAAGAAACGAGCGGCGAGCAGATCAAGAACCAGCTGGCGATGGCCGGGATCGGGCGGAGCGGCGCCCTGGCGACCGATCTGGGCGTGGCCCGGTCGGCCGCGCACGCCCCCCTGCTTCAGCAAGAGATCGCCAACCGGCTCGGGACGGCGGGCCCGCTGGCCGAGCTCGGCGGAACGATGGAAGCCCGACCGATCGGGCGGCAGCAGACGGCCTTTGACATGGGGGAGATGGTGCGCCAGATCGCGCAGGCCCAGGCCCAGTCGCAGCAGGCGGACTTTCTCCGTCGGCAGGGGATCGCCGAGAGCATCGGGGGCGTCGTCACCGGCGGCGGGCCGCAGACCTGGGGCCAGTCGGGGACGACCTTGCAGCGGTTCACGCAGCCGGCGACGGGGATCCCGATGAGCTTCGGGTTCGGCGGGAAGGGCTGATGAGCAACCTCCTGTCGGGCTACGGCAAGCGATGGTACGTCCAGCCGGGCGTGAGCATGGACTTCTCGCGGGATCCGGCTGAACGCCGGCGGCGGGAGGAGGCGCAGCTTCGCCAGCAGGCTTACGGGCAGTTGGCCCCGCTCCTCGCGGGCCGAGCGCGGACAGCGACGACGGGGGGCGAGCCCGGACGGCTGACGGCGATGCTGAGCCCCGGCGAAGATCCCGAGGCCGCCGCGATGCTGCCGCGGACGACGGGCGTCCCAGGGAGCCGCTTCGACTGGACATCTGAACCCACGCGGGCCGAGGTGCTGGCGCAGATCGCCCAGTTGCGCGACAGTCCCGTGAAAAGCGCGGCGCTCGAGGAATACCTCAAGATGCGGGCCCCGGAGGACATCCAGCGCCCGCAGGAGGTGACCGAGGCGCTGGGGCGGGCGCGAGAGAGCGAGACGCGGGAACGGCAGACGGCCGCCATCGCGCCCGCCTTGCGGCCAGGGGCGAGCGCCGAGCAGCGCGCGCGCGCGGCCGTCGAGGGCGGTCGGGAGTTCCAAGAGCCCCCGTCCGAAACCGAAGTCATCGTGCAGAACGGGATCAAGTACACGCGCAACCGGCGCACCGGGGAGCTCACGAAGACCCCGGAGCCCGTGCGAACCGGGGAGGAAGAAACCGAGCGCGGGGGGCTCCGTGCGCTGATCCCGCAGTACGAACAGCAGTTCGAGGCGGGCATCAAGGCGGGCACGTACCGGGCGGCGGAAGTCCAACTCGGGCGCCAGCTCTTGGCGCGGGCCAAGGTGACGGGCGACCCGAAGCCGTTCCTAGACTTCATGGCGAACGTCGCCAAGGAGCGCGGCGCGGAGGCGGCCCGGAAAGCCGGGATGCGACCCGAGCGCGGAGCGCGGACGACGGAGACCATGCGCGGCATCGCGATCACGGATTTCAACCGCGCCCAGTATCAAACCAGTGTCGACAGCGTGAGGAACGAGCTCACGCAGCTCGGCGTCCTGAAGGACGATAAACTGCCCTACGTCGTGCGCCGCGACGGCCGGAAGGAGCCCAAGACCCAGGTGATCGAGAAAGCCTACGCGATCGCGAACCCCGGCCAGCGGATCCAGGTGACGTGGAACCCCGGGACGGGACAGTTCGAGGCCGTGCGCGTCTGGGAGGTCTTGGAGAAGCGCGACATGCCGGGGACGCCCGCTGAAGAGGAAGAAAAGGCCGAGTGATGGCCGACCTCGCAGAGTTCGCTCAGGACTACCTTCCGGGTAATATACCGGCGGGTAATATACCGGCCGGGAAGCGCCGTCAACCCCGAGCGATCTCCACGCGCGGGCCGAAGCCGATGTCGATGGAGGACTTCGCCGGCCAGTACGAGACAGTGCCGCCGGCCGCGCCGGCGGAAGGGTTCGGGACGTTTCTGAAGCGGCGCTTTTTGACCTCGGCGGGCCTTCAGGCTCCCGTGGCCGAGCCGCCCCTGGGTGCCGGGAAAGGGGCCCTCTATACCCTGCCGGCGCTGGCGGCGGACATCGCCGCGATGCCGATTCGCTCGTACACGGCCTTCCGAGAAGCGACGCGGGGGCCAGAGACTATCCAAGAGTTCGAGGAAGGAGTGCCACGAAGCCCCTTGGCGGGTCTCGAGACGGCCATGCCCTTCGCCCTCGGGGAAGCCGCGCCGCGGTTGCGGGCCGTCCCCCGTCCCCCGCCCCCGGGACCGCCCCAGCCCCAAGCGCGCCTGGCCTTGCCGCCCGCCCCCGAACGGCTTGCCCTGCCGGGGCGTGTGGAGGGGGAACCCATCCCCCGGCCTGGCGGCTTCGGCCCCGTGGCTGAACCCGGTCGGGTGGGGCCACAACCCGCCCTGCCAGCCCCGTTCCGGCCCGTAAGGGGACTCTCGGATGAAGCCCGACAGCGGCTTCTGGATGAGTACGCTCCCCCGCCGAAGCGCCCCTTCCGAGAGGAGGCCCCGACGGTCATCCCTGAGCCACCAGCCCAGGGGGAACTGATCGACCGGCCGACCGTCCTTGATGCTGCCGGGCGCCCCGTGAAGGCTCCCGCACCCACCATGACCGAGCGGGAGCGGCTGCGGATCCTCCACCGCCGACCCATTGAGGAGGAGCGGGTCACCCCGCCAGAGCCTCCTCCGGCGCCGCCACGGCCCCCCGTTGGCCCAGAAGCGCCTCCGCCAAGGCCACCCTCTGCGGAAGCGCCGGTCGAGGCTCCTGGGATCCCTGCGGCCCGCCTGGGGCCGCCTCCTCCGTCGTGGGAAGAAATGACCAAAGACATCCCGGCGCTCTGGCCAAGGGAGGGGGAGCCCGCGCTTCCCGCGCAGAGAGTGGGGCCTCCCGTCGCCCCTTCAGGTGGTCCAGCCGCAGCGGCTCCGACTGGCCTCTCGATCTCGCTCAAGGGACGACGCTACCCGGTTGCGTCTCTTGAAGATGCTTCGGCCCGTTACCGACAGGTGATCGAAACCGCTGGCACGGGGGCGTCGGAGACGCCTACCCCGCTGATTGTCGACCAGTCGGGCCGGGTGATCGGCCACGTGGCCTACAACGGCAAGGTCTTCCCGGGGCGCCCCGAAGAGTGGAAGCCAGGGTTGACTCCCCTGTATAACCCGCCAGCGGGTCGTCCAAGGGATCCCAGCAGAGTACCCACCGCTCCGGCAGAACCACCCACCAGCGTCCGTTGGCGGGAGCGCCCGTTAGGGCCCGGTCGACTAGCCGCCTATGTATCCGAGGATCGTCGGTTCTGGGTTGAACAGCGCACCGAGGATCAGTGGCTCATCCATGACGCGCGTGGGAAGGAACAGGCGGCCTTTCCGACCTTCCAGGAGGCCCGGCAGTGGGCCACCCAGCGCCAGCAAGCGCCCCCAGTGCGCCCCACGCTCGCCCCACGTGTGCCTCGCGCACCTGCCGAGGGCGCCGACACCAACACCGTCAACGTGGACAATCCGGCACAGGTGGCCCGGTACGTCCGGGGCTACCGCGGCGTCAAGGTGCCCGCGGACTTGAAGGGGGAGTTCAGGGACATTTCCTTCGGTCTGAAGAACCAGAAGGGCAAGGCGCTGGACGAGCTGGCCCAGGAGATCGCGGACGCCCAGGGCTTGAACGCCCACGACGTCCAGAACCGGATCGTCACGTCACTGCGGCGGTTCACGGCGGGGGAGCGAGAGGCGGCGCCCCCTGTTCCACGTGGAATGATGTCGGAGGCCGAGCGGCCTACCCCACCCGAGGACATCATGGAGCAGTGGCGGCAGATGGACGCGGAAGGCCGGCAGGCGACGATCTCCTCACTCCGGGCCGCGGGAGGGCGGGAACCAGGCGGTGGCCCGGTCCCCGAACCTCCAGCTCCTCCCGCGCCGAAGCCAGAGCCTACCACGCGCTTCGAGCCGACGCCAGAGGGGATGCAGGGCGTCCTCGAGGGGGCTCCTGGTCGGGCGCTGCCCCCCACGGGACTCAGGCCGGAGACCGGCCAGCGCCCCATCGGGGAGACCCCCCTCTTCGGCGGGACGGGCGAGCTCCGGCAGGAACCCCTCCCGGGAACCAAGCCAGGCCCGCCGCGAGAACCCCCCGCGGAGGCTGGCTCGGCAACGGAGATCACGGCGAAGCAGCCGCCGACGGACGTCCCCGTGGAGCCGGGCGAGTGGGCCGAGATGACCCCGAAACAGCGACAGTCGGTGATCGACCTCTTCCGCATGAACTTCGATGAGAAGGGCTTCCTTGACCTGTCCGGGATGATCGAGGGGTGGAAGCGGACCTGGAAGCGGCTGCGTGAACGCTTTCCCCTGGAAGGCGCGGTCCTCAAGGCTCGTCCCAACTCCCCGGTCATCAGCGAAGTCGAGCGGTGGAATGTCTCCACGACAGACTGGACGATGGCGCGCGTCAAACTCCCGTGGCATAAAGGCGTGCGGCGGACTAATCCTGAACTGCTCAAAGATGCCGAGGAGCAGGCCGTGAGGGAATGGCAAGCAGCCGGCGGAACGCGCCAGGCTTCTCTCCATGCGCGACGGCATTTTGATCCGGCGGTTCAGCGGTCCATGCACCAGCGGGATGTGCTCTTCGCACAAGTCAACCGATCGCGTGCCTATTTCGGTCTTGAGCCGGTGTCGTACAACCCCGGTCCTTATCTCCCCCGTCGAGTGGCGGGCGAATCCCGCGAGGCCGTCTCCCTGGCGCACGGGGGAGAACTCGGAGTGGGACGCGCCCTGCAAACAGGCGTCGGTGGGCGCGGCGAGCGACGAGCCTTCGAGACCTACCGTGAAGGGGAAGCTGCCGGCACGGTGTATGAGGACCCTCGAAACAGCATCCTCCTTGCCGATTGGACGGATTTCAAGATTCGAGCGACCCACCAGCTTTTTCAGAACCTTGAGCAGAAGGGCACGCTCTTTCGGGACAAGGCGCGGGCGACGGCGGCGAGTCCGACGGGCCGGCCCTGGCGGATCGAGAACGCGCCCGGAGGCGGCACCTGGTGGGTGCCGACCGAGGCCGAAGCCAAGTTCCTCCAGCAGAACCTCACCGAGTCGATGCGCGGCCCGACGGGCACGTTCGTCGACTTCGGCAATCAGCTCTTCCGCAGTCCGAACCTCGTCAACCCCGCCCCGCACATCGTGAAGAACATGGCCGTGAAGGCGCTCCTGGCGCGGGGTCCCATGACCCCCTATGTCTTGGCCCGGGACGCCGTGGAGTTCGTCCGCGGCGCGAACCCCCGGCTCCTCGCCGAGTTCGAGGAGGCGATGCCGTTCTCAGCCAGCGGGCGGACGGCCGGCGACATCTTGGGGCACGAGCTCCGGCGCGGTCCGGTCGGCACCGCTATCAAGACGGCCCTGCGGGCCCTGGGCTCGGTCAACCGCCCGTCGCAGAAGGTCATCTTCCAGTGGGCCGATCCAGCGATGCGCTACTCGCTCTTCAAGCACTATCGCGGCCAGGGGCTCGGCGTCTACGAGGCCGGGAACCACGCCTGGATCGACCTGATCCGCTACGGGACGCGCTCGAGCGTGACGGACACCTGGAAGGCGTGGCCGATGAACTTTTTCGTCCCCTGGCGATGGGGGACGTTCACGGCGCTGGTGAAGCAGGTGAAGAACCACCCCGTGCGGACGGCGCTCCTCATCGGGGCGGTGGACTACCTCCGGGAGGTGCGCTACCGCCAGCGGGGCAAGTGGACGCATCTCCCCTGGGACTACACCGAAAACCCGATCGCGATCACGATGCAACGCCGGGATCCGAAGGAGATCGCGGGCATCCTCGGCACGACGGCGCTGTTCGGCCCTGGCGGGGCCTTCGCGGCGGGGCAGCTCGTAGACGTCATCAACGACGTCCGGGGACGCGGGGAGTGGGATCGGACGAAAAACATGTTCTGGGGGATCAGCCAACTCTACAACCTCCCGAAAGAATGGCAGGCGTTCGAGCGCACCGGGGAGACGAAGTACCTCGCCGACATGCTCGCGACCGCCCTCCTGGGCGAGCACACCGCGTTGAGCTACGAGCCGCGGCGTCTGATGCGGGACCTTCCTGAATCACTGCCGGGGATGCAACGGGCCCCCATGGTGCGCGAGGCCGAGGAGATGCAGCGCCAGCGTCAACAGCGCCGCGAGCAGTTCCAGCACCGGCGGGAGACACACCCGCCGAAGACGATCGAGCAGCGGCTCCAGGAGCGGGGATACCGATGAGGCGGCGAATCTAACCTGTGCTATAAGGAAAGGAGGCGTTTTATGCCACACGGGAAAATCACCGGCCCTGACCTTGGCCCCATGAGGCACGCGGACACCGGCCGCCAGATGGGCCACGGCCCGAAGACCTTCAGCGCCTTGCGGCGGGGGAAGACCCGCCAAGCGAAGAAGGCGCGCGTGCGCGGCATCTCGCGGAGGAGGATGTAAATGCCCGCCTCCCGAGCGGTCCACATCAACACGATCAGCACGGAGATCATCCTGCAACGCCAGGGCGTGCTCCAGGCCGTCGCCATCAATACCCGTGGCCTGAACGGCAACCGCCTCACGCTCTACGACAGCCCCACCGCGAGCGGGGACATCGTGGCCATCATCGACTGCGTGAACGCCCAGATCGGGACGATCCGCTACGACGTCCAACTGGCCAAGGGCTTGACCGCCGTGCTGGACACCGGCCAGGCGGCCGACGTGACCGTCTGCGCGGACTGAGAGACATGCCGCCCGAGAACAGCGTGACGTGGAAGTGGCTGGTCGGTACGCTGATGGCCCTCGTGTTCCTGGGTGGGGGCACCTGGATGACCACGATGTATGCCCAGGTGAACAAAGTGCAGGAGGAGCAGAAACAGGATCGGCAAACCGTCAATGATGTGAAAACGAAAGTCGGCGTGATCGAGGAGCAGACGAAGCGCACGCAGGAGGACGTGAAGGAGATCAAGGACGCGCAGAAGGACACGAACAAAAAGCTCGATGAACTGTTGAGGCGGCGATGACCCTGAAAGAACAGCTGATGCGCGACGAGGGAACGCGCCTCAAGCCGTACACCGACAGCACGGGCCATCTGACCATCGGCTTCGGGCGAAACTTGAGCCAGGTCGGGATTTCCCTCGCGGAGGCCGAGCTGCTGCTCGACCACGACATTCAGCGGACGACGGCCGACGTGCTGGCTGCGTTGCCGTGGACGATGGGCCTCGATGACGCGCGGCGGGACGCGCTCATCAACATGGCGTTCAACCTGGGCATCGGGGGGCTCCTGGGGTTCCACAAGATGCTGGTCGCCTGTCAGGCGGGCGACTGGGCCACGGCCGCCCTCGAGGCGCTGAACAGCGAGTGGGCCCACCAGGTGGGGCCGCGGGCGTACCG
>ERZ1292632.1554-Hain-H43-01um-R2-1554-length-21872-cov-5_pt1 | contig 18137 bp, 29 predicted proteins | sample MGYA00564407_ERZ1292632 | MGnify/ENA primary metagenome ERZ1292632 (study PRJEB36523, sample SAMEA6512637) | groundwater metagenome | collected 2019-01-08 | study: AquaDiva: Metagenomics assemblies of 32 groundwater samples | reverse complement strand
GTAATTGGGGGGCGAATTGGAGGTGCCGAGATTGCTAGACGTCAAAAGTTTCATAAAGGGTCGGTTCCTAGCCAAACCTTACGCGCGAATATTGATTATGCACAGGTGCCAGCACTCTTGAAGCGAGGATATGTGGGAGTAAAAGTATGGATACACAAGAAGGGAGAATAAGTACCAATTCCCGACTGAAAGGAGGGCCATGTTGCAACCAAGAAAACAAAAATATCGAAAACAATTTAGAGGAACGATGAAGGGAAAGGAGAGTCGGGGTACAGTACTCGCTTTTGGCGAGTATGGACTTAAAAGTACATCAAATAGTTGGGTGACTGCTGCACAAATAGAGGCGGCACGACGTGCAATTGCCCATGTGACCCGACGAGAAGGAAAAATTTGGATACGAGTTTTTCCTGATAAACCGATAACCGCTAAATCCGCCGGCGTGCGTATGGGCGGCGGAAAGGGAGATATTAAAGCATATGTTGCAGTTGTGAGGGCGGGAAGAGTGTTATTTGAAGTGGCGGGGATTGAGCGTGAGCTTGCAATGACGGCCCTGCGGATGGCAGCACAGAAGTTGCCAGTCGAAGCCAAGATAATACAGAGAAAATAATAGTTGAATGGAGGAGGCAAGTATGAAAAAAAAGGAGTTACAAGAATTAAGAACAAAAGAAGTAAAAGAATTAAAGACTCTGTTTGCGAAGAAAAAGCAGGAGCTGGCGCGGATTGTACTTGAAGTGCGCGTAGGCAAGATAAAAAATGTTCATGCTGGGCATACACTTAGGCGTGACAGTGCGCAAATTGCAACACTTATTAGAGAGAAGGAGTTACAAGGATGAGAAGGATACAAGGAGTCGTTGTGAGTGACAAAATGGAGAAGGCTGCTATCGTTCGGGTCGAACGGTGGGTAACGCATCCTCTGTACAAAAAGAGAGTGCGCCGCCACAAAAAATTCCATGCACATAACGCGCTTGGTGCAAAGGTGGGAGACAAGGTAGTAATGGTAGAGACCAAGCCACTTTCGAAGGCGAAGAGATGGAAGATAGTGGAGGTTGCGAATGATTCAACTTAACTCAATACTCAGCTCGGCTGATAATTCAGGCGCACACGCCTTGAAAGTTATTGGCATTCCGCGCTTTTCAAAGCGGCGATTTGCGATTGTGGGAGTAGTGGTGAAATGTGTGGTGAGAGGTGCAGATCCCACAGGCGTAGTAAAAGATAGCGAACTTGTTGATGTGGTTGTAGTGAGAACGAGAAAGGAACATAAAAGAAGAGATGGTTCGGCCGTCAGGTTTGATGACAATGCAGGGGTTGTTGTGGACAATCAAGGAAATCCCCGCGGTACGCGCATTTTTGGTCCTATTGCACGAGAAGTTCGAGAAGCAGGATTCGGGAAGATTGTCTCACTTGCAAAGGAGGTTGTGTAGCAATCATGAAATTACGCGTTGGTGACGAAGTACGGGTGATGGCGGGAAAAGATAAGGGTCGGAAAGGTTTGATTGAGAAGATGTTCCCACGCGAACGAAGGGTTCTTATTCCTGGACTTAATGTGTATAAAAAACATCAGCGAGCATTAGGGAAGCAAAAAGGAGGAATTATCGAGTTTTCAAGACCACTACCTTTAAGTAATGTTGCGCTCCTGTGCCCTCATTGTACAAAACTAACGAGGGTGGGAATGAAGTTTTTAAACACAGGAGAGAAAGTGAGAATTTGCCGAAAGTGCGGAAGGCAAATAGATAAGCAGAGCTTGCTCTCTAGCGAGAATAAGCAGAGCTTGACTTCGCATAAAAAGGTAACAAGTAACAAGTAACAAGAAGAAAGGAATTTATATGAGTTTGCAAACAGTATACGAAGAACAAGTGAGGTCTAAGCTTCAAACTGAACTTGGAATTAAGAGTCCAATGGCCGTGCCGAAAGTGGAGAAGGTTGTAGTTGATATGGGTATTGGCGAAGCCGCAGGGAACCGCGAGGTGCTTGATAAGGCACGTGAGGAGTTAAGTTTAATTACGGGCCAAGGACCACAAGTGCGTGGCGCACGCGTTGCAATTGCTGGATTTGGGATTCGGCGCGGCTCACCAGTGGGGCTGCGCGTGACACTTCGAGGGTCACGCATGTGGGCATTTTTAGAAAAATTGTTTCGCGTCGTGCTACCGCGGCTTCGTGACTTTCGAGGCGCAAAGGAGAACGCATTCGACGGAAGAGGAAATTATACGCTAGGACTTGCCGAACACACAATCTTTCCCGAGGTTGATGTGGGGAGAGTTGGAAAAGGAAGGGGAATTGGGGTTACAATAGTCACCACTGCCCGTACCAACGAACAAGCGAGAAGATTGTTGGAGGAGCTGGGAGTGCCATTTGAAAAAGGGAGGAGTGGATGAATAGTGGCTAAAAAATCAAAGATTGTACGAGAACAAAAGAAGTTGAAATATGATGTGCGGTATAGAAACCGCTGTAGCTTATGTGGAAGGCCCAGAGGCTATATTCGTTTCTTTGGTCTCTGTCGGCTTTGTTTTAGAGAATTAGCACATAAAGGAGAGATCCCAGGAGTAAAGAAAGCGAGTTGGTAAAGATATGATTACAGCACCTGTAAACGATTTATTTATACGACTAAAAAACGCAGCGCTTGCCCGAAAACACGAGTGTGTCATTCCATATTCTCGGTTGAAGGAAGAGATTGCAAAAGTACTGGTGAAAGAGGGGTATCTGGAAAGTATAGAGCGAGATGCAGGAAATCTGGTGGTACGACTTAAGTATCTGAGGTCGCGCCCCCGCTTAACCAACGTTAAAAACATTTCAACACCAGGGCAGCGTATTTATAAAAATGTTCGCCAGCTTGAGAATAAAGCCAGCGCAATTGGTATTCAGATTGTGTCGACACCCGCGGGTGTGATGACAGAGAAGGAAGCAGTGAAGAAAAGAAGAGGTGGAGAGGTAATAGCGGAGGTATGGTGATATGTCAAGAATTGGTAAAAAACCAATTGAGATTCCTGAAGGAGTAAGAGTCACGGTAAGCGACTCGAGGATTATTGTGGCCGGACCAAAGGGAGAGCTTTCGCTTGCTATTCCTACTGGGATACATGTGAAGACCGAAGACAGCTTAGTCGTCGTTGAGCGGACTGCCGCTTCCCCCGCAATTTTTGGAAGGGTAAGGGCAACACTTGCCAATATGGTACTTGGCGTGCATGAGGGATGGCGCAAAACTCTTGAGATAGTAGGCACCGGATACAGAGCAGCTACCGATGGAAGGGAACTTACCTTACATCTAGGGTTTTCGCATCCTGTAGTGGTTACTGCTCCCGAGGAAATTCAATTTTCTGTGCAGCAAAACAAGATAACAGTTGAAGGTACTGATAAGCAACTTGTAGGATTAATTGCTGCACAGATTAGAGCATACCGTCCTCCTGACTCGTATAAAGGTAAGGGAGTGCGATATGAAGGAGAGGTAGTACGAAAGAAACCGGGTAAAGCAGCGAAAGGAGCAGTATCATAACCATGAATAGTAATCGAAAAGTGCGTGCACAAAAAATAAGAAGGAAGTTACAGGCTCGTATGAGAGGTGTGCCTCGATTAACGGTATTTCGTTCAAGCAGGTATATCTGGGCACAAATTATTGATGATACAAAAGGGCACACCCTCGTTGCCGCTTCCTCTCGGGGGCTTTCTTCTCGCGATGGGACAACTAAGAAAGAGCGGGCACGCGCGGTTGGTAAGACTATTGCTCGGCTGGCACTTGAAAAGAAGATTAAAAAGGTTGTGTTTGACAGGGGTCCCTATACGTTTCATGGAGTGGTGAGAGAGGTAGCCGAAGGGGCACGTGAAGGAGGATTAGAATTTTAATGGATAGAGAAATGAATGAATTTACTGAAAAAGTTATCCAAGTGAACCGTATTTCAAAAAAGACTGCGGGTGGAAATCAAATGCGGTTCTCTGCGCTCGCGGTCGTCGGGGACAAAAAAGGAAGGGTAGGATTGGGGTTGGGCAAAGCGCCTGACGTGGTTGCTGCGATTAATAAAGCCACCTCTTATGCGAGAAAGCACTTGATTATGGTTCCGTTGCGAGGAACAACCATACCATTTCCTCAAACAATAAAATATGGCGCAGCAAGGGTGCTTGTCAAACCAGCACCGCAAGGTTCAGGTATTATCGCGGGTGGTCCCATGCGGGTCGTATTTGAGGTAGCGGGTATTCGGGATGTGGTAGGTAAAATTCTTGGCACAAATAATAAAATCTCAAATGTGTATGCAACTCTAGAGGCGCTTAAGAACATTGCAATGCTTGTTAAGATACAGAAAGGAGAAATATAATGAGTGCACCGCATACCTTACCCTCCCATGTAAGAAGAGGGAAAAAGCGTATTGGTCGAGGAATGGGTAGTGGCAAAGGAGGTCATACAGTTGGTCGTGGACAAAAGGGGCAAAAATCGCGCGAAAGAATTGGGGTGTCCTTTTTCGGGACGAAAGTTAAAAAATCATTACTCAAGCGGATTCCCATGCTGCGCGGAAAAGGGAAACTCAAACCCCACGAAAAACCGGTCATTATTCCACTTCGGAAACTTGACGTATTTCGCGCGAAGGCGCGCGTTGATAGAGCGGCACTGGTTGCCGCAGGGCTACTGAAGTCGTCAGAAAAAAACGTTAAAATTGTAGGAGGAGGAACGGTAAACAAGTCATTGACCATTGCCCTTCCCGTTTCTCGCGGCGTACGTCGTCTTATTGAAGCACAAGGAGGGATGGTTGAGCTATGAATATTCTTTTGCGCACTTTCACTCAGGCATTTGCCTACAAACCAATCCGCCGCAAACTTGTATTTACGCTTTTGATGCTCGTCGCCTTCCGCTTTATTGCCCACATTCCTGCAGGAGGAGTAGACCAGGGAGCACTGCGTACCTTCTTTGCGACCAGTCCCCTCCTCTCCTTGCTTGATATCTTCTCGGGAGGGACGCTTGCGAATTTCTCAATTATGGCATTGGGACTCAACCCTTATATTAATGCCTCGATTATTATGCAGCTTTCGACGTTTGTCATACCTCGACTTGAGGAGCTTTCAAAAGAGGGAGAACAGGGCCGAGCGCAGATAAATCGCTGGACGAGGTTTCTTACTATTCCTCTCTCAGCACTCCAAGCAGTCGGAATGTATGTTCTGTTGCGCTCACAGGGAATTGTGGATGTACTTTCACCGCTCGGACTTGTCGCACTGGTAGTTACTATGGTGGCCGGCACAATTGTAGCTATGTGGATTGGTGAGCTTATTTCAGAGTATGGGGTTGGAAATGGTATTTCTCTTCTTATTTTCGCGGGAATTGTCGGCCGGTTTCCCGTTGTTGTCTCGCAAACAGCGGTGACAGTTTCAGCGACTACCCTCTTCCCCCTCATTGCTTTTCTCGTGCTCTCAATAGTCGTCATCGTTGCAGTGGTTGTTATGAATGAGGGAGCTCGACGGGTACCAATTCAGTACGCGAGACGACTGCGAGGAGGAACACTTGCAAGTCCCCAGACCCATTTACCCATAAGAGTTAATCAGGCAGGAGTGATTCCTATTATTTTTGCCATTTCCCTTGTGCTCGTCCCTTCCTTATTTAGCCAGTTTCTCGCCAATGTAGAGAGTCCCCTCCTGTCCCGTTTTGCACAAAATCTTTCCGCACTTCTCAATCCGAACGGTGCACTTTACAATCTTTCTTACTTCATTTTAGTTATAGGGTTTACCTTCTTTTACGCAGCGGTTGTGTTTAATCCGAAACGTGTGGGAGAGGATTTAGCGAAATATGGAGGATTTATTCCAGGAATAAGACCAGGTTCAGGTACTGTTTCATATTTGACGTTTATTTTATATCGAGTAACGACGGTTGGGGCAGTTTTTTTGGGTCTGATTGCAATTTTACCCTATCTGGTACAGCGAGTTACAGGACTTACTACCATTGCGCTTGGAGGGACAGGGATTCTCATTGTGGTTTCGGTTATTCTTGAATTAACGAAGCAACTTGAGGCGCAAATCGCCATGCACCGATATGAAGGATACCTCGGAACGAAATAACAACCTACTCCGCATTATTGTCATGGGGCCGGTGGGGTCGGGAAAGAGTACGCAAGCGGAGTTGTTGGCCAAGCATTTTAATGTGCCGCATGTTGAAATGGGGGCACTTCTTCGCGGGTTAAGTAACACCAGTCAGGATGTAAGAGAACTGGTTGATGCTGGGAAGCTTGTTCCCGATTCTTTGACCCTTGAGCTTTTAGGTAAAGAATTAGAAAAAAGCCAGTATAAGAGTGGTTTTGTGATAGATGGAGTTCCACGTACCCTCTTTCAAGCTCACCATCTTCCCTTTACTCCCGATGTTATCATTTATTTGCGTGTGCGAGATAGTGAGAATGTAAAACGCCTGCTTCTGCGAGCGCGAGCGGATGATACAGAAGAAGTAGTTAAGAAACGTCTTTCTATTTACCACGAACAAACCGCTCCAATTTTAGACCTTTACAAAAAAACAGGGAACCTCCTCGAAGTGGACGGTGAACCACCAATTGAGGTCATCTCTCAAGACATCCTCCAGAAATTAAATAAATTCATATGATTCCCATCAAAAACCCACAAGAAATTGAAATTATTGCGCAAGCGGGGAAAAAACTCGCGCATGTTAAGGAGGTTGTTGCTCACCATATAAAACCGGGGGTGACACTTGCCACACTTAACAGAATTGCAGAGGAGGAAATAAGGCGACTTGGTGCGCAGCCTGCATTTGCGAGGGTATATGGGTATAAATGGGCAACGTGTATAAGCGTCAACAGTGGAGTAGTTCATGGAATTCCCAGTGAGTATAAAATTAAGCCAGGGGATAAAATAAGTGTTGATGTGGGTATCTACTACCGTGGTTTTAATACAGACTCTGCTTTTACAGTAGGAGTTCCGCCTGTTTCAGCACAAGTTTCCCGATTTATCAAAACCGGGAAAAATGCACTCAAAAGTGCAACCCTTCAAGCGCGACCGGGAAAGAGAGTTGGTGATATTTCCCAAACCCTTGAGCAAGTTTTGCGAGGCGCAGGATATAGTCCCGTGCGTATGTTTACCGGACACGGAGTAGGAAGAGAGCTTCATGAGGAGCCAGTGATTCCCTGTTTTTTGGAAGGAAAGATTGAGAACACTCCTACTCTTGCGGTTGGTATGGTTTTGGCAATTGAGGCAATTTATACAGAAGGGACTCCCGATATAATTATTGAAGAGGATAAGTGGACAGCACGCACGAAAGATGATAAAATGGGAGGGTTATTTGAAGAAACTGTGGCGATTACAAAGAATGGTCCAGTTATTCTCACTTAAGGAATGCATATAGGAACAACAGAGGTAGAAGGAACAATTGTTGAGGCAATGCCCAATACGTTATTTCGTGTTGATTTAGATAATGGAAGACGAATTCTGGCGTCTGTTGCGGGTAAGATGCGGCGCAATTTCATCCGCATTTTACCGGGGGACAGGGTCAAGATAGAGATGACACCATATGATGAGGAGAGAGGAAGGATAGTGTTTAGGTATAAATGAAAGTTCAAGCGTCAATAAAAGTTCGATGCAGAAATTGTAAACTCGTTAAACGGCGGGGAGTTTTGTACGTGATTTGTTCAAATCCCAAACACAAACAGCGTCAAGGCTAGCATGATAGCTTATGGCGTATGGCATATGGTTAAAATTTTAAGTGAAACTATAAGCTCTAAGCTATACGCTATAGTGAGCGATGAAAGGAGCGAACGTGGCTAGGATAGCAGGTGTTGAATTACCAGAGAATGCACGGATAGATTACGCACTTACCCTTTTGTATGGGGTAGGGTGGCCTATGAGCCGGCAAATTCTTACAAAAGTGAATATTCCACAAGATAGCCGAGTTAAAGAGCTCACCGACGAGCAAATAAATCACCTTACCAAGGCGCTGGAGGGAATAATAATTGAGGGAGATTTGCGCAGGGCATTGAGAGAAGATGTAGGCCGACTCGTCGCGATAAAATCATACCGTGGTGTGAGACATCAAAGAGGGTTGCCGGTTAGGGGTCAAAGGACAAGAACCAATGCTCGTACCAAGCGTGGGAAGAGAAGGACTGTTGGAGCATTTAAGAAAGAAACGCTTGCAAAAATGCAAACCCCCCGAATCGGAGGGCAAACCCGTCAGCCGGCCGGACAAGCAAGGCAACAAAAGTAATAACTATGGCAATAAAAGGAGCTAAATAGAAACGTACGTCATTTCCAGAGCGTGGTAATGTGTTTGTAAATGCAACATTCAATAATACAGTTGTTACCGTGACTGATGAGCAGGGAAACACATTAGTTTCTGGAAGCTCGGGGAAGAGTGGATTTAAAGGAACACGTAAAGCCACTCCCTATGCTGCAACAATGACCGTCGAGCGGGCGGCGCGGGAGGCAAAAGAGAAGGGTATTCGTGAGGTTGCCGTGTTTGTCAAAGGTCCAGGCCCTGGAAGAGATGCAGCGCTTCGGGCTATTCGATCCGTGGGACTTTCGATGTCTCTTATAGCAGACGTGACACCCATTCCCCACAATGGGGTACGGCCGAAGAAGAGAAGGAGAATATAGTGGCACGATATACTGGACCAAAAGATAGATTGTCCCGTAGAGAGGGATTTGATTTGTACGGAGCGGGCAGCAAACTTACGCGCCTTACGGTGCCGCCTGGCATGCATGGACATAGAGGAGCACCAAGACTATCAGAGTATGGGCGGCAACTTCGCGAAAAGCAGAAAGTAAAGCGGCTTTATGGTGTGTTTGAGCGACAGTTTAAACGCTATATAGAGCGGGCGAATAGGAGCAAGGGTAATAGTGGCGAGGTCTTACTTTCGCTTCTTGAGCGAAGGTTGGATAACATCGTCTATAGGCTTGGTTTTGCATCTACACGACCCGCAGCACGGCAATTAGTGGGTCACGGACATACTTTCGTGAATAATAAGCGTGTGACGATTCCTTCCTATGAAGTAAAAGAAGGAGATGTGATAACTCTTACTCCCACGGCGCAAAAAATTCCCGCAATTGCCCGGCTTATTGCTGAGCGTGAGAAGGTACTCCCTTCGTGGCTTGAGAGAAAAGGGGCTGCGGGAAAGGTTTCCCGTCTGCCAGCAAGAGAAGACGTTATCGAGCCAATTGATGAGCAAACCATTATTGGGTTCTACTCTCGTTAGAGAGCAAGGTTCCCGAAGGGGTTCTTATTCCCGATAGGGAACAAGAGGAGTTGAGCGAAGTGAGAAGCTCTTACTCACGGTAGTGAGCAAGGTTCTTGAGCGAAGCGAAGGGTTCTTACTCACGATAATGAGTACGTTCTTGCGTATTGTTTAAAAATAGTGTAGACTTGATAATGGCCCTTAACGCGGGGCTTTTTATATGGAATTGCTTTTTACACTAAGAAAAGACGAAGAAAAGCCTGATTACGGCCGGTTTGTGATTGAGCCGTTGGAGCAAGGGTATGGTCATACCCTGGGGGCGGCATTACGTCGAGTGCTTCTCACCGGGCTTACCGGTGCTGCATTGACCAGTGCTAAAATTGACAAAGTTCGTCATCCTTTTTCTACAATTGCTGGTATGAAGGAGGATGTAATTGCATTTTTATTAAATCTTAAGAAAGTGAGAGTTAAGTATACTGGAACTACCCCAGCAAAGTTGACAGTTGATAAAAAGGGCCCTGGAGTGGTTAAAGCAGGAGATTTGAAGGGCTCGCCAGCTGTTACTGTTGTCAATCCCGAATTTCCTCTTGCAACCTTAGCCAGCGGTGTCCGTTTTTCTGCAGAATTTCAGGTTGAGCAAGGAACGGGATTCTCTCCTGCAGACGACCGAAGAAGTAATACGGTTGGAGTCATTCCGATAGATAGTGTGTTCTCTCCCGTAACACGCGTGAATTATAAGATTGAAGAGACGCGAGTCGGTCGTGTCGCAAATTATGATCGGTTGGTAATTGAGCTCTGGACTGATGGGACTGTTCCCCCGCTGGAGAGTATAAAGCGGGCAGCTGAAATTTTAGTTGCTCACTTTACGCAAATTATTACTCCGCGTATAAAAGAACAAGAGTCTCGAGAGAAACCAAGGATTTCAACCGGCATTTCAACTCTTTCGGTCGAGGAGCTCAATCTGCCTGCCCGAATTGCAAATGCGCTCGTTAAAGGGGGATATGAGACGGTAGGTCAACTCCTTGGAGCAAAACCCGATGAGCTTTCTCGTGTACGTAATGTGGGTGAAAAATCGCTGAAGATTATTGCCGCAGCACTCGGTGAGCACGGGATACAATTCCCAGCGATGGTATAATTGACCTGCGGTAGAAGAAATCTACGGTATAAAATAATGTTCAATGAAAAAGCATGTATATGGCAGAAAATTTTCAAGAGACACGGGCGCACGAGCGGCGCTTTTCCGTGCATTAGTGATCTCATTGGTAGAGCAGGGAACGATAGAGACAACACTCCCTCGTGCGAAAGCTGTTAAACCCTTAATTGATAAAGCAGTTACCCTTGCAAAAAAAAGAACACTCGCGTCCAGACGAGCACTTCTGTCTGAATTTGCACACAATAAGCATGTGGTTGCCAAATTAGAAGAGGAAGCAAAACTCCGATTTACTACCCTTTCGAGCGGCTTTACCCGAATGGTTCGGGTTGAGCGACGATTGGGAGATAATGCGCCAATGGTGCGACTTATGTGGAGCAGAGAAAAGGCTGAAACTAAGGATGAAGCGTCTAAGTCTAAGACGAAGGAAATAGAAAATAAAAAATGAACACAACATACCAACCACGGGCAAAGGATACAAAAAGGGAGTGGCATTTGATTTCTGCCCGCGGGAAGGTGCTCGGTCGGCTTGCGACTGGGGTGGCCACATTTTTAATGGGGAAACATAAGAGGACCTACGTACCGCATCTTGACGCGGGTGATTATGTTGTGGTGACAAATGCCAAAGATGTAGTGTTGACTGGCAAAAAGGAAACACAAAAAGTGTACAGGCGATATTCAGGATATCCTTCTGGGCTGAAAGAGATCTCAGCAGCGAGAGTGAGAAGCACGCATCCGGAGCGTCTCGTTGAACATGCAGTTTCTGGAATGTTGCCGGATAATCGTCTCAAGAAGGTAAGAATGGCACGCTTAAAAGTGTTTGCAGGAGAAGAACATCCATATGAAGATAAATTCGAAGCACGAAGCACCAAATCCGAAACAAATTCCAATAATCAAAATATAAAATGACTAAAACGTTTAAAACATTCAAATTTATAATTTTAAGTATTGTTTCGAGTTTCGATATTCGGATTTAGGATTTATTTCTATTATGGTTACAGTACAACCAGTTACTAAAACAAAAAAAGATAAGGATTTTATCTTCTCCGTGGGTAGAAGGAAAGAGTCTATTGCGCGCGTACGGCTCTTCAAAGGCCATGATGAGCACATCGTGAATGGAGTACCCTTTACCGACTACTTTCCGGGGGCAGTTGCAAAAATTTTGTTTGAGCGACCATTTAAGGTTGCGGGTGCGCTTGATAAATATCGGGTGAGTGTGAAGGTAGAAGGGGGAGGTAAAAGTGGCCAGCTTTCTGCAACGGTTTTGGGCATTGCGCGTGCGCTTGCAAATGCCTCACCTCTACAATTTCGCCCACCGCTCAAGAAACAAAAGCTTTTAACTCGTGATGCGAGAATTCGTGAGCGGCGAAAAGTGGGAACCGGCGGAAAAGCAAGACGCAAAAAACAAAGTCCTAAACGCTAACTTTCGTCGAAGCGATAAGTGGTTAAAATTCTTCTTCTTCTGCAAGTTTTACTGCTCGAAAGCCTCCACGTGCCTTCGCTCTTGTTTCTTCATATTCAGTCGCAGGTACGCTGTCAGAGACGATTCCCCCTCCCGCTTGGTTATAGAAAACGCGGTTTTTTAAGATTCCATTACGTATGGTGATTGCCATCTCCAAACCCCCAGAATATGAAATGAAGCCAATTGCTCCCGCATACGGACCCCGTCGGTCAGGTTCAAACTCATAAATGAGTTCTATAGCACGAATTTTAGGTGCGCCAGAGACTGTTCCAGCGGGGAAGCACGCACGTAGTGCATCAAATGAAGTGAGTCCTGGACGAAGTGAACCTTCCACTCTAGATGCGAGATGAATGACGTTTGAGTAGAACTCAGGTTCCATAAATTTGTCTACCTTCATAGTTCCAGGAATGGCTACTCTTCCAATATCATTACGTCCTAAATCGACGAGCATCAAATGTTCTGCTCGTTCTTTGGGATCGTTGAGGAGTTCTTCTGCAACTGCAGCATCTTCTTCAGGTGTGGCATCAGGGGAGCGTGGTCTAGTTCCTGCAAGAGGCCACGTAGTGACTTTCCCATTTTCAACTTTCACCAGAAGCTCGGGAGAGGCACCAATGAGCTGGAACTCGCCGTAGTTAAAGAAAAATTGGAAAGGAGAGGGGTCTACTCGTCGCCGTGCACGATAAATTTTAAAAGGGTCAGCCGATGTCTTTTGTTCCCATCGCTGTGAGACTACTACTTGGATAACTTCTCCTTCAATAATTTTGCGGAGAGCTTCTACTACCATCTTTTCATATGCTGTACGCTCGAAGTTTGAAGTTGGCTCCGCTTGTAGCGGGGAAACTGTGCCAGAGATGAGCGTTTTAGGGTCAAATGCTTTGCGTAATTTGTCAACAAGCGTTTCAATACGCTCAACTGCCGCGCCGTAAGCAGCATCAATATGCTGTGGGTCCTCGACCGCGAGGTGTGTTATCACTTTCATTTCTTTTGTCACATGGTCAAATGCAACAAGGTCATCAACTTGGGCGAGTACAGCGTCGGGAACGCCTGTTGTGCTTGGTTTGGGATTTTGGAGTGTGGGCTTTCTTTCAAATGCCCTTACGGTTTCAAACCCAATGTACCCTACAAATCCTCCATGAAAGCGGGGTAATCCGGGAACTCTTGCTACTTGCCGTCTTGTTCTTTCTTCTATTGGTATGAGGGGGTCGACTACTTCACCAGGATTATGCAATTTTGAACCATTAGGTTGTCGCTCAACCCATCCCCCTTCAGTAGGCAGTTCAATCCCCCATTTTGGTGCAGTAACTAAAAAGCTATAACGTCCAAGATTTCCTCCCTCTACACTTTCAAGAAGGAATGAGGGGGACCATTCAGTATTTGTTTTCTCACTTGTGAGTTTTACGTACGCGGTAACAGGTGTTTCTAAGTCTGCAGGGAGTGTGCGATAAATGGGAATGAGCGTATTAAGACGTGCAAGTTCGCGTGCTTGTTCGAGAGTGGGGGTATAGGTGGCTCGTGTCCTTTCTGGAGTTGGTTGTCGTTCTACAGCGCTCATTTTGAGAGGAACAGTAATTGTGAAGAGGAGTATAGCATATTTATCAAAATAAGCAAGTTAAGGGGTATAATGTGTGAATCCTATGCCATTTAACCAACTCTCGGGTCTTAAAATTTTTCAGTTTAGAAATCTTTCGCAAATTCCGTGGATTGGACATGCGGTTTCGACAAGAGATTTTGGAGATGTAAAAAATTCCAGAGAAAAATTTTTTAAAACGATTGGTGTTAAAGAAAAAGATGTAGCTGATGCACAACAAGTGCATGGGAATCATGTGGCGATAGTAGATGGTAATGAGCGAGGACACGTGATTTTAGAGACAGATGCACTTATTACCAATACCCCACACGTTATACTTCTCATCAAAGTTGCCGATTGCGTGCCGATAATGCTCGTGGATTCTGTACATAAAGTTATAGGTGCAGTGCATGCGGGCTGGCGTGGAACGGTGCAGGAAATTACACGTTTAACAGTCCAGCATATGGAAGACCATTTTGGGACAAACCCTACGGATGTAATTGTTGGTATTGGTCCTTCAATTGGTCCTTGCTGCTATGAAGTCGATACCCCAGTTATTGAAGCGTTTAAAAAATTTTCCTATGCTGATCAGTTATTCACACAAAAAAGAAATAATCACACATATCTTAATTTATGGCTCGCGAACAGATTTCAATTAATTGAAATAGGAGTTAAGGAGAAAAACATCGAAGTTGCAGAACGTTGTACTTTAGATAATACACGCCTTTTCTTTTCAGAAAGGGCTGAGGGAAAGACTGGAAGAATTGGAGCAGTTATTTGGATTAAAAACAATCCCGCTATTCAGTTTTAGACCAAAGAGTATAAACCTCGGACTGGTCGGGTCTTTTTATTTGTGTGAGTATAACCACATCCTCTCTACCCCTCAGATTACTTTCGCTTGCACATCCTTCGGCGTCAACAACCAAAAGTCGTTTAACATCAGGTTTTTCAAAAGCATCTCTTGATGGACATCGTAGCCCAGTAAAGACAAAATTCTCACTTGTCCATGTTCCCTTTTCTCTGGTTATTGCGTCTTTGTTGAATACTTCAGGATCCCTTCCTGTAAAGAAAGCAATCCATGGATATGGATCATCGGGAATGTTGGTGAGTATTATTTTGTCGTAGTCTTTTTGTAACTTGTTCAACTCTAAAGCCAGCTCTTTTGCACCAATGTTTCTGTAAAGAGGGATATGAACTTTTGCATGAACAAAATACATGTGAAGAAAAAATATAAAATTTAAGGCAAGGCCTAGAGAAGTCGCAAAAATTATTTCTTTTTTAAATCTTTCCACCTGTTTGAGTTGATAAAAACCATACGCTGCAATAATTGCTATAAACGGAAGCATGAAAAGTGCACGGTGTAAGTTTGGTGAATCCTCCATTGTGAGTGCCGCCGGCACTGGCGCTATGAGAAGGAGAAAAAGAGGGAGGATACTGTGTCTTTTTTGAGCTATAGATACTAAACCAAGAAGAAAAAGAAAGGCCTCAAAATAGGTAAGCATTCCGATACCTGGAGTTGTATAACGGAGTGGTTTTGCAACATTTCCTACCAAAAAGTTGGCACTGAAATAATTTGCATATTCGTTTATAAAACGCCTTGCATAAACTGATGGTTTGTTGTGGAACAGTCGGGCGACAAAAACCCTGTTGGGTCCTTCCTCAAAGGGCATACGGGAAAGTTCATACGAAACATCTAAATCATTAAGAATAGATACCTGAGAAAAACGACTTCTCGCTTCTTTGTTTGAAGCAAAGAGGGCAGTTAAAATTAAAAGAAACAAAAATGTTGCGAGTGCTTTTTTTGTTAAGTCTATGCTTTTAATTTCTTGCCAAAAATAAATAATTAAGGCTCCCACAAAAAGAGGGACGAGAATGCGTGCAGAGTGATAAAGGAAATAACTGAGAACTAAAAAGACCAGACTTGCAAAAAACAGTTTGTTTGATTTTTCTCTAAAACCTTTTAACAAAAAGAATAAACCAAAAAGTACCAAAAATAGAGCGATTACCACTTCACTTGTTGCCCGGCTTGTTGCTATATGCCAAGGAGAGATAGCAAGTAAAAGTGCAGAAAGTAGTGCTAAATTTTTCTTTTTTGTAATCTCTAGTACAAAGAAGAAAAGAGGGAGAACAGTAAGTGCTCCCAATAAAGCAGAAGGAAATCGTACCGCAAACTCATTTCTACCAAAGATTATTATTGAGGGAAGTGTCAAATAAAAAATTCCAGTTGGTCTATAGTCGCCAAAGGTATTGTAATGAACGGCTAACGCATTTCCTCTATCATCTTTTCCTGTTTTTGCAATTGATAAGGCATTCCAGCCAACCCGCGCTTCGTCAGCATGGAAACCAAAAGGAAATGTTTCTAAGTTTATAACTCGCAAAAAAAACGCTAAAACAACTATTAAAAGTAACGGTTTGCTTGTAAGGTTTTTAAGAATAGTATTCATTATCTTCTTACATTATCGCGCAAAAACTACCGCGTTGGGAAGGTTTCTTCCCGGACCAACCTTATATCCCCCAAACCAAAGTGCAACCGATCCTCCACCGTCCAAGTTGAGTGCTCCTTCTACTCCCAAGCTTTTAAAAACATGCGCAAGGTCAAGCATATCAACATTACTGGCAACGACAAGATAGACTACTTTTCCTCGAACTCCAATTCCTGATTTTGTCCCCTTTGCTCGCTGCTTGTCAGTTAAGGGGAACTGGTCGGCAATCACCGCTCCTCCCTCAACAAGTCCCGGGTGGTTGACGATGCCTGCCAGAATTCCTCCTCCAAATGAGTTTGCCGCTCTCATAAAATGCATGCCGCTTCCATCAAAGTACATAATCGAGCGATTGTCCCAAAAGAGATTACCCCTATTAATCCACTTCCCTAGCCGCGAATTATAGACTGGAAAATCAAATGAATTAAGCTTTCCTGCGCATTCACCGTAGTCAGTTGGACAAAAGTATGTTCCGTTCATTCCGGCAAATCCTCCGTTTCGCGCAACATAGTCGGCAAGCGGAATTATTGGGCAGTTGTTTGCACAATCATCGTCTGATGCAGTATCGGTAATCATTCTAACTCCTGACATATCTATGGAGACGACATGTATCAAGAAGTTGCCTCGTTCGGTTGCGACGGTAATGCGAGAATATCCGCTTCCGGGTGGCCCTGATACAGGCGGAGGTGTTGGGGTAGTAATGGGAGTTTTGATAGGGGTAGGACTTGGCTTTGGTGTTGGCGAAGGTGTTTCTGTAGGAGTAGATGTAGGAGTGGGAGATTCGGTTGGTGAAGGAGTGGGTGTAAAGGTTGGTTCGGGTATTGATGGTTGTGCAATAAGCACAGCACTAATAAGGAGCGCAACAAGAACTACAATACCGATGGGAGCAAAACCATGGTTTTTGTAATACATTATCTTTTTTGTCGGGGTGCCCAGAATTGAACTGGGACCTTACGCACCCCATGCGCAAATACTAACCGTTATACTACACCCCGATTTTACCACTTGAATTTTAGCCGAAAAATTGGTAAAAGGGAAGGGTAATGGCACAGGGTGCAAAACTGGAGGCGATAAAGCTGGCAATTGAGCAGATTGAGAAGCAATGGGGCCGTGGTTCGATTATGAAGTTGGGAGAAGCAGCGGATTCACGCCTTAAGGTGGATGTTATTCCCACAGGTTCAATAGCCTTAGATTTAGCCCTTGGTGTTGGCGGTCTTCCTCGGGGCAGAATCGTTGAGATTTACGGACCTGAAGCTTCAGGAAAGACAACGTTAGCGCTTCATGTTATAGCAGAATCCCAAAAGATGGGTGGCACTGCCGCGTTTATTGATGCAGAACATGCGTTGGACCCTGCTCGAGCCGAATCAATCGGTGTTAACCTTAATGAGTTACTCATCTCTCAACCCGATACGGGAGAGCAAGGGCTTGAGATTGTAGAAACGCTTGTCAGGTCGGGCGCAGTTGATGTTGTGGTTATTGATTCAGTTGCTGCACTCGTCCCCCGAGCTGAACTTGAAGGAGAAATGGGCGATGCGATGATTGGTGTTCAGGCACGCTTAATGTCGCAAGCGCTTCGAAAGTTAACTGGTGCAATTTCCAAGTCACGCACCGTAGTCATTTTTACCAATCAATTACGGCAAAAAATAGGCGTTATATTTGGTAACCCGGAAGTGACTCCGGGAGGTTTAGCGCTTAAATTTTATGCGTCGGTCCGAATTGATATTCGAAAAATTGACGCAATAAAGGAGGGAGATCTTGTTATTGGTTCGCGACACAGAGCACGCGTGGTTAAAAATAAAGTTGCCCCACCTTTCAGAGTTGCAGAATTTGATATTATGAATATGGGTGGAATTTCTAAAGCAGGAGGAATACTTGATGTAGCAGCAGAGTTTGGTGTTATTACCAAACAAGGTTCATTCTTTCGTTACGGAACCCAAGTCATAGGCCAAGGTCGCCAAGCGGCAGCAGCGTTTCTTGGAGAGCATCAAAAGATTTTGAAAGAGGTTGAGGAAAAAGCACGAAGAACAGCTGCTGAAAGTAAAAAAGTGCCAACAAAAATCGGAGAAGTAGAAACGGGAAATAGTGAAGAGTAAATGGAGCTCCTGGATCGTTTAATTAAATTCACCACTATTCGTCCTCGATCGGAGTTTGAAATTAAGCGGTGGTTAGTCCGAAAAAAAATAAGTGGGGAGGATTGCAAAGTAGCCCTCCAAGAATTAAAAAAAGCTGGGCTTGTTGATGATGAAGCGTTTTGTCGTTGGTGGATTGAACAGCGTACCACTTTTCGCCCCAAATCGCGGCGGATGTTGATACTTGAACTTATTAAAAAGGGTGTTGATAAAGA
>ERZ1292632.1988-Hain-H43-01um-R2-1988-length-18159-cov-8_pt1 | contig 18159 bp, 20 predicted proteins | sample MGYA00564407_ERZ1292632 | MGnify/ENA primary metagenome ERZ1292632 (study PRJEB36523, sample SAMEA6512637) | groundwater metagenome | collected 2019-01-08 | study: AquaDiva: Metagenomics assemblies of 32 groundwater samples | reverse complement strand
ACAGGCCCCGGCCCCTGATTCCAGCAGTTCAGGGAGTACCGGGGCTTAACACGAACACCGGAACACGAAATGCTTACCAGACGAACACTGCTCCAACTCCCCCTGCTGGCCTCGGTTGCCGGTATCGCGATTCCTGCTTTTGCATCTCTACCGCCAATCGACCTGACCAAACAGTACGGTGGCGTCTATAAATTCTGCTTCGCGCAATTCACCGATGCTGAGATAGCGGTCAAATCGCCGGAGAATCGCACGGCAATGATGGGCGGCGCATTGGAGGCCCTTGGCCCCGGCGTCCCGATTGCTATCTGCCACATTCCGTTTGATCGTCGTGAATTCGACTATGGCGACATCCTTGCCTGCTACGAATACTGGGTATGGAAGTACGAGCCAGATCCCAGCAAGCGAAGCGGCGTAATCGTTTGCACGTAACACCCCACAACCCAACGAGGAAACACGCAATGGCACAGCAAGATCGCGGCACAGTGAAATGGTTTAACTCAGAAAAAGGATTCGGCTTCCTAACCCCCATCAACGGCGGTCCTGATGTCTTTGTCCACTTCTCGGCCATCAACGGTGAAGGCCACCGGAATCTCAACCAGGGCGATACCGTCACCTACGGCACCGAGCCGGGCAAGAAAGGTCCGCAGGCGACGAATGTTCAGGTGGTGGACTGATGAAAACCACGAAACCCAAGGCTGTGAAGCCAATCAGCGTCAAAGAACAGGAACTGCGCGTTACAGCGTTGTCGATGGCGCTCGGCGCGCACGGACACCCAGGCGCAGATCAATCAGCGGCTGCTCTCGTAGAGCGTGCTGGTGCTTACCTGAAGTTCTTGAAGGGCCAGTAGCCATGCAGAACACCGAAACACTCAGGTCTGCGCTTCAGTCGGATATTGACCAAGGCGCATCCCAGGGCCGGATCAATCTGCTGGAAGACGACCGCAGGGTGCTGGAACTGTCCGTGAAGGCTCTCACCGATGCCCTGCGCGAGATTGTGGCAGACTGCGAGGATGCTGATGGCCAACCCAAGGCTCCGAGCCGCCGTGCGCTCCTGCGAGCCAAAGCGAGCCTGCCGAGGTCTGCATGAAGCCCAAAACCCGCCCAGACCCCGGTTTGCCACTGGCATGCCTGTGCCGCGCCATCGAGATTAAGGCAGAAGAACTCAATCGCAACGCGTTCCGCCCCCTCTCCCCAGCCGCCATGGAGTACGGCTACCAGGCGTACGGCGATGCCTTTCAGGAACTGGCTGATGAAACCGCTGCGGAGCCTATCGCGCCCAGCGCGCTACCCCCGCTAAACGCTGGCCCAGAACCGGTCGAGTGCTATCAGTGCCGTAAGCACGTCATCAACGCTCTCTACATGGGCTGGGACCGGAGTTACAACTGCCACGACTTCCCGTACTGTGCACGATGCCTGTGGACTGCGTTCTGGTTTACTCTTTGGGAAACGATCATCATCAAAATCAAGCGGTTAAAGGCAGGTTCCAATGGCCCGTAGCGCCGAAGGACTGCCCACAAAGCCGAAGAAGAAGGTCAAGCCGAAGCGCAAGTCTCGCGCTGCGCCGCCGGCAGAGCCTGAATCGCTGAAGCCTCCCCCGCTCAACATCTCCATCAACAAAGGCCACCGGTACAAGCCTGGCAATCGGTTTTGGGAAGTCCGCTCAAGCCACGGACGCAAGCCCATCTTCCAAACCCCTGAAATTCTGTGGAATGCCGCGGCTGAATACTTCGCTTGGGTAGAGAAAAATCCGTTGTGGGAGACCAAGCTGTTCGCCTATGAAGGGCAGATCAGCAGCGGAGAGATGCCGAAACTCCGAATCATGACGATTACCAGCTTGTGCATCTTCCTTGACATTAGCACAGACACTTGGGCGCTATACAAAAAAAGACCAGAATTTATCGGCACTTGCAGGGCAATTGAAGAAATTGTGCGAGAACAAGCCTTGGCCGGCGCGTCATCTGGACACCTGAACGCCATGATTGTGGCGCGCTACCTGGGACTGAAAGACTCCATAAACGCGGAGCTGACCGGTAAGGGCGGCGGCCCAATCGAGACAATCACGACCGAAATGGACCCGAAGAAGGCGTCCGAGGTCTATAAGACCCTGCTTTCTGGCAAGTGAATTGTGCACGAAGTCTCGGATTTTGGCCGCTGATACCACAAACAATGCAGGAATAATGCAAAACCTGTGCAAATAGCCAAAACCGACTATCGCAATCCTGATTATTCAGCCGAGTTCGCGCGCCGCGCCGCGCTGCTGCTGAAACTGCGCGCCGACCACAATCTGCTCCAAGCCTGCAAAACCCACTATCGCACGCACCCATGGGACTTCATCCGGGACTGGGGCATGACGTTCGACCCCCGCAACATCGAACGGGGCCTGATCTCGAGCATGCCGTTCGTCCCCTGGCCGCGGCAGGTTGAGTTGCTGCAATGGATGTACGCCAAGTGGCGCAACGGCGAGCGCGGGCTGGTCGAGAAGTCCCGCGACTTTGGCGTTACCTGGCTGGCAGTCGGATTCGCCAGCAGCCAGTTGCTGTTCGAGCCCGGTTTTACGACCGGCTTCGGATCCCGCAAAGAGGACTTGGTAGATAAGATCGGTGACAGCAAAAGCATCTTCGAGAAGCTGCGGTTCTTCCTGAGCAATATCCCGGTCGAGTTCCTGCCCGAGCATTGGGACTGGAAAACCTGTTCGGCCTACATGCGGATTGTGAACCCGGACACCGGCGCCGGGATCATCGGGGAGGCCGGCGATAACATTGGCCGCGGCGGTCGCTGTTCTGTGTACGTGGTCGACGAGGCTGCTTTCATCGAGCATCAGGACACCGTGGACGCAGCTTTGAGTCAGAATACGAACTGCCAGATTGACATCAGCACCCCGAACGGGTCAGGCAACGCGTTCTACAAGAAGCGCCAGCGGCTGGATGGCACCGACCGGCTGTTTGTCTGTTCTTGGCGCGACGACCCCCGCAAAGATGATGCCTGGTACCAGAAGCAGGTCGAGACCCTGGACCCGGTAATCGTGGCCCAAGAGATAGACCGGGACTACAACGCCAGCAGCGAGGACGCCTTCATTCCGGCGGCATGGGTAGTCTCCGCGATCGATGCCCACATAGTGCTGGGCTTCGAGCCTTCCGGTATTCGGGTCACTGGTTTTGACCCTGCGGATACCGGTGACGCCAAAGCCGCGGTCAACCGGCATGGCTCCGTGCTGCAGGAAGCCGATCAACTCCGGTCAGGCGACATCACACAGGCGATGCCCTGGGCCTTCCGGATGGCCGACGCTTTCCGGGCCGATGTACTCCGGTTTGATGGCGACGGCATGGGGGCGCCGACCATGAAACTCACCCTGCAGACCATGACGGCCGGCCGGATGCAGGTGCTGGCCTACCACGGCTCGGCTGCCGTCGAGGATCCGCTCAAGAAGTACGGCGAGCAGGAAGGGGCGAACACCGAGGACCTGAAAACCAACGAGGATACCTTTGCCAATTACCGAGCCCAGACCTGGACCTGGGCCCGAGACCGGTTCCGACTGACCCACGACGCCGTTACCCGTGCGAGGAAGGGCCAGATCGTCAACATCGATCCCGAAAAGCTCATCAGTATCAGTTCCAAATGCAAGTGCCTGATCCAGTTGCAGTCCGAGTTCTCACGCCCGAAGCGCATCTTCACCAATAACGGCAAGATCATTGTCGAATCCAAGAAGGACATGAAGAAGCGCGGTGTCGAATCCCCCAACCTGGCGGATGCCGGGGTGATCGCGATTGCGACCAAGCGCACAGAAGCGACCAAGCGCGCGGCAATCGTAGTCCGCCCCATGCGCAGCCCTATGTCCTTCTAGTTGTATTCCCCAAAACACTCGTTACAATACCTCAACGGCTGCACACCCTTGCCGGAATTGAATAAAAGTGAACACTTTTTCAGTTTCAGCGAGGTCTCTTCATGGCAGGCGACGAATTCGGCTCAGTTATTGGCTTCAGGACCAAGACTTACCGCGGCACGACTGCTGCTGGTGTTACCGCCTCCCTCACGCGTCCGTCAGACACGACCACCTATGCCGCTGGCGATGTCATTTCCGCCGTTACCTCGAACGACCACTTCACCTTCGGCGCTGCCTCGAACGATGGCAGCAAGCGTACTGGCCGATCCAGCCCCGGCACGCTGACGATCAACGCGGCCAGGCTCTGGTCTTCCGCCAACCAATCATCGCTCTACCTCGCCGCTGAGATCTGGTTGTTCGTCACCGATATTGCCAAGGTAGCAGACAACTCCGCCTTCGCCCCGACCGATGCTGAAATGCTGACCTGCATCGGCATCATCGACTTCCCGGCGGCCTCGTGGCGTGCCGGAATTGCAACCGCAGGCGCAGACGGTAACGCAGTCTGCGATATTCGCAACATCGACCTGCCGCTCGGCTGTCAGCCTGGGCGCATCTACGGGCAGTTGGTCGCGCGCAACGCCTACGTCCCTGTGAGCGGCGAAATCTTCGTGGTAGACCTCATCACCACGCTGGACTAAGCGATGCGCCAACGCCTTCGTCGCTATATCAATATCGCCAACCGGATTTTCAATCCGCGCCAGTTGTTCATTCCGTCTCAAGCGAATACGGCTGGCGCCCTCTACGACATCCGCAACCTCTCCAGCCTATTCCAAAACCAGCAACAGCTCGCCGTCACCACATGGGGCGATCCTGTTGGCCTCGTGCTGGATCAGCAGGCGACGGGTGCGTTGCGGGCGGTGCTGGATGGGGTAAGCGGGACGTACTTATCTACGCCAGATAGTGCGGCAGTGAGCATCGTCGGGGACATCGACCTGCGATTCGACGTAGCGCTGCCTGACTACACCCCTAGCGCAAATATAATCCTCTTGGCCAAGGGGTCGTCCGTCGTTCCCGCCTCCCTCGAATACGCTCTGGAATTAGAGCCGACCGGGATTCTGCATTTCTATTGGAGCACTGGCGCGGCGACACTCTCTGCGCAGTCTACCGCCTCCGTCCCGTTCGCAAATCTCGCGCGGGGGTGCATTCGAGTAACGCTTGACGCCGACAACGGCGCAGGAGGAAACACAGTTACGTTTTACAGCGGGACTGAATTTGGTACGTGGACCCAGTTGGGCTCTGCGGTGACGGCAGCCGGGACTACGTCGATCCAAAACTCCACCAATACGGTGGCTTTGGGATCGTTTACTGGCGGCACGTCCGGGTTGGTCACGGGGCAAATCTTCCGCGCCCAAATCTACAACGGCATCGCTGGCACCATGGTTGCTGACTTCGACGCTACCCGCTACACCGGAGGCGCAACGTGCCCAAGTTCGACCGGCGAAACGTGGACCCTCAACGGGAACGCCCGAATAGTCCAGCAAGGCAATCACGCTGTACAGGTTACTGCCGGTTCTCGACCAGTCTATGCGCGGCATCCGTTGACGGGGTTGAATAACTTATTCACGACTGCGACCGATACGTTCACGACGCGCACGTTCACAACTACGGCTGTTGAGTACACGCTGTCGATGAAAGGCACTGGCACGATCACGCTGACTGGAACGTCAACGGACGGTCCGCTTGTTGGTACTGGCGCGGGCAATCGTGTAAGCCTGACCTTCACACCAACTGCTGGAACGCTGACTCTTACCGTTGCGGGCAGCGTCACTGAGGGCATGATTAACTTCGGCGCAACCGCACTGACATATCAAACTGTGACGGCCAGCTACGACGTAACCCAAGCCGGCATAGCAGACGTACCGTACTTGAAGGACGATGGAAACGATGATTTCGCGAAGGCGTCAATTACGCCAATCACTATCAGCACTTCGGGCGTTGCAATCTTCGGCGCTGTGCTTGTCCTCGAAACAACTACGTCGTCCGACAAGTATCACCTCGGGCTCTACTCATCGACTGATGCAGATACGCGCCTTGCCATCGTGCAACTTAATGGCACTGGCAGGCTAGACCTTGTGTACCAGCCGGATGCTGGCGGCGGGGTGACGACCGTTCAAGGTCCGGCTATCACGTTCGGTGAGCATACTGTTATCGCCAGCCTGAGTGCGGCCGGAGCGCTGTCTCTGATCGTGGATGGCACTGAGTACACCGGCTCCGTGTCTCCTGCTGCCACAATCGTTGACCGCTTTGGTATCGGGGCCAAAACGTCCACGACGGACGGCAGTTACGCGACGATGGGATTTCCGGGTGGCGGATTCATCAACCGCATTCTTACCGCCTACGAGACTGCGAATGTGAACAGCTACTACGCGAGTGTTACGGGGGCTGACGCATGACCAAACGCTGGCACCTCGGCCTCGTCATGATCGTAGCGATACTCTTGCTCCTGACCGCCTGTGCGCTCCCTGCGCCCTACCCGGACTGGATGCTGAAGAAGGCTGATCCGTGGATCATCGGGATGCAATGGATGAACCGGGAAGACCTCGGCAAAGTGTGCCTCCCAACATCTGTGGCATGCGTCAACACCAGCGCCGGGCAGATATATTTGCTCGATGACCCTGATCCAGTCTTCCGTGATTGCGTGGTGCGCCATGAAAGGTCACATATGTACGACCGCTTTGTGCGCCAGGTGAGCGCTGCGGCGACTCAGGCCCATGAAGGGTGGATAAAGGTTCCTTGCTACACCACGCGCGGGGTAGTCGAATGAAACCCGCCGTCGCCCTCAACCACAATCCCGACGATTACGTTGCTCCCGAAGTGACGGAAGAGGATGAGTCTGCCCAGCGTGAGCAGTTGTTAGCAGGACTGGACGGCTTTGGCCTCAAGCTCCGCGACCTCCGTTCCGAAGCGATCGACGGCCGTTCATCCACCGGCATTGAAGAACAGTGGGACGGTGACGACGACTACTACGAAGGCAAGGACGAAACCAACCGCGTCAAACTGAGCGCCTGGGGCAGCAAGCCCTTGGGCCAAGGCGGGATTCCGGAAGCACAAGCCTTCGGTTCGCGCATGTTCCCGAACATCACCCGGCCTTACGTTGATGCCGCGGCAGCCAGAACCTCAGACATCCTGCAGCCGGTGGGCGATGAGTTGTCCTGGGCCATCAAACGTACCCCAATTCCTGACCTGATCGACATCGTTGCCGGCAAGATGCCAAACAGCATCATGGCCAGTATGCAAGGTCTTGCCCCGGAACAGCAGCAACAGGCCATGCAGATGGTCGCGCAGCAGGCCCAGGAGAAGATCAAACTCGCGGATGAATCGGCTGAGAAGGCGCAGAAGCAGATTGCCGACTGGCTGGCCGAATGCCAGTTCCAGGATCAGAACCGCAAGAAGCGCGAGGACATGTGCCGGCTGGGCACCGGTATCCTGAAAGGCCCCATCCCCGCGGTGCGCAAGGTCACGGCCTACAAAGACGGGCAGTTGATCATCAACGAAGACGTCAAACCCATCTCGCTCGCGGTCAATCCACGCAACTGCTACCCAGATCCTGCCTGTGGTGAAGACATCCAGAACGGCTCCTACCACTGGGAGCGGGACGACATCACCTACCGCAAGCTGTCCGACCTCAAAGGTACGCCGGGCTACATCGATGAGCAGATCGACAAGTGCCTTGCGGAGAAAGCGTTTGAAGCCTGCAAGATCACCGACAATTCCCGCGACGGACTCATTGTCCGCAGCAACAAATACCTGTTTGAAATCTGGCACTTCTACGGCATGGCCGACAAGGAAGATTTGATTACCGCTTTGAACCTGACCCGGCCTGATGACCTCGAACAACGGCTCGAAAAGATCAACACCGAGTACGATGAGAAGGTGTATGTCCAGTTGTCGATGGTGAACAACCATGTGATCAAGATGGTGCTGAACCCTCTCGATACCGGCGAGTTCCCCTACGACTATTCCGTGTGGCAGCGCATCAAGGATTCCCCGTGGGGTATCGGCGTGGCCCGGCAGGTTCGGGTTGCTCAAGATGTGGTGAAGGCCGGCTGGCGCAACTTGATGGACAACGGCGGTATCGCCTCGGGTCCACAGGTCATCGTCAACCTCGAATACGTCAGGCCCTACGACAACATCATGGAGTTCGTGCCTTGGAAGTTGTGGGAGGCAGTGAAGACACTGGAAGGGACGCAGCGCATGGAAGACGTTTTCCGGTTCGTGACCACCCCGATGTACCAGGTCGAGATGCAGAACATCATCGAAATGGGCAACCGCCTGGCCGAAGACTCCACCGGCCTTCCGCTCATCATGCAGGGCCAAACCAGCGGCGAGACTCCAGACACCTTGGGTGGCCTCCAGCTTCAGAACCAGAACGCCTCCACCGTCCTGCGCCGTGTCGGTCGCAGCGAAGACTCGATCATGGAAAGGCATATCCGCCGCTACTACAACTTCCTGCTCCAGTACGGGGAAGACGATTCCGCCAAGGGTGAGTTTGTCATTCAGGCAATGGGCAGTTCCGCCCGTGTCGAAATGCAGATGAACAACCAGACCCTGATTACCCTGTTCCCGATGTCGAAAGACCCGACCACGCGCCTCGACCCAACGAAGATGGCCTCGGAAATCGTCAAGTCCTTCAACGTCGACCCGGCCCGTATCCAGTACGACGACCCGCAGTGGGAAGAAATCAACAAGAAGTTGGCCGAGCAAGCGAACGCTGGCCCGCAGGATACGAGCATTCAGGTCGCGCAGATCAAAGAGCAGGGCGCTACCCAGCGTAAAGCCGACGAACTCGCCAGCAAAGAGAACACGGTTGAGCGGCAGTTGCAGGCTCAGGACGCGCAGCAGCGGCGCGAGCAGGAATTCCTTGTCCTCATGCAGCAGTACGACCAGGACGTTACCGCTTACACCGAAGGCATGGCGAAGGGCATCAACGACGACAAACTGAAAGTGAAACTGGCTGAGACCACGGCGAAGATCAAAGCGATGTACGACCTTGCCGCGGTGAAGTCGCCGGGCAAGCCATCACCACAAGGTCCAGCGGAGCCGCCTCAAAAAGCCCCGCCGGGTCAGTCATTTTCGCAATAGGAGAGAACGTGAACAAACCAGACATCAAGATCGTCGTCGATAACCTGAAGGGTAAGCCCGTCACGTACGAGCCAAAAGTGCGCGCCGTGAACCTGGTTATGTTCCGCTCGCTTGATCCCGATGCTGCCCCCGAGAAGTGGACGCCGATCAAGCCCGTCGAAGTGCCTGAGTTCCTGAAGTCCGACGATGTGATTGCCAAGCTGGTCGAGGGTTTCATGGTCGAGCCGATTGGCGCTGATCCTCACTTTTACCGCGCCGAGCAGTTGGTGGTGACGCACTAATGGCCACCCTGAAACTGGATGCAGAAGACATTGAATCCCGCGCATGGAAGAAGGTGGAAGCATTCCTGAAAGCCGAGCGCGACGAATTGCGAATCAAGAACGACGAATTGACCCAGACGCCCGAGATGACCGCCGCCATTCGTGGCCGCATCAAACTCATCAACGACACGCTGCGGTCTGTAGAGGCAAGTAACCGGCCCGGCTCGCAAGGCCCGGCAAACCAACAACAGTGAGCCGCGCAAGCCGCTCAATACCAACGGAGAGAATATGGAACAAGTAACTGCACCGACCGATCAGGTAATTGAGGTCACTGATGCTGGACGCAAGGCAATGGAAGCAGGGTATACCGGCGAACAGCCCGTAGAACCTGTCGCCGCCGAACCGAAAGCAGCAGAACCCAAAACCGAAGAACCGAAGCCAGCCGCTGTAGTCGCGCCGGAGCCTGCTCCCGCTGCCACGACGCCAGAACTGTTGGACCGGAAAGCGGTACATAACCTGATCGACGGAAGATTGCGCGACTTCACCGGCAATGCCTTGAAAAAGGCGCTGGACGAGCGACTGAAGGACTTCACGCCCACAACCGTAGCAGCCGCCACCGCCGCTGTGAAAGCTGATGGTGCCGCAGCCCCGACGCAAGCCCAGATCAAAGAAGCCACGCAGTCCAGCGCGAAGATGAAACAGCTTGAACAGGACTTCCCTGAGTTCGCCGCCGCCATGCAGGAACAGGCCGCGACCCTGGAGCAGTCGATTCTGGCAAAAGTCCCGAAAGCCGAGAAGGTCGATACGACTGGATTCGCGCCGAAGGATGCTCTTGCCGCAGTCAAGCAGGAATTCATCGACTATGCAGTTGACCAGCGCGATCCCGAGTGGGAAACGAAGATCAATTCCCCCGAGTTCGCCGACTGGTATTCCAAACAAACTCCGGAAGTGAAGGCGATGGGCCAGAGCGACAAGCTGCGAGATGGCTTCAAGTTCATGGACCTGTACGCCGCACACGAAAAAACGGTGGTGAAGGAGCCGGCGCGAGCCGCCCAGAACCAGTCCAACAAAAACCGACTTGCGGAAGCGGTAGTGCCTGCCACGAAAGGCGGCAGAACTGCTCCGAAAGCCATGACGCCGGAAAGCGCAATGGAGATGGGTTACAAGATCGCATCAGGTCAGCCCGTCTGATAACGCTCGCCCGGCCGGAGAGAACCTATGTCCGGTAACATGATGCTCACTCCCGAACAACGAATCGGGATGACCCTCGGCGCAATCCTCAAGACCGCCGAAGTCAAAGAAGTGCTGGCCACCACTGGCCAGATGCACGACATGGACAAGAACGTCGGCCAGGTCATCAAGTTCCGCCGCTTCCTGCCCTATGGCGGCGCTTCGACCAACGCTGACACCATCAACCGCTGGGCAGTTGACGCCGCGGCCCATCAAATCCAGGAAGGCGTATCGCCCATCCCGGACAAGCTGGACGCCGTGGATTACACCGTGACCATGAAGTATTACGGTGCGGTGTACTACTACACCAACTTCGTGCAGGACATGTACGAAGACGACATCCCGAAATACCAGAAGATGCAGTTGGGCCAGCGCATGGGCCTCGTTCGCGAGAAGATCCGCGAAGGTGCTTTGCGTGGCTGTACCAACCGCTACTACGCTGGCGGGACCAGTCGTGCAACGGTGGACGGCAAGATCACGATGGACGCCCTCCGCTCGATCACCTCGCAGTTGAAACTCAACCACGCTGACTTCATCACCTCTGTCGTCAAGGCGGGTCCGATGTTCAACACGGCTTCCGTCGAACCTTCCTTTGTGGTCTATGTCGGCCCCACTGGCGAGAACGACGTTCGCAACCTGCCTGGCTTCACCAAGGTCGTTGAATACGGCGGCAACACCACGCCGTTCCACCCGCTGGAAATCGGTGCCGTGGACAACTTCCGCTTCATCGTCGGCCCTGAACTGGCGACGATCCCGAACGCTGGCGCTGCCGTAGGCTCCACTGGTCTGTACTCGACCAGCGGTACTTACATCGATGTGGTTCCCTTCATCATCGTCGGTGCTGACGCTTGGGGCGACGTTGCCCTCAAAGGTATGCGTGCTGCAAAAATCACTCACCTGAAACCCGGACAGATCGACAAGTCCGACGTTCTGGGTCTGAAAGGTTACTGCGGCGCCATGTTCCCCTCTGCCATGTTTGTTCAGAATGACGGCTGGATGGCCATTCTGGAAGCTGGCCGCACTGCGCTGAACGCGTAACGGAGAAACCTATGGAAAATATCTACAACAACAAAGTGACCAACTCCGGCCTCCTGACCGCGACTGGTGCTGAAACGGTGTACGACACGACTGTCATCATCGAGTTCTCCATCGACGGCATTGCCTACCGCAAGGCGGCAGTAACCGACGGTGCGACCCCGACGACTGATGGTGTCACGGCGGCAGCATTCGATGCCGTTACTCCCGACAAGGCGTGCATCTTTGCCTGGTGCCTGAACGCTTCCGGCACGGTCAGCTTGATCCAGAGCGAAATCGTCGAAGTCGATGGCGTAACCGACCTGCTCGAACAGCCGATCCAGTTCCCGAACATCCCGAGCGATCGTGTGGCATTTGCCTACACGCTGTACCAGACCGACGGCACTTCCAGTGCTTCTGGCCTGCGTCCAGGCACGGACAACTGGAACGCCACCGGGCTCACGGTCACTCACCGTAACCTGATGGATCAACCGAGCCGCCCTGTCGCCAGTTAATTGGTGACTTAACCTGGGGGCTGGTCCACACCGGCCCCCTCGTTCTCACGAGAGGTAATCCATATGTGGCTTAAAGACAAGATCGACAAGTTGACCATCACCAACTGGCTGCGGTTCGGGCCGGGTGCGGTGATGAAAGTAACTAACTCTGATGGCACGGAATCAACCGTCAGCCTGACCGAACTCGGCGTTCTTGATGTAACGGCAGGCACTGCAACGGCAAGCAAGGCTGTTGTGCTGGGGGCAAGCAAGGAAATTGCCACGATCACCAGTGCAACGATTACCACTGTCACCACTGGCGCAATCGCTGCTGTTGATGCCTCGCTTGGCGTTGATGGTTTGGCTGCTGCGCAAGGTGGCGCGATTGTTGTCACTGGCGGCACATCGTCCACCACGGGTAACGCAGGCGGCGCTGTATCGCTTGTCGGTGGCACGCCAGGCGCAACCGGTGCTGGCGGCGCAGCAAGTGTAACGGCTGCTGCTGGTGGTGCGACGTCGGGCTCTGGCGGTCAGGCAAACGTCACCGCTGGTGCTGGTACGGCTGGCAACGGTAACGGCGGCAATGTCGTTATCACGGCCGGCGCCAATCATGGCACGGGCAAGGCTGGTGTTGTTTTCCAGCGCGGCATGGAACTGGTAAGTCAGGGCGCTCCGACCGCGAAAACAGTCACGGCTGCAATCACTGCCGCTGAACTGATTACCGGCCTGATCACCACGACTGGTGTAACAGCTCCTTCGATTCATCAGTTGCCCACTGGCACGTTGCTTGATGCGGAAATCCCTGGTGTTGCTGTTGGCGACTCCTTCGACTTCACCATCATCAACACCGGTACGGGCGTATCGGATGATGCAACGATTACGGTGAACACGGATGTGACCATCGTCGGCAACCCAACAATCGGCGCGTTGACTGATGGCACAATAATTTCAGGCTCAGGCAGGTTCCGCGCGCGCCGTTCCGCCGCCAATACGTGGGTGGTGTATCGCATAGCGTAATAAACCCTCAAGCTGCTTTGGCTTGATTATCGCCGGCTCGAAAGGGTCGGCACTTTAACGGAGAGAAATTATGGCTGGCAAACCAAGTGGCGCAGTACAGGCGCTGACGAAAGACGTAGCAGAACTGAAAGCGGTTATTGGCGACCAAATCACGACGATCAACGATACGGTCGCGGCCGTGAACAAGATCGCTGAATCCGTGTCCACGATGGCGAAGAATTACGTCGCGGTGCCGAATAAGCACTTTGAAGCCGACGAGCAGTTCCTGGGCGCTGAAGGCAATGCCGTGATGAGCGAAGACGCCGCCGGCAATCAAATCCTGACCGTTCCGGACGGCACGCACGTTGACGACCCGCTGTTCAGCGAGAAGATGAAGATGCTTCAGTTCAACGAAGGCTTGATCGATGTCCACATCCACGACAACGCCGACGAGCAGATGCCCAAGACCTTCGAGGTGTTCTGCAACGGCATCCCGCAGTTCCTCACGCACGGCAAGGTGTGCAGGATGAAGCGGAAATTCGTGGAAATCCTCATGCGCGCCAAGCCGGCGAAGTTCGGCAACGTCGAACGCAACGATCCGGCGACTGGCGAGAAAGAGTACGTGTACCCGGTCAGCAAAGGTCTGAAGTTTGGCTTCTCGCTGGTGAATCCGACACCCATTGAGCAGCAGTGGATCGCTGCCGTCGCGGCCCAGCCCTGATGAACAAGCTCGCCTTGGTGCGCCGAGTGGCGCGGGAATGCAGGATGACGACATCGGGAACGGTGCCGGCAACCACGATCGCCCAGACCGGGAACCTGCTCGATGCAGTGACCTGGACGGATGATGCGTGGAACGAACTCCAGATCAGTAATTTCTGGCAGTGGATGCGATCCCGCTTCACCCTAAGTACCGTGGCGAGCACATCAGCGTATGCGTATGGCAGTTGCACTGACTTAACAACAGGGACCGCGATTACCCGGTTCCGGGAATGGCTGGTGAATGACCCGCAGGATCCGGCCACGATTTATCTGACCTCTGCCGGTGTCGGTACTCAAGGATACGTCTGGTATCTGCCGTGGGAACTGTTCCGGCTGACCTACCGTATCGGGACTGTCATTGAGTCCGTTCCGGCCAACATCACCGTTGACCCGCAGCAGAACATCGTCCTGGGTCCGACACCGAACGACATCTACACCGTTCAGGGCGGCTACTGGAAATCCCCACAGGTGATGACGCTGGACGCCGACATCCCGGAACTGCCCGAGTATTACCACCTGTTGATCGTCTACAACGCCATGATGAAATACGCAGGCAGTGAAGCCGCGGCTGAAATCATGTCACGCGCACTCAGGGAAGGCGGTCCCCTCCGCAACCAGTTGCAACACGACCAGGGCATGAGAATGCGCATGGCGAGGGCGATGGTGTGAACGCGAGAATGCCGGCTGACAGGCTTTCATTCATCCCCTGCGAGGGAGGATGTGATTTTGTCACGCCGATGATCATGCAGAAGCCGGGCCGCTTGCGCCTTTGTCAGAACATCGAGATAGGGCTGAACGGCGGTTACGACACGATCATGGGGTACGAGCGGTACGACGGTCGGACAAAGCCTTCAGATGCGGTCTATACGGTGCTCCCGGCCAACATCACTGGCACCGTAGCAGTAGGCAATACCGTCACTGGTGCCACTTCCGCAGCAACCGGCTACGTGATTGATCTCGAAGCATCCGCCATCGTCATTACGCAGTTGACTGGAACCTTTGTCAGCGGCGAGAACCTGACTGTTGCGGCGGCTGTTCAAGCTGTCATGACCGCAGCGCCACAACCATCAGGCGGGTCTACACCGGCCCTGAATGCGGAATACCTGAACCTTGCGGCCGATGTGTACCGAGCCCTGATAACGGTCGTTCCAGGCGAGGGTGCAATCCGCGGTGTCTGCCGGTTCAACGATGTGCTGTACGCCTGGCGCAATGCGGTTGGCGGTTTGTCGATGGCGATCTACAAGTCCTCGAGTTCCGGATGGACCGCAGTTTCCCTTGGGCGCGAGATTGCCTTCACCAGTGGCGGCACGGTCGTCATTGCTGTCGGCAACACGATTACCGGGGCGACGTCTGCGGCAACTGCCGTAGTCAGCAAAGTGATACTGATTTCCGGTACATGGGCCGGCGGGGATGCGGCTGGCTGGCTGGTCTTGTCCTCACAGACCGGCACGCTGCAGGCCGAGAACCTCAATGTAGGCGCCAGCCTGAACGTGGCCACAATCGCTGGCAACAGCGCGGCAATCACACTGGCGCCAAACGGCAGGGTCAAACACGTTGCCTATAACTTCGGGGGAACCTCTGGTACTCGCCGTATCTACGGCTGCGATGGTGTCAACAATGGCTTCGAGTTCGATGGGACTGTATACGCCAAAATTCGCACCGGCATGACAACCGACACTCCCTCGAATGTCATCGCGCACAAGTACCAACTGTTCTTCGGCTTCGGTTCGTCGGCACAGCACTCAGGCCCTGGCACTCCGTTCATCTGGACACCGGCACTCGGCGCGGCTGAACTGGCTGTTGGTGACGACATCACCGGCTTCAACGTGGAGATGGGGAATGAAACCGGCGCAGCACTGGCCATCATGTCCGACAACAAAACGCACATGCTGTACGGGAATGACTCGTCGGACTGGAACCTGATCCCCTACCGCGACGAAGTGGGCGCACATGAGAACAGCATCCAGAACATGGGATCGATCGTGGCGATCGATGACCGCGGTGTTATCTCGCTACGTGCAACCAATGCCTTCGGTAACTTCTCGTCCGCCACCTTGTCTGGACTGGTCGATCCGTGGCTTCAGCCGCGCAAAATCCTGATCACTGACTCCTGCATTGTCCGGGACAAAAGCCAGTATCGCGTCTTCTTCTCCGATGAGACTGCGCTGTACGTGACCTTCGACAACAACAAAGTCATGGGCATGATGACGCAGCTTCTCAATGACAAGGTGGAGTGCGTTCATTCGGTCGAAGCAACCGATGGCGTCGAGGAAATATTCTTCGGTTCTGATGATGGTTACTGCTACCAGATGGAACGAGGAACGTCCTTCGATGGTGACGCGATCGAGTCGTTCGGACTTTTGCAGTATTACAACTGCGGAGCGCCGCGGACCAACAAGCGATACAAAAGCGCATCTGTTGAGACAAGCGGCACCGGGTACACGGAATTCAGCCTTGGTTACGAAGTCGGGTATGGATCGGCCGATTACGCGCAGCCTGAGTCTTACAGTGATGCGTTTGCCATCAACTTCCAAGAAGCCAGGTGGGATCAGTTCACATGGGACGATTTCTACTGGGATGCTGAATACGCCAAGCCGCTAAACCTGAAGCTGTCAGGCTGCGCTGAAAACATTGGTTTCATCCTTTACAAAAACAGCGACGAGTGCGAGCCGATCAAACTGAGCGGCGTGATGGTGCGGTATCAGCCTGGGAGAATTCTGCGATGACAAACCCCTATTACAACGTGTCTGGAGTGCCCGCATTCGGGTCCAGAGGCGCGTCACTTCCACAGAGGACAGAATGGTCTAGCGTTGCCAGCGGCTTTGATTTGCTTCCAACTTTGAGCGGAAACGCAAGTAAAGTCGTTGCGGTGAATTCTGCTGGCACTGCACTCGAAGCATCGACCGCCCCTGCCCTTGGAACACCCCTCTCTGGCGTGATGACGAACGTGACGGGCCTGCCAATCTCAACCGGCCTGACCGGTGCCGGGGCTGGAATCCTTACATGGCTTGGCACGCCGTCTTCAGCGAACCTGGCGGCGGCAGTCACGGATGAAACAGGCAGTGGTTTGCTGGTGTTCGCAACCTCCCCTGTCCTGACCACGCCGAACCTGGGCACTCCTTCTGCTGCAGTCCTGACCAACGCAACCGGACTTCCGCTTGCTACCGGCATTACAGGCACATTGCCCATTGCGAACGGCGGTACAGCAGCGACCACGGCGGCGGCTGCGCGTGCGAGCCTTCTGCCGACCTTCGCGGGCAATGCTGGCAAGGGCTTCGTCGTCAACGCCGGAGCCACGGACGTTGAGTACATCGCGCTTCCGGGCTCCGGCACTGTCACCAGCATAGACGCTTCTGGCGGCACCACCGGCCTCACGTTCTCCGGTGGACCGATCACAACAGCAGGCACGCTGACTCTCGCTGGCACGCTTTCTGCTGCGAACGGCGGTACAGGTATCACTGCGCTTGGCACTGGAGTGGCTACTGCTCTCGCAGTCAACGTAGGCTCTGCTGGTGCTTTCGTTACCTTCAACGGCGCAGGCGGCACGCCCTCCTCGCTAACTGGCACAAACATCACAGGCATACCGCCTGCTGGTGTGACGGGCACTGCTGCAATCCTTGGAACGAATACGTTCACAGGTGGGCAGAACTTTGCGCGTGGCTCAATAGCGATGCACGCCACTACTATGGACCTGTGGGCGCAACCTAATACGATTTATGGCACAGGCTCTGCTGTGACGATCACAGCAATCGCAAACGCTCCGCAAGCAGGAGCTAGACGCACCCTATACCCGATTGCCAACAGCATCATCACAGATGGCGCGACATTTGCCGTGGATGGTAACGCGAACGCTACAGCTACTGCGGGCGATGCGTGGGAATTTGAGGCGGTTACAATCAGCAGCTACAAGGTTCATATCACCAAGGCAGATGGCACAGCAGTTGTTGGGGTTAGCGGTATCACCAACATCGTCACCGCCACCACCGCTACAACACTAACCAGCACTAAGACTCTGCTACAGATCACTCCCGCCAGTTATGGCGTCACTGTAACCCTTCCTGATGCCACGACTATGAGCGAGGGAGCGCCTGTCCATTGCATAGACAATAGGGGCGTCTATTCCGTCCGTGTCGAAAACAACAGCGGTACTTTGCTTGGGTTCGTTCCCCCAAACATCGCGTCCTTTGTCGGATTGGATGATAACGCTACTGCGGCTGGTGTCTGGTCGTTTACCGCGATTGAGAAGGTCGGGGTTTCGGCGCAGCTTGTCACAGATTCTCTCTCCAGCCTCTCTACTGTCGGGCCGTCTGGCTTTGGTTCTACCGAAATGAGTAGCGACATAGAAATTCTGACCGGCTTTCGGTCGGCTGACGGCTATGTCACGGCTGTTGCCTACAAACGAAGCACCAATACCTTCGGTTCTGTGGCGGTAATTCGGGCAGTCA
>ERZ1292632.1890-Hain-H43-01um-R2-1890-length-18919-cov-7_pt1 | contig 18186 bp, 20 predicted proteins | sample MGYA00564407_ERZ1292632 | MGnify/ENA primary metagenome ERZ1292632 (study PRJEB36523, sample SAMEA6512637) | groundwater metagenome | collected 2019-01-08 | study: AquaDiva: Metagenomics assemblies of 32 groundwater samples | reverse complement strand
ACCAAGATGATGACAGAAGGCAGTTAAATAGAGGGGGGTTAGACGCAATCTCAATGCCTGAACTATTAGACTTGCTTGATGCTAAAACTGTTAAAGATGTGCGTGTTGCGACTAGGGGTTTTGTAGAGACAATTGTTGAAACAGACAGAGAGTCTTTTGGGGCAGACTATAAATACGATACCCAGACATATTTAAAAGTTTTAAAAGGGTTGGAAAAAAAAGCCAAGCGTGAAAAAAATAAACCGCTAGAAACTGAATACAAAAGGTGTGGTCAAGAAATTTCGACAATTTCACAACTTCTTTATTGGATGAATACTTTTAATGCTGTTGGAAAAAGTATGGGAGAATTAGGTTCTCGCTTCGATACGATGTCAACAGGAACACTAATGTATCCAGAAGCATATCAAACTATATTTAGACTACCATCTATTGAAGGCAACAAGAGTGTCGGTGCAAATATCGACAAGGTTTATCGTGCATGTGTTGTGGTGGGTATGTGTGAGGATCCAATAAAATTAAAACAAATGAGAAACAAACCAGGTTGGAAATTATTATTTGAAACACCAGAAAAAGAAAAGGAGTTCTTGGGTAATGTCGATGAGTGGGATGAGGTCCGAACCGTAAAGACCGACCTTGCTACAAAAAAAGTAGTTTACGATAGCTTAAAAAGAGAAAAAGAATCAAAAACTAGAGATGGAATTGCTAAGTATGGAAATTTATGGGCTCGTGCAGAAACAACTGAAGAGGCAGAAGAATTTAGAAAGTCGTTACTTGAATTAGTTGGCGGTGATGAATTAGCACTTCACTTAGGAATGGGAATATTTAAAATCTGGGCAGGAGATGCGGAGCATGCTGCAATGATAATTGAAAAAGACGGTAAACCAACCGCACAATTTGAAGGCTGGCCAAACGCAAGTGATCTGGCAAAATTAACGCATTTCAATATTTGGCAGATGAAGCAAACTGCGGCAAATCATCCTTGTGGACCTCGAGAAACTAGAGGAAAGGTGCAGAAGCTATTAGTATCTTTTCCGAAATTTAATGTAATTGAAGATTCAAATGGAAACAAGAAAACTCTTTATGAAGAAATGTGGGGGTATGGAGGCGAGGCTAAGAGTTTAGGAGATGCCAGTTGGAACAAAATGTTACCAGACGTATGGAATGACTGGGGCACAAGAATTAATCTTCCTGCGGGTGGAAAAGATGGTAATGGATTATTTGGCTGGTTAAAGTCTGAAAAGGTTGCAAAACCTGAAGAATTATTAGCAGACTCATATTGGGAGTTCGTTAGATTAAATCTAAACGTTGTTATTAATGAACAATTACTGACAGATGGCCAATTATCAGGGACTGATTCCAAAGAATTAGGGGATCGCGTAACAAAGTTAAGAAAAGAAATTGCAAACATTTATTGGAGTGGAATTCAATCATTACCAGAGACAAACACTTGGATTAATAATGAAGTTGATATGCAGGTTCAATTTATTGGCGTCGTAAATAGAAGACAAAGATGGACCATAAAGCAACTAGTTGAACATAGAATGAAAGCTGTCGGGCTTCGTGATTAACTTCTTTGAATAATTATAAAAATCATCTTAAGTTCTTTATAAATTGCTCTAGTGTGGCACCAACTGTCTTTGAGAATGGGAATGTTACAGCACCCTCCTTCAGGGCACCTGCAGCGGCGGTTCCGCCAACTTTAATAGGTTCGTTGATTGCAGATTCAAGATCAAGCTTACCTGCCATTGCACCTTCAATGATTTTAGCAGCATTTCCAACAGCCATAATACACATGACACTCATTAGTAAAAAGATTATTCCTGTCATGGCCCCTGCATTTCCTAGCCATGGTGCACCCCAGTAACTTGCATCAACACCTGTATTGAAGAAAAAAGTACACATAGATTCAGTGCCAGACATTTGAGTACAAGCCTTCATAAGGGCTTCTGTTGCGGATTGTGTGTTATAAGCTGAACCCGTTCCTGACACAGCTACCCAAAAAGAAGTTCCTAATAATTTAAAACTTAAAAAGATTAAAATACCTGTTAGTGGAAATACAAGCAGTTTTCCTATAAGCCCTTTAATCCAGTTTGAAAAAGATCTACCTCCAATGGGAGGGGGCAGAATATCCATCATTAGTTGAAGTGGCGCAATAATTACAGAAACATAAATCATTGCGACAGTTTTAACCAAAACATAAATAATTTTTAACCAGTTATAAATTAATATAAATATCATTATTACTGTAAAGAAAATCATTAAAACGCCGAAAATTATTGAGGTTAAATTTAGTGTAGTAATAGCCATTATTGTAATTAAAATAGAGGTGACCAAATAAGACACAATATAAAAAAGAAAAGTAATAAAAATTCCTGCAAATCCGTCTTTTTGTGCAATACCTCCAAACCCTCCAGTTAAAAAGTTATATGCTCCATTAAAATCTGTTGTTCCCATAAGACTTGGTAGCATCGACGCTAGTAAACCAAAGACAACATACATTAGATCCATCAAAAAACCTGCTATTGCTAACGAAAAAGTAATAAGTATTAAACTAGACGCAATTTTTGGTATAGACGATTGAATCGATATCGTCGCTTGGGGAGATATCTTAACTTTAAACATAATCATAAACGCAGTTGCAATTATTAAGAGGACAAAAAGTGTGTAAGCGATATTTCGAGTTAATTGCCAATAGCCTGAAATCGGAAGTAGCTTTCCATATCCAAATCCAGAATTTTGGGCTTGGACCTCATCAATTAGTTGAAATTTGTTGATTCCCTTCCTTAAATAAGTAAACAGTGAGATATCTCTATCTTCTGAAATTATTCTTTGCCATGGGTTTTGATAGACGATGTTACTATCACTGTTGTATGTAATTCTGTCAAATATTTTAAAGGGAATCGAGACCCAGTTGATTGTTGCCTCTGCACAGGTCAAAATATCTGCTTTTCCACTAGTCACACCCAAAATACAGGCCCATGGATTCGGGCTTGGTGTTTCGATTCCGACTAAAGAAAGAACAAAAAAAGGAGCATGAAGAAAGCTGGTTAACAAGCTATATTGAATCCACTGTACTTGTCCAGCGGTATATCTCTCACCAAATATTTCAGAAGGGGGAGAAGTGTTTTCGTTGTAGACTTTATCATACCAATCAGGAAAAGATGAATCATACCAACTAGTTTGTGCATGAGCAACAGCAAAAGGCATGAAGCTAGAAGTTAGGAAATAGAAACTAGAAACTAGGATGATTAAAAACCTTTTGATTGACAATTTCATATAATTATTGTAACATAAGACAAATTGGCATTAGCCACGGCCTCTTTGCTTAGGCAGAGAGGAGAAAGAGATCATTTTAACAACTTCACTTTTAACTTTTTCAAAATCTTTTGAATCCAGTTCTGCTAATTTATCTTGAAGTCTTTTTGCACTAAAAACTCTAATTTGAGAAATTAAAACAGAAACTATTTTTTCTGCGATTGTTACTTCAATATAATATCGATTATCTTTAATCTTGGTGCTCATTGGAATACCAAGAAATAGTTCACGATTAAATTTTTTAAGTACTAAAACTGGTCTTATAAATTTGTCGTGCTTTCCATCTTCTTCATATCCAACATTAACTCCAATTGATGTCCACCAAATATCATTTTCTTTGAATTGCGGAGGTGGATTTTCTTGAAAATGGTATTCTTTTTTCTTTTCTATCCATTTGTCAAATTCTTTAACATATTCTTTGTGTACTTTGGTAGGCATAAAATTAGTATAGCACTTGTTGTGCTGAATCTCATAACAAAATCAATTCTTCTTTGCTTGTCTAAAGAAGAAAAGACACACAAACTTATTACAAGGTCAGACCTTTTGATGCAATTCTATTAAGGTCTGACCTTAACACAAAACAAATTGGAATTAAATTTCAGATGGGGGGGATTCGTCGCCGTAGACCTTTGCATACCAATCAGTAAAACTTCCGCGATTTAAAAATCGTGGCTTTTTGGCTCCTTCCAAAATGGAAGTAGTAAAACGTTGATTGTACCAAGTGCTTGGGGCGGGGTCGGCGGCGTAGGCGACTGCAAAAGGCATGAAGCTAGAAGTTAGGAAGTAGAAACTAGAAACTAGGATGATAAGAAATTTCTTAGTAAGGTTTGACAAATTCATATAATTATTGTAACATAAGACAAATTGGCATTAGCCACGGCCTCTTTGCTTAGGCAGAGAGGAGAAAGAGATCATTTTAACAACTTCATTTTTAACTTTTTCAAAGTCTTTTGTATCTAGTTCAGCAAGTTTATCTTGAAGTCTTTTTGCACTAAAAACTCTGATTTGTGAAATTAAAACGGAAACAACCCTCTCAGCAATTGTTACTTCAATGTAATAACGGTTGTTTTTAATCTTTGTGCTCATTGGAATACCAAGAAACAATTCACGATTAAATTTTTTAAGTACCAACACTGGTCTTATAAATTTATCGTGTTTTCCATCCTCTTCATAACCTACATTTACACCGATTGAGGTCCACCAAATATCATTTTCTTTAAATTGTGGAGGAGGATTTTCTTGAAAGTGATATTCTTTTTTCTTTTCTATCCATTTATCAAATTCTTTGACGTAAACTTTTAGTTTGGCAGGCATGAATTTAGTATAACAAAAAATAGGTGGTATAATTTCTGTACAATTGGCATTAGCCACGGCCTCCTGTTTAAGCACAGGAGGAGAAAATACCGAATTTCTTACAAGGTCAGACCTTTGGATGCAATATATTAAGATCTGACTTTAACAAACTCCAGTTTGGTTGACAGATGGTAATTTTGTTATATAATATTACTATTAAGGGGAAGTGCGGATGCGCTTCCCCTTTTCTTTTGTGTCAAATTGTTCGTTGTAAACATTCTTTTTTATAATGACACCTATATCGACTTCATTCCCAACAGGTTTAGCTGGTTTGTCTGATAATTTTCTTGATACTCTATACGAAATTAAATCTGCAAGTTCCAATCCTGAATATTGCCAAGATTTGGATTGAATTTTTAGACTCAAATGTTTATGGCTATCTAGTATTTTTATATTTTCGCAAGTTAATGAAAATTGTTTATCCAATTTTTTGTTTCTAGCTTCCGCAATAATTTTTACATTCTCTGTGTGGTTTAAACGAGATTTAAAAGAATTTAAAATTTTAGTAAAACTTAAAAAGTATAAGTCTACAGGAATATCTTTAAACATATCGTGAAACTTCCCTTTGTCTATAGAATAGACGAGTATTTCAAAGTTTGTTTTTTCTAATATCTCATTTAATCTTGTATAAAAAATCAGTCTGCTTGCTGAGTCAGTTAGTAAGCCTAATTCTTTTTGTTTTGCCTTGTTTGGTCTTGTTAATTCTTTTGAATGTAGAATTATTCTCTTTTTGCTAAATATTTCTTTTTTAAAGTTTAGTATCTTAATCTTAAATTTTTGATATTCCTTTGATTCAAATACAATTCCTGTCAACACAAACATTGGAAACTGAGGGTCGATTTTAGAGGGCAGCAAATTGTGATCTCCAGATTCATCAATAAAAAGGTATTTCATATTTGATCAACAAATTATATAATAACTTTGGATGAAAAAGTTTTTACTTTTGATGATACCATAGGCTTTTAAAAGCTGGAGTATGAGGCATCCAACCGGTTTTAATAAAGGGGAATTGCGGATGCGGTTCCTCTTTTTTAATACAATCTCAATTCTTCTTTGCTTGTCCAAAGAAGAAATTGGAAGAAGAAAAGACACACCTAGCCAAAATTTTAGTTCAATTTACTCCACTCATTTTTGTTTGCATGACTCCTTCGGGTCAAGCCCTCGTCAAACAGATGCAAACTTTTTAGTAGAATTCTCTACGTAAACTGAAATCAAATTTTAGAAGGCGGTTATATCAAAAACTGATAATTTATGTATAATTAATTCATAGGGATGACTGCGGATGTGGGACTCCCTATTTTTTGTTATATAATTATTTAATGTTTAAATTAAATACTAAACAAATCAACAAAATCTCGAATTTGTTCATGGATCTTGGGAAAGCATTGTTACTTTCTGGATTATTAATTAAAATTGTAGATAATGCAGTAACGACATTTGAAACAATAAGATCAATCTTAGGGGGGTTGTTTTTTGCTTATATTTCAATTAAGATTATTGGAGAAAGGTACGATAAATGACATTTCTGGAATATTATAATAGTTTTGTAACCACCATGATTTTAATCGCAATTGGATTTATACTTCTTTATTTTCGTGTTCCTCCAAAATCTACTATAAATAGGTCAAAAAAATAAAACTGATACAGATTGATCTATTGACTTCACAATTTTCATGTAATATCGTATTTGGGCAATGAAAAATAATAACAATTCCAAACTTCTTTTTGGCAGATAATTTGCAACTTCAAATTTCCGCTTAAAGAAGCGGAGAAAATATAATTTTTTAAACTAGCACATTATCTTTTTTGGTGAGTAGTGGCTGAATAACCCGCTACGCAGGGGTAAAGCGATCTGGTTTCATCGACGAGGTGGACTCCAACGGCAAGTGCTGAGGAGAAATTGTCAGAGGCTGTGGGCCAATAAATAGACTTGCACCGTCTATGATTACGGTAAAAGACTACTGCAGAGGTCCAATGACATCATCCCCGTAAGGAGGATGACATATCAGCGTTCAATTCATCCACGGCCTTATCGGCCGTGGTTTTCTTGAATTCTGTTATAACTTGAAAGAGTCGGTTGAAAGGAGAGGAGAAGTCCTTGAATTAAAACAGTTCTTTCCTACTTACCCAAGAAGATAATGATTTGTTGGTTGTAATATTTGAGGGCTGATAGTGAAAGATAGCTGTGATAGCTACAAATGGGAACACCCGGCGCTTTTTAGAAGCTGATTAATATAGAAGTTGCAGGGTTTTGTTACTTAACAAAACAAGGGGTGGAGCTTTATTGATGAACTCGGAATGAGAGAAAATAACCAATTTGGAAAATTGTCGAATCTCTCTCACCCTCAAATATTATAATCAATGTTAAAATAGGAGTTATTCTCACAATCTTTTGTGATATTATGTTTGGAAATGATCGGTGAACGACAAAACAAACTAACGTATGGATTTGCAATTAGCGGGGGAAGGACAATTTTATATAAACTTAAGAATGTAGATTGTTGCTATTTAGTTTCACTGAACAATATTGAACATTATTCTAGAATGTTAATTCATGACCAGCCGTTTAGAATCTTTGGTTTAGGTTTTAAGTCAAACTACGTTTATAAAGCTATTGATATGAAAATAAAAGAGCTAATTAAGTCTAAGCAACTAAAATCAAAATATTATTTTTTTGACACTTCAGGTAAATTCGATTATGAGTTACTAGATGCAGAATTGGAATGATAAACAAACAGCCAAAATATTCAATTGAAATTGCCTTAAATATCTCAAATTCTGATATTTATAAACGAGGAAAGGAGTATTTTAATCAAGGTAGAGTAATAAAAACTTGGAAAGAGAAAAATAAAGATTTAGCACTCGTGCAAGGTGCAGATACTTATGAAGTTGCACTTTATTTTGACGGTGATTGCGAATTGGTTTCAAAATGTAGTTGCCCATATGAAGATGGAGATATCTGTAAGCATATTGTTGCCGTAATACTCTCACTTTCAAATATTAAAGTAACTAATAATAAAAAAGTTGAATCAAAAGAAAATATCACTGACTATGTATCAAATTTAAACTTAAAAGATGCTCAAGAATTTATCAGTAGAATCGCAATAGGAAATACTGAAATCACAAAAAGTTTAAAAGTTTTCGTTCAAGGACAAAAAGAATCACCAATTAAAACAGAGGATTATTATACAAAATTTAAAAAAGAACTTTCTCAAATTAGCCCCGAATCACTCTTGGAATCTTTCCATTTCTTTGAACAACAAAATGATTATGATGATTATTGGGATAATGACAGTGGATATGACGACGATAATGATCTTTCGGAATGGGTCAATGAAATTATTGACCTTGTTTCAAAATATTTTGATAATAATAATTTCAAAGAAGCTTTAAAAATATATTTTTCAGCAATTCAGGCTTATTTTGAACGCAGTTCTGAAATTGAAGTGAAATATAGTGAGCTGGGTGATTGGATAGAAGTAGCGGGAAATAAACTCTTAGAACATATAAATACTTATCTAAACAAACTACCCAAAAAACATTTAGGATTAGTTGTTACAAAATTAAAAGAATTTGTAAAATCAAAAATATTTGAAACACACAAGAGTGATTTTTTAGTAATGTTATCTGATTTATATTTTAAATTTGGAGAAATTACTAAACTTGAAGGATTAGTAGAAAAATATATTTCATTTTACCCTCCGATTTCGTTTAATTTGTTGTCATGTTTAAAACAGGAAAAGAAATTTAAAGAATTACGCCTACTTTCTAAAAAAGTTTTGTCCTTAATACCCAAGAAAGATGATTTTTTCTCATTTAGACCCAGCAATTATTATGACAAAGAAGAATTTGAAATAAAAGTTAGAAGAATATTAATTGATACTTTTGACACAAAGAAAGAGTATAAGTTACTAACACAAAATCTTGAAAGACTATTTGAAATTTCAAAAGAGACTGACGATTACAAAAGATTACGAGAGAAATATAAAAATTCAGAAGAAAAGACTTTGTTTTTAGAGAAAATAGAATCAGAATTTAAAAAACAAGAAGATATTTCGGAATTATTTAGTGTTTTTAGAGTTGAAAATAATAAGCTTAAAGTTCTAGGCTTGGTTCAGAAGTATAAAGAAGATGGGTCCTTTTCAGAAATGGTCGAATTTGTTAAAGACAAGTTCCCAGCCCAATGCTTTTTGGCTTATAAATCAAAAATTGATAAATTACTTGAGGTGGCTGATACATATAAATATGAAATAATTTGCAAAGATCTACTGAATATGCGTTAAATAAACTTAAATAAAGAATTTGAAATCTATTTAAATTATATTAAAGATAGCTTTTTTAGAAGACGAAGATTAATGGATGAATTAATCAAATATAAACTGTAGATTACACTTCACTAATTACATCAAAACCTTTGAAGCTTCCAACAATCGAGTATCCATAGACTTTTGTTTTTGGAGACACTTTTTTAATTTTTGCAGCAACTTCATTTAACGTTGAACCTGAACCGATCGCATCGTCAATCACTAATATTTTGCCATAGTTTATATTTTGGTCTTTGACAAGGATAGATTTTTTAGCATTTTCAATTCTCTCCTCCAGTTTACTTAACGTTTTTTGTGCAATTAAAACTCCACTTGGATAAGCCTTTGTTAGTAACAATTTTGGCAAATTAAGATTTATGCTTTTTTCTAGTTCTTTTATAAACTGAATTCTTCTAGGTACGGTGGGGGGTATGAATGCTACTGCATCTATTTTGTATCGTCTAATTACTTTATTGACATCTATCAAAACCTGTTTCGAGACTTCTTCTGTAAGAAATTCAGATTGAGTTTGCTTTGCATACAAAAGTTTTTGTCCAAGCATGGTTTTACCAAATTTAGGTAATGCGTAGAAATCAGAGAAGAACACTTTATCTAAATACACTTTATTAAATGTTGCCTTAAGTTTTTTAAATCCGTTTAGTAAACCATCATTATTTCTGAATTTATTTGTATTTTTTCTATATTTTATATATTCACTAACCAAAGGAATTAGATATTTTTCTTGTTTTATTCTTGTGACCCAATCCTGAAAGCCTTCTATGCCGTATTTAATATCTCCAACTGGAGAGATATAAAGGTAGTTTTTTAATAAAAAATCGTTGTCTTCAGTAGAAATTAGGTCACTATTAACTTTTTTGGTTGTTGGATCGTATGTATAAAAAACCAACGGGGGTTTGCCCAGTTTATTGATATCACCTTCTTTTATAAGTTTAATTAAGTGTCTATGGATGATGGAAGTTCCTAGTTTAAACTCTCTTCTGATATCTTCTACTCGAGCGTGGTCTCTTTTTTTGATATATTCTTTGATCTGATCTCTTGTTCCTAGCATATAGTACACAGTATACTATGTACTATGTACATGTCAATAGCTATTGTAAATATAAATATTTTGTATCATACTTTTTTGTAATGCTTACGAAGATTTTGTCAGCATCGCATTTTGGTTTGGAGCCTAACCTCATAGAAGTAGAAGTAAATGTCTTTAAAAAAGGATTTCCTGGGTTTTCTATAATTGGCCTTCCTAATAAGTCAATTGAAGAAGCGAAAGAAAGAGTAAAAACTGCAATCTTAAATTCTGATATTGATTTTCCAAATCAAAAAATAGTTGTTAATCTTGCTCCTGCAGATATTCCAAAAGAGGGTTCTTTATATGATCTTCCAATCGCAATTGGAATTTTGGCCTCAATGGAACTTGTTAAATTACCAGAAGAAAAATCTTTCTTTTACGGTGAGCTTTCGCTTGATGGAGGACTAAGGCATACCAAAGGAGTTTTTCTTTTAGGTTTAGCTGCAAGGCAAAAAGGAATTAAAAGTGTTTTTGTACCAAGTGAATCTGCAAATGAGGCATCGGTTTTGTCTGGTATTGATGTTTATCCTGTTAAATCACTTTCTGAACTAATTGCACATTTAAATGGTGTAAAGAAAATTGAGAAGTTATCTCATGCTGTAGATCGTAGACTGTTAGCTGAAGACAGTCCTGCCGAGTTTGATTTCTCAGAAATAATCGGCCAAGAATCTGCAAAAAGAGCAATGACAATAGCTGCAGCAGGAGGACACAACATTTTTCTTGTAGGAACACCAGGAGCTGGTAAAACAATGTTGGCTCGAGCTACTGCAGGTATTTTACCGCCATTAAATGAAGAAGAAGCACTAGAAGTCACCAAAATTTATTCTGTGTCTGGATTAATACCTGCAGGAGAGGGGTTAATTCGTAATAGACCATTTAGAACAGCTCATCACACCACAAGTTTAATTGGACTAATAGGAGGAGGAACAAACCCACATCCTGGAGAAATCTCACTTTCTCACAATGGTGTTTTATTTTTAGATGAATTTCCAGAATTTTCAAGGGGGACGTTAGAGGCTTTAAGACAACCTTTAGAAGATAGAAAGGTTTCTATAACTAGAATTGCAGGATCTGTTAATTTCCCTGCTAGTTTTATGTTAATTGCCGCTGCAAACCCCTGTCCCTGTGGCTATTTAGGAGATCCAAAAAGGGAATGTAAATGTACACCTAGAATGGTTATGAATTATCAATCAAGGCTCTCTGGTCCACTGATGGATAGAATTGATTTGCATCTTAATGTGCCGGCAGTAGATATAAACAAGTTAATAGAGAATAGTGCACAGAGATTAGTTAACAACTCTAAAACAATAAGGGAGCAGGTAGTTAAAGCGCGAAACATTCAAAACAAACGGTTTAAAGGGCTATCTGTATATACCAATGCCAACATGAAAAATAAACATATAAAAGAATTTGTAGATATAGCGCCCGATGCTCTAGTTTTACTTAAGCAGGCAGTAAATACCTACAATTTATCAGCAAGAACTTATTTTAGACTGATAAAAGTAAGCCAAACTATTGCAGATCTTGCAGAATCAAAAAAAATACTTCCAAATCACGTTGCTGAAGCACTTCAGTATAGGGTTAGATCTAATGATTGACAGGTAACTTATAAGTTACTATAATATGGGAAAGACAATAAAAATAGATTATAGAGCAGAAAAGGAATTGAATAGTTTTTCTGAAAGTATTTATTATAAATTTGAAGGTTTAATAAAGATATTAAGAGGTGAGGGAAAGATTGGCTTTCCAGACGGTAAGAAGATAGGCCCAAATTTATTTGAGATCAGAATCAAAGTTAATGGTGAGTATCGAGGAATATATGCATATTTAAAATTAGATAGTATCATAATATTATGTTTTTTTAGAAAAAAGACGCAAAAGACGCCGTTAAAATTACTTAAATTAGCAAAAAAGAGATTAAATGAATATGAATAATAAAATAAAACAAGCTGAAAAAGAGGGTAGGTTAATTGACTATGACAAACTATTTGCAAGTTACTCTAAGGAAAAACAGCAAAGAATAAAGGAAGAGGCAAAGTTTATCATGGCAAAAATGGAAATTATAAAAGTTAGAAGATCTAGTAAACTTTCTCAATCAGCTTTAGCTAAAAAGATGAATGTAAAAAGAGAGTTTATAAGCAGAATTGAAAGTGGAAATCAAAACATTACACTAGGGACGTTGTTAAAAATTGCAACTGCTACAGGAAAAGAATTTAAGTTTAGCTTTGAATAATTCTAAATGGCTAAAATGTTCAATAGGTTAAAAGGAAAAGAGGGGGAGGAGATGGCTGCAAAATGGCTTGTAGATCATGGCTATCAGCTTATAGACAAAAATAATTCAACAAAGTTTGGAGAATTGGATATTATAGCTACTAAAAACAGTATCCTAGTTTTTGTTGAAGTAAAATTTAAACAAACAGAAGATTTCGGAACTCCTGAAGAAATGATTGGGAAAAATAAATTAATGCAAGTACAAAGAACCGCAGAATTTTATTTATTAAATAATCCCGACATTGCCAAAAGTTACGATAAATACCAAATAGATGCAATTTGTATAGTTGAGGAAACTAAAAGAATTACGCATTATGAAAACATTACATTTTAGAGGTATAGATCCTCAAAAAATTAACAAAAAATCAATTGCAATTGTAGGAAGTCGCATGATGACTAGATATGGTAGAGAAGTTGTTGATAAATTTGTTTGTGACTTGGTGGCCAATGGAATCACTACAATTTCTGGCTTTATGTATGGAGTTGATACTGAAGTGGCCACAAAAACAATAGAATATGGAGGAAAACACATTGCAGTTTTTGGTTGTGGTTTGGATCATATTTATCCCCCAGAAAACAAAAAGTTATATGATCAAATTTTAAGTAGCGGAGGATCTGTTGTATCTGAATATGAAGATTCAGCAAAACCTTCTATCTGGAAATTTCCACAAAGAAATAAAATTGTTGTAGACCTTGCTTCGATTGGAGTTCTAGTTATTGAAGCGGGAGAAGATAGTGGATCACTGGTGACTGCAAAAATAGCCAAGAAAATGGGAAAGAAAGTTTGGGCAGTTCCTGGGTCTATTAATTCAAGAGTATCTGTTGGGTGTAATGAATTGATAAAATCAGGAGATGCTGAGATGGCTGTCGGCGTAGCCGACATCCTAGGTAATAGGGCACAGGTAACAGGTGGCAGTAAAACAAAAATAAGCCAGAACTTTGAAAATAAACAAGAAGAGCAAATATATAAAGCTTTGCAACTGGAGCCACTAGACATGGATGAAATTGCACGAAAACTTAATTTAAATGTTGTTGAAATTGGAACTACACTTTCGATTATGGGAATAAAAGGCTTGATTACTGAAAGTGGGGGAAAGTATTACTTAACCACTTAATATTGATGATAAGTTTTTTAGCCCTTCTTCAAATGGATAAGCAATAATATTATCAAAATACATTTTATGACTTCCTAGGTAAAAAATATGTAATTTTGCTTCTGGATAATCTTTAGCAAAGGCCCTCAACCCTTTTAAGTGCCTTGGAAATATATCTTTTGAATGTTTAATTTCAAACGCGTGAAACCCCTTTTCCCCATAGGCTATAAAATCAACTTCAGATCCATCAGAAGTTCTAAAATAATATATTTTATAACGCAATTTTAAATAATCATTTAATGCTAGTAACTCTTGGAAAAAGAAAGTTTCGAGAGCTATTCCTTCAATTTCTTCATATCGATCGTAAGGATTTTTTTGTCTTAAAATATTAAAAACACCAACATCGAAATAATAAAATTTTGACTGTTTTACAAGTCTTCTCTTTGCCTTTTTTGAAAAAACTTGAATTCTATATCCAATTAACAGGTCTTCCAAAATAGAAAAATAATTTTCTACAACTTTTCTTTTTACCATAACTTCTCTTGCAATTTCAGAAATGTTTACAAGAGATCCTTGAGAAAAACTAGCAATTTCCATAAATCTAGCAAAGGCCGAAAGGTTTCTAGTCAAACCTTCTGCTTTTACTTCTTCTTCAAGATATGTATTTATGTAGCCATAAAGATAATCTTTTGGGTCGGAGAAACTGGATATTGAAGGCAACCCTCCATATTGTAGGTATTTATTTAGGTTAAAATCGTTACCTAATTCAATTGAGGTCAATGGGTGAAAATAGTGAGGGATTGCTCTGCCCGCCAACAAATTATAGCCACCCCTTCTTATTTTCCTAGCACTGCTTCCTGTTAAAATAAATTTGTATTTATACTTTTCAATTAGTCGATGAACTTCGTTTAGAAGTTCTGGAACTCTCTGGACTTCGTCAATAATTATAAAATCATTAAAATTTTTTGGAATTTGAGCCTCTAACCTTGTTGGATCAGCCAGAAAATCTGACGCAATACGCGCATTTAACATATCAAAAGACAAAGCTTTTGGATAATTTTGTTTCAGCCATGTAGTTTTACCTGTTCCCCTCGGTCCAAACAAAAAAAAGCTATGATTATCTGAAAATTCTAGCATTCTGGCGTACATAACTCCATATTACACCTATATTTGGAGTTGTCAATGCCAAAAAACAGGGTAATTACTGAAAGTGGAGGAAAATACTACCTTAATATTTAAGGTAAATTTGGATATGACGGACATTGTCCAATTTTGTGACAAATTGCATCACAATAATTCATATTACGCCCCGCAGGCCTTTCACTGGCAGGTATACTGTTTTGATAATTCATTAATACTGTAGCGTCTGACCCGGTTGCAATGTTGAAACCGCCGTGATAGCCACAAACTGCCCTCCACCATTCATCTTTGTTGGACATTGATAAAGATCCAGTTGCTTGGCAGTTATTTAGCTTTTTAGCATGCAACAAAAGAAGCCTTGCCATTAATTCAAACGAGTCTTCAATATTGCATCTGGACAATTGTTTTCCATAGTCACCGCACATACCAATGTCGTTCTCCATCCTTTCTCCTTCACATGTTACTAAAGTATCGACAGACGACTTTTTAAATTGACCTACCCCAATTGCTCCGGCAGAATTTTCAGTTTCGCATTGATACGAATCGGGATTAGCAATATATGGTCCGGATTCCCATTCAAAAACTGCTCTCAAGAGTTCAGCGGGGACATTATATTTTGCTGAGGCGTTGTTGATACCTTTGTTTACCTTATCCATATCAAAAGAACAATCGCCTCCATCTAAAATTTCAGTTGGTTTACAATTTCCATTTGCAATAGGTTCACCGTAACCTTTAGGGCGAAGGGCGGTTTGTATTCCTTTTAAAAAGTATTCATAGACTGAGCCAACATGGGGGAATGTAAGTTCTGTTCCTGAGCCAGCGCCATCAGCAGGATATGCCTTTTCTGTAAGTTCTTGATCTCCTCCTCTTGGTTTTTGATTTAAATCATTTTGAATACTGTATTTAACACCAGTTGTTGTTGGTATATCTGCAATACAATTTACAGGTGCACCTTCTTCAACCTTTGGAAATATTTTTCTAAAAGTACTGCTAGAATCTGCTACAGTTTGCTTAAATATTTCATCAACCCATGGAGTTTTTGTTCCTAATTTAAATTCAATACCAACTTCTGCGATACAAATAAGACTTTCTTCTAATTCGGTACACGTATCTTTTGGATTATCCTCACAGGGAAATTCTCTCCATTCCCAAACCTCATCACATTGCACTTCTGTGATGGTATATTCAACACCCTCAACATATAATTCTTTTTTGCTTGGTCTATCACCTGGAAATAAATTATCACCTTCATTTATCCTTACATTTACTGATGAACAGTCAAGATTTGCATAGGGGTCGGAATTAGACATAGGTGCTCCAACTGGGTTTGGCATCTCAATACCGTTTGGTGTGATATCGGTTCCTTTATTGATTACTTCTACATCATCTGGGTAACCAACAGTAATTGAGTTATTGTTTTCAATAGTCATTTCTTGTGGTTTGTATGTTTTGTTTAATATTTCTGATAATTCCTTAACTTCTTGTGTGTGAGCAAAATAAAGTGGGGCATTCAAATAATTTTTATGTTGCGCACCACTAATTCCAGTGCCTGCTGAAGGTACATAATTTGGTCCATCACCAGTTAATAAATAATTTTTACCTCCCTTATCACTATTGTTTGAAAGTGGTACAAAATTCCAAAGTTCTGCATATTTATTTGGAACAAATATATTTTCAAGGCATTGAAGACCAAAAAGAGGTAAGATAACACATGATTTGCCCAACCATTCTTGGTATGCTTTTTGATATAAAATTTGACTCTTAAAGGGTACTTTTAATACGTTTGGATTATTTGGGTCATCAGGAACTGTTCCGTCATCCCAAGGGAGTGGAGGTGTTCTTTTGTTCCATCCATTGCCTAAATTTAAGTTTGTTAATGCTCCTCCTATTATGTTATTTATAATTCCACCAACAATATTTGTTGCCGTTCTTGGCAAACTTAAATTACCAGTCCAACTACTTAACCTTTCATCATCGACTACGATCTGGTCGTGATTTTCTTTGTCTGCCTTATTATCTGTAGGATCTGAACCTGGCTCGGGAGCTTTGGGCGTTACATCTTTTAGATAACTTAAAACTGTTTTAATCCTCTGCACATCCTGAATCATTGCAGGGAGCAGCTTTCTAACAGGACCTGAGAAATTTACAACTTGTTCATCAGTAGGTTTTTTATTTTCCTTTTTATCAATAACACCATTTAAGTACCAACTTGCATACTCATTTAATTTTGTTGCATCATCAAATTCATCCTCAGTATTTCCCATAATAGGAAATTCCGATTCATCAAGTGTAATATTTAAGTTGTGGGGATCAACATAGTAATCAGGATAACATGTCCAACTTTCTGTTTTGTGGTGTCTTTGTTTTTGGCACTCTTTTGTACCAGATAAATCAAAACTTTCAAAAATAACTAATTTATTACTACAAAATTTTGCCTGTGGAGCTTCTCCACAAGTTGCTGCTTGGTATGGCCTGAGGGAATGAAATTCATTTGGTCTAGTTTCATTACAAGACAATCCTATTTGTGGAATTGGTTCTTGAGCATAACTAGGAACAAGAGAATAGGGATTAGTGAATAGTAAAACAAAGAAAAATAAAATAAAGGTTAAAAATCTAGACAGTTTTGGCATATAGAATATTATAACAGCTTCTGGTGAAGATTATGGCTTATAAATTACAAAATTTGTTACATCGGCTCCTGTGAAATCTGAGATTATGCGAAGGATCATATATGATCCTGCAAGAAGGACTAAACCTCCAATTGCATAGGTTAGTGTTTTTTGTGCTCCTTCAGCAAGTTTTGCATCACCTCCTGAAGTTAAATATTTAAAACCACCAGATAAAAGCATTAAAAATAAAACAATCCCGCCAAGAGCAAGTAGAGAAGTAACTACATTTCCAAAAACATCCTCAAGTTTTGATAAAGGTGGTGGCGATCCCATATAAAGAAGATTATATCATCTAAATTAACCTAATTGCACTAATTGATCTAATTAACCTAAAATTATTTTGCAAACTTCTTTTTTGAAGAAGAGTCCTTGTAAAAGGCAATATATACCAAAAGTGCAGCAATCAATGTAAGTGAAAAAGCTATTATTGCTCTTGCGTTTGCATCTGCGAAATTCATATTAATAATTTATTTTCTAAACACTCTTGCGAGTATTAATGATAATATACCCAAGATTACATCTGCAGTCAATAATCTAAAATCGACTGTCAGTAAATTTTCTGATACTGCAGGTAATATAAAAGCGGCTCCAAACCAACCTGCTGAGAGATTAATAAAAAGATCAGAAATAATACTAAACCATGGTGAAACAGATTTTAAGGACATATAAAAATATTAACACGAAAAAAGAAAATTGAGCAAGAGAAAATTATTTAAGTTGCTGTTGGTAGATCTAGTTGTAAGATATTAACTCCAAAGAATGTGTTGATAAGCTGGATTATTGCCCAAGCAGAAAAGACTATAACCAAACCTACAAGAGCTGCAGTAATTTGATTTCTTGCCCCTTCTGTGTGTGCTTTATCTCCACCAGAAAGTATCCACTTAATTCCACCAATGACTAAAATAAAGATTAAAATTACTTTTCTTTGGCTCATTCTAATATGGTTTCAATAT
>ERZ1292632.1313-Hain-H43-01um-R2-1313-length-24601-cov-4_pt1 | contig 18192 bp, 33 predicted proteins | sample MGYA00564407_ERZ1292632 | MGnify/ENA primary metagenome ERZ1292632 (study PRJEB36523, sample SAMEA6512637) | groundwater metagenome | collected 2019-01-08 | study: AquaDiva: Metagenomics assemblies of 32 groundwater samples | reverse complement strand
GTTCGCGTTCGGCGGGGTCAATCTACGCGGCTGGTTAAACAGACTGGAAACATTCACCTTTAAGGCTGGTAAAGCGCTTACCAAACCAATCAATTTTAAGCAAAATGGAGGGGAATTGATAGCTGGCGGAGCTGTGATCTTCGGCCTTTTTTTAATTGGCTATTATTTTATACATTTAAGGCGGGAAAATAATAAATTTACGTGATGAATGAGCTACTGAAATTTGCCGCTGGTTGCGCCCTTGGTTATGCGACGGTTTATGTCCTAAAAAATGGGCTAAAACTTGGCTCTTTCACCACTTCAGTTTTGAATCCTGGCAATCCCGGTAAGGATCATGTTACGACTGTGCCCCCACAATTCCCCATCCCCCAAGTTGCATAAAAATGATAAATCTCAAACCAACTCAGCGTGATCTCTTATTTTTAGCAGGAGGCGTTTTGCTTGGAATAGTCCTAATTAAATTTGCTATTCCAAAAGGCAAAAAATTATTGGCTCCATCCCTTAATCCGGATGAAGACATTCAATTGGGAGCCAAAGGGAAGGGGGTTCTACAACTTCAGGAAATAATCGCTCTTTTATCTGGAGATAAAATTGAGCCTACCGGAACCTACGATCGTGGAACCAGGGATCTCACAAAAGAAATCTTTGCAGGAACAACCGCGCTTTTAAATCCTGACAAGGGTGAGATGTCCCCTGTATTTGTCGGGGACCTTTATACGGTCCTGATGAATACTACTGCCCCGGCCCCCACACAAGAAAGACAAGGGGAGGTAGAATGAATTTAGTTGATGGTGTACTGGTTCCTGGTTCCTCTGACCCTTGCGATTCGTGGATCACGTATCATAAAACGCTTGAAAATAAGTTTGGCGGTGACGCGAAATCAATTTTTGTGATGAGCTGGGGACATGCAGGATCCAGTTCATGCAGCCTTGACCGGACATTTTCGCATTATTTCGAAAAGCAGGGAATAGATACCGGCAATTTCCTGACTGATGTTGCCGGAGGGGCGATTGAACTTGGCAGCGATATTTTTGGCATTTTCGGTGGCGCTGCGAAGGCGCTTAGAATCGTTGTTCCGATAGCAATTGTAGGGGTGACGGCTATGTTCCTTTACATGATGTATCGTAATGCTAAGACATGGAATTCAACTCAAGCAGTGGGGGCCGTTGCGGGAGCGGTGGCAAAATAATATGACGGGAATGACAAAAAATATTGCAATTGGTGGGGCTGTGTTAGGGTTGAGTGCGCTTGCGTACATTCTGATTAAAAACAACAAGCACAAAAAATCACTTGAGTTCTACACTAAAGTTGATCAGGCTTATGGAGGAACCGGACTTCCGGATCCAAAAGCACCATTTGATAAACCCATTTCCACATGGGACATAAGCGAATGCAGGAATGGGTCAGTAAATAAATTGTCAGATACTCAAGCGAGTGAATTCGCCAGGCAGTTCCATGATGCTTTCGGATGGTTTTGGAATGATTACTCTTCGGTTGCTTCAATGGTGAAAAAACTGGAAAGCAAGTACCAGGCAAAACAAGTGATGGATGCATTTCAGGATAAATATGGTAAGCCGTTGATTGTGTATGGGCTAATATTTACACCGACTGTTAATGATCCGGCTTTAATGGCCGCGATTAATACGATTACACAAAAACCAAGAGTGACATGCATAGGAGGTTCCAGCAATTTTTCTGGTTTCCAGGACACATTTGATTACAACAATTAATTTCAAAAAAATGACAGCAGGTTCGAAATTTCTCGTAGGTGGATTATTCCTGGCAGGGCTTGGATTGACTCTATATTTCTGGTTGGGTCGTGACGATTGGGCTCCGGATGACAAAAAGGATGATGATAAAAAACCCGATCCTACCCTTCATCCTAATCCTCCAGTTTATAATGGATTACCGAATTGGGGTGGCGGACAAGGCGGCGGTAGCACTAGTATTGCTCCACCAACATCAACCACCTGCTCTGGTGCCTCAACACAATTTTTTCCGCTTACGACCAATTCTCCAAAAACCGGATGTCCCGGACTGTTGGTAAAGAATTTCCAGACATACGCCAATAGCGGATGGGGATGTGGTGCTAAAAATTTCCCCAACGAAAAGGCGGTGAATCAAAATGGGGTTGAATCAACCACGGTACCCTTGTTCCCTTTAAAAGTAGATGGTGAATTTGGCCTAAATTCCGCAAAGGCCGCTAAACTCTGCTTGGGACATCCCTATGTCACACAGGCGGACTATAAAAAATATTCAGAAAGGATCAGCTTCACGGGCTTTTCTGATGAAGATGAAATTGCATTCGTATAAAGAAAAAAATATATGAGATTCGAGAACAGTATGGGTGGCGGCAGTATCACTGAGCGGATGGGCTTCCGGAGGTTTGATGGCCTCGACTATAAAGGCTTTGACAATTTGGATTGGCGAAATGCAACTGGGCCATCCGATCAACCTGGAGCAGCTTCGGGTTCAGATTCTAAACCGGGTCTTTTCGGAAACATCGGCAATCTCTTCGGGCCAGGCGGCCTTCAGACAGAAACAGTCGTCAGGGTTTCCGATGCCAGTCTCATGGGTGTAGCAATAGCCATAGGTGCCGGAATTACCATTGGATCATTTGGTTGGTACATGGTTAAAAAGCTGATCGGCGGGTAAGGAGGAGCTTTGCATTGGATCCGGCAAAAAAAAAGGATATTGTTCAGCTCCTTAAAATATTGAAGGAGAAAAAATGGCATGTTTATACCGATGCCTATAAACTGAATATTGTCGGTGTCCGGAATAAAAACGTAAACCCAAAGAAATTCGATGATGCCCTATTTGTATTCTGGAAGGACGCGGAAAACAAATGGAACTTCCGGGGCTACGCAATTACCAGTGATCCTTCAGTTCATTACCTACGTACACCTATGCCAGGATCAGGTGGCGGTACAGCAATTCTAAAAGAAGGTCAATATGTTGATGCCTATAAAATAGGCTTGCACAGAGGCGAATATCCAGCTCTTGTTCAGCAAGCGCCGGTAACTGTTTATAGGGACTACGACAGGAACGCACTTCTTTTACTTCGTGATAAACTCACTTCAACTGGTCAATTTGGAATTAATATCCACCGGGCAAAGGCCCAGGGTACCACAGATCAAATTGATTTATGGTCCGCGGGCTGTCAGGTCTTCGCCGATGCTGAAGATTTCAAAGAATTCTTATCCCTTTTAGAAAAACAGCGGTCGCTATATGGCAACAGCTTTACTTATACATTGATCGATGAATGGATCAGGCAGCAGCATGAGACCAGGAATACAATTTTAGGATTATCCCTTGTTTCAATTTTCTTTGGAACAGGATATTTTTTATACAAAAAATTCATAGCAAAGTAGAATGGGACTAGGATCACTTTTAGGCACTTTCATTGATATCCCTGCAAAAGTTCGGGGGTACATAGGGTCTATTTATGACGACTGCAAGGCCCGTCACTGGGAGAAGGATGGGGACAGGATCACAATTATGATTGGTGAGAAAGATGGGGACTTAGCTGTTTTTGTGTTCAAAAATAATGTTCCGGTTGAGGAATTGACCGATGAAAAAATAAAAGAAATAATAGAGAGGTAAAAAATGGCAAATCCGGCATTTCAAACTAATTTAAGACAAACCCAAGTCACTGGATCATTGCCAGTCACTTTTACGAACGTGACCTCCATGTTGATTTATAATTCCGGGCTCATTTCCGGGACAATTGTTGCACAGGTGGCTCTCGATAATGATCTCCCATTGCCAGCCGGATCCAGTTTTTCACTCCCCAGCAATGCACCAAATGTGTATGCGACCATTGTGCTGAATGCTAATGGTGGAACACTTAATGTTTATTGGGTTTAAGTATGTCAGCAGGTTCAGCTCCATTGTTGATTCTACCTCCGTTTACCCCTGGCGGTACCGGAGATGTCAGTTATTTCAATAAGACCTATGTTGAAGTTGCGGCTTTGATAGGGACCAGTGGGCTTTCACCCTATTCATTTTATGTGATTACTGACCGAAGTATTATTGTTCAGGCCAGCGCAAATAACCAGCTTTCAAAACAAGCAATTTATCTTGATTCAGGGACAAGTGAAACGGACTATATCCTTTATGACTTTACGAATGACTGGATTGAAGAAAGGAGGGATGGGAGGGGAAATGTAGTAAGGATTTCAAAAGCATATTACGATACACTTCTGACCTCAGAGGATCCTTATGGCTGGTTTATTTGGGGGGACAATGATGTTTACGGAAACTACATTTCAGACTCCAAGGTATTGCTCAATAATTCTCAAGGCGGCGGAACGACCTATAATGGAATTTTTACAGACAACATTATTACAAACAGGTCTGTTTGTAATTTTTCAACCGCTACCTCGAACACAAGCAATAGTATTAAGAATTGCATCCTTTCAGCGGTCACTTCAGTAACGGTAACCAGTACCAGCCTGGGGCTATTTACTATTAATAATATTAGTGCCTTCGGTGGCGCTACGTGTAGTATAACCGTTGGGACAGGGACCATTACTTTTAACAATTTATTAATTTTTACGCTTGGAACATTTAGCTTTAACGGGAGCATATCCACCTCTACTACTATTGCTGGAATTAAAATAGGACCCAGTGCAACACTTACCATTTCTTACACTGTCGCGAATGACAGTTCCTTGAGCGGAATTAATGTTGATACATCATCCACGGTAACTATAACAACCAATGCAACGGCCGCTTATACCTTGATTTTTGTAACCAACAATTCAACGGTTACAATGACCAATAATTCAACCGCCATAACGAAGATTTATGCGGATAATTCAGCCACCCTGACGTTCACCAGTAATACGATGACCTTAAATACGGTCATTTGTAAATATGGAACCGTTACAATATCTAATTGTACTGGAATATCGGGAACATTAATAAATATTTTTTGTGAGAACAATTCCGTTATTACTCTTGATTCAATAGCTTATAATTTATCCCAACTTATTTATAATTCGATTGCTGCCTATGATGTTAGTACGATCACCGTGAGTGGAAGCACCGGACTATCTGGTATTTTACGACTGATTGTGAGAAATGGTGGTTCGTTTTCAGTAACATCCAATACAACTGCAAAGGTTGCTATTACTATTGAGGGGCGATCCTTTACCGCATTGCCGGGAACCGCAATCGCATCGCCGGGGATGTATCTATCTCCTGGGTCGCTCAATGATCAGACGGCAATATTTACATCAGCGATAAACCCGATGACTGTGTTAAGCAGACACAATGTAGTTCACCCAACAATGGCTGGGGCCCCTTTTGTAATTAACCTGCCGCCATGGGCAACTTTTGGTCCACCTAAAATTATCAAGGATTATGCAGGTGTAGCAGGACTAGTGAATACAATTACCATAGTTCCTGCATCCGGGACGATCGATGGAGCCGCTAACTACGTTATTAATGCAGCATACGGGGCGGTTATCATTTATTCAGACGGCACAAATGGATTTGCCTTAGTGGTCTAAAAAATTGTTTAAAATGTTTCTGAGCAGAGAAAAATATCAGGAAAGGAAGGCAGTTTGCAAGGACTGTGAACATCACATACCACGGTTCAATCAGTGCGGCCAATGCGGGTGTTTTATCCTGGTAAAAGCCAAATTAGCATGGTTTCACTGCCCATTGGCAAAGTGGCCCGGTGACATACAACCACCCATGGACCAGGCGGCACTTGCATAATTCAAAAATTTATTATTCTTTTACCACATGTTCGGAAACGACAAATTTTACAAGGGTCTAATCATCCTCAGTTTGGTAGTTGGGACGATTGCTTCAACCATAGCAATCCTATCTTATGTTGAGGAGCATCGGCATGAAAGGGAAACCAGGCCCACGGGCTAATTTTTGTAATAATATGGCCTAATGGCCTTAAATAAGATAGATTTTGGGAACTCACACAGATTTAGATAGAAAAAAAAGGCCAAAGATTCTTATCGGATCTCTCACGGCCGATGCCAAAGATTATATTTTGCCTCTTTGGCTTTCCCATATACAAGGACTTACTTACTCGAATCTTGAATATTTCCTTTACGATACAACCCCTGATCAGGGTGATCATGCGGAATACGTAAAGAAATTTATCAACGATAAAATTACCCTTTCCCATAAACCGGAATTGAATTCAGGACCGTTGAGGGAAGTTATTGCTTTGGGCCTTGAAGAAATCCGAAAATACTTTCTCGCATCCGATTGCGAAGGCTTGCTGATCTTAGAATGTGATGTTTTTCCTCCGCTCAATGTACTAGAGAAAATGGTGGCTGAAGACAGGCCGGTGCTATCTGGGCCTTATTTAACTGGTGACGGGCACTCAAAGTATTTGATGTTTCAGGATTGCGACTTTCATGAGAAAGAAGCCTTTCAAAAGGCCTATCAAATGAGTTTTGATGCCAGCTTTGGCATGTTTGATGGAACGGTGAGGGATGTCTATGGAGCAGGCCTTGGATGCGTACTAATGACCAGGGGAATTGCCAGGCGGATACGTTTTCGCTGGGACGCGAATGATTCTTCATTTCCGGATAGTTTTTTTTACCAGGACCTTTTTATTCGTCAGATACCGAATGCTGTGGATACGAGTTTTATTTGCAGGCATGAAAATCAGAATTGGGGTGCAATCTTAAATCAGTGAAAAAATATGAATGAGATCGATTTCAAAACCATTTTAGCAAATACTGAGGCCTACGTAAAGGTCCTTCATTACAGGATTCAGACTTTTAATGAAGCGGTGAAGCATTACAACATCCAGAAAAATGGGAGCAACTATGACGATGCTCTTTTCGCCAAGGTCCGGGTAATTGAGTTGGAAGAGAAAATTTTCAATGCCATCAATGAATTAAACGCAAAGAATATCCTCATTCAAGAATATAGGGTTTCCGCAGCGGAACAGCAGACAAGGATAGAAGAGGAAACAAAGCAAGCCATGAAGGATTTCCCGGAAATGCTTTCCCGTATCCGTGTGATAGTAGAAAGCCCCCGGGAGCTGGTACCCGAAACCCTCAGATCAGATTTGGTTATGGCCAAGCTGAAGGAGATCGTAAAAAAATACGATTCTATGGTTGAAAATGATGAACTGGATAGGGAAGAGAGAAGGCTTCTTTACAAGGCGCTTCTATTAACGCCGTTTGGGCAGATTTGGAATGCCAAATAAAATAGTGAAATGAATAAAATTCCATGCTTCATAATTTCTTACAATCGCCTGACTTATTTACGGTCCTGTATCGAGGCTTTAAAAAAAGATGATAGATTGAAGTTAATCGTTCTCGATAATAACAGCACCTACCCTCCGCTTTTGGAATATTTCAAGGATCCGATTTTCGATGAAGAAAATATAATTTTAGCCAGGTCCATTTATAATTTTGGGTATCGTATTTTATGGGAGTCTGATGAAATAAAAAAAACATTCCGGCACTACATAGATGAAGGTCCATACCTGGTAACGGATTGTGATATACTGCCTCCGTGGCCCAATATAGAACCGACCAATAAAAATGATTGGCTATCCAAACTTTTAGAGGGGCTGGAAAAATATCCTGAGATCAATAAAATTGGCTTGGGACTTAGGAAGCATGACATTTATGATTCTAAGCTCAGGCATGAAGTGAATAATCACGAAAACTCTCTTTTCAAAGAAGAAGTAGGGGATCCTGAATTTATTAAAATGCCGGTGGATACAACTCTTGCTATTTATCGCCAAGGCTACTTCCATTGGTCCATATTTGGCACGGACAGTCCATTATTCGAACCAGCAACTAAAGGCTGTCTATCCATGCGAACTAAGGGGCCGGATTACGAGGCTATTCATATTCCCTGGTATGAATCAGAGAAATACAGGCAATCCGAAGAACATCAATTTTATTTGAATTCAATTAAACCAGGTTCAACCCATTGGACAGAAAGGGAATTAAAATGATCGGGGGAGGTTAATATGGAAGATGTTAAGGAATACAATAATGCGGCCATGGCGAATTGGTGCGATAGGCTAACCACAGAAGGTGCCAGACTGGTTGTGGCTATAGGAATAAAACTAAAAGAAGATGGCAATGGCGGGGTAATGATGATTACGCCTGATGATACTGACCAAGGTATGATTGCCTCTATTTTAGAGGATATAGCCAAAGAAATAAGAAGCAAACTCAACTAAAACAGGGGTATGAAAGATTTTTCCTATTCAATAGAATGTTCTGAGGACATGATGGAGTCAGCTACAACTATGGCTGAAGCGTCAAAAGAAAAAAGCGGCGTAGGGGATATTCCAATTTCCATGTCAGATAAACAAGGACTAACCTTTTCTTTAGTCGGTCCAGATGGAGAATTTATATTCAAATTCTTTTTCTTAAATGATATTGTTTTGGCCGGATTTGAAAGAGGAATGTACAAAATGGTTCAAGAGGCGGATAACGAAAATTAATACTGTATGACAACCAAAGAAGCGCTAGCGCATATTACCAAAAAGCTAAAGAAGGATCCCGGGTATCGTCAATCCTGGGTAGCCAATATTGCAATGGCTCACATTGATTGCGAAAGATGGTATCAGGAGAAAACCGGCAAGAAGCGCCTGAACAAAACGGACAAACACATTATTGCCAATGATGCAGCGGAATATTTTTTGAAACAGCTATGCGGTGAATTGAAAACTCCGAAGGGAAGATGATTATGAAGCATACACTTAAAGATGCTGAATTTCTCGTTTTCTTTTTAAGAAAAACGGTTTCAGAGAGCGTTGAATTGATAGGATCATTCGGCAAAGGAGCAACCGAATCGGATCATGATATTGATGTTTACATACCAGGAATAAAAAGGAAGTGGAGAACAGGGCAATGGTTAGCGACACTACTTGAAGCTAAAAGTCATGGGCCTACTGACTGGGGCGGAATATTTTTTAAGGATACATTCTTCGGCAACGTGGATGTGTTCTTTTCAAAGGAAGGATTTGACAAATGAAACTAACAGATAGCCTTTTGAGGAAATGGGGCAATTCGCTCAATGAAGAAGATAAATTAAGGGAAATCGAGGCAATTGTTTCGATGTATAGTGGCTTGGCCTCAATTGTTTATATTCCACAAGCTACTGATAAACAAACTGAATTATACCTATCTATGCTATCTGATTTTCGTACTTCTTTGAAAGAAATATTCGGAGAAGATTTTGTTAAAAAGATTGACGAAAGGGTGAGGAATTTTATGGCATCTAATGTGGGTGCCGAAATGCTGGATGAAGGAATTAAACTGTTGAATAAACACTTAAATATATAATTATGAAAAATCCAAAGATCATTACCCCGGTTATTCACGGCGCAACCTACATGGTTCCCACCTATGAAGTCACGAATGAAGGGCTTCAGGATGGTCCTGAATTCGAATTAAAATTCTGCAAGGGTAATAAGGAGGATGCCAATGCTCTTCGCCAGGAAGGCTTTTTTACGGAGACCCTGATCCAGGCTTGCAAGGAATACATAGAAGCGAATAATGTCGGACCTATGGCTTGCCGCGAAAATTCAATGGTTATCACCAAATTGGATGAAGCCTTGCTCTGGATCGGCAAACGTGCTGAGGACCGGAAGATGCGCGATGTTCAGGGAACATACAAACCTTAAATAAAATGGGACTCAAAAAAGCATTGAAATCAATTGGCCTTTACTTCGGTCCAAAACAAAAGCCAAATGCCCCGGACAGAATCGAACAGATTATGCAATCGGTAATAAAACACCTTCCTCAAATCAGGGAATTGCTCAGGGAAGAAAGAAGGGCACTTAACGCTGAATTCAGTGATGGAGAAAAACTTGGGCAGATGTACGACTTTTATCGAAATGCCGAAGAGACCCTTAATGGAACTATGGCATGGGACGAACAAGGACAGCCTGCCGAACGCAAGGATGAAAGGATTATAATAACCCCTGTCTTAGCGTTGAAGGAACTCGAAGTGGTCCCTACTCCTTTTGATTGCGAAAACCTGGATGAAAAGATTGCCAGTCTGAAAGACAAATCCAAATTGGTAAATCAAAGATTTGTTGGTGCCCAATTGAACGGATTGATAAAAAGGCTGGAAAATAGGAAAAGGTATCACGAAGAGTATGAGTTTTATCATTCTTTTCCAAATACAACTGAGGAGAAAATTGACGACCTACTCAGCAAGTATAAGTTGGTGATGCAAACATCGGATCTGTTTATCCCGGTATTTCCGCCAGAGGCCATAGCAATAATGAAACAGTACACAGCGGTCACAAAAAAAATAACCGGGGAAACGCCGGTTTATTACGTGATCGCAGAGGAAAAGGATTTCGAGAAAAAAAGAGAAAAGCTGGATCCTATTTTACTTGTACAAAGTCCCTTTGGATTTTTCTTTCAAGTTCTCGGAGCCTACGGGAAAGAAATGTTACTTCTTTCTGAACTTTAATATTAGTAGTATGCCATATTTCAGAAAAAAGCCGGTTGTGGTGGAGGCCATGCAATTCACAGATGCAGACAAAGATCGAGTATTCGTGTGGGCCTCTGAGCTGCAACAAAATGTATATCCTGGCCGTGATAAAGAAGGACAACCAACTCTGCTTATCCCTACACTTGAAGGAGAAATGATTTGCTCAATCGGTGACTGGATTATTAAAGAGCCGTTCCCAACTGATTGGAGAAAGGTTTATCCATGCAAGAATGAAATATTTAGGCAAACCTATGAGTCGAGCGATGAAGAATAAAACCTTAAAAATGACAGCCGCCGATTTCAAGGCTATGAATAAAGGCAAAAAGGCTTCGGATGGTTCTTTTATTCCCAAGGTCCGTGTTTCCATAAATGGAAAGGAATCAGAAGTAATCGCATATAGCAATGGGGCGCTCATTCCCATAAAGCCATTATCAGTTAATGAAGCATGGAAAGGAATGCGGTTTAAAACACCTGCATACGAAACCTACGAACTTGCTTTATTATCCATGCTTCCATTTATTTATATTCCATCCGGTAAACTTGAAATTCATTTTAAATTCGGATTTAGCAATTCTGGTAGTGACCTTGACAATCCAGTAAAACTTTGCCAAGATATTTTGCAAAAAAAATACAAGTTCAATGATTCAAGAATTTACGGGCTCACCGTTGAAAAGGAAGTAGTGAAGAAGGGGTGTGAATATTTTTCATTCAGCGTTTTAAGATATGCCAGGTAAGATAGTGGAAACAAATAGTGGCAGAGGGCGAACCAAAAATGGTGATCAACCATTGGACGGTAAAATCATAGTTTATTTGGATGATGGAAGAAAAATACTGTGTGATCCAAAAAATGTAAAGAAAATCGGATATTGGAATTAAATTAATTATGGGACTAAAAAATAATGACCCGTGTTTAGAAAAAGCTCTTGATCATGAGCGCTTATTCATTCTCATGGCAAGAGATTCTAATGCTCCTGCCGCCATAATGGAATGGATCAAATTAAGTTTGGGCACTCAGCCTGAAGAAAAACTGCGGGAAGCGTTTGAGTGCGCGATGGAAATGATAAAGACCCGTGATGATATAAATGCCGTCAAGATTTCCCATAATGGCAAGTTGAAAAAAATGCAGGTGTCAATTCGCGACCTCAGCCTATCGGTTAGAACTTTCAACTGTTTAAATAGTGCCGGAATTAAAACCATAGGCGATCTTGTTAATTTGAATTTGGCCTGGCTTTTAGGGGTAAGAAATATTGGGAAAAAGGGAATAAAAGAAGTAGAGGATTTAATGGATAATATGGGGCTTAAATTCAAGGGTGTTGTGAAATGAAGAATAGACGATTAAAATAATGTCCTGCCAGCACTATAATCTGAAATATTCCGTGAAGGTCGTCAGGCTTCAGAATGAAAACGACACGAACCAAGTAAATGGGTTTCGGGCTGACATCTCTATTGGCTGTGTGGATTGCGGATCGTTCTTTGAATTCCTGGGCCCAATGGAAACAGGGTTCTCAATCAAACACCCAACTATTGATCAGGACAGGCTTGAAATACATCTTCCGATTGTTCCATCAAACACAAAAAGATAACTAAAGATAAATTCTTATGTCAACAAAAATCACTATTCTCGATGTAGATGAAAAGGATAAAGTCTATTTTATTTCCGCTCTCAATGGATCCAGCACGGTAAGCTACATAGCCTTCAAAGATAAATGGCCGGATGGAATTGAGGCGAACAAGGAAATAGAATGTGAGATACGGGCCAATAAGGAACCTGGCAGGCTTGAGGTAATTTACCCAATTACCAAAAATGCAGGGTATCAGAAAAAAGATTATCCTCCCAAGCCAGGACTTTCTATTGATCAGATGATCCGGGAAAGATCTGCATTGATCGCGTCTAATGTGGCCCCCGTTTATGATACAGAAGAAAATGAGATATTATTTTGGGTTATTGTAAAAAAAGTTGAAAAGTACATTCGTACCGGGGAGTTCCCGATAGATAATGATTTACCCAACAGTTGAATGCGTGATGATAATGTATAGCAGCATAGTAGCATTGGGTATTCTCGAGAATAAACCTACTTTTTGTCAAACAAAGAGTGGAGATACTTATCAGATAAAGGCCAAAGGAATGGGTCCCGAATATTTGCCATGCGAATTTTGGTTAAAGAAAAATGAGGATGCTTGGAGTGGCCCTTTCAAAACTATTGATTTGTCGCTGGTCTGCCTGAAGGCTGGTTTCGGTTTACAGGAAAATCACAGGACTAGAGAGATGGATGATTATTTAAAGAAGAAAGTTAAATCAAAAAAATAAAATGGACTCGCACACACTAAAATCAATTCCACATGGATTCATTGAGATTGATCATTCTTGGTTTTTTAATGAAAGCAAAATAAAAAAGATAGAGGATCATGTCCTGCATACATTGGTTAGGGACCACTACGTTTTCTACCGCCTTGAATTGGATCCTATTCCTATTGGAGATGAAAAGGCATACAGATTATTTCTTATTTGCCGACCGAAGGATCAATTTAGTATCGTTTATAAATTCGGCATTTATGTACAAACTGTTTTGCAAAATCATGATCATGATGAATTTTGCGGGCATCAGATACATAGAGTGCCGGACGGATTTCCTGATTGCATCCGGGTTGAATTGGAGGGAAAAGAAAAGTGAAACTTCCATTTTCAAAGGTATTTTGTATCAATTTGGAGCGGAGGCCGGATAGGCTTGCCCAGGCAAAATCTGAATTTGAAAAGCATGGGTTTTTGGACCAGGTTGAATTCATAAAAGCTGTGGACGGGGAAAAACTTGATATTCCCAATGTAAAAACTCTTGACAATGGAAATTCCAGACCGGAAACCGGTTGTATTTTAAGTCATTTAAAAGTAATTCATTCAGCTCAATCCAAGGGACTCGATAATTACCTGATATTTGAGGACGATGTTGAATTATTAGATAATTTCGGTCCATTGTTATCTGAGTTTATAAAACAGGTTCCACAAGACTGGGATTTTCTTTATTTTGGCGGAAACCATCAGGGGGGATTTGCCCATATTTCGGAAAACGTGGCCAGGATTTATAAAACATACACTACTCATGCCTTCGCTGTGAATCATACAGTATTTAATGAAGTCGAGGATGCATTGGTTAGAGCATCGACGAATGAAGGCGGCAAAACAGATGTTTCAATTTCATTACTGCATAAAAAATTCAATTCCTATGTATTCAGGCCGCACCTGGCATTCCAAAGAAGCGGGTATTCGGATATTACCCAACGTGAAGAAAATTATGACTTTTTAAAAAAATAAAAACCATGAAAAACAATAAAATGGAACGAATTCCAAGGCAAGAAGTAGAAGGAATTTTAATAAATAAATATCCACAAATTTATGTCAGGCTTAAGCGATTAACCGGAATTTCTGTTTTTAAGTCGGCTGAAACTATTGCTGATTTAGCTGTTTTCAAACACAATGAATCCGGACTCATAGTGGAACTGTTTACAAGCGATTATAAGTATTACATTTCCGTGAGGCGGCCTTTAGCGGTAGATGATTCTGATCCAGGATACATAGGATGTGGAAGATCCGCAAGACGGGCATTACCAGGAGAAAATTTAACCAGGGGATGCGATCTTCCAGATGGCCCATATTCTTTAGAGACGATGGATAAAATCATTTATGCTATTCTTTCATCGCTTATTGTGCCCGTTCCTATTCCGTCAGTCTCTAAAGTTTTTGAAATTGAAGAACGAGAAATTAATGAAGGCAAATAATTAAAATAGTTAAAGGTTATGGACACGAAAAAGGTTAATGAAATTTTAGATGTGCTTTGTGCAATTCCATACGAAAAATGGACGAATAATGAAACGGAATTGAATGGGGCAAAAGTAAAGTTGGTAAATAGAGGGAATGGTAAGAATGTTTATTTTCTTGTTAATGATACAATCATTCGAGAAAATAGCGACAGCCTTCATTCCCATCGGGCTGAAGCCTATTTTCTTCAAGTTAACGCCTACTTAGATGAGCGAAAAAAAACAATGGCTCAACAAGAAGAAAAAATTGATCTAATCCATACCATCCTCTGCGGTCCAAAAATAATTCCAATACATCCATCGGAATATCCTGAGATCATAATCAATGTACCCAGCGAGGTAACTAAAGAAAAGGCGGAACCACTTAATTCTGGTCCAAAGCAAACCGATAGCTTGCTCAATTTTGCCGATTTTCTGGGCCATAGCGACACCTTCATTGAAACGGGCACTTGTTATGGCAGGTCAGTTAAAGCAGCCTTAGACTGCGGATATGCCTCAGTCCTGAGCGTTGAGGCAAAGGATGATTACTTTGCTTCATGTCAGGAACTTTTTAATGGTGATCCACGGGTAAAACTGTTTCACGGAAAATCCGCTGACAGGCTCCCGGAAATGCTTGATGGAATTACCAAGCCTTGCGTTTTTTGGCTGGATGCTCATGTATCAGGCGAAAACAGCGCCGGGTATCAGGACTGGGTTGAAAAACAAGGTGCATCCGACTATCACCAGCACAATATACTTAAAGAGGAATTGGAAATAATTCTGGCTAACAACCTGAATCATGTGATCATCATGGATGATCAAAACGGGATCAATCCGGAAAATGAAGAGTACATGGATACCCTTTTAAAGGCCAACCCCAAGTACAAATTCTACTTGTACGATGAACAAATGGGAGATATGTTTTACAAAGACAAAATTTTGGTTGCAATTCCTGAGTGAACAATGGAAAAGGCAATAGAATATAAAGGCGGATCCCTTAGTAGGATATATAAGCTGGAAAGCGGGCGTGTCCGAAAGGAAGTGTCTATTCATGAAAATATTGAATATGGGTACCAGCGATGGTATTCCCAACTGAAGAAGTTGCAACGATACAATGTTTTATTCCCGGGCATATTTCCAAATATTTACGGGTTTGGGGTGGATAATGGAGTGGCGTTTTATGACATGGAATTTATTGAAGGGGTTACCGGATATGAATTTCTATCATCAGAAAACGCTGATACAGAAATACGTCGTTTTTTTTCTCAGTTTAGGAATGCTATGACGAGAATGCACCATCAAACTATCCCATCTAATAGCACGGCGCTCACGCTTTATTATGACAGTGAAATAAGGAAAACAATCGAGTATTGCTATAAGTCTTATGCTTTTGCAAAACTTTTTCGATCTCCAATGGTCCGCCATTATGGAATTGAACTACCGTCATTCATTTCTCAAACGAGCATATTTCAAGAAGAGCTTAGCTCAAATTACCTTGAAAATACAGAAACATTTACTCACGGTAATCTTACGCTGGAAAATTTAATTTACAATCGTGAATCCAGGAAAATAACATTCATTGATCCTTATGACGAAACCATAATTGATTCAAGGCTTTGTGATTATTCTCAAATATTACAATCCTGTAATTCTAACTATGAATTATTGAATGCCGGAGGGGACATTGCGAATGTTAGTCCAGGTATGTCCAAGTTTAATATCCTTTTCAAAGAATATTTACAAAATACTTTTGCGTCGGACGAACGGAGCCTGAAAGCGATCGATCTTTTAGAAATATCTCAGTTCATTAGAATGCTCCCGTTTAAACTTGAAGCCGGGAAAACGGATAAGGCTATATTTTTCTACTGTTATGCATCAAAACTTTTATGTGATTATAAAGTAAAATGGAATTTGAGATAAGCGCCAATCTTGGGTTCAACTATATTATTAAGGATTCACCAGATATTCTGAATCCCGAAAATAAGGACATTGCTACATACAGCTCTACCGGAAACGGGAATAGCAATCGTAGAGTGGTTGTGATTGATCGGAAGGTAAATATCATTTATGGTGATCGGATCAGGAACTATTTTGACCATCATAAATTAAATACCCTATTCGTAATCCTGGAAGGTACCGAAGACAGAAAGATTTTAGAATCACTTTTTCTTCTTTTAAACGAAATAGAACAATTTGGAATATCCAGGAGGGATGAACCTATCATTGCAATTGGTGGCGGGGTGATTATGGATATTGTTGGACTGGCCGCAGCACTTTACAGGCGCGGGATTCCATATTTACGGATACCGACCACTCTCTTGGGGATTGTAGATGTAAGTGTAGCGGCAAAGACCGGCATAAATTATTTAGACCGGCGCAATCGGCTAGGGTCCTACTATCCACCGGTAGCGTCTTTGCTTGACAAAAGTTTTATTCAAACCCAAGAGCCAATCGAAATAAGTTCCGGGCTTGGTGAAATACTCAAAATAGCAGTAATTAAAGATGCCGGATTATTTGACATCATTGAAAAAAGTGGGCATGAATTACTGGAAACGAAATTCAATTGTGAGAACTCATCGGAAGTGATCCATAGATCCGTCCTTGCGATGAAGGAAGAACTTGAAAATAATTTATGGGAAAAGAATCTGAAAAGGTGCGTGGATTTCGGTCATTCCTTCAGTCCTATGATTGAAATGAGATTGCTTGAAACCGATGCACCCATTACACACGGCCAGGCTGTTACCTTGGATGTAATATTCTCCTCTGTAATTTCACATATCCGCGGTTTTTTAAAAATTGAGGACGTGAAGAGAATTATTTCAACGGCCAGTAAAATGGGGCTTATGACAGCCCATCCCTATTTTGAAAGATTCGACTTGCTTTGGGCAGGACTGATCGATACAAAAAAGCATAGGGGCGGAAATCAGAATTTACCAATCCCAACAAATATCGGGTTCTATACCTTTATCAATGATTTAAGAGCAGTAGAGACATGCGATGCGATAGATTTGCTAAAACAGTTGTAATTACCGGCACCTCAAGCGGGGTTGGAAAAATATTGAGCTACCACTTCAAGTGCCTCAACTGGAATGTTATTGAAATAAGCCGGTGGCCGGAGGGATCCATTGGTCCCGGGAATGGGAAAAATTCATTGATTAGATTGGATATTACCAATAAATCCATATCTGGAAGACTAAAAAATATTCCCGGACTAACCAAAATTGATGTTCTCATTAATAATGCCGGTGTTTTTTTATGCAAGCCACTGAAAAAATGCTCTGGCGCTGACCTGGATAATGTGATTGACACCAATCTCAAGGGAACTATAAATGTGACAATGGCCTGCCTGGGGTTAATGGGAAATGGTAGCCGAATAATAAATATTGGATCTGTAGCCGGGGTCCACGGGATCAAGCATCAGGCTTTGTATTGCGCGAGTAAGTTTGGGATCAATGGATTCTTTGATTCACTGAGTCATGAACTAACTCCAAAAGGCATCCTGATCAGTACCATTAATCCTGGTGGAATTGATACTCCATTATGGGGTAAGAAAAACCCTTATGACGGCGACAAAAAAAAGTTGCTTAAACCCAAAGATATTTGCGAAGTGGTGAACTACATAATTAAACTGCCACCCAATGTTGTTTTTAAGAATGCTGTTATTCATCCTGTAAACGAGATTCACTGATATGGATTTAATACTTACAATGGCTGGTAAATACTCAAGGTTTGCGGAGACCGGTTATAATATTCCGAAATACCTCCTGCCTTTTGGGGACCGGAGCATACTTTCTGAAATATTGTACCAATTTCGCAAAGATAGAAACTTTGGGTATCTATATCCCGTGTCTGGATTAAGGGTGCATCTGATAGCTAATAAGTCGGATGAACGGTTCATGGGCCATGTAAGAAGAATAATGAGCGCACATGAAATTCATTATGATC